>Ga0182739_1005343_pt1 | contig 10213 bp, 11 predicted proteins | sample eDN5th30CBELigBY_FD_128873 | JGI IMG/M metagenome (GOLD analysis project Ga0182739, IMG submission 128873) | Enriched backyard soil microbial communities from Emeryville, California, USA - eDNA 5th pass 30_C BE-Lig BY (version 2) (version 2) | ecosystem: Environmental > Terrestrial > Soil >...
AAGGCCACAAGGCCCCGTCGACGTCCACGATCCGCAGAATCCTGCACGCTGCCGGCTTGGTGATCGCGGAACCGAGGAAGCGGCCGCGATCCTCCAACGACAAGAGCCCGGCCGACGGCCAGGCCCCCACACGAACACGTAACCCATGACGCGACTCAGATGTCACACATGACGCGACTCATCACACTTGGTGGACCCTAGGGGATTCGAACCCCTGACCTTCTCATTGCGAACGAGACGCGCTACCAACTGCGCCAAGGGCCCGGAACCCGTCAACGATATCAGGGTTGCAGGCGCGTCACATTCCAGCCGTCGCCCGCGCGCTCGTAGTGCAGCCGGTCGTGCAGGCGCGACACCCGGCCCTGCCAGAACTCGAAGCGCGCCGGGGTGACGAGGTACCCGCCCCAGTGCGGGGGGCGCGGGATCGGGTCCACACCCTCGAACCGGGCTGCGGCCTCGGCGTCGCGGGCATCCAGGTCGGATCGCGTGGCGATCGGCTGGGACTGGGCGCTCGCCCAGGCGCCGATCTGCGATCCGCGGGGCCGGGTCGCCCAGTAGGCGTCGCTGGCGTCGTCGGGAGCGAACGTCGTCGTCCCCTCGACCCGCACCTGGCGGTGCAGGCCGTACCAGGGGAACAGCAGCGACACCCGTGCCTCGTGCGCGAGGGCGAGACCCTTGTGCGACTGCCGGTTGGTGAAGAAGGCCAGGGCGCCGCCGGTGATGCCCTTCCAGAGCACGGTGCGCGAGCTCGGCCGCCCGTCGGGCTCGACGGTGCCGACCACCATCGCGTTCGGGTCGGGCAGTCCCGCGGCCTCCGCGTCGGCGAGCCAGGCCTGCAGGGCGACGAGCGGGTCGGGCCCGAGGGCGCCGTCGGGCAGACCCTCCTCGTCGTACTGGACGTGCTCGGTGAACGAACTCACCCGGCGCTCCGGCGCCGGCGCAGCACCTCGTCGAGGTCGGGAGCGGCGGTCTCGGTGGCGTCGACGATCCCCATCGCGGCGAACCTGCTCTTCGCCGCGCTGATCGGCTGCACGGGTGCCGCGGGCCGCGGCGGCTCGGCGGCCGCCTCGCGCACCAGCTGGGCCGCCGGAAGCTCCGGCCGGGCCCGCTGCACCGGCGGCCGCGAACGGTAGAGGGGTGCGGGCACCGCGATCGGCGTCCACGGGGCGGGGGCCTCCGGCCGGACGGGCGTGCCCTCCAGCAACGACGCCGGGATGCCGGAGCCGGTCCGGCGCCGCGCCTCCACCCGCGCGCGCGGCATCGTGCGCGCATCGAGCCGGCGCTGCACGCCGATCGCCACCCCACCGGCCGCGAGGGTCGCGGCGAGCACCAACCAGGACCCGACGGTGACCCCGGTGCTGGCCATCAGCCAGATCTGCACGAGCCCGAGGATCGTCGCCCCCACCATGAGCAGGCTCGCCAGCCGGCGGGTGCGGCGCATGCGCTGCCGGCGGATCGCGCCCGGGGTGGCGACCATCGCATCCGCCCGCCGCTGCTGGGCCCGGAGCGCGCGCTCGGCCCGAGCCGCCTCGCGTGCGGTGGCCGAGATGCGCACCGATTCCGGCACCTCGGCGGTCTCGGCCATGATGCGGATCGTCTGCTGCAGCCGGGTCGCGGTGCGCTCGGTGGCGAGGTACTCGCGACGGCGCACCCAGGTGGGTACGAGGTAGAGGAACCACAGCCCGGCGGCGATGGCCAGCATGATCGCCGTGCCCGCCCCGCTCAGATCCATGAGCCGAGGGTACGAGCCCCGGCGCCGGATCGGCGGCGGGCTCGCCGGGCACTAGCATCAGTCATGCCCGAAACCGCTGCCCCTGCCCCCTCGCCCGCCCGTCCCGCCTGGCTGTTCGGCCGCACCGAGCTGATCATCGTCATTCTTCTCGGCCTGGTCTCCCTCGCCACCGCCTACGCCTCGTTCGAGGCCTCGCTCTACGGCGGCATCCAGCAGTCCTCGTACACCAAGGGCAACAACCTCGAGACCGAGGCCGAGTCGCTCTACCTCGAGGCCAACCAGCAGTACACGCAGGACGCGCAGACGATCCAGCAACTGGCCGTGCTGAGGGTCGCCGCCGACGCCGGCGACCCGGTCGCGAAGGCTCAGCTGGAAGAGCTGTACTTCGTCGCGGTGTCCGAGGACCTCGACGCCGCCATCCAGAACGCGGCGGCGCTCGATGAATCCGACGCCGGCTTCTACCACGACCCGCAGGCCGACGAGGACTACCAGTCGGCCCTGTTCGGCGCCTACGGCGAGAAGTCGGCGGAGGGCGAGGCGCTCATCGCCGCCGGCGACGAGGCGAACTCCCTCGGAGACAAGCTGACCCTCAGCACCGTGCTGATGGCGATCACGCTGTTCCTGCTCGGCGTCGCCGCGGTGATCCGCCGCCCGCGCAGCCAGGTGATCATCGCGGCGATCGGTGTCGTGATCTTCCTCGGCGCGGCTGCGATCGCCCTCACCGTCCCGTTCGTCTGGCTGTAACGCCTACCATCGCCTCATGCGAGAGCGCGTCCTGATCCTGTCCGCGGGTGTCGGGTCGGGCCACAACAGCGCCGCGGCGGCGCTGAAACAGGCCTGCTCGGCCCGCGCGGACATCGAGGACGTGCTCGTGATCGATGTCCTGCAGGAGAGCAGCGCGCTCTACCGCGACCTGCTCGGCAAGGGGTACTTCGCGCTGGTCGACAACGTGCCCTGGCTCGTCGACTGGGGCTACGACGTGAGCGATCAGCCGTTCCGCCGGCGCGGGCCCATCGACCCGTGGACGCGGGCGAACGCCGTGCCGACGGTCAGCGAGATCAAGCGCTTCCGGCCAACGGCGATCATCTGCACGCACTTCCTGCCCGCCCAGCTGGTGGCGGCCCTGGTGCTGCGCCGTGTGATCGACGCCCGGACGGCCATCGTCACCACCGACTACGACTTCCAGGGGCTCTGGCTGAGCAGTGCCTTCCATGCGCTGTTCGTCGCCCGCGAGGAGGGTCGCGTGCAGCTGACCGCGCTGGGGCTGCCGCCGGACCGGGTCGGCGCGGCCGGCATCCCGATCGCCGCGCCCGTTGCGCACGAGACCGACCGCGACGCCGCGCGCGACCCGGCGCGCCCGCCGATGCTGCTCATCTCGGCCGGCGCGTCCGGCGGGGACTACGCGCTCGCCGTCGTGCGGCAGACCATGCACGTCCGCGCCCCGTTCACCGCGACGGTGGTCTGCGGGCGCAACGCCGAGCTGCGGCGGCGGGTCGAGGAGATCGTCGCGCCCGCCGGCGAGCGGTACCGGGTGCTCGGCTACACCACCGAGATGCCGCAGCTGCTGCGCGACGCCGACCTGTTCGTCGGCAAGCCCGGCGGGCTGTCCGCCGCCGAGTGCATGGCCGCGGGCCTCCCGATGGTCCTGGTGAACCCGATCCCCGGGCAGGAGGTGCGCAACGGCGACTACCTGATGGAGCAGGGCGCCGCCGTGCGGTGCAACACCCCCTCGACCATCGGCTGGAAGATCGACCAGGTGCTCGGTGAGCCGGGGCGGCTGACGGCGATGACGGCGGCGGCGCGGCGCACCGGGCGCCCGTATGCCGCTGCCGATGTGCTCACCGGGCTGCTCGAGGGTCCGGCGCGCCCGCTCATCGTCACCCGCGGAGCGCAGAAGTCGATCCTGGTTGCCAGCGAGCGCCGTCTCATCGCCAGCGATCTCACCGGGCACCGCGCGCTGGTCCGCCTGCTGGACGACGCCACCGGCAGCACCGTGGCCCTGCTGCGCGCCGAGGAGCTCGACGACCTGAAGAAGCGCCACCCGTACCGCGGCGGCACCCTCGTACTGCAGCGCGACGACACCCTGGTGCCGTTGCGCTGGGAGGCGCGGCGCCTGCTCAGTGCCGTGCTGCGCTCCGACGACGAGCTCCCGGTGCGGATCGAAGCGCTGGCGTCGCGGGCGTCGTTGTCTGCCGCAGCGGGCGGGCGTCGTCCCAGCTGACCGGGCTCTGATCCGCCGCGCGCAGCACCCACTCCCCCGGCCTTGGCGACCACCGCCGGGTCTCGGGGTCGCGTCGCAGGGTCGGGGTGGCATCCAGCTCGATGCTCAGCACCGTCTCACCGCCCGCGGGCAGCGTGACCTTGCCGAACCCGAGCAACTGCGCGACGGGCCGCTCGAGCGAGACGTCGGCGGCGTAGAGCTGCACGACGCTCGATCCGGTGCGCGCGCCGGTGTTCCGCACCCGGACCTCGGCGCTGCCCCCGGTGTCGTCGAAACGGTGCGCGAGCAGCTCGTGCTCGAACTCGGTGTAGCCCAGCCCGAACCCGAACCGGAACGCCGGGGTGCGGCCATCGGCGTCGAGCATCCGCTGGCCCCACCGGTCGTCGTAGACCACCGCCTTCGCGGTGCGGTCGAACGGGGGCAGGTGCTCGGCAGTCGTCGGCACCACGAACGGCAGCCGGCCGCCCGGTTCCGCCGCCCCGGTCAGCACGTCGGCGAGCGCGTGTCCGCCCTCCATGCCGCCGTACCAGGCCAGCAGCAGCGCCGGAACCCGGTCGCGCCAGCCCTCCATGAGGATCGCGCTGCCCCCGACCAGCACCACCACGGTGCGCGGATTCGCCGCGGCCACCGCGCGAATGAGCGTGGCGTCGGAGGGGCGCAGCTCGAGCGATTCCCGGTCGCCGCCGCGCACGAAATGCGAGGCCAGGTGCGCCAGCGCGGTGAGCGGCGCGCGCAGCGGACCGGAGTTGAACACGCTGCCGAGCACCCCCACCTCGACCCGGCCGGTGACGACCGACTCGCCTTCGTCGTGCTGGTCGAGCCCGACCACGACGATCGCGACCTCCGCGTCGGATGCCGCCTCCGCCGCCGCGCGCGCGCCCGGCCCCCGCGCCGTGATGATCTGCGCATCCGGAAGCGCGTCGCGCAGTCCCTGCAGCGCAGACACCGTGGACGGCGGGCGCACCCGCGATGAGCCGTGATCGCCGAGGTTGTCGCGGTCGGCCAGGCGCCCGACGACGGCGATGCGCCGGATGCCGGGGTCAAGCGGCAGCAGAGGCGTCTCCCCCACCGGCTCGTTCCGCAGCAGCACCATCGACTCGGTGGCGGCGCGCCGCGCGAGGGCGCGGTGCGCCGGCGAGGCGACGGCCTCGGGACCCGGCTCGTCGAGCTCGCGCTCGGCCTCGTGGGCGATCGCGGTCCGCAGGATGCGGCGGGCCGCCCGCAGCACCGTCTCGCGCTCGAGCGCCCCGGTCCGCAACGCCCGCGGCAGGGCCCGGGCGCGCCGCAGCCGCAGCGGCATCTCGATCTCCATGCCGGCCTGCAGGCTCGCGATCGCGTCGTGGGTTCCGAACACCCAGTCGCTGGTCACGAATCCGGTGAAGCCCCACTCCTCGCGCAGCACGCCGGTGAGCAGGGGTGCGTTGACGTCGAGGAACTCGCCGCGCACCCGGTTGTAGGCGGTCATCAGGGAATCGGCCCCCGCATCCACCACCGCCTTGAAGTGGGGCAGGTAGACCTCGTGCAGCGCGTGCTCGTCGACCGAGACGTCGAGCTCGAAGCGTTCGTCGTCCATCGAGTTGAGGGCGAAGTGCTTCACGCAGGCCATGACGTTCGCGCGCACGCCGCGGGTCATGGCGGAGCCCATCCGGCTGGTGAGCACCGGGTCCTCGCCGTAGCACTCCTGCGCCCGTCCCCAGGCGGGGTGGCGCAGCAGGTTGATGCAGATCGAGGCGGAGTAGTTCGCTCCGCGGGCCCGGGTCTCCCGCCCGATCGCGTGGCCGACCTCCTGCTCGAGGGCGGGGTCCCAGGTGGCGGCGCGGGCCATCGTCACCGGGAACGCCGTCGAGGCCCCGATCACCACGCCGCGTGCGCCGTCGCTGAACCGGATGCCGGGGATGCCCAGGCGCGGGACCGCGCCCGCCACGAAGGGTCGCCGGTGCAGCAGGAACGGGATGAGCGGCAGCATCCACCACCGCGAATCGCCGTCGAGCAGCCCGAGCAGCTCGGTCTCGGTCAGCTGCGCGATCAGCAGGTCGGCCGCGGTGTCGGGGTCGAGCCGCCCGGCCCGGACGGCGGCCACCACCTCGGGGTAGCGGGTGCCCGGCGCCTCCTGCTGCATGGGCAGAATTCTGCCGCATCGGCGGGGCCGGTCCGGCCACGCGGCGTGGACACTCGGCGTCCCCTAAGGTCTCGGGTGTGGCGGGTGAGGCGTTCCTAATGGCCTACTTCCGCAGCGAGCAGGAACCGGACGGCGAGCAGGTGCGTTTCGCGGTGAGCGAGCCCGGGGATCCGCTGCGCTGGACGGCGCTCCAGGGCGGGCGCCCCGTGCTGACCACCGGGGTCGGCGAGCGCGGGGTGCGCGACCCGTTCCTGGTCCGGCAGGGCGATGGCGGTGTGCTGCTGATCGCCACCGACCTGCGGGTCCACCCCGACCACGACTGGGACCGGGCGATGTACGAGGGAAGCCGCGCCATCCAGACCTGGTCCTCCCGCGACCTGGTGGCCTGGTCGGGTCCGCGCCGGGTGGGCATCGCCCCCGAGACGGCGGGGAACGCGTGGGCGCCGAAGGCGTACTGGTCGGCGCGGCGCTCGTGCTGGCTGGTGATCTGGGCGTCCTCGGTGCGCGGCGACCGGTCGAGCCATCAGCGGCTGCTGTGCGCGCCGACCCGCGATTTCCGGGACTTCGGCCCCGCCGAGTCCTACCTCGACCCCGGACGCGACATCATCGATGCCGGCTTCCTGCGGCACGGCGAGGACTGGTACCGCTTCACGGCGACCGTGTACCGGCCGGGCATCGAGCCGCTGCGCAACTTCGTGCGCGTCGAACGCGGCCGCGACCTCGAGGATCCCGGGTTCGTGGTGCTCGATGAGGCTCTCGGCCGCGGCGAGCTGCAGCGCGCCGAGGGACCGGCCGCGTTCACCGACGGCGAGCGCTGCTACCTGCTGATCGACGAGTTCGGGCTGTCGGGCTACCACCTGTACGTCGCCGACGATCCGGCGTCGGGCCGGTGGGAGCATCGCGCCGACGCCCGGCTTCCCGAGGGTGCACGGCACGGCTCGGTGCTGCCGATCTCGGCGGAGGAGCGTGCGGCACTGATCGCGGGGTTCGGCACCTAGCAGTCAGCGCAGTGCGGGCGCGGTCAGCGGCCCAGCCGCAGCGGGCGCGCGGCGTCGTCGCGGTCCGACTGCGGCACCTGGCCGACGCCGGCCGGGACCTTGCCGTCACGCCAGCGCCGCAGCACACCCTGCGGCAGTTCTTCGACGGTGAGCGCGAAGCAGAAGTGGTCGCGCCAATCGCCGTTGATGTGGATGAACCGCCGCCGCAGCCCCTCGTAGCGGAAGCCCAGTTTCTCCACCACGCGCAGGCTCGGCTCGTTCTCCGGACGGATGCAGATCTCCATGCGGTGCAGGCCCACCGTGAAGAAGCAGTGGTCGGTGGCCAGCGCCACCGCCGTCGGGGTGACGTTGCGCCCGGCGAAGCGCTCCGCGACCCAGTAGCCGATCGAGGCCGAGGACAGCGAGCCGTAGCTGATCGAGGAGACGTTCAGCTGCCCGGCGAACTCGCCGTCGACCTCGACGGCGAAGGGCAGGCCGGCTCCGGCCCGCGCGTTCGACAACAGCGACCGGATGCTGGCCCGGGTGTCGAAACCGACCGGACCGAGCGGGTTGGTCGCCTCCCACTGCCGCAGCCAGCCGCGGTTCGAGGCGAGCTCGCGCTCGAGCACGCGCGCATCCCGCAGGCGGATCGACCGGATCGTCACCGCCCCCTCGCGGAGCGTGGGCACGCTCATGAGATTCCCGCTGTCACCCGTCGAGCGTACTGGCGAAGTCCTTCAGCCAGGGCCGGAAGTCGCGGCCCAGGTCGTCGCGATCGCTGGCCAGCTGGACGATGGCCTTCAGGTAGTCCAGCCGATCGCCGGTGTCGTAGCGCCGGCCGCGGAACACCACCCCGTACACGCCTCCGGCCGCCTGGTCGCCGGCCAGCACCTGCAGCGCGTCGGTGAGCTGGATCTCGCCGCCCTTGCCGGGCGGCGTCTTCTCCAGGATGCCGAACACCTCCGGGCGCAGCACGTACCGCCCGATGATGGCCAGGTTGCTCGCGGCGGTGCCGGGTTCCGGCTTCTCGACCAGTCCGGTGATGCGGACGACGTCGGATTCCGGCGTCTCCTCTACCACGGCGATGCCGTACAGGTGCGCGACGGCGGGATCGACCTCCAGCAGCGCCACGACGGTGGTGTCGCGCTCGGACTGGACCTGCAGCATCCGGGGCATCAGCGGGTCGCGCTCGTCGATGATGTCGTCGCCGAGCAACACGGCGAACGGCTCATCGCCGATGTGCATCTTGGCCCGCAGCACGGCATGCCCGAGGCCGAGCGGATCGCCCTGGCGCACGTAGTGGACGTCGGCGAGATCGGTGGAGAACTTCACCTTCTCGAGCTTCTCGTCCTCTCCCTTGGAGCGCAGGATCGCCTCGAGCTCGCCCACCCGGTCGAAGTGGTTCTCCAGTGCCGTCTTGTTGCGCCCGGTGACCATGAGCACGTCGTGCAGGCCCGCGGCGGCGGCCTCCTCGACGACGTACTGGATGGCCGGCTTGTCGACGACGGGGAGCATCTCTTTGGGCATCGCCTTGGTGGCGGGGAGGAAGCGGGTCCCCATGCCCGCCGCCGGGATGACGGCCTTGGAGATCTGAAACGGCATACCGGTCAGGCTAACGAATCCGCCGCGCACCTAGACTCTGTTACGTGCCGGATGCAGCAGAGTCGGAGAAACGGGCGCTCCGCGCCCAGATCCGGGCCCGCCGTCGCCATCGCACCGCGACCGAGCGCGCGCAGGCCGCTCCGGCGATCACGCAGCATCTCATCGACCTGGCCGCCGACCTGAAGGTCTCCTCGCTGTCGGCGTACCTGTCGCTGCCCGACGAGCCCCCGACCCGCGACTTCCTCGACTGGGCCTGCGAGAACGACATCCGCGTGCTGCTGCCGGTGTCACGCGAGGACGGGCTGCTGGACTGGGCGCCGTTCGACGGCGAGGGCGAAGAGCTCGACATGCTCGGGTTGCCGACCCCGACGAGCGAGTTGCTCGGGCCGATCGCGATCAACGACGTCGACCTCATCATCGTGCCGGCCGCCGCCGTCGACCGGACGGGGATGCGCATGGGCTGGGGACGCGGGTACTTCGACAAGACCCTCGGATCGATGGAGCGCTGCCCTCCCGTCTATGCTGTGATCTTCGACGACGAGCTCGTCGACGCGGTGCCGCGGGAGCGGCACGATCAGCCGGTGAACGGCGTCGTGACCCCCGGCGCCATCGTCACCTTCTAGCGTCACGTTCTAGGGACCCATGCCTACCTACTCCTACCGCTGCACCGAGTGCGGGACCGCCTTCGACATCCAGCAGGCGTTCACCGACGACTCGCTCACCGAGTGCCCGACCTGCCAGGGGCGGCTGCGCAAGCTGTACAACACCGTCGGGGTGACCTTCAACGGGTCGGGCTTCTACCGCACCGATTCGCGCGCTGCCGAGAAGTCGGGTGAGTCCAAGCCTGCCGAATCCAAGCCCACCGAGTCCAAGCCGGCCGAGTCGGCGTCCCCTTCCCCCGCATCCGCTCCCGCTGCCCCCGCATCGCCATAGGAGTCACCATGCTGAAGGGTTTCCGCGAGTTCATCCTGCGCGGCAACGTCATCGACCTCGCCGTCGCCGTCGTCATCGGATCGGCGTTCACCGCGATCGTCAACGGTCTCGTCGACGGCATCTTCAACCCCGTCATCGCGCTGCTGTTCAACGCGAAGGACCTCGAGAGCGCCGGCATCCTGCTGCGCGGCGGCGACGAGCCGATCGTGCTGGCGTGGGGACTGGTGATCTCGGCGCTCATCAAGTTCGTGCTCATCGCGGCCGTCGTCTACTTCGCGCTCATCGTGCCGATGAACTACCTCAAACGGGTCACGGCGAAGAAGAAGGCCGAGCAGGCTCCGGCCGAGACACCGCTCACCGAGACCGATCTGCTGGTTCAGATCCGCGACCTGCTGAAAGAGCAGCAGCCCCGTCAGTAGTGCGGCGGCTTCTCGTCGCGCAGGCGCTGGTCGTTCTCATCGAGCGCGTGACGCGGCGGCTCGGATGACGGCGTCGGGTCGGTCCCGGGCGGCACGTCGGTGCTCACCCGCTTGCGATGCTTCGGCCGCCGGGTCGCGGCTCCGGAGGGCTCGGCGGGCTCGGCGTCCTCAGCCGGCAACCGGGATCTCCTGGGTGACGGCACCCCCGGA
>Ga0182739_1005344_pt1 | contig 10212 bp, 9 predicted proteins | sample eDN5th30CBELigBY_FD_128873 | JGI IMG/M metagenome (GOLD analysis project Ga0182739, IMG submission 128873) | Enriched backyard soil microbial communities from Emeryville, California, USA - eDNA 5th pass 30_C BE-Lig BY (version 2) (version 2) | ecosystem: Environmental > Terrestrial > Soil >...
ATCGCCAATCTGGACCTGGCGACCGTGCGCAAGGACATCGCCGTGGCCGAGTACGAAAAGACCATCCAGACGGCGTTCAGGGAGGTGTCCGACGCGCTGGTGGCCACCGAGACGCTGCGGCGCGAAGAGGCCTCGCGCCGCGCGCTGGCGCAGTCCAGCCTGGTCGCGATGCGCCTGTCCGAGGCGCGCTACCGGGGCGGCGTGGACAGCCATCTGCGCTATCTGGACGCGCAGCGCAGCGCGTACACGGACCAGATTGCCTACATTGACGTCAGTGCGCAGCGCCAGGCGGCGCTGGCGACCCTGTTCAAGGCGCTGGGCGGCGGCTGGCCGGCCCAGCAGCCGCCGCTGGCCGCGCGGGACTGAGGCGCGGCCGGCCTTCCGGCTACGCCTTGCGCAGGCCGGCCGCCTGCATGGACGGCTGGTTGGCGCCGTCCAGCTCGGCCGGCTGCCTGCCGCGGCCGATCAGCCAGGCGCACACCGCCGACACCACGCCCGCGAACATCACGTACAGGCAGATCAGCCAGGGCTGGCCGCCGCCAGTCTTGAGCAGCGCCGTGGCGATGATGGGCGTGATCCCGGAGGCGAAGATGCCGGAGAACTGGTAGACGAAGGAAATGCCGGTGTAGCGCACCTTGGCGTCGAACAGCTCGCAGAACAGCGCGGCCTCCGGCCCGTAGACGGCGGCGTACAGGATGCCGAACGGGATGATGATGGCCAGCCAGATCAGCATCACGTTGCCGCCGCTGTTGATCATCATCCAGAACCCCGGAAAGGACGCGGCCGCGGTGATGAGCGAGCCCCAGAAATACACGCGGGTGCGCCCGATGCGGTCGGACAGCCGGCCAAAGAACGGGATGAAAAAGCACATGACCAGCGCCGCGGCCATCACCCCGATCAGCGCCTCGGTCCGCGTGATCTGCACGGTCTGCGTCAGGAACGAGATCGAGAACACGCCGAACACGTTGAAGAACACGCCGTCGATGTAGCGCGCGCCCATGCCCTTGACCACGTTGCCCGGATAGCGCCGCATCATGTCCATGAAGGGGATGCGGCTCTCGGCGTTCTGCGCCTTGACCGCCGAGAACTCCGGCGTTTCCTTGATGTTCAGCCGGATGTACATGCCCACGGCCACCATGACGGCCGACACCAGGAACGCGACGCGCCAGCCCCAGGCCATGAACTGCTCGTCGGTCAGCAAGACGGACAGCAGCGCCACGGTGCCGGAGGCCAGGCACAACCCGATGGCCAGGCCGATCTGCGGCAGCGACGCGTAGAAGCCTTTCTTGTCGGGCGGGGCGTATTCATACGCCATGAGCACCGCGCCGCCCCATTCGCCGCCCAGCCCGATGCCCTGGAAGACGCGCAGCAGGAGCAGAAGAATGGGCGCCCAGACGCCGATGGTCTCGTAGGTGGGCACCAGGCCGATCAGGAAAGTGGCCACACCCATGATCATCAGCGTCATCACCAGCATGCTCTTTCTGCCGATGCGGTCGCCGAAATGGCCGAAGATCAGCCCGCCCAATGGCCGCGTGACGAAGCCGACGGCAAAGGTCGTATAGGCCAGCATGGTGGAAACCAGCGGGTCGCCTGCCGGAAAGTACAGCTTGTTGAATACGATGCCGGCGACGACGCCATACAGGAAAAAGTCGTACCACTCGATGGTGGCGCCGATCAGCGAGGCGGTGACGACTTTGCGCACCGCCGCTTCGTTTTGCTTGGCCATGTCTAGTCTCCTTTGGTGGGTCGGCCGGGCACTCTGCGTTGCCGCGGACCGGGTCTGTCTGCGATATGCGATATGCGATTCCTATCCTGGGTCCGTCATTGCCACGCGGGCCGGCGCGCGCACGGCCTGCGCACGCGCCTGGCGCGCGTCCTGCAGCATGAAATCCGCCGCGCGCTCGGCCAGCATCACGACGGGCGCGTTGGTGTTGCCCGAGACCAGCGTGGGCATGATCGAACAGTCCACCACGCGCAGCGCCGACACGCCGTGCACGCGCAGCCGCGCGTCGACCACGGCCATGGGATCGCTGCGCGGTCCCATCTTGGCCGTGCCCGACGGGTGGAAGATGGTGGCGCCGTATTCGCGGCAGAAGTGCAGGATCTCGTCGTCGGAACGCACGTCCGCGCCGGGGCGGAACTCGCGTTTCATCAGGCCGGCCAGCGGTTCGGTCGCGGCCAGCCGGCGCGCATAGCGCACGGCGGCGACGGCCATGCGGCGGTCCAGCTCCGTCGACAGGTAGTTGGGCTGCATCGACGGCGCCTCGAACGGATTCGCGCTGCGCAGGCGCACGCGTCCGCGCGAGGTCGGGCGAAGCTGGCACACGGAATAGGTGCAGCCCGAGAACGGATGCACCTTGCCGCCGGCCATGTCGGCCGACAGGGTCGCAAAATGGAACTGGGTGTCGGGTGTGCGGCTGGCCGGATCGACCCGGCAGAACAGGCCACCCTGGTTGATGCCCACGGCCAGCGGGCCGCTGCGCAGCAGCAGCCATTGCAGCCCCATGCGCAGGCGTCCGGTCAGTGTGCGCAACTGGTCATTGGTGGTGATGGGCCGGGTGGTCTCGTAGATCAGGCGGATCTGCAGGTGGTCCTGCAGGTTTTCGCCCACGCCGGGCAGGTCGCGCACCACGCCGATGCCGAATTCGCGCAGCAGGCCGGCCGGGCCCACGCCCGAAAGCTGCAGCAACTGCGGCGATTGCAGCGCCCCGGCGCACAGCACCACTTCGCGCCGCGCGCGCAGCGTGCGCACCTGGCCGCCCTGGCGGTAGCGCACGCCGCAGGCGCGGGTGCCCTCGAACAGCACGGCCATGGCGTGCGCGTCGGTCTCGATGCGCAGGTTGGGCCGGTCCTGCGCCGGACGCAGGTAGGCCACGGCGGTGGAGCAGCGGCGGCCGCGGCGCGTGGTGAGCTGGTAGTAGCCCACGCCCTCCTGATCGCCGGTATTGAAGTCGCGCAGGTGCGGGATGCCCAGTTTCCCGGCGGCGCCGATCAGCGCTTCGACCAGCGGGTGGGGCGTCTTGATGGACGTGGCGTTCAGCGGGCCTTGCGTGCCGCGGGTCGGGCCGGGGCCCAGGTCGTTGTTTTCGAGCTTGCGGAACCAGGGCAGGCAGTCGTCCCAGCCCCAGCCTGGATTGCCGGCGTCGGCCCAGGCGTCGTAGTCGCCCTGCTGGCCGCGGATGTAGATGAGGCCATTGATGGCGCTGGAGCCGCCCAGCGTGCGTCCGCGCGGCCAGTAGATGCGGCGGCCCAGCATGTTCGGATCGGGGTCGGTGTAGAAGCCCCAGTTCACGACCTTGTGGAACATCGTCTTGCCGTAGCCGATGGGGATATGAATCCACGGATAGGTATCCCGGGGGCCGGCTTCCAGCAGGCAGACGGCATGCGCGCCGTCCGCGCTCAACCGGTTCGCCATCACGCATCCGGCCGAGCCGGCGCCCACCACGATGTAATCGACGGTATCGGACATTTCCACGCGGTCTCCCTTATATTTGTCCGGCAGGGCCGCGGTCCGCGCTACGCCATGCGGACCGGGCGGGCATCTGAGGCGATTCTAGGAAGCGCGCGCACAGAACAAAGCACAACACGCGCAGGGGCGGAGAAATGGAACAGAACATGCAGCTTCGGTTTCAAAATCGCAGTGCAGCATCGGACCAGGCGGCCGATGGCCGCGCCGACGACGCGGGCGGGCAGCAGGAGGCCGCGCGTTCGCTGCGGGCGCTGCTGGTGCTGGATCACCTGGCCCGCGCCCAGCATCCGCCCACGCTGGCGCAGTTGGCCCAGCGACTGGACATGCCCAAGACCACGCTGATGCGGTTGCTCGCCGCCATGCAGCGCGCCGGCTACGTGGCGGCCACGCCCACCGAAAACGGTTTCGTGCCTGGACCGCAGGCCACATCGCTCGCGCTTGCCACCTTGCGCGCCTGCGCCTTCACGCGCGCCTGCCGCGCGGTGCTGACCAAGCTGGTGGGCACGCTGGGCGAGACCTGCAACCTCACCGCGCCGGACGGCGACCGGGTCGTCTATATGGAACGCGTCGAGACGTCGGAGCCGCTGCGCCTGTTTTTCGCGGTGGGCAGCCATGTGCCCATGCATTGCACCGCGAGCGGCAAGCTGTTCCTGGCGTCGATGAACCGGCTGGAGCGCAGCCGCGTGCTGGCGCGGCTGCCGCTCACGCGCAATACGCCGCGCACGCTGACCGATCCGGCCCGGCTGGAAGCGGAACTGGACCGGCTGGCCGCGCGCGGCATCGGCATCGACAACGAGGAATTCGTGCGCGGCATGAGCGCGGTGGCGGTGCCGGTGCGCGACGGCGAGGACCGCGTGGTCGCGGCGGTGGCCTGCCATGCGCCCACGGCGCGGGTCATGCTGGACGATCTGCTGCGCGCGGTGCCGGTGCTGCAGGGGGCGGCGCAGGCGCTGCACGAGGTGCTGGCGGCGCACCGGCCGGGCGGCCAGGGCGAAGCGCGGCCCTGAGCGCCGGGCCGGTCGCCCGGGCCCTCAGTGGCTCAGGCGTCCGCCGCTCACCATCCAGCGGGTGCCGTAACGGTCGATCAGGGCGCCGTAGGCTTCCGCCCAGAACGTCTTTTGCAGGGGCAGGGTGACGCTGCCGCCCTCGGCCAACTGGTCGAACACGCGGTGCGCGTCGGACACGGTGGGATAGGCCAGCGCCAGCGCCACGCCCTGCTTGCCGGGATACGGGTGCCCGGCGGTGGCGTCGCTGGCCAGCAGCGTCTGCTCGTCCAGCGTCAGCCGCGCATACATGACGCGCGCGGCGTCTTCGTCGGACAGCACGGGCATGGCGGCGTCCGCGGGCGCATCCGCATAGCGGACCAGGGCGTCCAGGCGGCCGCCCAGCACACGTTCATAAAAGCGCATGGCCTCGGCGCAATTGCCGTCGAAACTGAGGTAGGCGGATAGCTGGGGCATGATGTCTCCGTGCGGGATGGGGGCCGGTGCGCGCGCCTGGCCAAGGCGAGCCGCGAATCGGGCCTATGATGTGAGTCTGCCGCGAAACGGCGGCGGCGTAACGTGTTTTTTCACCTGCAGGTGCCCGTGGAAGATGTCTTCCTCGTGACATGAACTGGAGGCGGCCATGTCGCTGATTCCCTTGTTTCCGCTATCCAATCCGCTGTTTCCGGGCGGCGTCGTCCATCTGCGCATCTTCGAGGTGCGCTATCTGGACATGATCCGCCGCAGCATCGCGCAGGGCGCCGAGTTCGGCATCGTGGGGCTGCTGGCGGGCAGCGAGGTGCGCTCTCCGGAAGGCGTGGAGACGCTGTCGCCGGTGGGCACCATGGCGCGCGTGGATACCTGGGAAGCGCCCATGCCGGCCTTGCTGGAAATCCGCTGCATGGGCACCACGCGCTTCCGGCTGCGGTCCAGCGAGGTGGCAAAATACGGGCTTTGGATGGGCGAGACCGAGCCCATTCCCGATGACCCGCCCACCCCCGTGCCGGCGGCCATGCAGGGCAGCGCCGATGCGCTGGGCCGGCTGGTGGCCCAGTGGCAGCAGGAAGGCGTGCCCGCCCGGAAGATGCCGCTGGCGCCGCCGTTCCGGCTGGACGATTGCGGCTGGGTGGCGAACCGCTGGTGCGAACTGCTGCCCCTGCCGCCGGACGACAAGGCCACGCTGCTGGGGCTGACCGACCCGGTCGCGCGCCTGGCGGCGATCCAGGACGTGCTGCGCGGGCAGGGGCTGGCTTAGGGCGGGCCGTACACGATTTGGACACCATGGATATCAGGATAGATGAAGGCCTGCGCGCCTATATAGACCCGCTGACCGAAGACGAGCACGCCGCGCTGGAGCGCAGCCTGCTGGCCGAAGGCTGCCGCGACGCCCTCGTCCTGTGGGGCGACCTGCTGATCGACGGCCACAACCGCTATGCGCTGTGCATGAAGCACGGCATCCCGTTCCGCACGACGCAGAACACGCACTTCAAGTCCATGGACGACGTGCATCTGTGGATGATCGAAAACCACCTGGGCCGGCGCAGCGTGTCGGACTTCCAGCGCGGCGTGCTGGCGTTGCGCAAAAAGGAAATCCTGCAGGCGCGGACCGTCGCCGAGGAAGCGCCGGCCGAGGGGGCGCCGCAGGACGGACCGCCCGATGACGGCTCTCCGCCCTGGGATGAGGACGCTCCGGCGCAGGAAGGCGCCGCGCCCCGGATGCCCGCCAACACGAACTGGAAGCCGGCCGTGCCCAGCCGCCAGGCGCTGGCGCGCGCCGCCCGCATCAGCAGCAATACGCTGGGCCAGATCGAGAAAATCCAGAAGAGCGCGGCGCCCGAATTGGTGCGCGCCGTGAAAGAGGGCGCGATTTCCATCAACGCCGCGGCGGCGGTGGCCTCGCTGCCCGCCGAACGCCAGGCCGCGGCCGTGGCCGGCGGCCGCAAGGAACTGCAGCAGGCCGCCAGGGAAGTGCGCCAGGCCAAGGCGCCGGCGCCGCGCGAGGCGCCGCCCGAGGTGCCGATCGACAGCATCGAGGACATGCCCGCCGAAATTGCGCGGCTGCGGCAGTTGCTGGCCAAGCTGACCGACGAGCGCGACCAGTTGAAGAAGAAGGTCATGCATCTGACGGTGGCCTTGTCCGAGGCGCGCAGCGCGGCCGGCGGGGATGATTGACGGCGGTGAACGGCGGCGGTGATCCAAAGCGGTGACTGACGGCGATGTCCAAGGCCGTCCGCACCCGGATGCACGAATAAGGGATAACCCTTAAAGCCCGAAATCCACGAAAAAAATTCGTGGATCGATGGGAATTTATATCGTTTTGAGGAAAGGCTTGTGCGGCTTTGTAATGCAGGTTCGCTTTAACGCATCCCGCATTCACACCTGACTTCCCTTATGAATCCCATCGGATATCGCATACTTTCCCGGCCCGGGCCGGCCGTCGCCGCCGACGTGCTGGCCGGCTTCGCCAGCATCGGCTCGGCCCAGATCAGCGACTGCATGAACCGCCTGTACGGCGTGTCGGGCCTGCGGCCGCTGCACGGCGGCACGCGCCGCACGGTCGGCCTGGCGCTCACCGTCAAGACCCGTCCGGGCGACAACCTGATGATCCACAAGGCGATTTCGCTGGGCGGCGCGGGCGACGTGATCGTCGTGGACGGGGCGGGCGACACCAGCAACGCGCTCGTCGGCGAACTGATGATGATGGACGCGCAGTCGCGCGGCATCGAAGGCTTTGTGATCGACGGCGCCGTGCGCGACGCGGACGTGTTCGCGCAGGGCGAGTTTGGCTGCTTTGCGCGCGCCGTGTCGCACAAGGGTCCCTACAAGGACGGCCCCGGCGAGATCAACGTGCCCGTGTCGGTGGGCGGCCAGGTGGTCCAGCCCGGCGACGTGGTCGTGGGCGACGCCGATGGCGTGGTGGTGATCCCGGCCGAACATGCCAGCGCGGTGCTGGCCCTGGCCCTGAAGAAGGAAGCCGACGAAGCCGTGGCCAAGGAAAAGCTGCGCGCCGGCACGTACACCAAGCCGTGGCTGGAAAAGACCCTGGCCGAAAAGACGGGGGCGGCCCAATGAGCATCGTCGCCGACCGCATCAAGCGCATCAAGCTGTCGCCCAGCGTGGCCGCGCGCGCCATCATTGCCGAACTGCGCGAGCAGGGCCGCCGCATCATCGACCTGACCATCGGCGAACCGGATTTCTCCACGCCCGAACACATCCGCCAGGCGGCCACCGCCGCCATGAACCGCGGCGAGACCAAGTATCCGCCGGCGCAGGGCACGGTCGCCCTGCGCAAGGCGGCGGCCGCTCATCTGCGGGAAGCCACCGGCGTGGAATACCCGGCCGCGCGCGTCATCGTCAGCACGGGCGCCAAGCAGGTGATCTTCAACGGCCTGGCCGCCACGCTGAACGACGGCGACGAAGTCCTGATCCCGGCGCCGTTCTGGGTGTCGTATCCGGACATGGTGCTGGTCAACGGCGGCGTGCCCGTTGCCGTGGAAACGTCGCCCGCCACGGACTACAAGGTGACGCCGCAAGCGCTGGAACGCGCCATCACGCCGCGCACCAAGTGGCTCATGATGAATGCGCCCAGCAATCCCACCGGATCGGTCTACAGCGCGGACGAGCTGCGCGGCCTGGCCGAGGTCCTTCAGCGCCATCCGCACGTCTGGCTGATGACCGACGACATCTACGCGCGCCTGAACTTCACCGGCGAGCCGACGGTGCACCCGTTGCAGGTGGCGCCGGAACTGGCCGCGCGCACGCTGGTGGTCAACGGCGTGTCCAAGGCCTATGCCATGACCGGCTGGCGCATCGGCTATGGCGCCGGTCCGGACGAACTCATCAAGGCGATGGCGATCCTGCAATCGCAAAGCACCTCGGGCGCGTCGTCGGTCAGCCAGGCGGCCGCGCTCGAAGCCCTGACCGGCCCGCAGGACTGCGTGGTCGAGTTTGCCAAGGTGTTCCGCGAACGCCGCGACCTGGCGATCGCCGAACTGTCCGGCGCGCCGGGCCTGGACATCGTCGTGCCGCAGGGCGCCTTCTATGTCTTTCCGGACTGCTCGGGCCTGTTGGGCAAGAAGACGCCGGCCGGCGATGTGATCGCCACCGATACCGATTTCACGCACTACCTGCTGCGCGAAGCCGGCGTGGCCGTCATCGACGGCCACGCCTACGGCGCGCCGGGCACGTTCCGGCTGTCGTTCGCCGCATCGCTGGACGATATCCGCCAGGGATGCGCCGCCATCCGCGAGGCATGCGCCAGGCTGGCCTGACGCCCGCCGGATCGATTCATTCAGCGCCACAACCAGTCTGTTCACCACACAACCATTCAAGGGGAATCAACAATGAAGCGTCACACTCTATTTGCCGCCTGCCTCGGCTTGGCCTCGCTGGGCCTGGCCGGACTTGCCCATGCCGACCAGGTGGACGACATCAAGGCGCGCGGCGAGCTGATCTGCGGCACGCTGGGCACCTCGCAGCCGTTCAGCTTCCAGGATGGCGCGACGCGCCAGCTCGTGGGCTACGACGTGGACGTCTGCAAGCTCGTCGCCGACAAGCTGGGCGTCAAGATCAACTACAAGCTGCTGTCCGTGGCGGCGCGCGTGCCTGAACTGAACGAAGGGCGCGTCGACATCCTGGCGGCCAACCTGGGCTATTCGCCCGACCGCGCCCAGCAGATCGCCTTCAGCCACGCCTATTACGTCAGCCCGCAAAAGCTGCTGGTGCGCAAGGATTCGGGCCTGGATTCGATCGAAGCCCTGAACGGCCGCCGCATCGGCGCGACCAAGGGCTCCAGCTCCGAGCGCGAAATCAAGCGCATCCTCGACAAGTCGCAGGTCATCGGCTATGGCGACAGCTCGGCCACGTACCTGGCCCTGCAGCAGAAGAAGGTGGACGCGCAGTTCGCCTCCGAGCTGGTGCTGGTGCGCCTGGTGCTGCAAAGCCCGCCGACGGCGCCGGTCAGCGTGATTCCGAAGGCGGTCTTCGACGAGCCCTGGGGCCTGGGCGTGCGCAAGTCCGAACCGCGCTTCCTGCAAACGGTGAACCAGGCGCTGGATGAGGCCGAGGCCTCGGGCGCGGCCGGCAAGCTGTTCGACAAGTGGTTCGGCCCGGAAACGCCCTACAAGCTGGAACGCAGCTTCAAGATCGGCCCGATTGCCGGCTGAGGGCGCGGACCGCAGCGCTGTCTTTCGCCAGTCCCCGTCACGGCTTCCCGCGTCTTGCAAGGCAACGCCAGGCAACGCGCGGGGAGCCGTGACGCTTGGCGTCGAGTGCCCGATCGCAGGAGATTGATAGTTTTATGAGCTTTCTAGACGCTTCCCAATACCAGCTACTGCTCAGCGGCATGGCCGTCACCGTGCAGCTTTTCCTGGTCGCCTGGGTCATGGCGTTTTCCATCGCGGTGACGCTGGTGGTGGTGCGCGCCACCAACCTGGCCCCGTGCCGCTGGCTGGTCGACGCCTATGTCGAATACCACCGCAACGTGCCGCTGCTGGTGCAGGTGCTGTTCTGGTATTTCGGCATGCCCGAGCTGCTGCCGGAAGGCTTTCGCATGTGGCTGTACGCGCACAACGCCGAGATGTCGCTGGCGGCGATCGCGCTGGCGCTGGGGTCGGCCGCCTACATCGCCGAAGACATCCGCAGCGGGCTGCGCGCCATTCCGGGCACCCAGTTCGAGGCCGCGCGGGCGCTGGGCGCGAGCTATCTGCAATGCATGCGCTTCGTGATCGTGCCGCAGGCGGTGCGCATCTCGATTCCGCC
>Ga0182739_1005346_pt1 | contig 10210 bp, 5 predicted proteins | sample eDN5th30CBELigBY_FD_128873 | JGI IMG/M metagenome (GOLD analysis project Ga0182739, IMG submission 128873) | Enriched backyard soil microbial communities from Emeryville, California, USA - eDNA 5th pass 30_C BE-Lig BY (version 2) (version 2) | ecosystem: Environmental > Terrestrial > Soil >...
CAGAGCAGTGCGGGCAGCAACGACGGACTCGGCCGTTCACCCCCGGCCAGATTTTCCGCCGTTTTCGTTTTCTAGCCGGGGTGATGGTGGTGTCGAGGCCGCGTCGCCCGCATTGGTCAAGTCGCCGCTCTCTTCGGATCGTCCGGTGCAGAGGACTGTCGAGGCGGATGTGGCGCCAGTGCTGTTGGAGGTTACGCCGGTAGAGGGGGAGGAGGAGCCTGATCCGGGGCTCAGCCGGGAGATTCAGGCGGCGACTTATGCGGCGACGCGACAGCTCCTGGATAAATATGGCCGCCCGGTCCCGGACGCGGGGCCAGCTGGAGAGTCACGCTGGGGAGCAGCGGTTCAAGAGGGGATCGAGAGATGTTTCCAGTCGGTGAAATTTCTGGTTTCCATTCCGTTTGTGTTGCTGGTGGCGTTGTGGTCTCGCGTTGTCGGAAATTCGACGTTACCGAGGTGGGTGGAGGAAAGTCTTTCCGTCCTTTTCTCCCGGGAGACGCTGATCACAGCCTTTCGTTGGGGGGTGACGCTGGCGGTGCCGAACCTCGTCGCCTTTGGGATTCTCTCCTGGTCGAACATTGAAGCGCAGCGTTATCCACTCCGCGATCAGACGCAGATCCAGTCCAAGGCTTTTCCTCTCTGGGGAACGTGTTCTTCAGAAGGGGAGCATACGTTTCTGCTGATCGATACGATGTTGGCAGCCGGAATTGGAACTTACGTCGGAATTCGCTGGCTGGAGGCCATGGCAGAGGATGAGTAAAGAGAAGACGGGATGATTCCCGAGGAGCAGCAGTGCTGAAGCGTAAGCTCAATCAAACTGACTCATTTCAGACGCGCGCGCCTGTCCGATCGCACTCCGGTTTTACGCTCATTGAACTTTTGGTCGTGATTGCCATTATCGGCATGCTGATTGGGTTGATCGTCCCGGCTGTGCAATATGCCCGGGAGTCGGCCCGGAATACGCAGTGTAAGAATAACCTGCGACAGGTGGGGACGGCCTTGCAGAATCATGCCAGCCAGTTTGGCTACTTGCCCAAGGATGGCGAGAACGGTTGGGGATTCGAGGTCTTTCTGCTGCCGCAACTGGAGCAGTCTGCACTTTATGGGCAACTCAATCCTTTAACAGCGAAGCAGGCATCCGGCGCGGCTGCGCAGGCTGAGACCACGGGAAGTATTTTGCCAGTTTTACTATGCCCGTCATTTACCGGGAGTAGTCGATTGAGTTCGGGATTTGGACGGACGAATAGCCTGGGGAATACGGAAGTCTTTTCCAAGCGGAAAGAGCTAACTGATGTTTATGATGGGGAGAGCAGCACCATCGCGGTTGGTGAGACGACTCAGGATCATGCCTGGGCCAAGCCCGGAACCGGTTCGTGTTCCTCTCCGCCGAATCAGGGAGACTTCAGCAGCCAGCATCCGGGGGGAGCGAATTTCGTGCTGTGCGATGCCTCCGTGCGGTTTATTTCGTCGAATGTCGATTCAGCGACCTTCGCAGCATTAGGAACGACTGCCGGGCGGGAGGCGATCGGAGAATTTTAGTGCCGCGAACAGAACCTTGATCGACGATGAAGATTCCCTTTCCGGGGGCGGATCGGGATAGGTTTTGTGAGGGGTTCCCAGGAGCCTGTCTGAGAACGTTGAAGTCCGCATCATGATGAGGAAATTTTTGAAACACAGAGGGGCGGAGGGCCCGGCGTGGCCGGTGTGTTCCGGCCACAACCAAAATGATGCAGGCGTCTTGAAATCTTCGCATGTTGCGAAAATTCAAAACGTTTGCAGTACAGAGATCAAGTTTGTGTGTCTCCGTGCTCTCTGTGCCTCTGTGTTTTCATCTTTTTTTCTGGCAAATGATTTTTAAGTGAACGAACCTCATTCGTGAATCAAACAGATTAAACAGGATGGGAAGGAGTCCTCAGACAGACTCCTGGCTGATGAGTGGATCGGTAAGCCGAAGACAGGGATTCGAGGGGACCTTATGTTGAAGCGAGTTCAACAGCAAAGAACCTGGCGCCCATCCGATCACGGTTTCACGATGGTCGAGTTGATTGTCGTAATGGGGATCATCACGTTATTGCTCTCATTAGCCATTCCCGCAGCAGGGCGGGTGCGTGAGGCAGCCAGAAAAACGCAGTGCTTGAATAACCTCAGAAATATCGCCTTCGCCCTGACGCAACACGAACATTACAACGGCAAGTTTCCCGCCTCGGGCAGTTTCGGATTAAAAGCGGATTCCTCCACCGCCGGACTCTTTACCTGGGCCGTGGCGATTCTGCCGTATCTCGATCAGGCGAACCTGTACAACCAGCTGGATCTCAGCCGGTCGAAAAACGATCCGAAGAATGCAGCGCTCGCATCAGCTTATATTCCCATTTACATCTGCCCCGTGGATATCACTCGTAATGACGAAAAACAGGGGGACCTGAGTTATGCCGTGAGCGGCGGTGTGGGGTTCACCGTCTATCGAAATCAAGTTCATGACTGCCCCGTGGATCGGAACTGGACGGTGCTGGATCTGAACGGCGACGGGCAGGGATGCACCGGTAACGATCCGATTGACGATCTCGACAAAGCGGCCTTCGACAGCATGGGGCTGTTCTTCCTGGAGACCCGGAACTCGGAGATCACCCAGCGAAATCACAGCCTGAAGGATGTCAAAGATGGGACATCACAGACCTTTCTGGTCTCCGAAAACGTGCGTGCCGGGTTTGATCCGGACTCTTCCGGTGTGAACTTTGCCAGTGTGGACCCCTATCGCTGCGCGTTCTACATCGGGAACCCCTGTAACAATAACAACGGCCATTGCAGCGCGGGGAATGTGGATTACTCACTCGCCAATTCCGGCGAGAACAGGATTAACAGCGGGCTCTGGAGTGCCGAGGGGACTTCTCCGATTCCGAATTCTTTTCATGCGGGCGGAGTCAACATGGCCTACGCCGATGCCCACGTGGCCTTTCTCTCCGAAACCATTGATGGCGCCGTCTATGCGGCCCTGGCCAGCCCGCAGGGAGGGGCGCTCGGAGGCCCCTTGAAGCAGGTCCTCGTTTCCGGAGGGAATTTTTGAAGACCACGATGACCCCACTTCCGCATGAACTGGCTGCGACGAATCCGATGAATTCGGTGCAGTTCCTCCCGGCGGGTTCAATTGCAACCGGGTGTGGCCTGGTGGGGATTGTCTGTCTGGGGCTCGTCCTGCGGTCTCATGCGCTGGGTGCCGTGCATAGCTGGTTTGATGAAAGTTTCAGTTGGCGGATGGCCCAGTTCTCTTTCCCGGAAATCATTGCTCGTTCGGAACGGGACGTTCACCCCCCATTCCACTTCCTGGTTCTCGGAGTCTGGAGTCGCCTCTTTGGCCCCTCGCTGCTGAGCCTGCGCCTCAGTTCGATGCTTTTCGGGCTGGGAACTATCCTGGGAGGATTCTTCCTGGCCAGTGCCGCCTGCGGCTCGATGAGCCTTTCCCGGCGAAGAACCGCCGGGCTGGTGGCGGCGTTGTTGATCTCATTGAGTTCACTACAGATCCACTGGAGCCAACAGGCTCGGATGTACACGCTGGGAACCTGTCTGACGGTGTGGTCAACCTGGATGTTGCTCCGCTGGTTTCAGAGCGGCGGAACCCTCCGGCTGATCGGCTATGTCCTGCTGGCGGGCGGGCTGGCCCTGCAGCATCACTACGGAACGTTCACGGTCTTCGCCCAGCTCACCTTTGCACTCGGCCGGTCGGCCCGGCGCGCTGTGGCGGGATCATGGCAAAACGAATTCCTGCCGGTCGTGCTGGCCGGCTGGGCAACGTTCTCGCTGTGGGCGTTATGGCTCCCGTCGTTTTTACTGCAGCGATCACAAGTGAAAGCATCCTATTGGACGCACGAGTTTCGCTGGCAGGACGTGCTCAATGTCTGGAGCGAACTGTTTCTGTTCGGATCGTCCATCAAGAGATCGCCTACCATTTCCTGGCTGCTGGCGGAGCTGGTCCTGGCCAGCGTGCTCTTGCTGCTGGTACATCGCCAGCCCGGAGCACGGCTGGTCGGCTGGCTGGTCCTGATTCCTTATGGGATGGCCGTTGCCTGGTCTGCCTTGGATGAGAACGTCTTTGTTTCGAGGTTTCTGATTCACGCCCATGTCTGCCTGCTCATCGGTGTGGGCATCCTGATCGCCAGTCTCCCTTTTCGCGGGCTTCGCCTCGGAATGACATTGCTGGTGGTCCTGGGGATGAGCGTGACTGCCTATCAACAGTCTCTGAAAAGAACGCGGTCGGCCGAAGTTCCCGGAATGCCGGCGGCGGTCTCCCTGCTGCGCGGGGCGAAGGCGGAACAAGACCTGGTCCTGGTCTGCAATCCGATGCTGTATCTGAACCTATGTGTTTATCACGCGGGTCTGGACAACGTCTACGCCTTTGATCCCGGCCAGGGGTTCCCGCACTTTCAGGGAGCGCCGGTCATGAAGGACGAAGAGTATCTGCGTCCTGAGGATCTTCAAAAATCGGATCAAGACTGGGTCTGGACGCTGGATGCGGAGAACTGGCTGGGAGGAACCTGGAAAGTGCATCTCCCCGCTAAGTGGCAGTTGCAGGAAGAAAAAAAGATCCGGGAATGGTACGCCACCCTGGTGGTCCGAAGTTATCACCGGGAGCCCGCGTTCCCGCGTTCCTCGTCCGTTCTGGTGGAGGAGAGAGAACATGGTCAGTGATCTGAAACAGGTCGACTCGCGGCCCGGTTCTCGCAAGTATGTCACGGATTCCCTGTCCGTCGTGATCCCAGCGTACAACGAATCACTCCGGATCAAGCCGCCCCTTGATGACATCTGCGAGTATCTTTCCCGGAGCGAATTGAATCCCCATTGGGAAGTGATCGTGATCGATGACGGCAGCCGTGATGGAACCGGGGATGTCATTCAAACAGTTCAGCAGCACTATCCCCAGGTTCGCCTGATCACACACCCGCAGAATGCCGGCAAGGGGGCGGCGGTCCGCAGTGGAGTCCTGGCCAGCCGGTATGATTTCATCCTGTTGACAGACGCCGATGGAGCCACTCCGATCCAGCAGGAACAAACTTTGCGTCAAGCGATTACGGGAGGAGCGGATCTGGCTGTCGGGTCGCGAACGGCCGCCGACCCGGCAGCGATTCGAAAACGAAGCTTCCCGCGACGCTGCACGGGCGAGCTGTTTTCCATCCTGGCCAGATGGATTATTCCGGTCCCCGTCCAGGACCCTCAATGTGGATTCAAAATGTTTCCGCGTTCCGTGGCCCAGCGGTTGTTTCAGATCAGTGTCGAGTCAGGTTATCTCTTTGACCTGGAGATTTTATATCTGGCGGAGCGGTCCGGTTATTCCATCAGCGAATGCGCGGTCCACTGGCAGGAAATCCCGGGCTCCAAGATCCACCTGTTCGCCGACTCCTGGAACATGCTGCTGGGACTTCGAAGGGTGCGCCGCAATGTGGAGGTTTTAGTGCCGCGAACAAAATCGCCAAATTGGTGAAGATTTCTTCGCCGCGAGCGGGGTGCAGAATGTTTTATCAGGGCTTCTTATTCAAAAACGGCACGATCACGTGGTTGTCTCCTGTCACCGGCACAGACAACTCCCAGGCCATCCCCGGCGATGAACAGACCTTTCAGTTGATGCCCCCATCATGAATGTGACATTGGATCAACGTCCTGAAGCTCTCCGAAAAAGGGCCGTCCTCCGTGAGCAGGCTGCCTCTTCCCGAAGGAAGCGGTCCCTGCTGAGAAGGGGAGCAATCCTCTGTTTGTTATTGACGATCCTCTTCGTGGCGGCGGCCCTGCGGCTGCACCGGCTGGGGGATCTGGCTTACTGGTTCGATGAATCCTATGGCATTCGCACAGCGGAATTGTCACCACGGAAATTGATGACCAGTTGCATGCTCGATGTTCATCCGCCGCTTTTTTATTTCATGCTGAAAGCCTGGGTGGCGTGCTTCGGCCATGGGGAATGGGAGGCACGGTTCCTCTCGACCTTGTGGAGTCTGGGGGCCGTGGCAACCGCTTTCGGGTTCACGTATGAGGGAATGTGCTTCTCCAAAGATCGTCCATCGAATCGCAGCGTGGCGCTGCTGGCCGCCACGCTGGCAGGACTGTGCATTGCCCTCAGTCCGATTCAGATTAGTTGGGCGCAGCAGGTGCGGATGTATGCGCCCAGTGCCTGTCTGGCGATCCTCGGGACGTGGCTGCTGTGGCGGGCCGTGCAGGAGCCGCATCGCTGGAGACACTGGATCTCTTATGCGGTTGTCGAAGTTGCCGGTCTGTATCTGCACGTGACCATGCTCTTCATCTTTGCCGCCCACGTATTGGCCATCTGGGGAATTCTGATCCAGGGGCGGAAAGACTGGTCCGCGACGAAGTTTCTGTTCTGGCGGGCGGCGATCGTGATGGGGACCGTCGGCCTGATCGCCTTGCCCTGGGTGCTGGTGGTCCGGATGCAGCATGCCCGGGTCCAGGACGATTACTGGATTCCGCCGTTCACTCTGAAATTCCTGAGTACGACACTCGTGCAGTGCTTTACGGTCTATCAGCATCAGGTGCTGGATTTTGGCTGGGGACTCTGGATCGGACAGGGGATGCTGCTGATTTGTGTCTGTGTTGCTGCCGGGAAGCGTCCTTTTGATCTGCTGCTCGCCCTCTCAGCCAGCTTGCCGTTTCTGCTCCTGATCGCGGCCTCTCAGGGAGGGACGAACGTGATCAACGCACGCTATTTCGTTGCCGGGCACGCGCTGGTCTGCCTGGCGGTTTCTGTCTGGGTGGCCCGACTCCCGACGTGGTTCCTGAAGCTCCCGGCAGCGACACTTTTGCTGGGGACGCTGATCTTTCTGGCCCAGGATCAGCACCAATGGCGGGAGTCGGTCTCCGGGCCGCGGGCCATTCCGGAGCTGCTGGAACGATGGCGGGAATACCGTGATACCGGCCAGCCGCTGGTGTTTTGCAACCCGACCTACTATCTCACCGCGCATGCCGATCATGGCGGAGAAGGTCTGAAAATCGTCGGGGTGAAAAATGATTATCCCCATTATAACGGCACAGCGGTCACCTCGGACGAGGAGTATTTATCAGCCGCGCAGATCGACGCCGGGGACTGGGAGACGGTCTGGGTGTGCGACACCACGACCGGAGGACGCAACCGTCCCCCGGTCGCGATGGGGAATGCCTGGCGGCTGAGCGGCGAAATATTGCGAAAGGACTATTCGGGAACCTTTTCGCTGAAAAGGTACGACCGGATTCCCTGAAATGGACGCAAGATCATTTGGGTGATCAGCACTGAAGAAACCGATCTCGGAACCGATGAAACGGAGAACTCCTCATGAGCCAACAACGAAATGCTCCTGTGCTCATTGCTGCCATGTTGCTCATGATAACGTGGGGGAGCCTGCCGGAGATCAGTGCCCAGGAGGCCAAACCCGCTGCTTCCAAAGTGTTTGCCGATGATGACACGAACCAGGACGGGAAGCTGTCCCTGGAGGAACTGCTGGCGGGGCAGCCCAAGCCCGATCACCCGCGACTGAAGCGGGATTTCCAGGTGGTGGACTGGAACCACGATGAACTCCTTTCCCCGCAGGAAGCAGCCGCATTACCGCTCCTGGCCCTGCCGGCGGTTGAACGGGGGGAGATTCCCGATCCCATTGCGGACTTGGCCCGAGACCAGTTGAAACGGGTCACCGAGTCCTGGCCGCAGTGGGACACCGATGGGAACGGGGCATTGGATGCCCAGGAGTTTTCCGCTTCCAAACTCGCTTCCTCAATTCCCGGCCTGGAACAATCCGAGCTGAAACTCTGGGACCGGAATGGAAACGGCAGCGTTGATCGCGAGGAAGTGAAGAAAGTGATTGAAGCGGCCTATGGCATCCGCCGTCTGGACGGGTTTCTGCTCCGTCAGCCCCATGGTCTGGTGTTCAATCTCGCCAGTTTTCGCAGTGATGATGTCGACCAGGATGGGTTCATCACCACGGCTGAGTTGCAGTTGCGATGGAGGTTGACTCCGGGACAGGCTGGCTGGGAACTGGCCAAGTATGATCAGGACCGCGACGGCCAGATCACCCTCCAGGAAGCAGAGACCTGGCTGGCCCAGGATCCGCTCAAGACATTTTTGTCCGCTGACAAGAACCTGGACGGCCTGCTCTCGTTCCAGGAACTGTCGGACGGCACAACGAGTTCCCACCGGACACTGGCGAAGTTTGTGTTCCCCGGCTTTGATCAGGATGGAGATGGCCTGTTGAGCTTCGTGGAATACCGACTCTGCCCGCTGGCGAATTTTGATGAGGCATGGTTCCTCGCCCGCCCGGACCGGAATGAGGACGGGCAGCTCTCTCCGGAGGAATTCGGCTGGGGGCGGGAGATCGAATCTGTGGCCGTCACCGCCATGTATTTCTCCCGATTCGACACCTCGGGGGACGGACAACTCAGTCCGCAGGAATTTTTCGTTCCGGTCAATCCCGGCCGGATCACACCGCAGTTTCTCTTCGCGGCCCGCGACACCAACCACGATGAAAAACTCTCTCTGGAAGAATTTTTAACGGGACAACCTCAGCACCTGCACGCCCGTCTGACACGGGATTTCCGGATCGTGGACTGGAATGGGGACAGCTTGCTGACTCTGCCGGAAGCGACGGCACTTCCCACGTTCCTGGGAGACGTAAAGCAGCGAAGCGAGACCCCCGATCCGGTCTCAGATCTTGTCCAGGTGCAACTCGGGACAGTCGCCAAGTCCTGGTCCCAGTGGGACGCGGATGGCAACGGCAGCCTCAATGAGCAGGAGTTTTCCGCCACGAAAACTCCCCGGACAATTCCCGGCCTGGAGCAGACAGATCTGAAGACCTGGGATCTGAATACCGACGGCCATGTCGATCGCGAAGAAGTGACGAAAGTCATCGAGAGGGCTTACGGGCTGCGGGACCGTGATGGCTTCCTATTGCGTCAACCCAATGGCCTGGTTTTCGATCAGGCGACCTTCCGTGCTCTGGATGTCGACCAGGATGGATTTCTGGGAGTGACTGACTGGCAACTCTGGAAGAAGGTCAACGCAGAGCAGAGCGCTGTGGAGATCGCCAGGGCCGATCAGGACCATGACGGCAGGCTCTCCCCGGAAGAAGCCCGGGACCTGATGGCGCGCGATCCGCTGCAGTCGTTCCTGGACGCAGACAAGGACTTCGATGGACTTCTCTCCGCAACTGAACTTCCCGCAGCAGCGGCGAATGAGCAGAAAACATTCGCGAAGTATGTCCTCCCCGGATTCGACAAGGACGGTGATGGCCAGTTGAGCTTCACGGAATTCCGTCTCTCTCCGCTGGCCAATTTCGACGAGCCCTGGCACCTGCTCCGCACGGACCGGGACCACGATGGGCTGCTGTCGCCGACGGAATTCTGCGAGAGTCGCGGCATCGACTCCGCTGCGATCACCGCCCTCACGTTTGCCGGCCTCGATGTTTCGAAAGACGGCCAGCTCGTGCCGCAGGAACTGGCCTTCCAGGTCCAGGCCGACAAGCTGACCCCGTCGGTCCTGTTTGCTTCCCGTGATCTCAACCAGGACGGAAAAATCTCGCTGGAGGAACTGCTGTCCCGGGAGATTTCCCAGGAGCATCCTCGTCTGACGCGGGATTTCCGAGTGGTGGACTGGAACGCGGACGGCGTTCTTTCGCTTCAGGAGTTCACCGCCCTTCCCATGCTCGTCAAGGTCGCCGCTCAGCGACAGGACGTGCCTGACCCAGTGGCGGACCTGGCCCGCGAGCAGTTGCAGCGGATCTTGTCCTCCTGGCCGCAGTGGGATACCGATGGCAGCGGGAGTCTCAGCATCCAGGAATTTTTAGCCGCCAAACCCCAGTCGACGATCCCCGGCCTGGAACAGACGATCCCCGCAGCCTGGGACCTGGATGCCGGTGGAAGTATTGACCGGGATGAAGTCAAGAAAGTCATCGAAGCCGCCTATGGCGTCCGGCATCTGAGCGGCCTGCTCCTGCGGAAGCCCGACGGCACCATCTTCAGCCAGTCCTCATTCCGCTATCTCGACGCGGACAAGGATGGTTTTCTTGGAGCCGCCGACCTGCAACTTCGCCGGAAAACCACTCCCGAGAAAGCGGCGGCGGAGATCGCCAAGTACGACCGGGACCAGGATGGCAAGCTCTCCCTGGCCGAATCGTGGAGACTGGTCACGCATGATCCGTTAAAAAATTTCCTGGCCGCCGACACCACGCTGGACGGACTGGTTTCCCGGGAG
>Ga0182739_1005348_pt1 | contig 10209 bp, 6 predicted proteins | sample eDN5th30CBELigBY_FD_128873 | JGI IMG/M metagenome (GOLD analysis project Ga0182739, IMG submission 128873) | Enriched backyard soil microbial communities from Emeryville, California, USA - eDNA 5th pass 30_C BE-Lig BY (version 2) (version 2) | ecosystem: Environmental > Terrestrial > Soil >...
TAAGCAAAAAAAACTTATTTATTAAAATAGGAAAAAGAGTCATTAGAGTGCTGAGAATAAAAAGAAATAAATTCCAAAGAAAAAGTAGCATATCACAAAAAAAAAGGAATTCAAAAAAAAATTCTTCTGATCATTAAACAAAAAATCTAACTCAAAGCTTTTTATTTGGGTATTACAGAATTCAAGAGTATATAAGCAAAAAATTATCTAATTTTAAAATATTATTTAGTAATTCTGATTTCGGACAATATAAGATGTGGGTAACTCATCTTTTTGATTTCTGTAGACTAACATTCTTCAGGGACTTACCAAGAAACAAAAAGACCAATCCAACTATCTCAGAGCCGCTATTGGCTGTGATGAAAAAACTGCTCTTGACCTTTTAAGAAAAACAAATTGGGATGTTGATAAAGCATGTGAACTTCACTTTGGTGACCCAAAAAATCAAGAGAAATCTAAGCCAAAAAGCAACAAAAAACAAGAAGAAATTTATGAGAAATATAAGGGTCAAATTTATTTTATTGATTCATTTTTTTGACTCTTCGTAGAAAAGACAGAAGATAAAATTGGTTCTGATGGACTTGTCGAATTCCTCAAAGACGTTAACGTTGATCCTCTTGACCCAATTACCTTAGCATTCTCTTACCTTTGTGGAGCAAAGACAATGGTAATGAGATGCTTGAATAAAGTGAATAATGTATTGATTAGGGAGAGTATAGTAAAGATGAGTTTTTGGCTGGACTTGCTTCTATAAAGTAGATTTTTATTTTTGGAGAAGCCTTATTTCAATTAGTGCTAATTCTCTTAAAGAAGCTCAAACAAATATTAAAGCTCTTGGACGTAAATTAGATGATGAGAAAGAGTTTAAAGAAATTTATCGATATACTTTCAATTTTGCTAAAGATCCTGGAGCAAGAAACCTTAATTTTGATAGCGCAAGAGGTATAGAAAATTCTAGGGAAATAAGGGTTTATTTATTTTTGTGTAGCTTTGTGGGAAATTTTGTTAAAAGGAAGATTCCCATTCCTCGATCAATGGCTTGAATTCCTTGACGTAAATAATACACAGGATTTTTGTTTATTAAGATTTATTAAAATAGAATTCTGCAAATAAAAATGATATTACAAAAGATACCTGGAATATGCTTTTAGAGTTCCATTATCTCACAAAAGGAAATTTGGGTAATTATGTCGATGATGGTAAGATACTTACTTCTTAAAATATATTAACCAGTGTAAAAAGGTGCTTGGCCAGTCATGATTGATGAATTTGTTGAACACCTCAATAAAAAGTAAAAAAGAACAATTGAAGACATTAACAAAAGAAAACCTCCAAAAAATCAAATTATAAAGGCTTTTGAATAGAAATATGTTGATGAAGCCCATCCATATTATTATGTTATTGAAAAAAAAAGTTACGTAAAGAGTTTGTTTTGTTGAACATTTATTTGGGTTGTCCAGATTAGTTAGCTTTATAAAAGCTCTGGAACTTTTGCCATGAACTTTTTGAAAAAAAAAATGTTTTTCTCTCATTTTGATTTGAAAATTTTTTGTTAATGAAAAAAAGAATAATTTTTATATAATCTTTAAACAAAAAAATTTCCAACATACGAGTTGACAATACAGTCTTCGACGCTAGAATCCTTGTTTATTATCAAAACAAAAAATATATTTATTGTTTGAAATTTATAAAATATTGGGTCGAATGAATAATTTGTCGGGTACTGTATTATTTTCTTTATTAAGAGAATACATTTGATGTTGTGTGACAAAAAATGAAAATATAAAAATGAAATTTTATCTTGAATAAATTTACTAGCTTTAAAAACAAAAACAAAGATTGCTAAAAATCTGGACTCACGTTTTGTCTTTGTGTTGAAAAATTTGAATTTATAACTGGCAAATCAGGATGTCTCGATTGATGAGTCATCAAAGCTTCACTTATTAAATTAGCATTAGTGCTTTGGGAATTGTAATTAGTATCATAATTATTTTGACTATTATATCCATTTGCCTTTTTATTCCCAACTTTATTCGGAGCCTGAAAACCTCCCTTTATTTTTATTATAACAAATAAATAAACTAATTTTTACTATTCCAACCATCTCAATTTTTGGAGGTTTGCCAAACTGTTCAAAGCCTACAGATGATCCATCTTGTGTGTGAGAAGCTAAAGAAAAAGAATCACTCTCTCCTCATAATAAATAATTCTTACAATAGTAATCTTTATTAGGTGTTATATTATTCGAGTTCTTGTCACCTAATTGCGAATTTGTTTTCTGAGCACTCTAAACAAAAAATTAATGAGCATCTTATAAACAACTCGATAATTACTGCGTCTCTTATACTAACATCAACCTCATAAGTCTGAGTTGAAGAAGGCTTATGAGGCCAAACAACTCCATCACCAACTGGTTTTCCTCCTTTTAAGTTAAAAGGAAGAAGCCAATATAAAGGATTTCTTCCAAAGACTTGTATGAAATTATAATAAGGTCCCATATCATACTATTAAAATTGATATATTTATATTATTGCAAGGTTTTACATTGGGCATATCATTCTTTATGAGAGAGTCTCTCTTTCGATCCATATGCTCTAAAGTCGTCATATTTTGGAAGACAAGTTTCACATGGAAACGGAAGAATATTCCAAGAGTGCATATCATGACTGCGTTCATTATATATACGACTGTTGTGAGATAGTTTGGATAAAAATGTCCTTGGAATGAATTTTGCTTTTATAAGATTAGTCTTGGCTCGAAAAAAGTGAATAAGCTTACGATAATTTGTGAAGAGTAATCAAGCCAAACAGGGAAGTAAAATACGAGGACTTGTAATTTGAGGGCCAAACCATAGAATAAAAGTAAAAGGAAATATTTTCGATTGTTGAATCCAATGCAATTATTCAACCATGGACAATGATGATCCATATTTAGTACACATCTATTACACGCTGAACAATGATGAGATCTTTCTGGTTTAAATAAATGACAAATCAAGCAATATCTTCTGCTTTTTGTTTCGTTTTGATCAATGTAAAATCCCTATTGTAATAAATAATTATTTCACATGCAATCAAGTACCCAGAACAAAGGGACTTTTCCAGCATCTCTAAGAATTGTCTGTAAATATGCTGTTATAAACAAGACAAGGAAGATGTGAGCAACTATTAAATGAACCTTTAACCAAATAGATTCTAAGTAAATCAAATATTTAGTAGCATTATGGTATTACTGTTTTCAACAAGGAAACCATTTGTGTATATGAAGGTAAAGTAGAGAAGAGTCATATAGCCCCAAAGAGCAATAACTGAGAGGTTTCCGAATAATCTGAGAAAGGATGATCTGGTTGCCATGTTCCTTCCTTGTATTTTACAATCAGTTTATTTTTAATTTTCGAAATTTGCAGAGGGACGTAATTTTAAATTTGAGCTGTTATTTTAAGGTATCCATTCCTCTCCTTTTTTTTAAAGGGTTTTTTGCTTATTTATCTGGTGAGCAAAGAAAAATAAAGAGAATGAAAATTATAAAAGAAGGAAAATCTTAAAAAAAAAATTTAAGAAATAAGAAAAATATACTAAAAACGAAAAAAATAAAAATAAACAAATCTTTTGATTTTAAACTTCTCAATTAAGAACTGAGGAAAAGCTTTAATAAAATCTCTCGATTCCTTTTAATTACCTTTTACTCACAATTTTTTGTTTAGATATTCTTGAATTTATTTTCCCAAAAGAAAAAAAAATTTTCTAAATATTTCAACAAAAGTTTGGGGAAACAATCTTGTCAGAAAATTTACAAAAAAATAGAATCGCTTATCGCATTTTTATTTAGAAACCAATTTCTAAAAGGAAAAAAACTCCAGACTTTATCAGATAAACAAAACAAAAAAATCAATACATAAAGCTTTAATTTTGTAACACAAGCAATCTTCCGAGTTTAAGTTAACATAATAAAAAATATTTAAGTTATATTTCAAATGAGCAAGAAAACTGCAAAGAAAGTTCCTGAAAGTGATAAATCTGCTTCATATTCACCTAACTAACATCTAATAGACCCTAAAGAAATAGAAGCTAAAGAGGCAGCTTCAAAAGTTACTGATGTGTACTCTGATGAAACTAAAGTAAATTATCTTAATCATTCCAACAGTTTCTAAATGAAATCAATAGTTTCTCTTTAGAAAAGAGATAAAGATGCTTCGTACAACTATTGAAGATGAGGAAAGAATGTTAAATTTCTACCAACAAGAAAGAGAAAAGATAAATTATGACTGGATTATTGCAAAAAAAGAAATGGAAGACTTAAAGAGTGAAATAATCAATAAGGAAAGGGAAATAGAAGATTTAAGAGAAAATCACATGATGACTATTAATCTTTACAAGCAAAAGTAACAGCATAAATTCAAAGAGAATAGGACTAATTAATTGTTAGAGTTAAGCATCTTTTGTTTGAAAACCAAGATAACCAAACAAACCTTAAAAAAGACGTTGAAGTAACTTTGAAGCAAAGAGAAGATGAACATAGATATAAAGAAAGAGAACTTAAATTTGATAATCGTACTTCAAAGATTCAGGTAGAATATCCCTTTGGATCCTTTTGCCCTAATGTTTTGTGTGCAGGTTAAAGAACAAGAAATGAATCATGTTGAATATACTTTTGCTATGACTAGTGATTTCGATAGAAAACAAACCGAACTCAGACAAGGTAACACAATTTCCCCTTATTATGTCTTTACTGATTTTTTTTTTAAATTAGATTTTGAGAGAAGAGCAAAAGACGTTAAAGATAAATATGACTTAAAAATGAAGAAACTTCGTGCTGAAATGGAAGAAGCTAGAGCTCATAGAATCAGACAAATCGAAGAAAGAAAAGACGCTGCAATTAAAGATCTGACTAATAAGCATAATAAAAAGTATCAAGATATCAAGAGCTATTATGCTGATATTACCGCTACAAATCTTGATCTTATAAAACAACTCAAGGGACAAATTACTGATCTTGAGAAACAAGACGAACATGACAAGAAAGTTCTTGCTCAAATTGAAGGTGAACAGAAGAAGCTTCAAGATGCTTTGAAGGCATTAAATGATGAAATCAAAGCACTTGCTGAGGAACAAAAGGATTACGAAAAACTTCAAGAAGAAAAGGAAAGAGTCAAGGCTGAAATTGAAAACGCTGAAATGAGATTTAGAAAGCTTGAATTTGAATATGAAGTCAAGTTACAACAATTGAAATACTTAGAAAGAGAAAGAGACTCACTTTCTGATAAGTTCAATGAAGCTATTTATGACATTCAAGCCAAAACCGGCCTTAAGGTAATTCATACTCCAAAGACGCATAGTCTTAAGAATTTTTTAGAACCTTATTTTGGAGAAACAAGTTGCATTTATTGAAGAGAATTTAGAAGTTAAAGATTTACAACTTAACCAAATTCTCCAACAAGCTCCTAATCTCGATCCTAATGTTCAAGGTATTATCTTTCTCCTCAAAGGAAATATTAATATTTATCAGGACAAATTATGCGAGCTATTGAAGAAGTCGAAGCCTCAAAGAATGAAATGGTTCATGAACTTCAAAGAGAACTTCAACAAATCCGTAAAGCACATACACATATGGTTAAGGCATATGAAGCTAAACTTCAAGAATTCGTTATTCCTGTTGAAGAACTTGGATTTGATCCTTTAGTTCCAACCAATACAGAGTAATAAAAGGAGTAGTTTTTGGGAATGAAGAAGAGGCTATGAAAACTAAAAGAGTCTCAGAACTTAATTTTATGTTTTAATGTTGTGAGACTTGGTTTATGTATAAGATAAGGGATATATAATCTGTTATCTTTTTAATGACCTGTTTTTTTTTTATTTGTTTGTTATCTTTTCAGCTTTTTAGTCTATCTTGAACAAAGCTAAAAAATGTTTCTCGGGAATCATTTTTCCAAGAAAAAAAAATTGCCTTTTATTTCAAATTATTTATTTTATTAATATAAGAATTTTTGTCCTTTTCCTCGAATGAAGATTTGATGATAGTTGTTAAAAATAGAATAATATTTAGAAAGATATTTCTTTCAATTTTGAATTCAAAAAGTTGTCCAATAACATTCAAATTACTTTTTTGTGTTTTTTCTTAAAGAGTAATAAAGTATGCTAAAATTAGCTAGAGAAAGCAATTTGAATTTATTCTACTAAAAATACCATTTTTCTTTAGTGTGTCAATTTTCCTTCTGTATGTGTTCAAATAAATTAATCACAAAAAAACAAAAAGCCTAATTTTGCAAATTATACATTTAGTATTATATCGAATTTTTCCTCAAAGTCGAAACGACAAGCAACTTTCTAATTTTATTTCTTTGACGTGCTTTTCAACTATTGTAGTGTAGTGATTTTTTCCGCAATACCAAAAAAATAATTTGAAACTTTATCCTCAAATTCTTCATATAATAATTCTGAAATAATTCTACTATTTGTGGAAGCACAATGTCAAATTATCTTTGGGACTATTTTTCGCAAATGCCAAATCAAATAATTTATTTTTAGTCTTGCGTTTCTATTTCAAATTTTTCCCCTTTCAAAAATGATAAACTTCACATGCATACAGTATATATTTTTTTTTCTTTTGAATATGCGATAATTTTATTGGCTTATTTGTTTTTCATAAACCCAAAAAAAAAAATAAACCAAAAGAAAAATAACAGTTACTTTCTTTATTTTGTCCGCCAATAAAAAAGCATAAGGATTTTGCAGAAGGTTAAATTTCTCTTTTATCTGTTATTGATTATTTTCTCTCTTTAAACCAGATCCTAAAATCTGAACTCTTTTGGTCGAATTCAAACAAATAATTTTTTTTCCGCTCAAAATAACTGACCAATCGATACTTTAAAATTGTTCCTCTAATTAAAAATTGTCGAAACGAGTATATTTATGGTAAATTTAACCTTGTTTTCAAGTGTTTTGTTTGTCACATTATTCAATATGAAATCCTAATGCTTCCTTTTGTTGGAAGATGCTTAATTTAGCCTATTACTAAAACTCTAATAATTTAGATGGTTAGAGTTTTTAATTAACGTCATTGCAATTTTAAGTGGGAAATACCAGATCAGTCTTTATTAGAACAGATCATAACGATAAACAAAAATTCCACTTTATGAACTAAATATAGAGATTTTTGAAGAGAAAAGCCTTACTCATGGCGGAAAGAGTCAAAGAGAAAATTCTGGAAAAGGCCTTTTAATGGATTATTTTGAAAAGGTTCTTGGAATTGGAAAAATAAAGGAGGAAATAATATTTAGGAAATAATCCATTGAAATAATAGGAAAAAACTCTCTAAATAATTCAAAAGGGAAATAATAAATACTCATAAAAGGTGATTTTGATCATTAGGATTTTCCACTAGAAAGAAATCCAAAAATAAACATGAAAAAAAAAAATCTTCCAAAATAGGAATCAAAATATATTTAACCAAAAACTCCAAGGCAAAAGATTAATTTTTTTTGTATTGCTATTTTTTGCTCTCAGTCCTGTGAATATCCCTTATTATTATTAAAAACATTTAGCTAGTTGGGGCATTTAGAACACTTTTATTTATCTCCTCAATGCGTTCTTTTTTCTCAAGATTAGTCACATGCGGTTCCAAAAAGCGATCCAAATCCGCATATCCAGTTCACGTATATCTATTCCTTCTTCCTTATCCTCAAATTTCTCATAGGCAAGTCGAACTGTAGTATCATTACATTCATGTGAAACATGCTTGCAAAGTTTCCAAAATAAAAACGCTCTGACTGTTCATCATAAAACGTAAGCTTTGTTTCCTCTTTGAATAAACATTTAGTTGCGCTCCTGGAAGTTCATCAACAAATCAATCTAAAGATTTAGTTTCAAACAAAAACTCCTCACAGTAAAGTTTATAAACCCTTCCTTTGAGCTTAAAAATTCTATAGAGGAATTAATTCACCTTCCAGAGTCGAAACTATCACACCAAAGGATGTTAGAATAGGAAGCAACTCATCATCCAGGAAAGATGTAACGGATAAAAATAACCAGCTTGATAAAAGAGGCATGGATCCTAACAAGACTGCCACTCCTGATAAAAGCCTTTCAGACACGTTTACGACTGATAGAGGCTATAGAAATATGGATACTCTTTCTGATAAAGTAAATATTACTAATGTTTACCCTCTTATTTTTTCCTTTAGACAAGCACATCGACTTATTATCCCTTTGAAACTGAAGTTAGCAGATTTCTTGCGGAATTAGAAAAGAAGGGACCAAAAGAAAGAAGAGAAGCCGAATTGAACTTCATCACAAAAAATATTGATAAAAAAACTCATACAAGATTTTTGGTTTCTGAAGCTTGGATCGAATATTACACATCTTATCTTAACGGAGAACAGAAAAAGCCTCCTGAGCCTATAAACAATGAAAATCTGAAACAAATGATCCTCACAAAAACTCTCCCAAAGAATATTTACCTTATCAATGAACTTGTTTGGAGATTTGTTCAGAAATGCTATGGTGGAGGCCCAGAAATCAAACAAAGCAATAAATCTATTTCTTTCTTAGGTGGAAGTGTTTCAGATCATCTTAGTGAAACTCAAACTGCTGATACATTCTCACGTTCAGAAGGTCTTGAATCAATGAGAAATTCAGTGTTAGAGACACAAACAGCTCCTTGGTACATAAATACTACTCCCTATTTAAAGCCAATGGGTTTTGCAAATCCTTCATTCTATTGTTATATGAATGCTTGTTTACAAATGCTTCTTGGTATCACTGAGTTTTCTCAATATATTTACCAAGAAAAATATAAAAATCTCTCTGGTAAAGAAGACACTAAATTCTGGAAATCAATGACAGAAGTCGTTCATGGACATTTCAAAAATCAAAGTTGCATGATTCCAAAGAATCTTCGAAGATTATCAGTGAAATGCTTCGATCCTTATCAACAACACGATGCACACGAATTCCTCACTTTCCTTTTGTCAGGTCTGCAAGACGAGTTAAATCTTTCTTTACCAAAGAAAGAAATTGAATTTAAGACTGCAGAAAGCGCTTGGATTCATTATAAAAAATACCATGTTTCGCTGGTTGATGAACTTTTATCTGGACAATTAATTAGTACAGTGCGTTGTACTTCCTGCAAACATGTCTCAAAGACCTTTGATCCATTTTTAGATTTATCTTTGCCTATCATACCTGGCGAAACGAAAGACTTGAATGATTGTCTTCAGGCTTTTGAGCGTGAAGAGGACATTGATGACAATTATAAGTGTGAAAAATGTAAAGCAACAGGAAAAGCCAAAAAGAAGCTTCACGCCCATAGATATCCAAAATATTTACTGGTTAATTTGAAGCGTTTCCAGACCTTGCCTAAAAAGAAGAAGATAAGAGACATGATCAGTTATCCTGTTACTAGCTGGAAATTAAAAGAGTAAGAATTATTTTCTGAAAGGAGATTAATTATTTTTCTAGTGAAGCAACAAAAGAGACGTTTACATATTCTTTAACAGGGGTTATTGTTCATTATGGCCCAATTGATTCTGGACATTATGTCTGCTATTCTAAAAGAGGAGATAACGTAAGAAAAAAAATTAGACATGAATTTTAATGCCTTTTTAGTGGATTCTTTGTGATGATGAAAATGTAGGAAAAGTAGATGAGAAGGAAGTTGCTTCAAAAGAGGCTTATGTGTTAATGTATGAGAAGTCATCTCCACTGGGTGTTGCCAAATTGTGAGAGAGAGAAAAGAGGGAAGAACCTTAAAAGTAAAATAAAAGAGTGAAACAATCCTGTTTTCAGGAAATTTGTATGGAAATCTACCTCATTAAATTTTTCTCTTTCCCTTATTGAAGGGTTTCTCACACAAAGGTGAAAGAAGATATGGTTTTTTGTTGTTATTATCTCTTTTTTTACCACTTAATTAATTCATTTTTCATTTTGTATAAAAAATAAGTAAACAGTTTTTATAATCTTCAAATCTGGCTTTATAATTCATTTCTATGATATTTTGCTATTATATTTCTGTATAATTATTACATAGCAAATACTACCCCAATAAACCTGATCTTTTATCACTCATTCAAGTACATAAAATACTCTTAAACAAAATGCCTATTTTTTATGAGAAGCTCTAGGTTGTTTTTAAATAATGATTTTAATCTTTGAATTCTCTCTTTATTAATACCTCAAATAAACGTTTTTTTTTTCTCTATACTCTTTTCATTAA
>Ga0182739_1005350_pt1 | contig 10205 bp, 6 predicted proteins | sample eDN5th30CBELigBY_FD_128873 | JGI IMG/M metagenome (GOLD analysis project Ga0182739, IMG submission 128873) | Enriched backyard soil microbial communities from Emeryville, California, USA - eDNA 5th pass 30_C BE-Lig BY (version 2) (version 2) | ecosystem: Environmental > Terrestrial > Soil >...
CCCGGGGCGCGGGTGCCGTGCCGGCGGGCCAGCGCACGCATTCCGTGCCACAGGGCGGCGCAGGCGGCGAACACCAGCGGCCAAAGGATGAACACCTGGCCCTGGATGGAGAGGGACCAGAAGTGCTGGAGCGGACTGGCGGTGGAGTGGTCCGCGGCGTAGTAGTCGACCGCCGCTTCGGCAAGGGCCCAGTTCTGGACGTAGAAAAGGCTGGCCCAGGACTGGCCGAAGATCTCCGGCCAGCGGCTGCGCGGCAGCAGGTTCGCGGTGGCCGCCAACACCGCCAGCAGGACCACGACGGCGGCGGGCAGCAGCCGCCGGAACAGGTTCAGCCAGTAGGCCGGCAGCCTGAGCGGGCGCCCCGCCTCCACCTTGCGGACGAAGGATCCGGTGAGCAGGAACGCGGAGATGAGCAGGAAAACGTCCACGCCCCCGGAGACCCGTCCCAGCCACACGTGGTAGACCACGACCATCAACACCGCAAGGGCGCGCAGTCCCTGGACGTCCGGACGGTATCCCGGCTTGCCGGCGGTGCGGCCCGGATGGGCGGGGCCGGTTGTTGGGGCAGCGCCGGTGTGGGCAGGTTTCATGCGGGCAGGGCGTGCTGGAGCCACGTCGTGCACCTTCCGTGGTGGATCGGTCTGCTGTTTTCCCCCGGCGGGTTGCCCCGCCCCGAACAGAAGATTTTACCAGCGGCTCCCCGGCGGCCCCGCGGGCCGTCCGGTGAGACCTCCCTCGCAGTGGGGCCCCTGCCGGCGCTGACGCACCACCACATTCAGTGACGCCCGGGACTCCTGTGCCCCATGGGAGTACCCCGAAGCGGGGCCGTCCCACCTGTGTGGTGGCCCGTCACGGACAGGCGTGGACGCAAAACGACGGCGGAGCCGCACCCGGCGCACGCATGCGCGCGGGGTGCGGCTCCGCCGTCGTTGGCCTGTTCGGGCTGGCCCACGGCTGGGGCCCGCTACACGGCTCAGTACGGCCAGTTACCGCCGTTGACGCTGACCTTGTACGGCCAGTTGCCGCCGGCGTTGGCATCGTCGGTGCTGGCGGAACTTGCGGCGGAGCCGCCGGCAACAAGGGCGGCGACAACCGCAAGGGCTGCCACGGACTTCATCACGAACTTCTTCACTTTTTCACCTTTGTTTGTGGTGCGGGTTTGATATGACCGGGCTGGCGGGAGAAAAGCGCAGGTCAAGCCCCGTTCCCCCTCGGAACAGTATTCCATTGTTACCCATGTGAAGGAAGTGACAAAAGGGGAAGTTTTGCCCGAGACCGTTGTCACACGCCGGTGCCGCCGGGCCGGTAGGACATACTGTTCCCATGCACCCCTCCCCCGTTCCCGGCGACCTTCGCGGCATCGAAGCGTTCCTTCGGCGCGCCCAGCGCGAGGGCGACCAGGACGGGGTCATCCGCGCCGCGCGGCAGGGCGCGCGGACCGCCCGCGAGGAGGACAACGCCGCACTGGAGTGGCAGTTCGACCAGGCGCTGGCCGAGGCGCTGCACGCCCTGGACAGCTACCAGGAAATGCTCGACGTGGCGCACAGGATGACGGCCTCCCCCGCATCGGCGGCCGACGAGGCCCTGCGCGCCCAGTCGCTGGTGCTGGAATCGATCGCCCTGCGCTGCCAGGGACGCTTCCTCCCGGCCTCCGAGCGCGCCATGGAGGGGCTGGACCTGCTGGGGCCGGCCCCGAAAGAAAGGGAAACGCGCGCCCAGGCCTTCCAGGCCCTTATCGCCGCCCTGGTCGAAGCCGGCCGTATCCGGGAGGCCTGGGAGCACCAGGCCGAGCTGGCGTCGTTGCTCGGTTCCGGGTTCGACGGCCAAACCGCGGGCAAGGGATTCTGGACCCTGGGCAACCTGGCGTTCCTGGTCGGCGAAACCGAACGGGCCCTCGACTACCACGCCCGCGCCTCGTCCCTGCTCTCCCCCGCCAACGACATCCAGCTCTGGGCGCGCTTCAACCGGGCCTCGGCCGACCTGCAGCTCCAGGCCGGCGTGGCCATTGAACAGACCCGCGACTGCATCGAGCGGGCCATCCTGGCCCACGAGGTCATGGGGACCACCGAGATGGACCGGGTGGCGCTCGCCGTCACCCGCGCCCGGTGGGGCCTGGCCGTCAACGAGCTCGCCGAGGCCAATGAGGTCCTGGGCACCGAACTGGCGGACGTCACCGATCCCGCGGCCGCGTACCTTGTCCCGGCCTACCGGGTCTGGGGCACGGTCCTTGAGGGACTCGAGCGCCCCGAAGCCGCGCAGAAGTTCGCGGAGGCCGACCGCCTCGAGGCCCTCACCGGCGGGGACGCACCGTAGTCAGCGGGCCGGCGACTCGGTGGACCCAGCCACCAGCGCCTTGACCTGGGCGTTCGTCAGCAGCGTCCACGGCGTGTTCACGGCCGACTGGAGCGCCGCTTCCGGACTTTCCTCGGTGTTCCACCACTTCGCCTCCAGCACCCGCCCCTCATACAGCACGCGGTCGCCCTTGGTGTAGACCCTCTTGGCGGACCAGTCCGGGTACAGGCCGTCCGGGGCGAGCACGGGCTCCTCCGGCCTGTCGCCGGGAAGCACCGGCCCGACCAGGGTCCACGGGGTGGCGTCCGAGGCCGCGACGGGGGCATCGGGCGCATCGCCCTGCGTCCACCATTTCGCTTCGTAGACGTTGCCGCGCCACACGATCCGGTCCGCTTCCACGTAGGCGGCTTCCTCGTTCCAGATCGGGTAGGGGCTGGTCTCCGGATTGTCGACGATCGCCGTGGCCGCGGGGGCGGACCGGATTCCGGCCGACGGTTCGGCCACGTCCTGCAGGCCCATTGCCGCGATGTCGTGGGACAGCGCCGAGGCGAACTCCCCGGGCGATTGCGCAACGCCGCTGCAGTTGTTGGAGACTCGCGTCAGGTCCGGGTAGTTGGGACCGCAGTCAAAGTCCCGGTTGGCCGACCACATCGAAACGCGGCCCACGCCGACCTCCAGGGCGAAGGCGTTGAGGTCCCGGGCGTCCTGCAGGGTGAAGATCTCCCCAATGAGGTCGTTCTGGCCGATCATCGGGGTCAGCCCGATCTTGCGCCAGAGCGACAGGTCCCCCCAGTCCGATCCGTGGGAATGGTAGAGGTTCTTCAGTTGCCGGTGGGCGCTGCGGGCCGCTTCGATGGAGGCTTCCGCCATCGACTGGTCCACCGAGCGCGTCCCGCCGAAGTTCATCGTCATCAGGTTCACGCCCGCCAGGTCCACGCCGCCGGCCACGTACCGTTCCACCTCCGCCAGTCCGGCGGAGGTGAGCCCGTCGGTTGCCACGGGCAGCGTCAGCCACACCTCCAGTGGCTTGCCGGCGGCCGCGAACCGGTTCCGCACCTCGCGCACCGCGGCGACCCGGCGCTCGGAGGCGGCAGCGTTTTCCAGCGCGGCCCCCTCGATGTCCAGGTCCAGCGTGGACGAATCGTAGCGCTCCAGCAGGTTCGCATAGGCGGCCACCAGCCGGGCCGGGTCCGCACACGCCACCGCGGGTTCATCGTTGACCAGCCCGCCCGTGGACACCACCACGGATCCGCCCGATTCCTGTACCCGTGCCACCCGGCGGTCCAGGTCGAAGGTGTCGGCGGCCCCGTCCAGCGAGTAGTAGCTCCCCCACGAGGGCTGGCAGGGGTCATCGGGATCGGCCACCGCGAACCCGAGGACCACCCGTTCGCCGGCTGCAACGCTGTCGCCGATCGGATAGAAGGGGGTGGAGGTCGCGTCCACGTAGGAGCCGAACCACGCGTGGCTCTGGTCGGCCCGGGCCGCGTCCCGCACCCTGCCCCACGCGGACAGCGATCCACCGACGACGAGGGCGGCGACGGCAAGGACGATGGAGAGCCGGAGGACGGACAGACGCCGTCCCGCAAAACGTGAAGCCATGGTTTTCCCAACCCTTTTCGAGCGGCGTCGGCACCGCGCAGGACAATCGGCCCCTGCCCCGCGGTATCCAGCACCCCCGCGGCCATGGACCGTCGCGCCGTCACGGATTGTCACGGGGACACTGCGCAGGTCCACAGCATAGTGCAGTACGTTACAATCAAACGAAAATGGGACGGCATGCGTCAAACCGTTGCCAGTCGGATTGTCTAAGGCATCACATTTTGTGTAGCTGGGGAGCACACCTGATGGTTCAAAGCAGCACAGCCGCATCGCCGCACCAGGCCGGCGGCCCGCCCCCACCACCCCAGTCCGGCCTCGAAGCGGCACCGCGGCGACGCCAGTGGGGTTCGGAACGGCGCTCCGAGCCGCTCTCGATCGTCCACCCGACCCCCTCGAAGCGCAAACTCGCCTGGGGCCGCGTCGCCATCTCCGCCACCATCGTCTCGTGGGCGCTCTATGTCGTCACCACGGTGCTGCGGCAGCTGGCCAACAATCCCGGCGTCGGCTTCCGCTTCCAGTTCGAGGCCATCCTTTACCTGGTGGTGGTCACGTTCCTGACCTTCTCGGCGCTGATGTACCTCACCGCCCGGCAGGCGGCGCTGCACCGTTTCGCCGAGCACAAGCGTGCACCGCGCGGGGAACTGGACCGCCACTTCCGCGACTATGACAAGGGCATCACCGTCCTGGTGCCCAGCTACGCCGAAGAGACGTCGGTGGTGCGCGGAACCCTGTGGTCGGCGGCCCTGCAGGAATTCCCGGACCTGCGGATCGTGCTGCTGATCGATGACAACCCGTTCCCGGCCGATCCCGAGGTCGCCGCCAAGCTCGACGCGACGCGCAACCTGGCGGCGTCCATCGAGAATGCCCTGCAGGACCCCCACCGGCAGGCCCTGGCCGCCCTGAACGCCTTCCGTCAGGCCCGCGGAGCGGGTGCCACGGCGCAGGGCCTGTTGCCGCACCTGTCCGCAAGCTACCGGCATTCGGCCGAATGGCTCGAGGCGATGGCCGAGGCCGAGCCGGTCAATGACCACGTCGACGAGTTCTTCGTGGACTCGGTCATCATGGGCCTGTCCCGCGAACTGCGCCTGACGCTGCTGGCCCTCACCGCGGCGGAGGCCCAGCGCACCGCCCCCGACCTGGACCGGCTGGAGGAACTGCACCTTCGCCTGGTCAGGATCTTCGACGCCAAGCTGACCTACTTCGAGCGCAAGCGCTACGCCAGCCTCTCCGCGGAGGCGAACAAGGCGATGAACCTGAACTCCTACATCGCCACCATGGGCCACCGCTGGCTCCTGGACCAGCGCGGCGACGCCCTGGTCCTGCGGGAACTGGAGGACGGGGAGGAGGCGGACGAGGACCGCATCCTCGACGTCCCGGACAGCGAGTACCTGCTGACCCTCGACGCGGACTCGCTGCTGCTGCGCGACTACTGCCTGCGCCTGGTGTATTTCCTCGAATCGGAGGAGAACGCACGCATCGCCGTCACCCAGACCCCGTATTCGTCCTTCCGCGGCGCCCCCACGCGCATCGAGCGCGTGGCCGGAGCCACCACCGACATCCAGCACATCCTGCACCAGGGCATGACCGGCTACGGGGCCACCTTCTGGGTCGGCGCCAACGCCATCATCCGCAAGCGGGCCCTGCTGGACATCGAAGAGATCCATACGGTCGGCGGCTACGAGATCCGCACCTACATCCAGGACCGCACGGTCATCGAGGACACCGAGTCCAGCATCGACCTCGGAACGCACGGATGGCAGCTGGCCAACTATCCCGAGCGCCTCAGTTACAGCGCCACTCCCCCCGACTTCGGTTCCCTGGTGGTGCAGCGCCGGCGCTGGGCCAACGGCGGACTGCTGATCCTGCCAAAGTTCTGGAAGCAGCTGGGCGAACGCCGCTTCCAGCGCCAGCCCATCCGGCTGCGCGAAGTGCTGCTGCGGGTGAACTACATGGCCTCGATCGCCTGGGCCAGCTTCGGGCTGGTGTTCCTCCTCGCCTACCCCTACGACAGCCGGCTCCTGAGCCCGCTCATCTTTGCCGCGGCCCTGCCCTACTTCCTGTGCATGGGGTCGGACCTGCGCGACTGCGGCCACCGTTTCTCCGACATCTTCCGGATCTACGGCTTCAACCTGGTACTGCTGCCGGTCAACCTTGCCGGCGTCCTGAAATCCGTCCAGCAGGCGTTCACCGGCGACAAGATTCCCTTCGTCCGCACGCCGAAGGTTCGCGACCGGACCGCTTCCCCCGGCCTGTACGTGGCGGTCCCCTACCTGATCGTGGCTTTCTCCCTGGTCACCCTGTGGCGGGACTTCCAGGACCAGAACTGGGGCAACGTCGCGTTCGCCGCACTCAACGCCGCCCTGGCCGCCTTCGCCATCCGCGCCTACATCGGCATCAAGAATTCGCTGGTGGACATGTGGCTGGGGCTGCTCAACTGGCTGTTCGTGGCCCCCAAGGAGAAACCCGCGCCGAAGGCCGCGCCGCCTCCGGCCACGCCCGAAACCACGGATTGGGCGACTATTCTTTATCAGGGCGACCGGCGGCTGAACCGGGATCTGCGCGGTTCCGACGACCGCAGGAGGAGGATTGGCGTTGGCAGGTAGCACCGGGACCGGCATCCATAGCGAGCGGGTCAGCGAACCCGCGGTCCTTCCGACCGCGGAGCCCGCTGCCCCGCGCACCCCCGATTCCGGCGAGTCCCCGAACACCGTCACCCTGCGGCCGCTTCCCGGCGGCATCCTGGAGGTCACCTTTGCGCCGGGCAGCACCCTGACCGCCACGCTGGTGCGGCAGGTCCATGCGGCAGCGTCCCGGATGGCCGAGCCCGCCGGGGCGCCGGCGCACGTGCTGGTCGACGTCTCCGGGCTGGACGGCGTGGACCCCCACGCCGCCTGTGCGCTGGGCGTGTCCACCATATTGAGCCGGATCGCCTTCCTGGGCAGCGGTCCCGCCGACCGTGTCACCACCCGGTTCGTGACCTCCGACCTGCCGCCCGGAACCGACTTCCGCTACGTCCAGGACCGGGACGAAGCGCTGCGCTACCTGGAGCGCAATGCCTAAATCGGCACTCACGCTCCAGCCGGGAGACGACCGCCTCGAACGCCTCGTGGCCGCCATCCTGGACATCGCTGACAAGAAATTCACCACCGGACTGCAGCCGAGCCCGCGCCGGGACGAGATCGACGCGATCATCGTCGGGGTGAACTCCATGGCCATGGAACTGGCCGAAACCTATGCCTCCCTGGACCGCCGGGTTGCCGAGCGCACCGCCCAGTTGGAGGAAGCCCGGGACCAGCTGCAGGTCCTCGCCTACTCCGATCCCCTGACGGGACTGGCGAACCGCGGGGCCCTGATGCGGGAGATCGAGCACAGCCTGGACGAACACCGGCGCGGGGAGCCGGCCCCCCTCCTGATGCTGCTTGACCTGGACGCCTTCAAGAGCATCAACGACATGCACGGGCACAGCGCCGGCGACCAGGTGCTGATCACCGTCGCGGAGCGGCTCCGCGACGGGCTGCGCGCGGGCGACGTCATCGCCCGGCTGGGCGGCGACGAGTTCGCGGTGCTGCTGCCCGCCGGTTGCCCCTACCCCAGCGAGCTCGGCAACCGGCTGATCGAACTGATCAATAAGGAAATCAAGATCAGCGACGTCTCGGTCTCCCCCGGCGCCAGCCTGGGCATGGCCCGCGCCACCCCGGGACACGACGCGAACCAACTGCTGCTCGAATCGGACACGGCCATGTATGTGGCCAAGCAGTCCGACCGCCGCAAGGTGCAGGAGTTCGAGGACTTCATGCTCTACGAGCGCCAGGAAAAGGCCACGCTGCTGCGCGACCTGCGGGTGGCCCTGGAGACCACCCAGCTGTTCCCGGTGTACCAGCCGATCGTGGACATCGAGTCCGGGCGCTGGGTCGGGGCCGAGGCCCTGGTCCGGTGGCGCCATCCGGAGCGCGGCATGGTGGTGCCGGACCAGTTCCTGGGCCTGGCGGAGGAAGCGCGCATGCTGCCGCGGCTGACCGCCCGGGTCCTGGAGGCCACGCTGGAGGATCTTGCGCGGTGGCGGCGCACCGGGCTGGTCGGCGAGGACTTCACGCTGCACGTCAACGTCACCCCCGCCGAGCTGCACATGCTGGACTTTCCGGATTCCATCCGCGCGGCCCTGCGCCGCAACGGGCTGCCCGCGTCCTGCCTGGGCATCGAGGTCACCGAGCACAACCTGATCAGCGGCGACTCCCTGGACCGGTACTCGCTGCTGGCCCTGCAGCGGATGGGCGTCGCCACGTCGATCGACGACTTCGGCACCGGCTACTCCTCCATCGGCTACCTGAACAGGCTGCCCGTCACCGGCGTGAAACTGGACCGGTCACTGATCCAGGGCATCGAGGAGGATCCGCAGCAGCTGGCCCTGCTGGGCGCTACCCTCGGCCTCGTCGTGGCCTGCCAGCTGGGCTGCATTGTCGAGGGCGTGGAGACCTCCGAACAGGCCAGGGAACTGCTTCGCCTGGGCTTCAACCGCGCGCAGGGGTACTTCTACAGCCGCCCGGTTCCGGCCGCCGAACTGGAGCCCGAGTTGCGGGCCCGCACCGCGGAGGCTTCCTGACGGCACGACGCCGGACGTCCCCCGGCGGCACGACGGCGGGGCCCCGCCTTCCGCTTCCCCTGGTTTCCCACGGGATGCGGACGGGTCCCCGCCGTCGTGCGGTGCGGATCCCGGGGGATCCGCCCGGCGCTAGTGGCTGTGGCCTGCGTGCGCGTGCTCATCCTCTTCGGCCGGCTTCTCGACCACCAGGGACTCGGTGGTCAGCACCAGCGCGGCGATGGAGGCGGCGTTGCGCAGGGCGGAGCGGGTGACCTTCACCGGGTCGATCACGCCGGCCGCCAGCAGGTCCTCGTACACGCCGGTCTTGGCGTTGAAGCCCTGGTTGACGCCTGACTCGGACACCTTGGAGACCACCACGTAACCGTCGAAGCCGGCGTTCTGGGCGATCCAGCGCAGCGGCTGGACCAGCGCGCGGCGCACGATGCCCACGCCCGCCACGGCGTCGCCCTCGAGGGCGAGCACGGCCGGGTCGGTATCCAGCGCGGCCAGCGCGTCCACGAGCGCGGTGCCGCCGCCGGCGACGATGCCCTCTTCCAGCGCAGCGCGGGTGGAGGACACGGCGTCCTCGATGCGGTGCTTGCGCTCCTTCAGCTCGACCTCCGTCGCGGCGCCGACCTTGATGACGCCGATGCCGCCGGCGAGCTTGGCCAGGCGCTCCTGCAGCTTCTCGCGGTCCCACTCGGAGTCCGTGCGGGACAGCTCGGCCTTCATCTGGGCGACGCGCTCGGCGAGGTCGGCCTCGGAGCCGGCGCCGTCGACGATCGTGGTGGAGTCCTTGGTGATGGTGACGCGGCGGGCAGTGCCGAGCACCTCAAGGCCCACCTGGTCCAGCTTCAGGCCCAGGTCCGGGGAGACGACCTGCGCGCCGGTGAGGATCGCGAGGTCCTGCAGCATGGCCTTGCGGCGGTCGCCGAAGCCCGGGGCCTTGACGGCCACGGCGTTCAGGGTGCCGCGGATCTTGTTCACCACCAGGGTGGAGAGCGCTTCGCCCTCGACGTCCTCGGCAATGATGAACAGCGGCTTGCCGGCCTGCAGCACCTTCTCCAGCACCGGCAGGAACTCCTGCACGGTGGAGATCTTGCCGGAGTTGATCAGGATCAGCGGGTTTTCCAGGACGGCTTCCTGGCGCTCCAGATCGGTCACGAAGTTCGGGGACAGGTAGCCCTTGTCGAACTGCATGCCCTCGGTGAGGACCAGTTCGGTCTGCGTGGTGGAGGATTCCTCGATGGTGATGACACCCTCGGTGCCGACCTTGCCGAAGGCCTCGGCCAGCAGTTCGCCGATCTCGTCGCTCTGCGCGGAGATGGCCGCCACGTTGGCGACCTGGCCGCCCTCGACCGGGCGGGCGTTCTCGGCCAGGCGGGCGACAACGGCCTCGACGGCCGCCTCGATGCCCCGCTTGACCTCGCCCGGGGCGGCGCCGGCGGCCACGTTGCGCAGGCCCTCCTTGACCAGGGCCTGGGCCAGCACGGTGGCGGTGGTGGTGCCGTCGCCGGCGACGTCGTTGGTCTTGGTGGCGACTTCCTTGGCCAGCTGGGCGCCGAGGTTCTCGTACGGGTCCTCGAGCTCCACTTCGCGGGCAATGGTCACGCCGTCGTTCGTGATGGTGGGGGCGCCCCACTTCTTGTCGAGCACCACGTTGCGGCCGCGCGGGCCGAGGGTCACCTTCACGGTGTTCGCCAGCTTGTCGACGCCGGCCTCGAGGGCCTGGCGC
>Ga0182739_1005351_pt1 | contig 10205 bp, 8 predicted proteins | sample eDN5th30CBELigBY_FD_128873 | JGI IMG/M metagenome (GOLD analysis project Ga0182739, IMG submission 128873) | Enriched backyard soil microbial communities from Emeryville, California, USA - eDNA 5th pass 30_C BE-Lig BY (version 2) (version 2) | ecosystem: Environmental > Terrestrial > Soil >...
AAGTACGTCCTGGCCGTGCTGATGTTCGCCGGCCGCGTAGGTACGATTACTCTTGCTTCCGCCCTGGCGCTGCGCGAGCGGCGCCAGCTGTACCACTTCCCCGAAGAGAGGCCGATCATTGGCTGACAGGACGCACGACCACAACGCCCCCGTGCTGGTGATCGGGCTGGGCCGCTTCGGCGCGGCCGTGGCCGAGCAGCTGGTCAAGCAGGGCCGCGAGGTGCTCGCGATCGAACGGAACCAGGAGCTCGTGCAGAAGTGGGCTTCCACGCTCACCCACGTGGTGGAGGCCGACGCCACCAACATCGACGCGCTGCGCCAGCTCGGCGCGCAGGAGTTCTCCTCCGCCGTCGTGGGCGTGGGCACCTCCATCGAGTCTTCGGTGCTGATCACCGTGAACCTGGTGGACCTGGGCATCGAGCACCTGTGGGTCAAGGCGATCACGCAGTCCCACGGCAAGATCCTCAGCCGCATCGGCGCGAACCACGTGATCTACCCGGAGGCCGACGCCGGCGTCCGCGCCGCCCATCTGGTCGGCGGACGCATGCTCGACTTCATCGAGTTCGACGACGGCTTCGCGATCGTGAAGATGTACCCGCCGAAGGAGACCCAGGGCTTCACGCTCCAGGAGTCGCAGGTGCGCGCCAAGTACGGGGTGACGGTGGTGGGCGTGAAGTCTCCCGGCGAGGACTTCACCTACGCCCAGCCGCACACCAAGGTCACCCGCCGCGACGTGCTGATCGTCGCCGGCCACGTGGACCTGCTGGAGCGCTTCGCCGCCCGCCCCTGAGCCCGCGCCGGCGGGCCCGGGGACGCAGGCTCAGCCCAGGCTGCGGCTGATTTCCGCGGCGCGTTCGGCCGCCGCGCGGGCGCCGCGGGCGACGGTCTCCGGCAGCCCGGCCTCGTCGAAGACCGCGATGGCGCGCTCGGTGGTGCCGTTGGGGCTGGTGACGGCCCTGCGCAGCGCGGCCGGGTCCGCCGCCGGGTCCGCGAGCATCGCGCCGGCCCCCGCCACGGTGGCCCGGGCCAGGTCGCGGGCCAGGCCTTCCGGCAATCCCAGTTCGACGCCGGCCCGGGCCATCGCCTCGGCCAGGTAGAACGCGTAGGCCGGCCCGGAGCCGCTGATCGCGGACACCGCGTCCAGTTGCTCCTCCGGCACCACCCGCACCAGCCCGGAGGCCTCGAAGAGGGCAACGACCGCGGCGACCTGGGCCTCGGTGGCGGTGCTGCCGGCGCTCAGGCCCACCGCGCCGAGCCCCAGCGTCAACGGGGTGTTGGGCATGCTGCGCACCACCGGCTGTCCGGCCGCGAGGGCGCCCTCGATCTGCGCGATAGTCACCGCTGCGGCGACGCTGACGACGACGGCGTCCGGGCGCAGCGCCCCGGCGATCTCGCGGCAGAGGTCCTGGATCCCGACCGGCTTGACCCCGAGGAAAACGATGTCGGCGCCGGCGGCGGCCGCGCGGTTGGAGTCCGGGGTGTCCGCGCCGGCGAGCACCTCGATGCCGGTTTCGGTGCGCAGCGCCCGGGCCTTGTCCGCACCGCGGACCGTCGCCACCAGCGCGGAGGGGTCCTCCCCGGCGGCGAGGATGCCGCGCAGGATGGCGCCGTTCATGTTGCCGGCGCCCAGGAACGCGATGCGCCGGGACGCTTGCGCCCGGTCCCGGCCGGAGTCACGCGGGGCGGGCAGGGAAGCGGAGGCGGCAGCGGAAGTCATGGTGGCAATTCTGCCACGGCCGCGGATTCACAGGTGGTTGCCAGCCAACACTGCGGGAGGACACATTTGGGCTTCCTACGCTGGGAAGTGCCTCATCATGGTGCGAGTGATGAAGAACCGGTGGTGTCATTTACACCGGACCGGTCCAGGTGCCGGCGGGCGAAGGAGAGGGTTTCCCCCAACCACTCCTCACGTTCGCCGGCACCTTTCGCTTTGCGGGTGGACACCTCCACGGCCACGACGCCGTCCCAGTCGCTGTCCCGCAGGTACTGCAGGGATTCCTCCACCGGCTGGGTGCCGCGTCCGGGCACAAGGTGCTCATCCTTGCCGTTGCTGCTGCCGTCGCACAGGTGTACGTGGGACAGCCGTCCGCCCAGGTCGCGGACCGCCTGGTGGGAGTCCATGCCGGCAATCGACGCATGGGAGAAGTCCCAGGTCACGTGCTCGTAGGGCTGCGGCACCGGATCCCAGTGCGGCAGGTACATCAGCGCCTCGCGGCCGCGCGCCCGCCACGGGTACATGTTTTCCACCGCGATGCGGACCCCGTAGTCCTCCTTGATGCGGCGCACGCCCTCGGCGAAGCCGGTGGCGTAGGTCCCCTGCCAGCGGAACGGCGGGTGGGCGATGACCACGTCGCACCCCACCTCCACCGCCATGGCCGCGGACATCTCGATCTTGTTCCAGGCGCTGCCCCAGACCTGCTGCGTCAGCAGCAGGGTGGGGGCGTGGATGGCCATGATCGGCTGGTCGTAGCGGGAGCTGAGGTCCCTGAGCCTCCGGGGGTCCTGGGACATGGCGTTGCCGGTGACCAGGACCTCGATCCCGTCGTAGCCGAGGTCGCGGGCCACGGCGAACGCATCGTGCACGCTCAGCGGATAGACCGACGAACTGGACAGCGCCACCGGTATGTTCCGGGCCTCCGGTCCCTCCCCGGCCGCCTGGCTCTTCTCGGTCGTCATCTCGCGCACCACCTCACTCTTTGCCGGTCACGGGCCACCGCTTGCCGCTCACAGGTCCCCCGTGGGGGCCACGGGCTGCTGCCCCAGGAGGACGTGGCCCACTCCCACGCTACTCCCGAAGGGCTGTTCCCCGTCGTACAGCAGGTGGTCGAATCGCCGCAGGATCAGCCCCTCGCGCAGCGCCCACGGGCAGATGCGCAGGGACTTGATGCCGAAGGCCTTCATCGCTTCGCCCGCGACAATCGCGCCGGCGAGCAGCTGCGGCGCGCGGATCTCGGACACCCCGGGCAGCTCGGCCCGCTCGGCCGCGCTCATGGCCGCCAGCCGGTTGGTCCACAGCTTCAGGTCCTCCAGCCGCAGCACCCGCTTCACGTAGGGGCCCTCATCGCTCGGCGCCGAGCCGGTGATGCGCGCCAGCGACCGGAAAGTCTTCGAGGTGCCGGCCACCAGGGAGGGTTTTCCCAGCGCCGAAAGCTCGCGGATCGGGTCCTCCAGGGTTTCGCGCACATAGGCGCGCAGGGCCTTGATGTCGGAGATCGCCGGCGGATCCCCGGGCAGCCAGTCGCGGGTCAGCCGCCCCGCCCCCAGCGGGACCGAGCGCGCCGCCGCGGGAAACTCGTCGGTGCCGATGGCCATCTCGAAGGAGCCGCCGCCGATGTCCAGGTCCAGGATCGTCTCCGCGCCCCACCCGTACCAGCGCCGCACGGCGTGGTAGGTCATGCCGGCCTCCTGCTCGCCGGACAGCTCCCCCAGCTCGACGCCGGTCTCGGCGAGCACCCGGTCCAGGACCTGCTGGCCGTTGGCCGCCTCCCGGATCGCGGAGGTGCAGAAGGCCAGCATGTCCTCGGCGCCGTGGCGCGCCGCGAAGCGGGCCGCCTCCCGGACGAAGTCCAGGAGTTCGGCCTGCCCCTCCTCGCCGATGGCCCCGGCGTCGTCCAGGAACCTCACCAGCGACAACGGACGCTTGTGGGTGGCGAAGGCCACCGGCCGCGCTCCCGCGTACGCGTCGACCAGCAGCAGGTGGACGGTGTTGGAGCCGATGTCCAGGACGCCAAGACGCATGCGGGCCGCTCCTACTTCTTGGCTGCGGCGCGCTTCGGGGCGGCGCTGCGCGTGGTGCGCTTCACCGGTCCCTTGGCCCGCTTCTCGGCCAGCAGGGCGATCGCCTGCTCGCGGGTGAGCTCTTCCAGCGCGGTGGCGCGGGGCACCGTGATGTTGGTGATGCCGTCGGTGATGTACGGGCCGAAGCGGCCCTCCTTGACCACGATCGGCTTCTCCGAGACCGGGTCCGCGCCGAACTCCGCCAGCGGGGCCGCCGCGGTGCGCCCGCCGCGCTGCTTCGGCTGCGCGTAGATCTCCAGGGCCTGCTCGAGGGTGATCGTGAAGATCTCCTCCTCCGAACCGATCGAGCGGGAGTCGGTGCCCTTTTTCAGGTACGGGCCGAACCGGCCGTTCTGGACGGTGATCTCCACGCCCTCCGCGTCGGTGCCGAGCACGCGCGGCAGCGAGATCAGCTTCAGGGCGTCCTCGAGAGTGACCGTTTCCACGCTCATCGACTTGAACAGGGAGCCGGTGCGCGGCTTGGCCTTGACGGGCTTTTTCGGCGGCTTCGGCTTGCCGTTCTTGTAGTACTCGACCGGCTGCGCGGCGAGTTCCTCGGCGGTCGGCTCCGCGATGACCTCGGTGACGTAGGCGCCGTAGCGTCCGTCCTTGGCCACGATGGTGCGCCCGGTGGCGGGATCGGTGCCGAGCACGCGCTCGGCCGGCCCGGCGGACTCCATCAGTTCCAGCGCCTTCTCCGCGGTCAGTTCGTCCGGGGCCAGGTCCTCGGGGACGTTGGCGCGCTGCGGTTCGGCGTCCTCGGGAGCGTCGGCCGGAAGCGGCTTCTCCAGGTAGGGACCGAACTTGCCCACGCGCAGCACGATGCCCGGGGCGATCTCCACGGAGTTGATGGCGCGCGCGTCGATGTCGCCGAGGTTCTCCACCACCGCCTGCAGGCCCGCGGCCTCCCCCTCGCCGAAGTAGAAGCGCTTGAGCCACTCGGAGCGCTTCAGGTGGCCCTTGGCGATCTCGTCGAGGTCGTCTTCCAGGCGGGCGGTGAAGCCGTAGTCGACGTACCGGCCGAAGTGCTCCTCCAGCAGGCGGACCACGGAGAACGCGATCCAGCTGGGCACCAGCGCGCCGCCGCGCTTGGTGACGTAGCCGCGGTCCATGATCGTGGAGATCGTCGGCGCGTAGGTCGAGGGCCGGCCGATCTCGCGCGCCTCCAGTTCGGCGACGATCGAGGCTTCGGTGTAGCGCGGCGGCGGCGAGGTCTCGTGGCCGACGGCCTGGATGTCCCGCCCGTCCAGCGCCTCGCCCACTTTCAGCTCCGGCAGGCGGCGGTCGCCGTCGTTCTCCTCTTCCTCGCGGGCCACGTCGCGGCCCTCCTCGTAGGCGGCCAGGAAGCCGCGGAAGGTGATCACGGTGCCGGAGGCGGTGAATTCGGCGGTGCGGCCGTCCGTGGCCGTCCCGGAGAGCCGGACGGAGGCGGTGAAGCCCTTGGCGTCGGCCATCTGGGAGGCGACGGTGCGCTTCCAGATCAGTTCGTAGAGGCGGAACTCGTCGGGGCTGAGCTGGGTGCGGACGTCGGCGGGCCGGCGGAAGGAGTCGCCCGCCGGGCGGATGGCCTCGTGCGCCTCCTGCGCGGAATCCGACTTGGACTTGTAGACGCGGCGCTCGGCCGGCACGGACTCGGCGCCGTACAGCTCGGCGGCCTGCTTGCGGGCGGCGTTCACGGCCTCGTTGGAGAGGAACACCGAGTCGGTACGCATGTAGGTGATGTAACCGTTTTCGTACAGCCGCTGGGCTACCTGCATGGTCGACTTGGAGGACCAGCGCAGCTTGCGGGAAGCCTCCTGCTGCAGCGTGGAGGTGGTGAACGGGGCGGCCGGGCGGCGCGTGTAGGGCTTGTTGTCCACGCTGGACACCGCGAACGCGGCATCGGCCAGGCCCGCCGCGAGCGACGCGGCGGAGGTTTCGTCCAGGTGCACGACGCCGGCGCCGCCCTTGGGCGCCTTCAGCGCCCCGCGGTCGTCGAAATCGCGCCCGGAGGCTACGCGGGCCCCGTCCACGCCGGCCAGCTTGGCCCGGAAGCTTTCCCCGGCGCCGGTGGAAAATTCGCCGGTCAGGTCCCAGTAGGAGGCCGAGCGGAAGGCCATGCGCTCGCGCTCGCGCTCGACGACCAGGCGGGTGGCCACGGACTGCACGCGGCCGGCGGACAGGCCGCGCGCGATCTTGCGCCACAGCACCGGGGAGATCTCATAGCCGTAGAGGCGGTCCAGGACGCGGCGGGTCTCCTGCGCGTCGACGAGGTCGGTGTCCAGTTCGCGGACGTTCTCCAGGGCGCGGGCGATGCCCTCCTTGGTGATCTCCGTGAACGCCATGCGGTGCACCGGCACCTTGGGCTGGAGGACCTGCAGCAGGTGCCACGCGATGGCCTCGCCCTCGCGGTCCGCATCGGTTGCGAGGTAGAGCTCGTCGGCGTCCTTCAGCTTGGCCTTGAGGTCGGCCACCCGCTTCTTCTTGTCCGGGTAGACGACGTAGTAGGGCTCGAAGTCCTTCTCGATGTCGACGGCGAACTTGCCCACGGAGGTCTTCTTCAGCTCCGCGGGCAGGTCGGAGGGCTGCGGCAGGTCGCGGATGTGTCCCACGGAGGCATCAACCTCGAAGCCCTCGCCCAGGTACTTGGCGATGGACTTGCTCTTCGCGGGAGACTCGACGATCACGAGTTTCTTGCCGGTCTTTTCCTTGGCCTTGGCGGGCACAGCACTCCTATTGCAGCCGATGGGCGAACCGCACGGGTCCGCCTGCACATTCCTGCACTAGGTTAGCCGCATCCGAGCCGCGTGAAGCAAGCGGCGTGGTGGACTCCGGAATGCGACGGGTCCGTGAAGGACTCAGGATTCCCCGGCACGGCGCTCGGGAAGGAAGGAGAGCATGTAGTAGAGCCGCTCGGCGTCGATCCCGCGGTCCTCCGGCAGGGCGAGGGCCTCGTACTCGTCGACCAGCGCGTAGACTTTCTTGACGAATTCGTCGCGCTGTTCGGGCTTCAGGAAGACCATTCCGGTGGTCAGCACCGGCGCCCGGTCGGGGCCCGGTTCGACGCCGGCGCGGCGCTCCTGGTCGCGGTGCTCGATCTCGGAGCTGAGGCGCTCCCGGAAGGCGTTGAGCTGCACGTTCAGGAACGCGTTCTTCGCGGCCGTGGAATCGCTCAGGGTACCCACCACCAGCTGGTCCCCGGCGGCCCTCCAGCGGCGTTCGCGGCCGTCCCCCTCGTTCGCCGCGCGCTGGACGTACCCGTACTTCTCCAACGCGCGCAGGTGGTAGCTCATGGCGCTCGGGGTCAGGTTGCAGCGCGAGGCGAGCTCGGTGGCCGTGCGGGTGGACTGCGAGGCAAAGAGCTCGTCCAGCACCTCGAGGCGGGCCTCGTGGGCAAGCGCCCGAATGGCCTGCGGGTCGCTGATGACCACGGGATTGGCGGTGCGCCGACGGACGCTCCGGGGCGCGGCATCGTCCTGCGTCGGCGTGTTCTGCGTCATGTTCGGAACTTTAGCGGTTGTTTCGCATCTTCAACAGGAATCCTTCCCGCACCAGGTCCTCGACCTCGTCCAGCAGCGCCGGCACCAGCTCCCCGGCGTCGCGGTCCAGCAGCGCGGCCAGGGCGCGGGCGATCTGCCCGGCGCTGAGGTCGCCGTCGCAGGCGGACACGAAGCCGGCCAGTTCGGTGCTCAGCAGCGTGGTGCGGCGCAGCCCGGCGCCCTGGCGGAGCAGGATGACGCCGGGGTGCTCCGCCCCGGGCCGCTGGTGGCGCTCCTCGGTCACGTCCTCGGCGACCAGCAGGTGCGCCGCGTCGAGCCGGTGCCGCCCGGGTGCCGCCTCCAGCCCGGCCAGCGCGTCGGCGCGCTCGACGGCGGCGGCCAGGTGGGGTCCGATCGGCTGCTCGATGGGGTAGGTGATCTCCTCGAAGACCTGCCCGAACGGGGCCGTCCCGGCGACCGCGGGACGGCGCAGCCACACCATGCCGAATCCCACGGCCCGGACCCGGCGGGAGGCGAAGTCCTCCAGGTAGTCGGCGTAGCGGGCGGCGTACAGGTCGGGATCGCGCGCCTCGGAGGCGTCGCGGAGCCAGGTTTCCGCGTAGCCGGACGGCGACACCGTCTCGCGCTGGATGAACCAGGCCTCGATGCCCTCCGGCACCCACGAGCGCGGGCCCGCGCTCCAATCGCCGTCGCCGTTGCCCTCGGTGATCTCCCAGTTGGCGAGCATCTGGGCGATGCCGCCCGGAACCAGAAGGTCGGGGATGCCGGCCACCAGGCCGGCGACCAGGTGGTCCCCGGGCAGGCCGCCGTCGCGGTAGGTGAAGCGGTCCGCCTCGGTCTCCCCGGCGGTGCGCGGGGTGATCACGAACGGCGGGTTGGACACGACCAGGTCGAACCGCTCCCCCGCGACGGGTTCGAGCAGGCTGCCCAGCCGCAGGTCCACCCGGGCCCCGAGGTTCGTCGGATCGAGGTCCAGGGCCCGGTGGTTCAGCAGCAGGTTGAAGCGGGTGAATGCCAGTGCCCGTTCGGAGATGTCGGTGGCGACCACGCGGCGGACGTGGGAGAGCAGGTGGAAGGCCTGGATGCCGCAGCCGGTGCCCAGGTCCAGTGCGGTGCGGACCTGCGGGCGGACGGTGGTCTGGGCCAGGGTGAGGGAGGCCTGCCCGATGCCGAGCACGTGGTCGTGGCGCAGCACGCCGGGACGCTGGTGGGCACCGAGATCGCTGGCGACCCAGAGTTCGGCGTCGGCATCGGAGGCGTGCGGGCGCAGGTCGACGGCCGCACGCAGGATGGGTCCGCCGAAGCCGGAGCCGCCGGCGTCCGGGACGTCGGGCCCGGCTTCGGCGAGGCCAAGGACCAGCAGTCCGGCGGCGCTGGTGCGCGGCAGGGCCGCGTCCAGGACCGCCGCGGGCAGGTCCATGCCCAGCAGCCAGAAGGCCGTGATGGCGGCGATCGGCGCCGGCGAATCCTCGGCCAGCAGCCGCCTGGCCACCAGCAGCGCGGGAACCAGCTGGTCGCGGTTCAGCGCCGCGTGGGTTTCCTCGCCGAGCAGCCCGGAGACGCCGTCGTGGGTGTAGCCGGCCGCACGCAGGTCCGCGGCCAGGGCATCGAGCAGGGCCTGGTCGTGGCTCTGCGGGGCGTCGGGGATCCGGGAAAAATCGTGGTCGCTCACCCGAGGATATTAGCGGGCTGCGGATTTCAGCGGGCCGCGGCCTCCGGGGCGTGACGGTTCCGGTCATGGTCGGGGCAGAGCCGCAGCGCCTCGTCCGCGGCGCATCCGGCGCAGAAGAGGCGCAGGTTGCGGCAGGACAGGTCGGCGCAGTTCTCGAACTTGCTGGTCGGCTCCGCGCACGCCACGCAGCGGCCGATCGTCCGGGCCTGCTCGCTGAATTCCAGGTGCATGCGCTTGTCGAAGACGTACAGCGAACCTTCCCAGAGCCCACGGTCCCCGTACTTCTCGCCGTAGCGCACGATCCCGCCCTGGAGCTGGTAGACCTCCCCGAACCCGCGGTTGACCATGAGCGAGGAGAGGACCTCGCAGCGGATGCCGCCGGTGCAGTAGGTGACCACCGGCTTGCCCTTGAGGTCGTCGTACTTGCCGGAGTCCAGTTCCCGGATGAAGTCGTGGGTGGTGTCGACGTCCGGGACGATCGCCCCCTTGAACCGGCCGATCTGCGCCTCGAAGGCGTTGCGCCCGTCGAAGAAGACGACCTCCTCGCCGGCGGCCTTCTTGGCCTCGACCAGGTCATGCAGCTCTTCGGGGCGCAGGTGCGTGCCGCCGCCGACCACCCCGTTGGCGTCCACCTTCAGTTCGCCCGGGGCGCCGAAGGAGACGATCTCATCGCGGACCTTCACGGAGATCCGCGGGAAGTCCTCCGCGCCGCCGTCGCTCCACTTCACGTCCAGGGCCCGGAAGGCGGGGTGCTCGCGGGTGGCCTTGACGTACTGCTTTACGGCCTTGATCTCGCCGCCGACGGTGCCGTTGATGCCGTCCCTGGAGATCAGGATGCGCCCGCGCAGCCCCCAGCGTTCAAGCAGCGCGCGCTGCCAAAGGCGGACGGCTTCCGGGTCCGGAAGCGGGGTAAAGGCGTAGTACAGGACAATGCGGTTCTGGGACACGCCTTAAAGGGTATGCGAGACGGGAGCCCCGGAGGCCGTTAACGGCGTTTGACGGTGGCGCTACGTTTGTGTGCAGGCTCTCCCCACCCCCTGCTTGCACGGAGTAGTGTCAGGCCATGGGATCGAATGCGAGCGACGAACTGATCGGGTCCTGGGTCACCGGCTGGGCCGGTGCGCGCGGGTACGAGAGCCGCCACGAGGGCCGCGTCCACGCCGCGCTCCGGCACGACACCACCGGTGACTGGGAATACGTCATCTACGAACCCACCTCCGAGGAACTGGTCGCGGTGGCCCAGACGCTGGCCAAGCACCCCGCCCGCCGCCTGACCG
>Ga0182739_1005352_pt1 | contig 10205 bp, 10 predicted proteins | sample eDN5th30CBELigBY_FD_128873 | JGI IMG/M metagenome (GOLD analysis project Ga0182739, IMG submission 128873) | Enriched backyard soil microbial communities from Emeryville, California, USA - eDNA 5th pass 30_C BE-Lig BY (version 2) (version 2) | ecosystem: Environmental > Terrestrial > Soil >...
AAAATGCCGCAGAAATGGCAGGGCATGCGGATCGAGCCGCCCCCGTCCGAGCCCAGGTGCAGGGGGCCGAAGCCGGCGGCGGCGGAAACGCCGGCGCCGGCCGAGGAGGCGCCGGCCGCCGAGGCTGAGGCTCCCGCCGAGGAGACCCCGGCCGCCGTGGCTCCGGTCGAGGAGGCGCCCGCCGCCGAGGCTGAGGCTCCCGTCGAGGCCGCGGAGGCCGACGCCGAGCCGGCCGCCGAGAAGGCCGAGTAAGCACCACCTCGATTCGGCCCGGCATCCGCATCACCGTGCGGATGCCGGGCACACCGACGACACACGACTAGGAGCCACCACCCATGGCAAACTTCACCATCGCCGACATCAAGGCGCTGCGCGAGCAGCTCGGCACGGGCATGGTCGACACGAAGAAGGCGCTCGAGGAAGCCGACGGCGACCTCGAGAAGGCCGTCGAGATCCTGCGCCTGAAGGGCGCGAAGGGCAACGCCAAGCGCGCCGACCGCTCCACCAGCGAGGGCCTCGTGGCCGCCGCTGAGAAGGACGGCAAGGTCACGATCATCGAACTCAACACCGAGACCGACTTCGTCGCCAAGAACGACCGCTTCATCGCCCTGGCCGACAAGGTCCTGGCGGCGGCCGCCGCTGCCGGCGCCGAGTCGGCCGAAGCGGCCCTGGCCGCGGACGCCGGCGGTCAGACCGTCGCCGACCTCATCTCCGACGAGGCCGCGATCATCGGCGAGAAGGTCGAGCTGCGACGCGTGCGCACGCTGTCCGGCGACGCCTTCGAGATCTACCTGCACAGGACCAGCAAGGATCTCCCGCCCCAGATCGGCGTCGTCGTGGCCTACACGGGCTCCGATGCCGAGACGGCGCGCAGCATCGCCCAGCACATCTCGTTCGCCAACCCCACCTACCTCTCCCGCGAGGACGTCCCCGAGGACGAGGTGGAGAAGGAGCGTCAGATCGTCACCGAGATCTCGCGCAACGAGGGTAAGCCCGAGGCAGCCCTGCCGAAGATCGTCGAGGGCCGCGTCGGCGCCTTCTTCAAGCAGGTCGCCCTGCTCGACCAGGACTACGCGAAGGACAACAAGCAGTCCGTCGCCCAGGTCGCCAAGGCCGCCGGGATCACGATCACCGACTTCGCCCGCTTCAAGGTCGGCGCGTAAGTCACGAAAGGGGCCTGCATCATCGCGATGCGGGCCCCTTTTCTCTGCCCGCCATTCGATATCCTGCAAACCGTCGAGAGGAAATCTCCGTGACCGATGAGACCACCGGACGCCGTCGCGTCCTCCTGAAGCTTTCCGGAGAGGCCTTCGGCGGCGGGCAGCTCGGGGTCAATCCCGACATCGTCAGCCAGATCGCGCGCGAGATCGCAGCGGCCGTCGATCGGGTCGAGATCTCGATCGTCGTGGGCGGTGGCAACTTCTTCCGCGGGGCCGAGCTCAGCCAGCGAGGGATGGACCGAGGGCGCGCCGACTACATGGGCATGCTCGGGACGGTCATGAACGCCCTCGCGCTGCAGGACTTCCTGGAGCAGGCGGGCGCCGCCACACGCGTGCAGTCGGCGATCTCGATGACGCAGGTCGCCGAGCCCTACATCCCGCGCCGCGCCGAGCGCCACATGGAGAAGGGGCGCGTCGTCATCTTCGGAGCCGGTGCGGGCCTGCCGTACTTCTCCACCGATACCGTCGCCGCCCAGCGGGCACTGGAGATCGGCGCCGACGAGGTGCTCGTCGCCAAGAACGGCGTCGACGGCGTCTACACCGCCGACCCGAAGAAGGACTCCGGCGCCGTCAAGCTCGATCGCCTGACCTACAACGACGCGCTGCAGCGCGGCCTGAAGGTCGTCGACTCCACCGCGTTCAGCCTGTGCATGGACAACAGGATCGACATGCGCGTGTTCGGCATGGAGCCCAGCGGCAACGTCACGCGCGCCCTCCTGGGCGAGTCGATCGGAACGCTCGTCACCGTCTGAGTCGGCGGCCCCTGCCGCACTAGACTTGACCGGACGCAATAACGAATGGAGTGACCGTGATCGCCGAGATTCTGGCAGACACGACCGCACGGATGCATCGCGCCGTCGAGGCGGCGAAGGACGACTTCGCCACCGTCCGCACGGGACGGGCCAACCCGCAGCTGTTCCAGAAGATCCTGGTGGACTACTACGGCTCGCCCACCCCGCTGGCCCAGCTCGCCTCGCTGAACAACCCTGAGGCCCGGACGCTCGTCGTCACGCCCTACGACAAGTCTGCGCTGCGCGCGATCGAGCAGGCCATCCGCGACACTCCGAACCTCGGCGCCAACCCCACCAACGACGGCAACCTCGTCCGCGTGACGATGCCCGAGCTCACGGCCGAGCGCCGCAAGGAGTACGTCAAGCTCGTGCGGTCGAAGGGCGAGGACGCGAAGGTGCATCTGCGCGGGATCCGTCGCAAGTCGAAGGACGAGCTGGACGCCCTCAAGAGCGAGGTCGGCGAGGACGACCTGGCTCGCGGCGAGAAGGAGCTCGATGCCATCACGCGTGCGCACGTCGATGAGATCGACGACGCGCTCAAGCGCAAAGAGGCAGAGCTCCTCGAGGTCTGAGCAACGCCATGACCGATGATCCCGCGGGCGAATCCGGGGCCGGCGACGTCCCGCGAACCCGCGCGGAGGCCCGACGTGCGGCTGAGGCCGACCCGTCATCGATCCAGTCGCACGTGCGTGCCGCACGCTCGGAGTTCGAGCACCAGATCGAGCGTGCCCGCGCCGACTTCGAGCAGGTGAACGACCGCATCAACGAGCGCAGCGGACGCAATCTGCTCGTGGCGATCCTCATCGGCCTCGCGATCGGCGCGGCGGTGCTGGGTTCGCTGCTGTTCGTCAAGTCGCTGTTCCTCGTCTTCGCAATCCCGGTGTGTCTGCTGGGGGTCTTCGAGTTCTCCCGCGCCCTGCAGGCGGCGGGTCGGCGGGTCGACGTCTGGCCGCAGGTGGCGATGGGCGCCGTCATCATGATCGCCGCGTATCTCGAAGGGCACTGGACGCACTGGGTGGTGACCTTCGCGGCCGTCGCCTTCCTCCTCGTGTGGCGGATGGTCGCGCAGATGGCCGCGCGCGACGGTCGCCGCTACGGAGACGTCCTGTCGGATGTGCTCGTGGCGGGCTTCGTGCCCCTGTACGTGTCGTTCCTCGGCAGCCTCACGCTCGTGCTCCTGCGACAGGACGCGGGCGAGTACTGGCTGCTCGCGATGATCGTCGTGGTCGTCGCCGCCGACACGGGTGCGTACGCGTCCGGACTGGCCTTCGGCCGGCATCCGATGGCCCCGCGGATCAGCCCGAAGAAGACCTGGGAGGGGTTCGCCGGTGCAGCCGTCGTCGCCGTGACCGCCGCGATCCTCCTGGGCGTGTTCATGCTCGGGGTGCCGCTGTGGGCGGGTGCCGTGCTCGGCGTCGCAGTGCTCGCCTCGGCGACCGTGGGAGATCTGGGGGAGTCGATGATCAAACGCGATCTGGGAATCAAGGACATGAGCTCGTGGCTTCCGGGGCACGGTGGCGTGCTGGACCGGCTCGACTCCATCCTGCCGTCTGCGCCCGTCGCACTCGGCATGTACTTCCTGCTCGCACCCCTGGCGGCATCGTGACCGCGGAGAGGGAGACCATGCCGTTCCCGCGGACCTCGGGCCGGGAGAAGGGGTACGACACCGTCACGGTGGACGCATTCCTCGTCGCCGCGCGACAGGCGTTCGAGACGCCGGATGCGAGCGAGCGAGCGGTCGCCGCCGACGCGGCGCTGACATCGGCAGATGTCCGCCGGACCGGCTTCCCGCTCGTGAAGCGGGGCTATCAGATCTCCGCCGTGGATGCGGCGATGGGCCGCATCGAGGATGCGTTCGCGGCGCGTGAGCGTGAGCGCGCCCTGTCGGTCAGCGGTGCGCACGCCTGGGTCGGCGCCTCGCGTCAGCTCGCACAGGAAGTGCTCGACCGGCTCTCCCGGCCGCAGCGAGAGCGATTCCGCCGCGTGGGCGCCCTGCGCTACGGCTACCGGATGGACGAGGTCGACCTCGTCGCGGACCGCATCACGGGCTACCTCGCCACGGGGGAGAGCCTGACGGTCGAGCAGGTGCGCACGGTCGCGTTCCGGATGCAGCGCGGCGGCTACGATGAGGCGCAGGTCGACGCGGTGCTCGACGCCGTGATCGAGGTCATGCTCGCCGTCGGATGATGTCCCATCGCACCGCGTGCGTGGCGTCCGCCCGACGGTGCGGCTAGAATCGATGCCACTGTGACTTCCGATGGTGAGCTGACTTCTGCGACACGGCGTTCGCTCGCGGCGCGTTCTCCCCGCTCCCACCCGGCGAGGACGACCGCCGCGCCGCCGCGCCGGAGCGCGTCCGAGCCCGTGCGCTGGTCGCGGCGCCGGCGCGTGGTGTCGGTGTTCGGGGTGTTCGCGACGGCGGCGTTCGGCGCCGCATACGTCCTGCCCCTGACCTCGACCGCCCCCGCCGCCGAGGCGGCGGAGGTCGATCCCATCTCGCTGTACGCGAGCTCCCTCGCGGACGCGCAGGACTACGTCGTCGACACCGAAGCCGGACATGCGCTCGAGCGCGATGTCATGAGCTTCACCGTCTACGTCAAGCCCAAGCCCACTCCGACGCCCACCGCCACGGCATCGGGATCGACGGCGTCCTCGTCGTCCGGTTCGAGCTGGCGCCCGCCGTTCGTGACGCCCAACCCGGGCAGCGCACAGGCGATCGCCTATGACATGGTGCTCGCCCGCGGCTGGGACGACGAGCAGTTCTCGTGCCTCGTCGCGCTGTGGAAGAAGGAATCGGGCTGGCGGGTCAACGCCTACAACAAGTCGAGCGGGGCCTACGGCATCCCGCAGGCCCTGCCGGGACGCAAGATGGCCAGTGCGGGCTCCGACTGGGAGACGAACCCCGCGACGCAGATCGCCTGGGGCCTCGGCTACATCAAGGGCCGCTATTCGTCGCCGTGCGGCGCGTGGGACCACTCCCAGCGCAAGGGCTGGTACTGAGAAGCATGCCGCGTTCGAACCGCCGGCGTCGTGACGACGCCGGCGATCGCGAGGATGGCTTCGACCGCCTGCTGGCGGGCTGGAAGCGCACCGAGGTGCGGCGTGGCACCGAGTGGACCGTGCAGCCGGTGTCGGCGGCGCAGGCGCAGAAGGCCTACACCTGCCCCGGATGCGGACGCGAGGTCGCACCGGGAGCGGGGCACGTCGTGGTCTGGCGTGCCGACGGCATCCTGGGGGATGCGGCGGACCTCGCCGCGCGACGTCACTGGCACACCGCCTGCTGGAGGATCGGCTGACATGGAGATCAGGGGACCGGTGCTGCTGCCGGCGCACCGCGAGGACATCGAGCTGCGCACGCTCGACGGCCTGACGCTCGTCGGAGAGCTCGCGACGCCCCGCGAGCATCCGCCCGCGGCGACGCTCGTCACGCTCCATCCGCTGCCCACGGCGGGCGGCTTCATGGACTCGCACATCCTGCGGAAGGCCGCCGGCCGCCTGCCGGCCCTCGCCGACCTCGCGGTCCTGCGCTTCAACACCCGCGGCACCTCCTCGCCGCGCGGCACGAGCGAGGGCACGTTCGACGGCGGCGCGGCGGAGGCGTTCGACGTGGCGGCCGCGATGGCCTTCGTCCGCGAGCGCGCGCTTCCGCGCCCGTGGCTCGTGGGCTGGTCGTTCGGAACCGAGCTGGCACTCAAGTACGGTCGCGACCACGATGTCGAGGGCGTCATCCTGCTGTCGCCGCCGCTGCACCGCACGACGGAGGAGGAGGTCGCGGCGTGGGCCGGCGACCGCCGCCGGGTCATCGTCATCGTGCCGGAGTTGGACGACTACCTGCGGCCGGACGAGGCGCGCGCCAGGTTCGCGGCGATCCCGCACGCGACGGTGATCGCGGTGGAGGGCGGGAAGCACCTGTGGGTCGGGGAGAACCAGACCCGCCGCGTGCTGACGGAGATCGTCGCCGCGGTGAACCCCGAGGCGCTCCCGCTGGCGACGGAGTGGGACGACCCGGCCTGAACCTACGGCGGCTGCGCGGCGTTGACGGGTGGGCGAGGTTTCGTCTCGTCGCTGTGCTCCTCGCTCAACCTTGACACGGAGCCGCATCAAGGCCGCTGCGTGGCATTGGCGGGTGGGCGAGGTTTCGTCTCGTCGCTGTGCTCCTCGCTCAACCTTGACACGCAGCCGCATCAGCGCCGCTGCGCGGCATTGATCCGGCTCGTGTCAAAGTTCGTTCTGGCGGGGGATGATGACCTGCCGGTAGATGATCAGGATGCTGGCGGCCACGGGGATCGCGATGAGCGCGCCGAGGAGGCCCAGGAGCGAGCCTCCGGCGAGGGCGGCGATGACGACGACCGCGCCGGGCACGGAGACGGCGCGGTTCATGATCCTCGGCGACAGGACGTACGCCTCGACCTGCATGTAGATGACGTACCAGATCAGTGCCACGAGGGCCGTCAGCGGCGACCCGAGTCCCGGGATGAGGCACGTGAGTACGATGATGACCGAGCCCGTCAGCGTTCCGACGAGCGGGATCAGCGAGAAGAAGAAGGCGACGACCGCGAGGACGGCGGGGAAGGGCGCCTTGATGATGGTCAGGAAGATCGCGCTGAGCACGCCGTTGACGATGCCGAGCGTGACCTGCCCCATGACGTAGTAGCCGACCGATGCCGTGATCTGCTCGGCGAGGTCGATGAACCGCGCCCGCTTGGACGCGGGGACGAGCTGGTAGACGGCGGCCTTGAGCGAGGGCGTGGACGCCGTGAAGTAGATCGTGAGGATCAGGACGATGATCGCGCCGGTGAAGCCCGCGATGATCGCGGCGCCGATCGTGACGAGGCTCTCGCCGACGGCCGTGCCGACCCCGCCGAAGTTGATCGACTCGTACCACTTGGAGAGGTACTCGAAGACCTGGTCGACGTCCAGCAGCGGGAAGATCCCGTGGAGCCAGTCCTTGGCGGCGGCGATCGGGTCCATCCCGCCGCTGGTGGCGCTGGTGACGAGCTTCTGGATCTCGGCGATGAGCTGGGTGATCTGGCCGACGATGATCGGCACGACCATGAGGATGATGCCGGCGAACACCGCGAGGACGGCGGCGAACGTCACCACGAGAGCCGCCCATCGCGGCAGCCCGCGTCGCTCGAGCCAGGAGACGAGGGGGTCCAGGCCCAGGGCGAGGAAGAGGGCGGTTCCCACGTACAGGAGCACCGTGGACAGCGTCTGCACGCTCGTGATGAGCATGATGCCCACGCCGACGCCCAGAGTGGCGACCAGCGCGGTGCGGAAGGGGTGTTGGATCTTCACGTGATGCGTCCTCTTCTCGGCGGCGTGCCTGCCGATCAGGATACGCAGGCCGGGGCGGTCAGGGCCGTTCGCCACCCCCTCCCGGGCGACATTCAGGTCACTTCGCTAGTCTGGAACGTCGATTGTGCACTATGGCGCGTCTGCCGCGCTGCGCCGAGTGCAGGAAGGTGACTTTTCGTGCGTTTCGTCTGGGCGGTGGCCGCCTTCGTGCTGGCCACGATCATGATCGGTGCCGGCATCGCCCAGCGCACGAGTCTGCAGAACGAGAAGACCGAGACGCAGGCGATCGAGATCGCCGAGCCGGCGCCCTACGTCCTCGTCGACGGGGCGGTCCTGGGCAGTCATGCCGGCTCGCAGACGCTGCGGGCACAGGGCGACGGCACGATCTTCGCCGCCTACGGGCGCACCGACGACATGCTGGCCTGGCTGGCGCGCAGCGACTACGTCCACGTCGAGCAGGACGGCGAGGATGTCGTGACGACCCTCGTGCCCGCCTCGGAGACCTCGGTCACCGAAGAGGGTGAGACCGCCGGCGACGCAGAGGGCGACGCCTCGGATGAGGCGGCCGAGCCGCTCAGCCCGACCGGATCCGACCTCTGGGTGGACGAGTTCCAGCAGGACGACGTGCTGATCGCGCCGCTGCAGCTCCCCGCCGACATGAGCGTGCTCGTGGCCACGGACGGGGTGACGCCTGCGCCGAGCCGGCTGTCCGTCACGTGGCCGACGGGGGCGACGACGCCGTGGGCGGGCCCGCTGATCGTCGGCGGCGGCATCCTGCTGGCGATCGGGATCGTCCTGTACGTGCTGGGCGTGCGGCATGCTCGCCGATCGCGCGGGCCGCGCCGGAAGGGACTGCCGCTCAGCCCCACGGAGCCCATCGATCTGAGCGAGGCCGAGGCGGAGAAGGGCGTCATCAGCGCCACGCCGACGCGCCGTCAGCTCTCGGCGGGGCGGCGCGGCTTCGCCGTGATCCCCGTGGTCGCGGTGTCTGCCCTGCTGGTGACGGGCTGCTCCGCGGACTCGTGGCCGCAGTTCGCGACCTCGCCGAGCCCGTCGCAGAGCGAGTCGATCGTCGTGCCGGAGGGGCAGGACGACCCGCCTGCCGTCACGGAGACGCAGGCCGCCCGCATCCTCGACCGGATCGCGCAGCAGACCGCGGCGGCGGACGAGAAGCTGAGCGCATCGCAGGCCGCCGTGCGCCTGGAAGGCCCCGCCCTCGCGGTCCGCACCACGAACTACAAGCTGCGCAAGGATCTGGACTCGCAGGAGGCGCTCCCGGCGATCCCCACGAAGGCGCTGAAGATCCTCCTCCCCGAGGCGCGCGAGGGGTGGCCCCGCACGTTCTTCGCCGTCGTGGAGGATCCCCAGTCGTCCGTCGCGACGATCATGACGATCACGCAGGCCGACGCGTGGTCGGACTACAAGCTGTCCTACGTCGCGAACCTCGTCGCCGACGCGCAGCTCAACGTCGCACCGGAGTACCTCGGCGCTCCACGGGTCCAGCCCGACTCGCCCTTCCTGCAGATCGCGCCGCAGAACCTCGCGGCCGCGTACGCGGACGTGCTCGACAACGGCGACGAGAGCGAGTTTGCGGGGCTGTTCGACGCCGAGACGGACACCTTCCGCAAGACGATCGCCGACAACCGCGCGACGCAGCTGGAGGCCTTCAACAAGACCGGCTCGAAGACCGGGAAGATGGTGTTCACCGCCTCGGCGGGCGAGGAGGAGCCGATCGCGATGTCGACCCTCGACAGCGGCGCCATCGTCGCCGTCGCGATCGACGAGAACGAGACGGTGACCCCGACCGACTCCGATGCCGTCATCAAGCTGGGAGACAACGTGGTCGCGAAGACCCTGACCGGCGAGACGCAGTCCTCCACGGGCTTCACGACGGTGTACTCGGATCAGCTGTTCTTCTTCGTGCCCGCCCAGAGCTCCACCGAGCGCATCCGCTTCCTCGGCTATTCGTCCGACATCCTCTCCGTCAAGGTGGTGAAGAAGAAGTGACCGATCCCACGACGGGCGCCGTTCTCCGCGGCGCCGTCGACCTGTCCTCTCTCCGCGCGCGTCCTGCCGCACCGGCCGCAGGCACGGGGCCGGGCGAGGGTGCGTCGCCCGAGGGGGGTGCCTCCGGCCTCGTCTTCGACGTGACCGACGCGACATTCCCGCAGGTGCTGGAGCTCTCGCGCACCGTCCCGGTCGTCGTCGACCTGTGGGCGGAGTGGTGCGGTCCCTGCAAGCAGCTCAGCCCCGTGCTGGAGAAGGTCGTCACGGAGCTCGCTGGACGCGTCGTCCTCGCGAAGGTCGACGTCGACGCGAACCCGCAGCTCGCGCAGGGATTCCGGGCGCAGTCCATCCCGATGGTCGTCGCGCTGGTCGCGGGACAGCCCGTGCCCCTGTTCACGGGCGCCGTGCCCGAGGAGCAGGTGCGCGAGGTGTTCGCCCAGCTGCTGCAGCTCGCGGCCCAGCACGGGGTCACGGGCACCGTCCCCGTGGAGTCCGAAGCGGGGGAGGAGGAGCCGGCCGAGCCGGCTCTGCCGCCGCACCACCAGGAGGCTTTCGACGCGATCGACGCGGGCGACTACGCGCGCGCGGTCTCGGCGTATGAGGCGGCTCTGGCGGAGAACCCTCGGGACGAGGACGCCCGGGCCGGGCTCTCTCAGGTCCGCCTCCTCCAGCGGGTGCAGGGTCTCGACCTGCAGGACGCCCGTGCCGCCGCGGCGGTCGCCCCGGCCGACATCGCGGCGCAGTTCGCGGTGGCCGACCTCGACGTGGCCGGCGGGCATGTCGAGGATGCCTTCGGACGGCTGCTGGAGCTGTTCGCCGGGCTGCCCGGCGATGAGCGCGCCGCCGTCCGCGAGCGACTGCTGGAGCTGTTCGGCCTCGTCGGCGACGC
>Ga0182739_1005354_pt1 | contig 10204 bp, 6 predicted proteins | sample eDN5th30CBELigBY_FD_128873 | JGI IMG/M metagenome (GOLD analysis project Ga0182739, IMG submission 128873) | Enriched backyard soil microbial communities from Emeryville, California, USA - eDNA 5th pass 30_C BE-Lig BY (version 2) (version 2) | ecosystem: Environmental > Terrestrial > Soil >...
ATCCGGAACCAGCCCATCATGCCGGTCTCCTGGTGCTCGATGATGTGGCAGTGGAGCATCCAGTCCCCGGGATTGTCGGCGACGAACGCGATCCGCGTCCGGTCGCGCGGGCCCAGCAGCACCGTGTCGACGCGCTGGCCGGCGGCACCCTGCCTGGGGTCGAGCACCTGGAAGGTCAGCCCGTGCAGATGGATCGGATGCTGGTACTGGGTGGCATTGACCAGCTCGATCACATAGCTCCGCCCCCGCACCAGCTCGAACAGCGGCGGCGGCAGTGCCCGGTGGCCCTGCTCCGGCCAGCTCCTGCGGTCAATCGCCCAGTGCGTGGCGGCACTCAGGCAGAGATTGTCGGCAAGCCGCAGCACCTGGCCGTCGTCCAGCACGATCTCGCTGGCGATCGCCGTCGCCTGAAAGGTCAGCCGGAGCTTTTCCGCGTGGGCCAGGTCAGGCTCTGCGAAGGTCGACGGGCGCAGTGCTGCCGGTGTGAACGGCCGGTCGGGACGTGCCGGGCCACGCCCGCGCAGCCGGGCGAGCGGCACGGGCTCCGGCGCGAAATAGTCGTAGAGCACCGCCTCCTCGCCCGGCCCGGGAGCGCGCAGCGTCAGGTCCAGGCGCATGGCCGGGCCCAGCCGCCAGCTGGTCAGCGGCACCGGCGGCAGGCCGTTGCCGTCGATCGCGACCACTGCCGCCTCGGTACCCTCCACGCCCAGTTCGGCGATGCGGGTGGCGTCGACATTGAGGATGCGCAGCCGCAGGTCGCTACCGGCCGGCACGTCCAAGACCGGCTCCACCAGATCGTTGACGGTGCGCAGCCGGCCGAACGTGCCGGACTTCGCCGCGGCCGCATCGCTGGTGAACGGGGTGAAGGCGCCCGTCTCGTCGATCCGCCAGTCGCGCAGCACCAGGACCAGCTCGGCATCGTGCGGCACCGTCTCGTCGCCCTCGACGATCAGGACGCCCGCGAGCCCGCGGCTCAACTGCTCGATCGTGTTGCAATGGGTGTGGAAGAAGAAGGTCCCGGTATCGGGCGGGACGAACGCGTAGTCGAAGCCCTGCCCCGGTGCCACCGGCTCCTGAGTGAGGTAGGGCACGCCGTCCATGGCATTGGGCACGCGGATGCCATGCCAGTGGATCGAGATGGGCTCCGGCAGCCGGTTCTCCAGCCGTGCCCGCAGCCACTCGCCCTGGCGCAGCCGGATCACCGGCAATGGCTCGTCGGCGAACGTCCAGGCTGAGACCTCCGGCCCACTGCCCGAGGGGACCCGGATCCGCCGCTCGGCCGCCACCAGATGCCGGGTGACGGTGCCCTCTCCGGCTGCCGCCGGACGGCCCAGAGGCATGCCGGACTGCCCCGGCACTACCACCGCCGCGGCAGCACCGAGCAGCAAGGAGCGTCGCCCGATCCGCATCCCCGCTCTCGCGCCTTGCTCCTCCGCGCGGAGCAGGCCCGATGCGTCAGGCCCGCTCAGGGCGCCACCGTGTCCGGGCTGTCCAGGCTGTCCGAGCCCTCGACCGTGACGGCCACGCCCAGTGCTGCCACCACCTCCTCCACCGCCCGGGTCTGTGCCACCAGGGCATCGATGGCGGCCTGGAGCATGGCGTTGCCTTCGGCATTGTCGGCCGCCAGCATCTGGTCGTAGGCCATCCTGCCGCTCTCGGCACTCTCCCGGATCACCTCGAGCTTCGCGGTCGTCTCGGCCATGCGGTCCTGGACGAGCTTCGCGGCTTCCGGTGCCTTCTCCCTGGCGAGTTCGTTCACCGACGGTCCGGATACGATGCTGCCGTCCAGGCGCTGGTAGCTGCCGTTCCACAGCGCCACCATGCCGACCTGGTCGTAGAAGTGCGAGTTGTGGGTGTTGTCCGAGAAGCAGTCATGCTCCTCCTCGGGATCGTTCAGCAGCAGGCCGAGCTTCATCCGCTCGCCGGCCAGCTCGCCATAGGACAGGGAACCGATGCCGGTCAGGATCCGGCCGATCCCGGCTTCCGGCCCGACGCTCATCAGGTCCGTGCGCGCCGCCCCGCCGTCCCGCCAGCTCGCCGCCATGTCCTGGAGGTCGCTGACGAGCAGGTCGGTCGCGGCCTCGAGATAGGCGCGGCGCCGGTCGCAATTGCCGCCGGTGCAGTGGGTCAGGCTGTAGTCGGTCCAGGGCCGCATGCCGGCACCCGGGCCGGTGCCGTTCAGGTCCTGGCCCCAGAGCAGGAACTCGATCGCGTGGTAGCCGGTCGCGACGTTCTTCTCGACGTCGAGCGCCTCCTGGAGATGGTCCGCCAGCAGAGCCGGCGTGATGTTCCGCGCATCGACCTGCTCGCGGCCCACCCGCAGGGCCGGCGATGCCACCACGTTCAGCAGGTAGAGCGGGTTCTCGTCGGAACTGTCGCCATAGGAGGCATCGACATAGTCGATCAGGCCCTCGTCGAGCGGCCAGGCGTTCACCTTGCCTTCCCACTCGTCCACCAGCGGATTGCCGAAGCGCAGGGCCTCGGTCTGCTGGTAGGGCGCCCGGGCAGCCTTCCATGCTTCCTTGGCGGCAGCCTGGGTCTCGGCGGATGGCTTGGCCAGGAAGGCGTCCACGGCCACCTGCAGCTCCTCGGCACTCGTCAGCGCATCGGCGTACATCGCCTCGGCGATGTCGGCATAGGTGGCGACCACGTCGACCGGCTCGACCGCATGGGCCGGCAGGGAGAGGATCATCGCCGTCGCGGTGATCGAATACACGAGCGAGCGACCCATCGGGCGTTCCCCAGACGAAGCACGTAGCGATACAGGCAGGCGCACACTGCCCGTTCTCGCCGTTTCGCACTGCGCAGCGCCCGTGACAACTCGATCCCGGCAGTAGATCGAATTGGAACTATTCGAGTCTGTGAGGCCGAAGCCCGACGCGCCGGAAGGCTACACCCGGCCGCGGATCCCGGTGCCGGGATTCAGGCTGCTATTAGCAGGGGATGGGGCGAGCGACCGGACTCGAACCGGCGACATCCAGGACCACAACCTAGCGCTCTACCGACTGAGCTACGCCCGCCATCCGCGGCGCTGAATGCCTCGTGCCGGCCGCTTCGTCAAGCGCCACGCGCAGTCGGCGGCAATGTTCTCGATCAGACGTCTGCCTCATTCTTGACCATGCCTGCCCATATTCTAGGCATCCAGCACGACGGGCTCCATAACCACCTGCATGGGGAACCGTTGGCACGTGTCGTGCATAACCCTTCCCCGAGCAATGTTGGTGTGGGAAGTTCGCTCGCCAGCGTTCGTCGTGGAGAAAGTCGCGCAATGAAGAAGATCGAAGCCGTCATCAAGCCGTTCAAGCTGGACGAGGTCAAGGAAGCCCTCCAGGAGATCGGCCTGAAGGGCATGACTGTGACGGAAGTGAAGGGCTTCGGGCGCCAGAAGGGGCACACGGAACTGTATCGCGGGGCGGAGTACGTCGTCGATTTCCTGCCCAAGGTGAAGATCGAGGTCGTGGTCGACGACCAGCTGGCCGAGCGGGCGGTCGAGGCCATCCAGCAGGCGGCCAAGACCGACCGGATCGGCGATGGCAAGATCTTCGTCTACTCGGTGGAAGAGGCCGTGCGGATCCGCACCGGCGAGCGCGGCAACGACGCGCTCTGACCGCCCGGGCCGGTTCGGCTGAAGCGAACCGGCCCTGCCCGCTCGCGGGCTGGCCCGAAGGTCGCGCCAGGACCAGTCAGACGACTCATCCGGCGACCATGTTTTCCGATGGTCGGTGCGGTTTCCCAAAGAACGCCTGGCCATCCCGGCCGCTGCCGGGCGCGCCGTGTCTGTCAGGGTTGGGACCCGCCCGCACCTGCCCCCGGCAGTTCTACCGCCGTGGGCCAGCCGGCATCGAGCCGGCCCTTCCAGATTTCGTGCAAGGTTCAGTCAGCCCTGCCGCGGCTGGGCTAGACAGCGGTTCAGCGCTTGTGCGCGCGCGCCGATTCCTGAACTGCCGCCTCGTGGTACCAGCTGTCGAACGCAGCCGCCGCCACGCGCGATTCCTTCTCGCTGAGCGGGCGGTTGACGTCCTGCTGCCCCAGCTGCGCGAACCGGCCGCGCCGAGGAAACTCGTAGATGATGGCGGACTGCCGCTCGGCGCTTCCAGCCATGTCGCTCACTCCGTGTCAGATCCAAGCTTTGCCTTGTCGTACATAATCGCTTTCCCAGGGGTTTGCACCCCCTTTACGCAATTTGCCTCTTTTAGAAACAGTTAATGCCGATTTTTTAACCATGGCTGGGGCAATGCTGTTCTTCGGGGCATTGCGGCCAGGCAAGTTGTGACACGCCGCGGCAGGTCAACAACTCAGCAGGAGGCAGGATCTGCTCAGTTTTCAGGCATCGGCACGCGCAGGCCGCCGCCTCGCTTCGCAGGCGGCGGCCGTTTGGCACGCAACGTGCTTGGAGATAGGTCAGCCGATGGCGGGCAGGCACGCAGAAGCCGCAGGCACCAGGACCTCACCTATCTCGATTCAATCGCTTTGGAAGGCCGCAATGACCAAATACAAGTTGGAGTACATCTGGCTCGACGGCTACACCCCGGTGCCGAACCTCCGCGGCAAGACGCAGATCAAGGAATTCGACAGCTTCCCGACCCTGGAGCAGCTGCCGCTCTGGGGCTTCGACGGCAGCTCGACCCTGCAGGCCGAGGGCCACAGCTCCGACTGCGTGCTCAAGCCGGTCCGCGTGTTCCCCGACCCGGTGCGCACCAACGGCGTGCTGGTGCTCTGCGAGGTCATGATGCCGGACGGCGAGACCCCGCATCCGTCGAACAGCCGCGCCACCATCCTGGATGACGATGGCGCCTGGTTCGGCTTCGAGCAGGAATATTTCTTCTACAAGGACGGCCGCCCGCTGGGCTTCCCCGAGCACGGCTTCCCCGCCCCCCAGGGCCCCTACTACACCGGCGTCGGCTACAAGAACGTGGGCGACATCGCGCGCCAGATCGTCGAGGAGCATCTCGACATCTGCCTGGCCGCCGGCATCAACCACGAGGGCATCAACGCCGAGGTGGCCAAGGGCCAGTGGGAGTTCCAGATCTTCGGCAAGGGCTCCAAGCGCGCCGCCGACGAGATGTGGATGGCCCGCTACCTGCTCCTGCGCCAGACCGAGAAGTACGGCATCGACATCGAGTTCCACTGCAAGCCGCTGGGCGACACCGACTGGAACGGCTCGGGCATGCACTGCAACTTCTCGACCGCCTACATGCGCGAGGTCGGCGGCAAGGAGTATTTCGAGCAGCTGATGGCGGCCTTCGAGGCGAACCTCGACGACCACATCGCCGTGTACGGCCCGGACAACCACATGCGCCTGACCGGCAAGCACGAGACCGCGCCGTGGAACAAGTTCAGCTACGGCGTGGCTGACCGCGGCGCCTCGATCCGTGTGCCGCACAGCTTCGTGCGCAACGGCTACAAGGGCTATCTCGAGGATCGCCGCCCGAACTCGCAGGGCGACCCCTACCAGATCGCCTCGCAGATCCTGAAGACCATCGACTCGGTTCCGGTCGGGGCTTCGGCGGGCATCTCGGCTGCGGCCTGAGGCCCGGGAGATCGTCTGGACGGACGGCCCGGCCGTCCGCCCTTCTCCCGAGCCGGGGCGGCAGGTCGCCCCGGCTCGTTGGCGTTCCGGCGCCGGGCCCATGCCCGGCGCGGACACCTTCTCAAAGATGCGGGCGCTGCCTAGAAAGGCCGCGGAACGGCAGGCCGGGCCGGGCGCCATGCAGCGAGGTCCGGGGCGTGGCGCCGGATGACGGGGCTCGAATGGCGGCCGATCGGCCGCCGGGCGAAAGACAAGGAAGGCGAAGGATGACGCTGGGTTGCAAGACGTCCGCGGACGTCATGAAGGCCATCAAGGACAATGGCGTCCAGATGATCGACATCCGGCTCACGGATGTTCCCGGTACCTGGCAGCACATCAGCTATCCGGCCGCGGTGTTCGAGCAGGACCAGATCGAGGAGGGCCTGGGCTTCGACGGCTCGTCGGTGCGCGGCTTCAAGACGATCGAAGCGTCCGACATGCTGCTGATGCCCGATCCCACCACCGCCTTCATCGACCCGTTCTACGAGCACAAGACGCTCGTCATGATCGCGGACGTGCTCGACCCGGTGACCGGCGAGTTCTACAGCCGCGACCCGCGCGGCATCGCCAAGAAGGCCGAGGCCTACCTGAAGTCGACCGGGATCGGCGACACGGCGTTCTTCGGACCAGAGGCCGAGTTCTTCGTGTTCGACAACGTCCAGTTCGGCCAGGACATCAATTCCGGCTCCTATCTCGTCGACAGCGTCGAGGGCTGGTGGAACATGCGCCGGGCCGAGGGTCCGAACCTCGGCTACAAGATCCGGCCGAAGGAAGGCTACTTCCCCTGCGCGCCGACCGACACGCTGCAGGACCTGCGCGCCCGCATGGCGCTCACCATGATCGACATCGGCCTGACGGTCGAATGCCAGCATCACGAGGTGGCGACCGCCGGCCAGTGCGAGATCGACATGAAGTTCGATACGCTGCTGGCGATGGCCGACCACCAGATGAAGTACAAGTATGTCGTGAAGAACGAGGCGGCCAAGGCCGGCAAGTCCGCGACGTTCATGCCCAAGCCGCTCTACGGCGACAACGGCTCCGGCATGCATTGCCACCAGTCGATCTGGAGCGAGGGCAAGCCCCTGTTCGCGGGTGACAAGGAACACGGCCTGTCCGACCTGTGCCGGTGGTACATCGGCGGCCTGCTCAAGCATGCGCCGGCGATCCTGGCGTTTGCCGCCCCCACCACCAACTCCTACCGCCGCCTGGTGCCGGGCTACGAGGCGCCGGTGAACCTGGCCTGGTCGGCGCGCAACCGCTCGGCCGCCTGCCGTATCCCGATGTACTCGAACAGCCCCAAGGCCAAGCGGGTCGAGTTCCGCTGCCCCGACCCGTCCTGCAACCCCTATATCGCCTTCTCGGCGATGTTGATGGCGGGCCTGGACGGCATCAGGAACAAGATCGACCCCGGCGAGGCCACCGACAAGAACATCTACGACCTGCCGCCGGAAGAGCTGGCGCACATCCCGACCGTGCCGGGCTCGCTCGGCGCCGCCCTGGACGCGCTCGCCGCCGACCATGAGTTCCTCATGGAGGGCGAGGTGTTCACCAAGGATTTCATCGACAACTATATCGCGATGAAGCGGGCCAACGAGGTCGAGGCGATGGCGCTGCGCCCGCACCCGTACGAGTTCGTGCTCTACTACGACTGCTGAGCGGCCGAGCCTGCCGGCAGCGCAAGCAAGGGGGGCGGCCCGTTCGGGCTGCCCCTTTTTCTTTGTCCTGAGAATGGCTACTCGGACGGCAGCGAGCGTGCGGCGGCACCATGGAGTGCCGGGAGGCAGTACCGTTGTCCGATATCGAGCCTTTGATGCAGGCGATCGCAGAGCACCGCGTCCGCATCTGCAACCTGCGCTTCACCGACCTTCTGGGCCAGGTCCGTCAGGTCTCGATCGAGACCAGTGCACTGGACCCCGCCCTGTTCAGCGACGGCCTGGTGATCGACGGCTCGGGCATCCCGGGCTGGCACGCACCCACCGAGCCGGACCCGGTGCTGCAGCCCGATCCCTCTTCCTGGTTCATCGACCCGTTCGCTGCCCAGCCGACCCTGGTCGTGTTCTGCGGTGCCACGGAGGCCGGCACCGGCCACGCCTACGATGCCTGCCCGCGCAGTACCCTCGTCCGCACGGCCGACCAAGTCGGCCGCCGGCTCGGCGCCGACCGGTTCCAGATCGGCATGGAACTCGGCTTCTCCCTGTTCGACGACGCGCAGTTCGACGACGAATCCTACCGGGTCGGCTACCGGCTGAGCGGCATGGAGGCGCCCTGTGCCGCCGGTGCCGCGCTCGCCGGCGGCAATTCCGGTCATCGGCCCCTGCCCCGGCGCGCTGCCTTCGCGGCACCGCCGTCCGACCATTTCTCCGACCTGCGCAGCGAGGTGGCGACCATCCTGGCCGGTTGCGGTATCCCGGGCGTGACACACGGCCATGGCCGTGGTGCCTGCCAGCACGTGCTGGTCCTGCCGCCTGCCGATGCGCTGGTGGCGGCCGACCGGCTGCAGATTGCCCGCTATGTCGTGCGCAGCGTGGCCGCCAGCTACGGCAAGACTGCGACCTTCGTGCCGAAGCCTGCCCGCGACGAGCACGGCGTCGACCTCGTACTCTCGGTGGCGGCGTTCAGCGGGGCGCGGCCACTGTTCCATGGCACGGAATATGCCGACCTGAGCCCGCTCTGCCTGTCCTTCATGGCGGGCGTCCTGAACCATGCCCGTCCGCTCGCGGCCTTCACCAACCCGTCGACCAACTCGTACCGTCGGCTGCGTCCGGGCGAGGAGGTGCCGACGGTACTGGCCTATGCCGCCAACAACCGGACTGCGGCAGTACGCATCCCGCTGGCCGCGCGGCCCGACCAGAAGCGGCTGGAGCTGCGCTTTCCCGACCCGCTGGCCGATCCCTATCTTACGATCGCGGCGGTGCTGTGTGCTGGCCGGGACGGCGTGGAGCGCAAGCTCGAGCCGGATGATCCGCTCGACCGCAACCTCTACGATCTGCCTACCGAGGAGGCCCCACTCCGCCATCTGCCGCGCAGCCTAGACGAGGCGCTGGACGAACTGGAGCGGTCCCGAACCCTTTTCACCGCGGACGAGGCGTTTTCCACGCGGATGGTCGACACCTATCTGACGCTCAAGCGTGCCCAGGCCGACGAGGTCGCCGCCGTGCCGCACCCGGCCGAGCTGCGGCTCTACTGGTCGAACTGATCAGCCCCGCTTGACGTCGCCCTGGCTGGTACGCTTCTTGCGCACGGGATCCGCACCGCGGCCCGTTCTACCCCTGATGGATCGGCCCGTTCCGGCCGGTCGGAAACGAGCATGAGCGATCTGTTCGAGACGAAGAGCAGCGATCCGCGCGGCGACTACACCGCGCACGACATCGAGGTACTGGAAGGCCTGGAGCCGGTGCGCCGCCGGCCCGGCATGTATATCGGCGGCACCGACGAGCGGGCGCTGCATCACCTGGTCGCCGAGGTCCTGGACAATGCCATGGACGAGGCGGTGGCCGGCCATGCCGACCGGATCGAGCTGACCCTGGAGAGCGCCACGCGGGTCACGGTCCGCGACAATGGCCGCGGCATCCCGATCGACCCGCATCCGAAGTTCCCCGACAAGTCGGCGCTGGAAGTGATCCTGACCACGCTCCATTCGGGCGGAAAGTTCTCGAGCAAGGCGTACCAGACCTCGGGTGGGCTGCACGGCGTCGGCGTCTCCGTGGTCAACGCGCTGTCGTCCGAGCTGGTCGTCGAGGTCGCCCGCGACCGCAAGCTCTACCGGCAGGTCTATTCCCGGGGCGTGCCGCAAGGCGGGGTGGAGAATGGCGGCAACGCGCCCAACCGGCGCGGCACCACCCTCAGCTTCGCCCCGGATGCCGAGATCTTCGGCGAGGACGCCACGTTCTCGGCGGCGATCCTGCACCGGATGGCGCGCAGCAAGGCCTACCTGTTCAAGGGCGTGGAGATCCGCTGGTCCTGCCCGGCGGAGCTGGCCGAGCGCGGCAAGGTGCCGGCGAGCGAGACCTTCCACTTCCCCAACGGCCTGGCCGACTTCCTGGAGGCGCAGCTGGAAGGCCGCGAGCGGGTGGTCGACGACGCGTTCTCCGGCGAGGCGGACCTGCCGGAAGCCAGCGGCCGGATCGAGTGGGCGGTGGCATGGCCCCTGGACGAGGAAGGCTACGAGGGCTTCTACTGCAACACGATCCCGACACCTTTGGGCGGCACGCATGAGCAGGGCCTGCGCGGGGCGCTGCTCAAGGGCATCAAGGCCCATGCCGATCGGATCGGGGCCGGCAAGCGCGCGGCCAGCCTGATCGCGGAGGACGTGCAGGGCAGTGCGGTCATGATGCTGTCCGCCTTCATCCCGCAGCCGCAGTTCCAGGGCCAGACCAAGGAGCGGCTGGTTTCCGCCCAGATCACCCGCCCGATCGAGAACCGCCTCAAGGACCGGTTCGAGACCTGGCTGGCCTCGCATCCGGCCGCCGCCAGCCGGCTGCTCGACCATGTCTGCGAGCGTGCCGACGAGCGCCTGGCGCGCAGGAAGCAGAAGGACGTCCAGCGCAAGAGCGAGACCCGCCGGCTGCGCCTGCCGGGCAAGCTCGCCGACTGCTCCCGGGAAGGCCGGGACGGCACCGAGATCTTCCTGGTGGA
>Ga0182739_1005356_pt1 | contig 10204 bp, 10 predicted proteins | sample eDN5th30CBELigBY_FD_128873 | JGI IMG/M metagenome (GOLD analysis project Ga0182739, IMG submission 128873) | Enriched backyard soil microbial communities from Emeryville, California, USA - eDNA 5th pass 30_C BE-Lig BY (version 2) (version 2) | ecosystem: Environmental > Terrestrial > Soil >...
GCCGACGACCGGCAGCGCCGACCACCACCAGCCGACGAAGATCCCGAGCAGCACGCCGACCGTGACGGCGAGGATCCAGAGCACCGCCGTGTAGATGCCGAAGCGTGCGGCGGCGGCTGGGTCCCGCTCGAAGCGGTTTCCGGTGTGCCGCTTGGCGGTGCCATCACCGGCACCCCAGGTCTGCTCCAACTCCCGCGCCCACGGCTTGCGCCGGTTCGTCATGCCCGCGCCGAGCCCGGCGAGGATGGCGATGCCGACGACGACGCCGACGCCCCCGAGCACGAGCCAGAGCCACAGCGGGAAGGGTGCGGCCCAGCACAGCGCGATCGCGCCGACACCGGCGAGCAGCACGCCGAGCCCGATGCCCATGCCGTTCGCACGACCGCGCGACATCGGGTAGTTGGAGGCCGTCTCCTGCTGCAGCGAGTCCGCCGTGACGAAGCCGATGCAGAACGCGAAGACGCCCATCAGGAGCACGTGGAGCAGCGGGCTGACGTCCCCGCGGCCCGGCACCTCGGGCGCGACCGCGGCGAGCGCCATCGAGGCGACGAGGGCGAGCGCGCCGACGATCGGGAACACGGTCGCGCGGATGACGAAGGCGGGCCGGTATCGCACGCGGTGCCGCGCCCACTCGTCGGCCGGGGATGCCTCACCCGCGAGGTCGCCGACCGCCTCATCGAGGAATGACTGGAAGTCGCCCACCTCGGCGAACGCGCGCCGAGCGGCCTCCGCGGCTCCGACGCCGGCGTTCTCCAGCTCCTCGACGCGGGCGACGAGGTTCGCGCGCAGCTCCTCCTTGAGGTCCTGCATGGCGTGCGTCGACGGGGCTCCGGCGAAGGCCTCGTCGAGCAGACGGTGGATCGTGAGGTTGGCGGTCATGGTCATCCGTGCTCCGTAGTTCTGTCCTGGGTGTCCAGGAGGGTGTCGATGATGTCTCGGGTGGTGCGCCAGGCGCCCACGTTGCGGCGGAACACGGCGCGTCCGGCGTCCGTGATCCGGTAGTACTTGCGCCGGCCGCCCTGGGTCTCATCGCCCCAGTACGCCTCGACGAGCCCGTCCTTCTCGAGGCGGCGATACGTCGCGTAGAGCGTCGCCTCCTTGATCTCGTGGTCGCCCCCGGCGGCCTCGCGGATCGTCTTGTAGATCTCGAAGCCGTAGCGGTCGCCGCGGCGCAGGGTGGCGAGCACGATCGTGTCGGTATGCCCGCGCAGCAGGTCCGACGCGAAGGTGTCGCTCGTGGTTTCGCTCACGCCAGGTACTGTATCACACACACTACCTCCCCAGATCGAATCCACAATCGGATTCCGAACGTCATGCCACGGGTTATAGAGGGGAGCCAACTGCATAGGGCTGGCGGGTGCGGGCGTCTACAGTTGCGCCGTGACCGACTACCGCCCGCCCATCTCCGACATCGCGTTCGCGCTCAAGCTCGCCGGCTACGACCGGCTCGCGGCACTCGAGCAGTTCGAGCACGCCGACTACGACACCGTCGTGGGCATGCTCGAGGAGGCGGGCGACTTCATGGCGAAGGTCGTCGCCCCGACGAACCGCGACGGCGACGTGATCGGCGCGGTGCGGCACGAGGACGGCTCCGTCACGACGCCCCCGAGCTTCAAGGTCGCCTACGACAAGCTCGTCGAGTCCGGCTGGCTCACGGTGCCGTTCCCCGAGCAGTACGAGGGCGGTGGCTTCCCCGGCACGGTCGGCTTCGCCCTGCAGGAGCTCGTCCAGACCTCGAACATGGCGTTCTCGCTCGGCCCGCTGCTGACGCACGGCTCGACCGACGCGTTCCTCGCATACGCGTCCGAGAAGATCAAGGACCTCTACCTGCCGAAGATGATCACGGGGCAGTGGATGGGGACGATGAACCTCACCGAGCCCCAGGCCGGCACGGACGTCGGCGCGCTCACGACGAAGGCCGTCCCGAACGGCGACGGCACGTACGCGATCACGGGCCAGAAGATCTTCATCACCTGGGGCGAGCACGACCTCACCGAGAACATCGTCCACCTCGTCCTCGCGCGCCTGCCCGGTGCGCCCGAGGGCACGAAGGGCATCTCGCTCTTCGTCGTCCCCAAGTTCATCCCGGATGCGAACGGCGACCCCGGTGAGCGCAACGCGCTCGAGTGCATCGGCATCGAGGAGAAGATCGGCATCCACGGCTCGCCGACCTGCGTCATGTCCTACGACGGCGCGACGGGCTGGCTCGTCGGCGACGAGCACAAGGGCATGCGCGCCATGTTCGTCATGATGAACGTCGCCCGGCTCTCGGTCGGCATGCAGGGCCTCTCGATCTCGGTCCGCGCCCACCAGCAGGCCGCGGAGTACGCGTCGCAGCGCGTCCAGGGCAAGACGGTTTCGCCGCTCGGCGAGACGACGATCCAGGGGCATCCCGACGTGCGGCGCATGCTGCTCGACCAGAAGGCCTCGATCACGGCACTGCGGCACCTCCTGCTGCTCAACGCGGTCCACATCGACCTCGCCCACGCCCACCCCGACCCCGCGGTGCGCGCGCGCTCCGAGGAGCTCGCGGGCCTCCTGACGCCGCTTTCGAAGTCGTGGGGCACCGACCTCGCGATCGAGAACGCGAGCGCGAACATCCAGGTGCACGGCGGTATGGGCTTCATCGAGGAGACGGGCGCCGGGCAGTTCTGGCGCGACGCGCGGATCACGCCGATCTACGAGGGCACCAACGGCGTGCAGGCCGCCGACCTGGTCGGGCGGAAGATGCCGGTGCGCGGGGGAGCGTCGTTCCTCGAGTTCATCGCCGAGATGAAGGCCGATCTGCCGGCGCTCCAGGCGGGCGAGTCGACGGCGCCGATCGCGACGAGCCTCGAGCGGGCGTTCGGCGACCTCGAGCGGGCGACCGGGTGGATGCTGAAGACGGGCGCGTCGGGTGACGTGCCGTCCGTGCTCGCGGGCGCGGTCGCGTACCAGAAGCTGTGGGCGATCACGGTCGGCGCGTGGCGCCTCGCGGTCGCGGCGCTCGCCGACGACGAGGGCCAGGAGGAGCGGATCGTGCTCGCGCGGTACTTCGCGACGCGGCGCCTGCCCGAGACGAGCGGGCTGCTCGCGGAGGCGACCGCGGGCGCGGCCGACCTCTACGCCCTCACCATCTGAGCCATCGCTTTTCAGGAGTAGGGCGGGTCTCGCGTGCGATATGCACGCATGACCCGCCCTACTCCTGAAAACGGCGAGGATAGGACGGTGCCATCCGTGCTGCCCGACGGCGATGTCGCGCCCGCGGACGGCGCGCTGCCCTCGAGCGTGCGCGCCGGCGCCGCGGAGCGCGCGTTCGGCGTGTACCTCCATGTGCCGTTCTGCCGGGTGCGCTGCGGCTACTGCGACTTCAACACCTACACGTCGACCGAGCTGCTCGGTGCGCGGCAGGAGGACTTCGCGGCCCAGGCGGTCGCCGAGGTCGCGTTCGCGGCACGGGTGATCGAGAACGCCGGCCTCCCGCAGCGCCCGGCGAGCACGGTCTTCTTCGGGGGCGGCACCCCGACCCTGCTGCCGACCGAGGATCTCGGGCGGATGCTGGGCGCCGTGCGGACGGCGTTCTCCCTCGCGGACGGTGCGGAGGTGACGACCGAGGCGAACCCGGATGCGATCGACCGCGACGGGCTGCTCCGGCTCGCCGATGCGGGCTTCACGCGGGTCAGCTTCGGGATGCAGTCGGCCATCCCGAGCGTGCTCGCGACGCTCGATCGGACGCACGACCCCGAGCGCATCCCGCTCGTCGTCGGCTGGGCGCGCGAGGCGGGGCTGGCCGTGAGCCTCGACCTGATCTACGGCACGCCGGGCGAGACGCTCGAGGACTGGCGGACGAGCCTTCAGACCGCCCTCGCGCTCGCGCCGGATCATCTGTCGGCGTACGCGCTCATCGTCGAGGAGGGCACGCGGCTCGCCGGCCGGATCCGGCGCGGCGAGCTCGAGGCGCCGGAGGACGACCTGCAGGCGGACATGTACGAGCTGGCGGACGGGCTGCTCGCGGCGGCCGGATTCGACTGGTACGAGATCTCGAACTGGGCGAGAACGCCGGCGGGCCGCTCCCGGCACAATCTCGCCTACTGGACGGGCGAGGACTGGTGGGGCCTCGGCCCGGGCGCGCACAGCCACATCGGCGGCGTCCGCTGGTGGAACGTGAAGCACCCGAGCGCGTACGCGAAGCGGATGGCCGAGGGGGTGTCGCCCGCGCACGCCCGCGAGCTGCTCGACGACGAGACCCGGGCGAGCGAGGACCTGCTGCTGCGCTCAAGGATCGTCGACGGCTACCCGATCGATCGGCTCGGCGCCGCCGGGCGCGGCGCGGTCGCGGGACTCATCGCCGAGGAGCTCGTCGACGGCGCCGAGGCGATCCGCGGACGACTGGTGCTCACGCTGCGTGGGCGGCTGCTCGCGGACCTGGTCGTGCGGGAGCTGTCGGCCGCTCAGGAGTAGCGGGCGGCGGCCGTCGCCGCGAAGAGCCCGATCATGAGGAACACGAGCAGCACGATGCCGGTGAGCACGCAGCCGATGATGAGCCCGGCGAGCGCGAGGCCCCGGCCCTGCTCACCCGTGCGCTTGACCTGGGACAGCGCCACTCCGGACAGGATGGCGCCGAGCCACCACAGATACGGGACGAGCGAGATGACGAATCCCGCGATCGCGAGGCCGTTCCAGGGGCGCACCGGCACGTAGTACCCCTGCGGGTAGTACGGCTGCGGGTACGCGGACTGCTGCGGGTAGCCCTGCACCTGGTATCCGGGCGGCGGCTGGGTGCCGTAGGGCACGTATCCCGGGGGCGGAGGAGGCAGGTCGGTCATGGTTGCGAGGCTAAGCGCGCCATCGGGCGATCGCAAGCAGGGGGCCCGGACATGCGAAAGGGACGGGCCCCCGCGGCCCGCCCCTTGTCGCGTGGACTGCTACTTGATGAAGCGGATGTTGAACGGGTACCGGTAGGCACCGCCGGCGAGGACGACGGCGCGGCCCCGGAAGCCCCAGAGCAGCGCGACGACGAAGATCGCGAGCGTGAGCAGCCACTGGATGAGGACCCACCAGCCGAAGCCCGTGAGGTAGGCGAACGGGTTGCTCGCGATGATCACCGCGTTGATGATCCCGAAGACGATCCACACGACGATATGCGCGATCGTCACGGTGATGCCGAAGTTCAGCGCCTCCTTGCCCTCGTTCTTGGCGCGCGGGCCGCGATCCTTGAAGACCAGCCAGAGGATGAGCGGGATCACCCACCCGAGGGAGGCGGACAGGTACTGCCAGCCGGCGATGTTCGCGTCCTGCGCGTCGGTGAGCGGCGCTGCCGGCTGCACGGGCGGCTGCTGGTACTGCGGCTGGCCGTACTGCGGCTGCTGCGGCTGCTGCGGCGGAAGGTTCGGGTCAGCGGGGGGAGGGGTTGTCATGCCGAACAACCTAGTGACGGGGGGTGCGCGGCGCAACGATCGCGTAACGGCGCGCCGCACAGACGACCGACGGTAAACTTGGCACTCTCATGCCGCGGGTGCCAGCCGCATCCCGGATCACAGCTGGAGGACGATGGCCATGGTCTCGGAGCGGGGTCTCGAGGTGCTGCGTGTCATCGTCGAGGACTATGTCGCGACGCGCGAGCCCGTCGGGTCCAAGTCGATCGTCGAGCGGCACGGCTTCGACGTGTCGGCCGCGACGATCCGCAACGACATGTCGATCCTCGAGGACGAGGGCCTCATCGCCGCGCCGCACACCTCGAGCGGTCGCATCCCGACCGACAAGGGCTACCGCGCGTTCGTGGATCAGCTCGCCGCGCTCCGCCCGCTCACGCCGGCGCAGCGCCAGGCCATCGAGTCGTTCATGGGCCAGGCGATCGACCTCGAGGACGTCCTCGCCCGCACCGTGCGCCTGCTCTCGCAGCTCACGAGCCAGGTCGCGGTCATCCAGGTCCCGACGATGTCGACCCAGCGCGTCCGGCACATCGAGGTGCTCCCGCTCGGCCCGGTCCGCGCGATGACCGTGCTCATCGCGGACGGCGGTCGCGTCGACCAGCGGCTCATCGATCTCGGGGGTCCCGTCGAGGAGGAGTTCCTCAGCGAGGTCGGCGCCCGGCTGAACGCGACCGTCGTCGGCCGCACCCTCGACGAGGCGCGGGTCGCGCTCGGCGCGTTCTCCGAAGGGTTCCCGCTCGAGCGTCGCGCGGTCGTGGACCAGATCGCCTCGACGCTCATCGAGCAGGCGGCCGGCGACCGGCAGGACCGGCTCGTGATGGCCGGCGCGGCGAACCTCGCCCGTACCGAGCCCGACTTCCCCGGCAGCATCACCCCGGTACTCGAGGCGATCGAGGAGCAGGTGACGCTGCTGCGACTCTTCCGCGAGATGGAGCTCGACCAGCACGGCGTCGCCGTCAGGATCGGCCGGGAGAACGACGCGGCCGGACTCATCGAGGCCTCCGTGCTCGCGGGCGAGTACCAGACGTCCGGCGGCTCCTCGCGCGTCGGCCTGCTCGGCCCGACCCGGATGGACTACTCGACGAACATCGCGGCGGTCAGAGCCGTCGCGCGCTATCTTTCGAAGCTGCTCGGGGAGCGTGGTTAGTGGCCGACCATTACGAGGTCCTCGGCGTCGAACGCGATGCGACGCAGGAGGACATCAAGAAGGCGTACCGCCGTCTCGCGCGGGAGCTGCACCCCGACGTCAATCCGAGTGAGGACGCGTCCGAGCGCTTCAAGTCGGTGACGCACGCCTACGAGGTGCTCAGCGACCCCGACTCGCGGGAGAAGTACGACCTCGGTGGCTCGGCCGGCGACTTCGGATTCGGCGGCTTCGGGAGCTTCGGCGACGTCTTCGAGCAGTTCTTCAACGCCGCGTCCGGGGGCACGGCCCGCGGCGGCGGCCGGCCGCGATCGCGTTCCGAGCGCGGTCAGGACGCGCTGCTGCGCGTCGACCTCGGGCTCGAAGAGGTGCTCGGCGGCACGCACCGCGACATCGAGGTCGCGACCGCGATCCTCTGCGAGACGTGCGCGGGCTCGTGCTGCGCGCCCGGCACCCAGCCGGTCACCTGCGACATCTGCCGGGGGACCGGCCACGTCCAGCGCCAGATGCGCTCCCTCCTCGGCACCGTCATGACGTCCGTGCCCTGCGGCAGCTGCCGGGGTCATGGGACGGTCATCCCGTATCCGTGCAGCGCGTGCGGCGGCGAGGGGCGCCTGCGCGCGACGAAGACGATCCCCGTGGACATCCCCGCGGGAGTCGACACGGGCGTGCGCATCCAGCTGCGCGGCCAGGGGGAGGCCGGCCCGGCCGGCGGACCGAACGGCGACCTGTACCTCGAGGTCACGGTCGCGCACCACGACGTGTTCAGCCGCACCGGCGACGATCTGCTCGCGACCCTCGAGGTCTCGATGACCGACGCGATCCTCGGCGCCGAGGCGACCCTCGCGGGACTCGACGGCGAGGTCAAGGTCTCGATCCCGGCGGGCGTGCAGTCCGGCGCGGCGATCACGGTCAAGAACCGCGGGGTCGCGCACCTGCGCGGCGCGGGCCGCGGCGACCTGCGCATCGCCGTCCAGGTCATCACGCCGGAGGGGCTCTCCGGCAAGGACAAGGAGCTGATCCAGAAGCTCAAGGCGTCCCGCCGCGACGCGCCCCCGCGCTTCATGACGTTCAAGCAGGGGCTCTTCGCACGCCTGCGCGAGCGCTTCCACGGGTTCTTCTAGACCGGACCGCGGAACCCTCGTGTCCTCCCTCTACCTCAACGCCGATCTGCACCCCGACGCGTTCACGGTCGGCGCACGCCTGCCGATCTGGGGTGCCGACGCGCGGCACGCCGCACAGGTCGCACGAGTCCGGACGGGCGAGCGGATCGGGGTCGGAGACGGCAAGGGCCGGTTGGCCTGGGGCAGAGTCGTGCACGTCGCGCAGGGCGAGGTCGCGATCGAGGCCGAGGAGATCGTGCTCGAGGAGCGCACCGGACCGCGGATCGTGCTCGTCCAGGCGCTCGCGAAGGGCGACCGCGACGAGCTCGCGATCCAGGCGGCGACGGAGCTCGGCGTGCACGCGGTCGTCCCGTGGCAGGCCGCCAGGTCGGTGTCGGTCTGGAAGGGCGACAAGGTCGAGAAGGGGCTCGAGCGCTGGCGCTCCGTCGTCCGCGAGGCGAGCAAGCAGGCCATCCGGCCGAGCGTGCCGGAGGTGCGCCCGCTGGTGTCGACAAAAGAGCTCGCGGCGCACCTCCGCGGGTCGAGCAGCGGCGAAGCCGCGTATCGAGACTCTGCGATCCTCGTCCTCGAACCCACCGCGCTGGTCTCCCTGGTCTCGATACGTCCTTCCGACTACTCGACCCGCGAGTCCGTCATCCTCGTCGTCGGCCCCGAGGGCGGGATCGCGCCCGAGGAGCTGCGCGAGCTCGAGCTCGCCGGCGCGCAGCTCGTGCGCCTGGGCCCCGAGGTGCTGCGCACCTCGACCGCCGGACCCGCCGCGATCGCCGCGCTCGCGGTCCTCCTCGGCCGGTGGTAGCGGCCGACCGTAGACTTGGGGCCGTGGCGAGCATCTTCACCAGGATCATCGAGCGGGAGATCCCCGCGGACGTCGTGTACGAGGACGACCTCGTCATCGCGTTCCGCGACATCGCGCCGCGCGCGCCTGTGCATCTCCTCGTCGTGCCGAAGACGGAGGCGTACGAGAACGTCGTCGAGCTCGCCGCCGGCGACCCGGCGCTCCTCGCGCACGTCGTCGCGACCGCGAGGTCGCTCGCCGCGGAGCACACTGGCGGCGATTTCCGCCTCGTCTTCAACACCGGCGAGGGCGCCGGCCAGAGCGTGTTCCACGTCCATGCGCATGTGCTGGGCGATCGTGCCGGGCTTTCGGAAGGATCCCTTGGCGACGTCTGACCCTTCGACTCGCTTCGCTCGCTCAGGGAGCGACGAAGTGGCGACCGCCGAGATCGAGGTCGACGGCGTCGCGATGGTCCGGCTCCTCGGGCCTCAGGATCGTCTGCTGCGCACGATCGAGCGGCAGTTGCCCGGTGTCCGCGTCGTCGTACGCGGGAACGTCGTGAAGCTCGAGGGCCCGCCTGAGGAGGTCGAGTCCGCGCGCCGGCTCATCGAGGAGCTCGTCGCGATGGTGCGCGACGGGGTCGAGCTCGACGAGCTCGGGGTCGAGGCGTCCCGGCGGGTGCTCGAGACCGGCGGCGTCCCCTCGCAGACGTTCGGCGAGCCGATCCTGACGAGCCGCGGGCGCACGATCCGCGCGAAGACCGCCGGGCAGAAGGCCTACACGGACGCGATCGACCGGAACACGATCGTCTTCGGCATCGGACCGGCCGGCACCGGCAAGACGTATCTCGCGATGGCGAAGGCGGTCCAGGCCCTCCAGCGCAAGGAGGTCGACCGGATCATCCTGAGCCGCCCGGCGATCGAGGCGGGCGAGCGGCTCGGCTTCCTGCCCGGCACGCTGACGGACAAGATCGATCCCTACCTCCGCCCGCTCTACGACGCGCTCAACGAGATGATGGACCCCGAGGTCGTGCCGAAGCTGCTCGCGACCGGCGTCGTCGAGGTCGCGCCGCTCGCGTACATGCGCGGCCGGACGCTCAACAACTCGTTCGTCGTGCTCGACGAGGCGCAGAACACGACGCCGGAGCAGATGAAGATGTTCCTCACCCGCCTCGGCTTCGGCTCGAAGATGGTCGTCACGGGCGACATCACGCAGGTCGACCTGCCCGCCGGGGCGAGCGGGCTCAAGCTCGTGACGCAGATCCTCGACCGACTCGACGACATCGAGTTCTCCCGTCTGACCTCCGAGGACGTCGTCCGTCACTCGCTCGTCGGGCGCATCGTCGACGCCTACACCGAGTACGACGCGAAGCAGATGGCACACCGGTCCCTGAGCGAGCGCAGCGAGTCGAAGGGCCAGAGGAGGAAGCGCTGATGGCGATCGAGATCAACAACGAGTCCGGGGTCGCGATCGACGAGGCGGCCGTGCAGCGCCTCTCGACGTTCGTCCTCGACCAGCTCCACGTGCACCAGGACGCGGAGCTCGCGATCGTCTTCGTCGACGAGGGCGCGATGGAGCAGCTCCACGTGCAGTGGATGGACGAGCCGGGACCGACGGACGTCCTGAGCTTCCCGATGGACGAGCTGCGTCCGGGCACGGAGGACGAGCCGACGCCGGCCGGCCTGCTCGGCGACATCGTCGTGTGCCCGCAGGTCGCGATCACGCAGGCGGAGGCGGCCGGGCACTCGGC
>Ga0182739_1005357_pt1 | contig 10204 bp, 10 predicted proteins | sample eDN5th30CBELigBY_FD_128873 | JGI IMG/M metagenome (GOLD analysis project Ga0182739, IMG submission 128873) | Enriched backyard soil microbial communities from Emeryville, California, USA - eDNA 5th pass 30_C BE-Lig BY (version 2) (version 2) | ecosystem: Environmental > Terrestrial > Soil >...
GAGCTTAAGAAAAATAATAACCAAAAGATTTTTATACTTCATTTTAAAAGCAAACCTGCTACATATTTGTCAACAGGCCATGTTAGTTTATTTGCATTAAAATCTTGAAGGGATTCAAATTTAAATGTTATTCCAAATTTATTGGTGCGGTTGATCTTTTGTAGATATTCAACAGATAGTGGATTGGCAGGCTCTACAACATAGTAAATTGATATCAACTGACTGTTTTCAAAAAATGCATCTTTCTGATAAAAATCGGTAGTATAAAAATGAGATACCACATTAATTTCAATATCCATTTCTTCAAGGAATTCTCTCTTAAGGCAATCAATTGTGCCCTCGCCAAGTTCCAAGCCACCACCTACAAATTTTGTCATTTGCACACCTCTAAAAGATTCTTCGCAGAGAAGAATGTTATCATCTGCAATCAAAATACCATAAACTCTAATATTGAACATCTATTGATCCTTTGAAGACAAATTCGGCAGGGCCGCATAGCCAAATATTTGAAAAATGCTGTTCATCAATTTTATTATATTCCACACTTAACTGTCCGCCCGGCGTTGATGCTTCAATTCTGTTAAATCCTTTTGGGTTATGCGAACAGGCAATTGCGGCTGCCGTTACCCCGGTTCCACAACTCAAAGTTTCATCTTCAACGCCTCTTTCGTAAGTTCGAATTGAAATTTTTCCATCATCTTTCACTTCAACAAAATCAACATTAATTCCATTTTCGATAAACCTTTTGCTGTTTCTGATTTCACGGCCTTCTTCTACAACATCTAATTTTGAAAGGTCGTTTACGAATTTTACATAATGAGGGGACCCTGTATCAAGAATGCTAAAAGTTCCATGCTCCTCAACAAAAGAAACATCAGACATTTTCAACCGGATAATACCATCAGTTGTGATTTCAGCTTCATGGGGGCCATCACTGGCAATAAAACGATATGTAAATCTTGTTAATCCAATATCGTACGCAAACTGAGTCATACACCTTCCACCATTTCCGCACATAGTGCCGCGCAAACCATCAGAATTAAAATATATCATTTTAAAATCAAAGCCATCCTGAGATTCAAATAACATTAAGCCATCGGCACCAATTCCAATACGCCGCTCACATAATCTCTTGATCATTTCATTTGTTATTGCTGAATATTCACCATTTCGGTTATCAAGTATAATAAAGTCATTTCCTGTTCCCTGATATTTATAGAAATCTATTTTCATTTAAACCTTTTACAATTTTTCAATTATAGGAAGGGTAGTTTTAATGAGATTTTCAACCGCTGCCTTGCCATCTTTACTGAATTCCTTTGAAATTCTGTTAGCAACAATTGCGCTCAGCGATAAACACTGATGCCCTAAAACTCTGCTCATACCATACAAAGCTGAGGTTTCCATTTCAAAATTACTTATGTGGTAATCACCAAAACTAAATGAAGTGAGTTGATCAATCAGGTTGGGTAATTTTAATCCCATACGCAGTACTCTTCCTTGTGGGCCGTAGAAGCCGGGACAGGTAACGGTTATTCCCTGGTGAAAACCATCAACAAAATTCTTTAATAATGAAACGCCGGCGCTTGAAATGTAAGGATTTGAAATTACTTGCATTTGTGTATGCGCAGTGAATGATTGCAACAATTCTCTTTCAAGAGCATTAGTTTCAAGTAGGTAATAATTCATCAGGTTATCAAGGCCGAGGCCATGAGTGCTTGCAACAAAATTATCAACAGGTATTTTTTCCTGAAGAGATCCGGCAGTGCCTAAACGAATGATATTTAATGTAACGAGATTTTCTTTTATTGTCCGAGTTTCAAGATTGATATTTGCAAGAGCATCAAGTTCATTCAAAACTATATCAATATTATCTGGGCCTATGCCGGTGCTGATAACTGAAATTCTTTTTTTGCCAAGCATTCCGGTATGAGTCACAAATTCACGGTGCTGGTTTTTAAATTCAATTTTATCAAAGTACTTGCTAACCTCAGCAACGCGGTCAGGGTCTCCCACAGTTATAACAGTTTCTGCAATTTCCTCCGGCCGACAATTAATGTGGTATATTGCGCCACGCTCATTTATAATAAGTTCTGAAGGTTGAATTTTACTCATCTGATAAAAAATTTAATTTTTAAAGTTAATACATTTATGATTTTATTTTCTTGATAAAATAACCTTATTTTGCAGCACGAATTTAAGGTCCTTTGGCCGAGTGGCTAGGCACAGCTCTGCAAAAGCTTCTACAGCGGTTCGAATCCGCTAGGGACCTCCAAAAAAAATGTTTACAAGTTTGTAAACATTTTTTTATGAATTATAAATGCTGAATAAAGTATTTCATTATATCGGGATTGTATCATGCATTCTTTTAATTATAGCATGCTTCATGCCTTGGACGTATTACCCCGGGCCTAAAATTACATTCACCGGTTTCAATGTTCAAACATTTCCTTCCGGAGTTAATTATGGAAAAGCAGGAATTCCTATTGTTTTTCTTACCGTTATAATACTAATTCTTACGCTTCTTAAAAGTATAGTCTCAAAAAGGATTAATTTATTTCTTTGTGCCTTATTAATGGCTTTTGCAATCCGAACGTTTGTGGTTTTCAGTGGGTCGCTTATTAAAGGAGACCTTATTATTAAACCGGCTTTATTTTTAGTGATAATATTGCCATTCTTTATTTTGCTTAGCGCAATATTCCCAAAAGATGGAAGAGCAAAAATGAGATAAATTTTATTTACTTTTTTTAACCCACGTATCTTTTAATGTAACAGTACGGTTGAAAACAAGTTTTTCAGAAGTGCTGTCTTTATCAACACAAAAATATCCTTTGCGAAGAAATTGAAAATGTTCACCCACTTTTGCATTCAATAAAGCAGGTTCAATTTTAGCATTTACTTCAATTAGTGAAGAAGGGTTTATATAATCACTAAAATGCCCTTCAGCGGCAGCTATATTTTCTTCAGTAAACAACCGGTCGTAAAGCCTTACTTCTGCGTCAACAGCGTGTTTTGCGCTAACCCAATGAATTGTACCTTTTACATTGATTCCTGAAACATCGCTTCCACTCTTGCTTTCAGGGATATACCTACAGTGAATTTCAGTTAAATTACCTGCATCATCTTTAATAAAATTTTCGCATTCTACAATATATGCATTCTTTAATCTAACCATTTTACCGGGAGCAAGGCGAAACCATTTCTTTTCCGGAATTTCCATAAAGTCCTCTCTTTCTATAAATAACTCTGATGAAAAATGAACGTCGCGTGTATCATCAGGGTTTGCAGGATCGTTTTCACCTTTCAAAATTTCTGATGAATTTTTATCGTAGTTGGTAATAATTAATTTCAATGGATCAAGAACCACCATAGTTCTTGCGGCTTTTTTATTAAGGTCTTCTCTGGCACAAAATTCCAACAATCCAACATCAATAAGGTTTTCACGGCGTGCTACACCTATTTTTTCGCAAAACATGTGAATGCTTTCCGGCGTATATCCTCTTCGGCGAAATGCCGAAATTGTTGGCATTCGCGGATCATCCCATCCTGAAACAAACCCTTCATTTACCAGTTGCAGCAATTTACGTTTGCTCATTACCGTATAGGTGAGGTTCAGTCTGGCAAATTCATATTGGTGTGAAGGAAATATTTCTAATTTTTCAATAAACCAATCATATAACGGGCGGTGAGGCACAAATTCTAAAGTACAAATGCTATGTGTAATATTTTCAATGCTGTCGCTTTGCCCATGGGCAAAATCGTACATCGGATATAAACACCATTTATTACCGGTACGGTGATGATGTGCATGTTTTATGCGGTAAATTATTGGATCACGAAGAAGCATATTAGGAGAACTCATATCAATCTTTGCCCTTAAAACTTTTTCGCCATCCTTATATTTACCTTCTTTCATTTCAGAAAATAATTTCAGGTTTTCTTCAACAGAACGGTTGCGGAAAGGGCTATCAGTTCCAACAGTTGTTGGTGTGCCTTTTAATTCAGCAATTTCTTCTGATGTACTGTCATCAACATAAGCAAGCCCTTTATTGATAAGCTTTACAGCATATTCAAATAATGTATCAAAGTAATCTGATGCATAGAATTCTGCATTCCAGTTATAGCCTAACCATTTTATATCATTTTTAATGCTTTCAACATATTCTGTTTCTTCGGTAACAGGATTTGTATCATCAAAACGTAAATTGGTTTTACCTCCGTATTTATCTGCCAAAGAAAAATTAACAGTAATAGCTTTAGCATGGCCAATATGTAAATAACCATTTGGTTCAGGCGGAAAACGAGTCTGAATTGTTTTTAAGCCATTGCTAATATCCTTTTCAATAATCTCCTCTAAAAAATTTAGACTTTTTTCTTCCGACATAAAAAAATTATTATAACATTAATTGGCTTTGCCCATTTTTCGCAGGTATGCAGCATGGGAAACAATTGCATGCCTCATGCGACGATATTCAATATATTTTATATTAAATTCCTGACAAGTTTGTTTTATTATTTTACTTATTTCAGGATAATGAATATGAGAAATTTTTGGAAACAAATGATGTTCAATTTGAAAATTCAATCCACCAACAAGCCATGAAATAACTTTATTTTTTGTTGCAAAATTTGCTGTTGTTTCAATCTGATGAATAGCCCATTCATTTTCAACTTTGTTGGTATCTGCCGAAGGCAGAGGAAATGCTGTTTCCTCAACAGTATGCGCCAGTTGAAATACAACGCTAAGAATAAAGCCTGAAAAGAGAGTAAGTGCAAGAAAACCTAAAAGCCATGGTAAAAAACCAACCATGTATATAGGAAGAAAAATCATCATTATTGCATAACCGATTTTTGCTGCCCAAAATGCAAAATGGTCAAAGGCGCTTAATTTTTTTATGGGAACAATACCAATTTTTTTACTGAAATATTTTGTGTAGTCTGAAATAAATAACCAAACAATTAACAACAAGGTATATAAAAACCATACATAGATATGCTGAAAACGGTGTATCCAGTATTTCTTTTGAGAAGTGCACATTCTAAGCATTGGCTTAATTTCAATATCATCATCCACACCGTCAATATTAGTATAAGTATGATGAATGATATTATGTTTATTATTCCACATCAGCCCGCTGGCGCCAAGCATATTGCTGGAGAAGGTGGCAAGTTTATTTGCAAGTTTACTGTTGCTGAAACTGCCATGTGACCCATCATGCATAACATTAAATCCAATTGCAGCAGTTAAACCGCCCATAGCAAAACATTCAAGCAAAGCTATAATTCCGCCGGGATTGAAAAACACAAGATGTACATAAAGAAAAAGGTAGCTGCAAACAAGTAACACGGCTTTAAAATAAAGAGAAAAATTACCGGTGCTTTTTTTATTGTTTTCAACAAAATAATTATTTACTCTTCGCTTCAATTCCTGATGAAAAGTTGATCCTTTGATATTAGTGAATTTTGGTGTCATTAGTTTTTATGTATTTTTCAGAATTAAGGATTGTAAACTTTCTAAGCCTATAATTTTTTTTGATATAAAACCTTCGGCATAATCAACGCCAATCATTTTCCCAAACATTTTGTAGCGGTATATCACACTATCCATAAATTCAGGTGAACTGATATATGTTTGAATACCTGTACTTCCGGGTTGGTAAAATTGAGTTTTGTAAGCTGCAATTGCTTTGAGTTTAGTTTCAAAAACATCGCTTATATCAACTACAAAATCCGGTTTTAGATAACGGTCTTGAATATAATTTAAAACATACTTTGGTCGCCAGGATTTTTGGTCTTCACCATTAAATGATGTTTTAATTTTGATAAGGCCTGATAAAAATGCTGCATCTGCTACAAGGCTTGCACTTCTGCCATGGTCAGGATGCCGGTCTTCAGGAGCATTGCATATAACAATCTCAGGTTGGTATTTCCGCAGAACCGAAATTATTTTCAATTGGTTTTCTTCATCATTTTTAAAAAAGCCGTCAGCCATTTCAAGATTCTCCCTAACATCAACACCTAAAATTTTCGCAGATTCAGCTGCTTCTTCATCGCGTGTTTGAGCAGTTCCCCTCGAACCAAGTTCACCGCGTGTAAGATCAATAATCCCGGTGGTTCTGTTCTTCGATTTCTCCTTTAACAATGTACCGCTACAACTCAACTCCACATCATCGGGGTGAACACCAAAAGCAAGTACATCTATCTTCATCAGCATAATATTAGAGTTGCAAATTTACTTTAAAATAAAATAGAAGGAGAGTGAGATAAGTTCTTTTTTCGGGCTTTCAACATTTAATTCACATTGTTGAAATGCTAAGATTTCTGGCAATACGCCTTGAATCTTTATAACCATACATACGCTGAACTTCTTTAACCAGGCTTTCTATTACTTTGTCGTCATTAAAAGCATCATAACTTTGCTTTAGGCTGCTGTTAAAAAAGAATGCAACAGTTTGGTAAACACGAGCAGTAACGCCGCCTTTATATTCCTTTATTATTTCGTAACAGTTGTTTCCCGTTTCCCTGTTAATTAATTTCATAAGAACTTTTCCCTGATAAACAGAAAGATTTGTCAAAGGCTTTTCAAATTCTCTTTTTAAATCTTTTTCCCTTGATTTTATATACTTCTTTCTCTCACTTTTTGATGTTATAGTTTCAAGTTTATCATTCATTTCATTGAGTATAGCACCGGCCTTCACTGCATAAGGGTAAGTTACATAAACCGCATTTCTTAATCTGTTATAACTATCGCGAAAACGTTTCTGTTCAGGCGTTAGCCTGCCATATACACTAACAGTTTCAAGCAATTTGTATGGGAGAGTATCTCCATTATAAACAATAACCGCTGTAATTATTGTATCTCTATCCTGCGATTTCCCGGCCAGGAAAAACAGAGAAAAAATAACGACAAATAAAAGTCGGTAAATGATTGCCATAACTTTGATATATTCCAAAAATTACAAAAAAGTAACCGTACCGCCAATTAATTATTTGCAAACAGAAATAAAAAAAATATGCATGCCGTAAGTCCGATTAAAATTGATAAGGCAACTCCTTTCCGCATTTTTGATCTGTTTATCATACTTATCAGAATGCCACCAAACATAATAACAATTCCTAACCACACAAGGTTAATATATGGAAAAACAAAAGTTTTAACAGTCACAAAATCAATGAGTCTGTCAGATTCTTTTAACCCAACTCTTATTTTATGGTCACTTGTAACTCCGTTAAACCGCAGATATAAATTTTGAGCATAAAGAGTATCATCAAGGTAATGAAGATGGTCATCATCAACTTCAAGAGCCGGCAATGCTGCATATTTTATACTGTCTTTTGAATGTACTGTTATATCAGCAACAAGTGCGGCATCCTGCGGGCCGAAATTATATTTACCGATTTTTGGATTTTTCAAAACATCATTAAGTACAAAAAAACCATTACTGTAAAAAGCTGTGTCCTTCACATTCATTACTATTTCTTTAAAAGAAGTTGTGTCTTCATTTTGATTATCTTTTAAAGCATAAGAAATGTATGTAAAAACATCTTTTGTAAGGTATGTTTTTGTATCAGGATTACTGCTCATGTTGTTATCTTTCATAACATACACATCAGGTTTAATAACAAAGCTTTCGGAAATTGAGCCATCCTTTTTATTTTTTTTGTTAAAAAGAAGGCTGTAAAATTTCCTGCCTTTTTCATGGCCGGATGAATCTCCAAAGTAAGTAACCTCATATTGATTCATTCTTGTTGGAACATCGCGAATGAGAGTTAAATTTTCCTGAGGGTCGTCCATTTGTTTGGTCATCGGATCTTTTGAGGGTGCAAAAGTAATTCCATTTACAAGGCTGCTGCTGATTACTTGTTTATTGCTGCTGGAAATTATCATGCCTGCAATCATCAACGCAAAGCCTATATGAGAAACAGAGCCGCCGGCAGTTTTAAGTTTACCTTTTTGAACTGAAACAAGATAAGCCGCATTGGCAACTACTGCATACACCATTGCAAAAAAGCCCATGTATATTGCTATACGGAAACCAATACCTTGTTTAAAATATGTAAATGGATATACAAAAGCAATAAGTGCAGTAATTATTGCTGCAATAAATGTTGGGACAGCTATCTTCTTTAAAAAATATTTCGGTGGTGTTTTTTTGTATTTAAAATATTGAGCAATTGCCGTTATTATTCCTAAAATAAAAGCGACAAGTATCATTATTTTATTATAAACAAATTCCGGGTCTTCAGGCATGGCCAGTGGGCCGCCATGAAATTTTACAATAAGGTCTTTTATTCCGGGAATTTGATTATATGTTGGAATAGACGTTATTGCAATTATGAATATTGAAGAAAGAAAAATTACAATTGAACCAATAAACATCCAAAATTCTCTTGAGTTTGAATCTTCTTCTGAATGCACCGTTGGAATATTGCGTGAGTTTGAAAACAGTAATACTAAAGATCCTGCTGTAAACAGAAAAAAGAAAAGGAATATCATAACATTTATTGCCTTTCCTGCTTCAGTAAATGCATGAACTGAAGTATCTCCCAATACGCCGGTACGGGTTAAAAAAGTTGAATAAAGAACAAATGAAAATGCAAGGAAAATGAAGAGGTAACTTGCTTTGAGCGACCTGCCGGTATGAAGGTAGATTACCATTGTATGCAAGCCTGCAATTAACATAAGCCATGGAACAAGAGATGCATTTTCAACAGGATCCCAAGCCCAGTAACCTCCGAAACTTAGTGATTCATAAGCCCACTTTCCACCCATCATAATTCCGGCTCCTAAAATTGCTGCACCAAAAAGCGCCCATGGTAATGCAGGTTTTACCCATTCGCCATATAATTTATTTTTAATTCCTGCGTAAGCAAAAGCAAATGGAACCAACAATGAAGCAAATCCCAAAAACAAAAACGGAGGATGAATCACCATCCAGTAATTCCTGAGCAAAACATTTAATCCCATTCCATCCTGAATGAAAGAAAGATAGTTTGGCTGATTAAAAATAGGAGCCTGTAATTCATTTCTTGTAAGAACAAAAGGGCTGTTGCCGATTTTTACACCGCTGACATAAATACCCAAAACCATTAAAAATAAAAATACCTGAGCAAGGCTAACAATTGTCATTACAGAAGCTTCCCAATCTTTACTTTTAAAAATCAGAATTGAACCAAGGATACTATGCCATATTGCCCAAAGTAAAAAACTACCTTCCTGGCCTTCCCAAATACATGCTAACAAATATTTTGATTCAAGTTCGCGGGACGCATGTTTATAAACATACAAGTATTCGTAAAAATGATTTGAACAGAGATAAAAAATAATACCGAAAACTGTCAATACAGAAACCACCTGAATAAAAAAACTTACTCTGGCAAGTTTTATCCAGGACTGCTGTAAAGAAAAATCTTTTTTATTAGATGCAATAAAATAAGAAATTGTTGAAATTAACGAAGCTACAAAAGCAGTAATTATAAAAAGGTGGCCAAGTTGCCCCGGCAGAAGGTGTTCGCCTATAAATTCCATTGCTGTTAGTTTGTGTACTGAGAATCTTCCATGCTCTTCTCTAAATTTTGCTTGTCATCCTTATACTTACTCGGGCATTTGAGCAAAATATCTTTGCATTCAAAATGATCTTTTGTCATCGTCCCTTTCATTACCAGCCTTTCACTTTTTTCTAAATCTGTTGGCTTGCTGTTGCGAAACACAACTTTTGTTTTCCCTCCAAGGCTATCTACTGCGTAGAAAGAAAGATAATTAGGATTTTTAACAGGGTCGTATTCCAAAGGCATTGTATGATCGAGTTTTGCAATAAGATGGACAAATTTGCCCTCCTTATTTTTAGCGGAATCAATTGTATCGTATGTAGAAAAATCAACTGAATATGCAAGTAGTCCAACTATTAAAGCGGCAATTCCTATTAGTACAACTATGCTCGATTTTTTCATTGTATGCCTGTTAAAATTTTCGCAGCAAAGGTAACTTAAAACCATTACTTTAACACATTAAACAACCTTTATTTAACACATTCGAGTAGCTATATTTGCATTTAAATAAAATAAAAATGGCTGATTTGTCAAATTTCGACCATAACGCGGTTGGAAATCCTAATAACAACATTTTTGGCCTTCCTTTTAGTGAAGAAGAAGCAAGGCTTATAATTTTTCCTGTGCCTTGGGAAGTAACCGTAAGCTATGCTGC
>Ga0182739_1005358_pt1 | contig 10204 bp, 13 predicted proteins | sample eDN5th30CBELigBY_FD_128873 | JGI IMG/M metagenome (GOLD analysis project Ga0182739, IMG submission 128873) | Enriched backyard soil microbial communities from Emeryville, California, USA - eDNA 5th pass 30_C BE-Lig BY (version 2) (version 2) | ecosystem: Environmental > Terrestrial > Soil >...
AGTTTTTTCCTATTTAGCTATAATGAGACAAATTTTATACTTATAATTATTGGATTAAACTCGAAATGTGCGGAACAGGAGGAACGATATGGGGTTAGGAAGCGTATTAGACGGACTGCTGGGTGAAGTATCTGGAAGAGTCTCAGATGTAGAAGGGAAAATTTCTAAGCTAAGAACGGCTAAAAGTAAAATTGAGCATGAACAAGCTGTTTCATTAAAAGAAATTGAACACATCAAAAAGCCTGAGCTGGGAGACAAATGGACGGGTACGTTATCGGATGATTTTGACGAAAAACGTACGGCAGCCTACGACAACATAAGAGGCATTTTAGACGGTGATTACGATGGATACATTCGTGAAATTGAAACAAAGATATGGGCGCTAGAAGCTGAAAAAGGAGCTTTGAGTGGCTTGAACGCCGTTATTGGAGAAGCGGATTCTTTATTAGCTAAAGGTGAAGAAGCCTATGACGCAGTAGAAAACAAGATTAGTGAAATTAGAAGGGGGCTGTTTTCATGACAATTAAGCTTGATCACGCTGATGTTATCAAAAAGCTTGAAGCAGTCAGCACAGCGATTGGAAATTTATCCATTAGCAAAATGCCTGACCTTGGAAAAAACAGCCTTGATACTACAGAGAAATGGGAAGCGCGCGAAGAAGAAATTCAAACGCTTATTTCTACTTATATAAAAGCACTAAACAAAAACGTAAAAGATACAAAATCTAATGTAGACTTACTAAAAGAACAAGACGAATCTATTATCCATTCGTAGCAGCAAAGGGGGATGACTGTGGGAAAGGTATACGATGCAAAAGTGCTGTTTGATGTAGCAAAAGACAGGGAAAAAGCCTACGATGAGTTACTCAGCCAGCTGGGTGAACTGAAAAAAGCGCTGCAGGGCGTAGCGGACTTAGAAGGCAGCTTAGAAGGAAAAGGCGCTGACAATATAAAATCTTTTTATAAGCAGCACGCCGATACGGCCGGACAGTGGGAAAACTTAATTAAAATGCAGCAAAGCTATTTTTCAACGCTTCACGTTAAAGCTGAAAAAGCAAAGCTATCAGGAAGCACGATTGTAGATGAATCATTTTTAGAAACAGAGCTAAAAAACGCCAACAGCAATGCTAAAGAAATGGTTGCGCAGCAGCACGACGATCTGCAGAGTATTTTAAACGGCATTGACGATATCGTCTCTATTTCAGCGTTTTCAACGAGTGAGTTTAACGATAAAATAGAAGAAGCAGAGAAAAAACGCACCGATACAATTGAAGCAGTGAACCAGCTTGACGCTGAATGGTCAAAAGAATACAGCGAAATGGACGACTTCTATGCGGTAGTGGATACGCTAGTAAGCGGCTTAGAGCTTGCTACGAGTCAAGGAGGAAGTGTCTATCAGCTTGCCTTTGACGAAAAAGCCTATCACGACAGCGAGCTGTATAAAGTTCAAACAAAGCTAAACGACTATGCAACTTCATATGTTGACTACAACAAGCAGCAAGAAGAAGTATACGAGCTGGAAAAAAAGCAAGAAGAAGAAGCAAACAAGCCGTGGTATGAAAAAACGTGGGACGCGGTTTCTACCTTTACAGGAGAGGTCAGCGGATATTATGATTATAAACGAGCAGCAGAAGGCGTGGACCCTGTTACGGGTGAAAAACTTTCCACCTCACAGCGCGTCGCAGCAGGAGCCATGGCAGCAGCCGGCTTCATTCCGGTTGTCGGCTGGGTAGGAAGAGCCGCAAAAGGCGGAAAAGCCATCTACAAAACAGCTAAAGGCCTAAGCGCAGCGGATCACGCCTTAGACGCCTATAAATCTGCCAAATCCTTCAAAGTCCTGGAGCAAACGGAAAAAGGACTCTACGGTCTTGTGGCTGCAAACGGGCTAGGAGAATACATGACCGGACGCGACATGTTCGGGAATAAAATCAGTGAAGAGCAGCGTAAAGCAAGTCTGGTTCAAGCCTTTGGAGGAGCATTTGGGGCAGCAGTTCTTTCCAAAGGAGCTACCTCAGGAGTTAAAACAACTGCTTCTAAGTCAAATATAGGTCCTTCGGTCAAAACAACTAGTGATGATGTTGTTACCTATAGACGCGTTCAAGGAGGAATTCCACCTAATGCAAGTAGAGTACGTATTAATGTAGATGAATCAGGAGTAATTAGTGTCCCAAATAAAAAATCAAATTTAAATATTAGCACTGGGAATGCTGATCATGCTCAGTATTTTTTAAAGAAAAGGGGTTCAGAAGCTCACATTGTGGAGTTTGACCTTCCAAAGTGGTTTGACGACTTTTTAGCAGAGAACTCAATCCCCCAAAAAGGGTATAAAACTAATCCTTTAAATCAAGGGAAAACTGCTCCGAAAATTGTTGATCCTAGTACACCAGGTAAATCTTATGAAGTACCCGCACCTTGGATCGAATGGATAGAAGAGTATGCTAAAAATGGGCGAATAGTTAGGAATGAATAGATGGTTTAAAAGTAGGGAGAGGATTTAGAGTGTTAGAACCGATTTATGCTGAAGAAATTATTATAGGAGTCATATTTAAACAGCAATTTCAATGGTATATCACCAATAAAGAGTTATGGTATTTAGACTATAATAAATTGGATCAGGCATTTGAAAATGGAGATGATTTATCAACGGATATTTCATCAGAATCTGAAAGAGAAGGAATAACGGTACTTGATGAAAAAAATGCAGAAGCTTTTTTGAAAAGAGTGGAATCTTTTAAAGTAGACAAGTCATACTTACTGAGTCTTTTTGAAGAGAGAATTTTGAATGATGTTGATGACGATAGATTAGATTTTAGTCCATCTCTCTTAGTGGATTTTGATGACAAGAAATTATACTCTATGTTCCCTGAACCAGCTTCATTTGAAGAGTATGTTCCAAATAATTGGGATGGGTGTTATGAAGATTTTACGAATTTAGTTCCAGAGAAAGAAAAGTACTGGATAAATGATCGTCAAGAAAATTTATTTATCCTTTAAAAAAAGGCGGGACAGATATGAATAAAGATAATACAGTAACAATGTTTAGTGAAGAATTTGAAAATGAAAGTAATGGCAGTAAAGTACAAGGTGTTACTATTATAGTTGACGGTAAATTACAAGAGGTCTTAGATATTATTCAATCAAAAGATAGTCAGTATTCAAATTATACAGAGATTATTCGTGACGCTTTATTTGAAGGTGTCAATAATATAACCAAAAAATTAAATAAATAAATATAAATTCTTTGTTCTAAAAAACCTTCAAAATTTTATTAGATTTTGAAGGTTTTATTTTATAAATGTGTTCGTGTTCACAAGTCAAGAAAGCGACAAAACAAAGGTAGATAAGTGGTTGAAGATTATAAAGCATTTTAAAAGAAAAACTTTCTACCTCACAGCGCGTCGCAGCGGGAGCCATGGCAGCAGCCGGCTTCATTCCGGTTGTCGGCTGGGTAGGAAGAGCCGCAAAAGGCGGAAAAGCCATCTACAAAACGGCTAAAGGCCTAAGCGCAGCGGATCACGCCTTAGACGCCTATAAATCCGCCAAATCCTTCAAAGTCCTGGAGCAAACCGAAAAAGGCCTCTACGGTCTTGTGGCCGCAAACGGGCTAGGAGAATACATGACCGGACGCGACATGTTCGGGAATAAAATCAGTGAAGAGCAGCGTAAAGCAAGTCTTCTGCAAGCATTAGGAATTGCTGGAGCTGGGGCGCTTTCTACGAAGGCAGCGGGGAAAATGGGACAAAGCCTTGCGACCAAAGGAACCGAAAAGCTTAACAACATGCGCAACACGCTTCGCACAAGCGCCGTTGCCAACGTCACAAAGCAAGCCTACCAAAGCGTCAAAAACGCACCGGCCTCTTGGACGCAGTCGCTACATAAAACGTATAACAACATCCTAGACAGCAGTATGCCAAGACTCATGCCAGAACTTGTGCCGGCTGGTCCAGCACTTGCCCAGCAGACGGTGAGGGAGACCTTGCAGAATGTGAAGAAACAGACGATGCAGATGGTAACGAAGGTGAAATATGATCCAGTTCATAATCGCTATCGCGGAGCTGGCGGAAGATTTATGTCCAAGCGTGATGTGGAGAAGTTGGGTGATTCGGTTAAGGTAGAGACGGTTCGGAGGGTTGATAAGCCTGTAAAAGTAGAGAGTGTGAGTGAGCGTGAGCGTGAGATTCATTGGGATACTAATGGTAAGGTTAATGGTACCCGATTAACCTTAGAAGATTTTAATAAAGAAATTTTGGAAACAAAACCGATGAACTCGCCAATACCTAAAAAGTGGTATGATAAGGGTGGAGAAATTCATATTGAGAGTGACGGAACTTGGACTTATACTAACAATTCTGGAGTTTCAGTAAGGTATCCAGATGGTTACCCGGATTTTACACCGTTTATGCATCCTAATGTTGAACCAGTAAAAATCGAAGTTCATTCGCCTAAAAATAATCCGAAAGATTTTGAAAATGCAAATATAGAAGCTAAACTAAGTAAAGATACGGATCCCCCTATTTTCGATATAAGGAGACCACCTATAGGATATACTTGGCATCATCACCAAGATGGGGAAACAATGCTTCTTGTAGTAAAAGATATTCATGATGAATTTAAGCATATAGGTGGACAATCAAAAATCAATGGAAAAAATAGCAAATAAGGAGTGGGACTTTGGTGAAAATCGAAAAGATACATGAAAGTTTATTGGTGGAAGATTTAGAAAGTTTTGAGCGTAATCATAATATTACATTTCCAAAAGATTATAGAGATTTTTTGATAGAATATAATGGTGGATATCCTGATCCAGGTAATTATAAGATATCTGAAGAGTTAGGTGACAGTATATTAAATATTTTTTATGGAATTGGTAGTATGTATGATAATTTAGAAAAAAAGCTTGATATTTTTGATGAAATATTAGAAATAGGATTTATTCCAATAGCAGATGATCCAAGTGGAAATCAAATATGTATCGGAATAAACAAAGAATATTTAGGACAGATATATCATTGGGCTCATGATGAGGAACATGATGGAATGGAGAATATGTATTTTTTATCAAGTAACTTTAAAGATTTTCTTGATAGTTTATATGAGGATCAATAATTTATAATACTAATAAAAAGTTTGATATTGCCGCTAAAAAAGTAAAATATCAGGTTAAAAATGTCAAAAACCTTGATTGGCTAAATGCCTCCCAAGGTTTTTTAATTTAATTTATATAGGATCAGCTGGTGTTTCCGCAAGACAATATGAAAATGGATAGTTTGAGAATTGAGAGCTTTAGAATTGATGGTGTTGATGAACCAATGAAGGAATTAGAAAACAGTATAACAATAAAACGACAGAAAAGTTCGTATTTAAACTATGTATACTTCAAAGGGAGATTGTTAATTGAGCATTTATAGTGATTTAAAAAAAGTCAGTAAAGTAGAAGGATTCACAATAAATAAGTATAAAGAATACCTTCCAAAAGAATTGATTGAAGCATGGAGAATTTATGGCTATGGGACTTTTATGAATGGCTATTTAAAAGTAATAAATCCTGATGACTTTAGCTCTTTAGTAAGCGACACATATTTAAGAAACAAAGGAACAATTCCTATTATTGAAGGAACATATTCTTATTATTACTGAATTCATGGGACCAGTTCATTGATGAACTATAAACACTTGACTGCCTTTTAGGCAAAAAGTGTTTTTTTGTGAGCCGTTTTTTGATTTTTTAGATGCCTGATGTGAATGTGAAAAAATATGAGAAAGTCAAAGAAAAATGAGGTTGAATTTTGAAAGAAGTATTTCAAAAAATAGGTTTTGACGTTAAAAACATTTATACTGAGAGTCATATTACACACAGAGATTTATAGTTAAATACATTATTGATGGCAAGCATGGCCTTACAGCATTTTATTAGTGTTAAAGAAGTAAAAGTAGTATGAAAGAATTTGAAGATTTATTCAGTGAATTGAAGGGTGATATGATATCTAGTATGGAAGGAGGATATAAATGAAACCTAATTATTTTTCAATTTCAATGTACCCCACAGTAGCTTTTAACGAAGAGGAGCTATTAGGTCGTCTTTTGGATGTGTTTGAGTCAAATGAAAAATTCGCTCCTACTCATTGGGGCAACTGTGAAACGGTAAAGGTAGAATATAACCGTCGGGAAATTCTAGAAAAAGTGATTTCAGAGCGTAGAGTATCTGAAGTTCACCTGTATCGTGATAAAGCGCTGCACTATAAAGGGAGTTTTAAAGTTAACTGGAGTCATAGTTCATATTTGGAGTTTGAGTTCCATAAATCAATACCTAAAAAATTATGGTCTGCTTTTTTTGAGTTATCTGATCAAATCGCAGAAATTGTAAAGCCGCGTTATGGAGTGTCGCAAATTTTTTGGAAAGCATCTTATCCATGGAATACTGAATATGAACGCTTACATATGTGGGTGAATATGTCTTCACTACCTATACCGGTCAGGTTTCTTCCTAACGGTCCCTTGGGGGTAGGAGCTAGAACATATTTTAGTGGTCATATTTTAGAAATGTTTGATAAGGAATTCCTACTAAATAGTCCCGCTGTCGTATCAGAATTGGAATGGGGTGGGGTTTGTATGGATCTTTTACAAAATCCATTAGAAGTTGATAGGGATACATTGCTAGATCGATGGTTACATGTAATGAAATACTTAGAACCAGCTCAAGTAATAGCTGTGCCAAGTTTTCATGAAAGTCGAATGGTTGTCATGTATTCGCCCAATGTTGCTTGGAAGAAGTATCTAGAAAATTAAAGGAAAGGAATTTGTAATCATGGATGAGAAAAGTAATGACCGAATAAGAGTCATGGAAATAGTAAATAGAGCTCAATATAATGATGAGGTTATAGATCAGGTAGATATGAGTGATTTAGACCTTAGTTTTTCAGACCTGTCAGAAGTAATGGCAAGGCGTATTATGGCAAAACGTGTTGTGTTGAGAGCCTCTTCACTAATGAGAGCAGCGTTTCATGACTGCGATTTTGAGTTAGCTGATTTCAGAAGTTGTAATTTAGAGGAAATTAACATGGCAGATTGTAGGTTTGGCGAAGCGGATTTTTCTAAAGCAAATATGAAATATGCAAAGATAAATATAAGTAGTTGCTTTGAAACTCGTTTTGACGAAGTTGATTTTTCACATGGAGAATTAGTTGGAACAATTTTAAATCATGCTACATTTCGCCATGCAAATTTGTCAGGAATTGATGCGGAACAGGCCGACTGTACGGGAGCGGATTTCAGCGGTGCCAATCTGACAAATGGTAAATTTGAAAAAGCGCATTTGGAAAATGTAAATTTATCAGCGGTAGATGCTAGAAATGCTAATTTCACAGAAGCGGATTTTACCGGTGCTAAACTCGACAATGTAGTTTGGAAAGGAGCAAATGTAGAAGGAGCTAAGTTTGACGAAAATGTGAAAGAACAAGTGTTGAAAATGATATAGAAGTTGATTTTAAATTGTATGTAAAATTGGCACCTACGTTTTAATGTATGATTTGTCACAGCATGTAAAGGGTGTCCACACCCTCACTATAAAACTTGAAAATAAAAGAAAGAATCTCTAGGGATGATATGGGTTGCAAAGTTATAGACCGAGATAATTTATAGAGGGAGGTTAATATTTATTTATGAATATAGAGATTAAAAATAATAGTAAGCCTGCAAATTTGCAAGAGATTCAATCATTTGAAGAAGAGTGGAATATTGAATTGCCCGATGATTATAAAGAGTTTTTACTTAAAACCAATGGCGGCAACCCTACTATACGAAGGTTTCAAACCTTAGACAAAAAAATCACGTCATCTTTAACATCCATACTTCCATTTACTAAAGAAGTGCATAAAAATGTACAGAATGTATTTTTAGCTTTTCATAATAACCATATAATACTTGATAATTTTCTAATTATTGGCGAAGATCCAATTGATAACAAAATTTGCTTGTCATTATCAGGAGAAGATGCCGGAGCGGTTTATTATTGGAGCTTAGACATGGAAGACATCTACGAAGAAGAGTATGAACCTTCTAACACGCATTTTAGCCTTATTTCTTATAGCTTTGAAGATTTTATAAAAAGCCTAAAAGACAAATAACTCTAGAGGGCTGCTAAACTTATTTGTTTGTTAATTTTATTGGGAAACTTATAAAACCTACGTTCGTAAATAGGTATAAATTCTTTTATTCCTGAATTAATGAGATTAATTTGGCAATAAAAAATTTGCAAGAGTAAGTGGGAGCACCGATTGAATTTTCTAGGCAATCGGTGCTTTTATTAAACGCATTTGCGCATTTCAGTATTTATTTTCTATTTTATAAAAGTTACGGCTTATAAAATAGAATAGCGCCAAAATAGCTTATCCCAATCGCTAGTCATTGCAAGTATCTCAAAAAATAAGGTGGGTCATTCTATGGTGACCAAAGGAACAAAAAGATTTTTTAGGTAAGGTTAACTTGAATTCTTGAGAGTTAATCTAAGGAGTGAAAACAGCAAAATGAAAGAATTTGAAGATAAGTTTAGTGAGTTGCAAGCCGATATGATATCTATATGTATGGAGTATGTTGAAGATAGAGCAGATAAAGTGTATGTTTATGCTTCTCGTGAAGAAGGAGTTACCCCAAGTGACTTTTTTTATTTAATTAATGATAAATACGTAGAACGTCATAAAGTGAATGATGCATGGGAAAAGGAAAAATATGATGTATCTACAAAGCGACAGTTGATGGTATTGAATATTATCAATGATGATGTTGAAAAAATTGAAGAGCTATGTAGAGCGTATAAAAGAGATATGCCGACAGAGATGAAGCTGATCTATCATGCAAGGAGCGGCCGCTTTAAAGCAGAATATAAGTATGATTTCGTACACACACATGATGATATTAAAACGGCTAGTGATATTGCTGATGAGTGGTTTGAAGAAGTAAAAAATAATAAGCTTTAATTTCGTATTGATATGTGTGCTTAACAGAATTCAGTTTGGTTGGCACTGACAAATCATCTTTAAACCAATTCTTGATTAGTAATAAAAACAGCACTGTTAGTAGAAATATTATGGGAAGGTGTACAAGTGACTATGGAAATGTATTATTGTGACGAATGGTCAGATATCAAAAAGAAGCCTTGGAACATTCTTGATGAGCATACTGCATACACATACCACCAAAAACATAAACCCTATACGGTCGTACTAAGGGAAGATGAGAAGCACAAGTATATTATAAATATTACAAATCAATGGGTTTCGGTAGGGTTTTATGATGAACTAATTCGTAAATATTTAAATTATGATTTCGAAGTTATGAGTGAAGGTAAGCTTTTTTTAAGAACAGCCATGTATTGGGAATATGATGATGAAACTGATACAGAAGTAAGTAGTTTGATTTTGAATTTCCGAGAAGATGGTTACATAGCAATGGAAAAGCGAGATTTAAAGAATGGTTCAGTCGAGGAGCGCGAAACAAACAATACCCTTGAAAAAAACTGGGATGTGTTTCCTGAATTTGGCCAATACTTATATTTGTGCAAAGAAGAGCGCTAATTCTTTTGTAAAGCTAGAGTTCATAAGATGTGTCAGCTTAATAGTTGCTACGATATATATATAAGTATCATACTTTTACTATGAAAGTTACAACATTAATGCTACTAAAAAAACAGATGGACTTAAAGCACTTGATTTTGTACAAAAGTAACCAAGTGTCTTTTTTTAGTTGTCTGACATGGATTTGAAGAAACATAAAAAAGTTAAAGATAAACAGTTAGAATAACATACCAAATTGAAGATGAAGAACTAGGGATAGCAACAGTTGAAAACCAGTCAGGAGGATAAATTCTATGCAAATGGAAAGCCAGTTACAGGAATTGTATCAAGAAATAGCAGAAACGGTTAATAATATGATTCCAGAAGAATGGGAAAGATTTTATTTTTATGCACAGATTGATGAATCCGGGGGGCGAGTTTACTTTTTTTATAAATCAATTAGGGATAATAGCTACACGTATAGTCTAGATATACCGAAACAATTTAATCTATCGGAACTAGAATTTAATAATAAAGAAGATAAGCTTTTTGATCTTAGTGAACAGCTTAGAGAAATCTTTAAAGAAAATAGCCAGGAGCTATGGTATTCTTTTACGCTAATGTTAGATCAAACAGGGAAGTTCTCTGTATCATTTG
>Ga0182739_1005360_pt1 | contig 10199 bp, 9 predicted proteins | sample eDN5th30CBELigBY_FD_128873 | JGI IMG/M metagenome (GOLD analysis project Ga0182739, IMG submission 128873) | Enriched backyard soil microbial communities from Emeryville, California, USA - eDNA 5th pass 30_C BE-Lig BY (version 2) (version 2) | ecosystem: Environmental > Terrestrial > Soil >...
GACGCCCTGCTCATGCGCGTTCAGCTGGCGATACCGAACGCCGGGTTCCTGGAACCGGAGCACTACAACCAGATCTTTACGACACATGGCGTTATCATGATCTTGTTTATGGCGATGCCGCTCATGTTCGGTTTGTTTAATGTCGTGGTGCCGCTGCAAATCGGCGCGCGCGACGTAGCGTACCCTTTCCTGAACTCCTTGAGCTTCTGGATGTTTTTCTGGGGCGCGATGCTGTTCAACGTTTCCTTCGTTATCGGCGGTTCGCCGGACGCAGGCTGGCTTGCTTATCCTCCGCTCTCCGAGCTGTCTCACAGCCCAGGGGTCGGACAAAACTTCTATATCTGGGGTATTCAGATTTCCGGTATCGGCAGCTTGGCGACAGGGATCAACTTTATCGTCACGATCATTAAAATGCGCGCTCCTGGCATGAAAATGATGCAAATGCCGATGTTTACCTGGTCCGTCTTCTCCAGCTGTATCATGATCATTTTCGCTTTCCCTATCTTGACGGTTACGCTTGCCCTGCTGTTCCTTGACCGTTTCCTCGGCGCTCACTTCTTTACGCTTGCCGCGGGCGGTAATCCGATGATGTATATCAACCTCATCTGGATGTGGGGTCACCCCGAGGTATATATCGTGGTCGTTCCGGCATTCGGTATTTTCTCTGAAGTCGTGGCGACATTCTCGAAGAAAAAGCTGTTCGGTTACAAATCCATGGTATTCGCCATGCTGATTATCAGCGTCCTGTCCTTCTTTACTTGGGTCCATCACTTCTTCACCATGGGCTCCGGAGCGGACGTTAACGTCTTCTTCGCGATTACGACAATGGCTATTGCGATCCCGACCGGGGTCAAAATTTTCAACTGGCTGTTCACGATGTTCCGCGGCCGTGTATCTTATCCGACACCGATGCTGTGGACCGTAGCCTTCATTCCTTGCTTTGTTGTCGGCGGGATGACCGGGGTTCTGCTCTCCGTAGCGCCTGCAGACTTCCAGTTTCATAACAGCTACTTCCTGATCGCGCACTTCCACCAAGTATTGATCGGCGGCGTTGTCTTCGGTTACTTCGCAGGCTTGTACTACTGGTGGCCGAAAATGTTCGGCTTCACGCTGAATGAGCACTTGGGCAAATGGGCATTCTGGTTGTGGAACATCGGTTTCTACGTATGTTTCATGCCTCAATATTTCTTGGGCTTGGACGGTATGACACGCCGTACGTATTCGTACGATTTCGATATGGGCTGGGGCCCTCTGAACTTGGTTTCAACCATCGGCGGTTTCCTGATGGGGATCGGCTTCCTGTTCCAGGTATGGCAGATTGCTTACAGTATCAAAAAGCACAAACGCGACGTTACCGGCGATGCATGGAACGGACGCACGCTGGAGTGGTCGATTCCATCTCCTGCACCGGTTTATAACTTTGCGGTAGTGCCGCAAGTAAAGCATACCGACGACTGGTGGGAGACGAAGGAAGAACGCGCCAAAGGCGTGAAGCCTGCGCCGCAGCCACCGCTCGAGCCGATTCATATGCCGAAAAACTCGGCGATTCCATTCATCAAATCGGCCCTCTGGTTCTTTGCCGGGTTCGGTTTTACGTGGGGCTGGCTCTGGTTGGCCATTCCTTCAATGATCGGCGTACTGCTCTGCATGCTGGCACGCTCGTTCTCATATGATACGGATTACTACATCCCGGTGGATGAAATTAGAGAAACAGAAGCAACATTAAGGGGGGCGAAGATCTAATGGCACATGCGGCAACCCATCACGGGCACGACCATCATGAGCACGAGCACCATGATCACGAATCGCTCAAAACATTCGGATTTTGGATATTCCTGATTACGGACTGTATCCTTTTCGGTACTTTGTTTGCCACATATGTCGTACTTCGCGGCAATACGGCCGGCGGACCGACAGCCGAAGAGCTGTTCCAGATGCCGGGCATTATCGCCGAAACGTTCATCCTGTTAACAAGCAGCTTCACCAGCGGCCTTGCGGTTCTGGCTATGCACAAAGGCAACAAGAACCAGCTGATCGGCTGGCTGGCTGTCACCGCACTGCTTGGCGCCTCCTTCGTTTTCCTGGAGGTATCCGAGTTCGTACACATGGTTACCCAAGAAGGCGCTACAATCGCCACCAGCGGCTTCCTGTCCGGCTTCTTTACACTGGTCGGTACTCACGGATTGCACGTATCGCTCGGTCTGTGCTGGATGATCGGTCTTATGATTCAATTGAACAAGCACGGCATTACCGCGGTAACCAAGCGCAAAGTCGATGTCATCAGCTTGTACTGGCACTTTCTTGACGTCGTATGGATTTTCGTCTTCACGGTCGTCTATTTGATGGGGGTGATGTAAGATGAGTCAAGCTAACTCACACGGGCATGACGCGCATGCCGGCGGCTCGCACGGATCGCTGAAATCTTATGTCATCGGCTTCCTGCTGTCGATTGTCCTGACTATCATTCCGCTGGTTGTCATCCTGAACCATATGTTCGGGGAGACGACGCGAATCGCCATTATCCTGCTCATGGCTATCCTTCAGTTCGCCGTACAGCTGGTCTTCTTCATGCACTTGAAGGAAGGCGAGAACGCTCGTTGGAATATGATGGCCCTGGTACTCGGTCTGATCATTCTGCTGACCATCGTCGCAGGCTCCCTCTGGATCATGACTTACAACCAGGTAGCTCACTAAGCAAGCTGTGTAACCCAACCCGGGAGAGAGCTCCCGTTAAAAAGAAAACAGGCCTTCGTCCGCGTCACCCGCGCGGCGAAGGCCTGTTTTGGCGTTATAGCAGTCAAAGCCGGAGGAGCACGCTTCGGCTTTGACTCTTTTTTAATTAAGCTGGCTTCATAATACGGCTGCCCTGTAAACGTAAGCGCACGGCAGCAGCCTGCTGAACACGTTTGAACCTCCACCGATCCCCTGCCCCTGGCGTGAGTCCCTAAGCCGTATAAGGCATTTTTAGGGGCTGCCGACAAAAAGAACGCCCCTTCCCGGCCCGCAGGAGCCGTACAAGGAGCGTTCAGCCAAAGCCGTGAGCCCTATCCAAGGCTTCGCAGCTGCTGTGTTACCAGATGCCACCGAACGGGCCGTAGCCATAGCCGCCGTAGCCGCCATAGCCTGGGTAGCCGCCATAACCGCCGTACCCCCCATAACCGCCGCCATAGGCATAAGGCGCAGTTCCGACAGCCAGCAGGTCAAACAAGACAAGCGGAATCAGTGCGGACGTTCTCACTTGCTTCCCTTTCTTCGGTGCAAGAATAAGCTTATTGCCGCTAATACGGACCAGTTTACCGCTGACAGTCGTCCCGTCTTTTTTCAGCGCGTAAACCGTTTTACCGATCAATTTACGGACATCCTTTTTTAATACTGCTTTTTGCAAGTAAGTCCACCTCCATGATAGCGTTGGGCGATTGCCCCTTTAACTTCGAACTACGCTATATTGTACGGAGGTTTGCCTTGCATTGCTTGTTTAAACGCCCGGTTCCTGTCCCCATTTTTCCACTAAAATCACTTGTCGTTATGCCCTGCGCAATCTGCCCAGCTCTTGGGTAATCGCTTCAATTTCACTGATGCTGAATTGCGACTTGCCTGCCACCATCTCATAAATATCCTTCAAATCCTCGTACTGCTCGTCGTTCAGAGCCGTTGCTTTCAGCGCAGCGCCCGTAGCCATACGCAGCTTTTTCTTGATTTCTTCCATCATAAATTCCGCATTGGCCAGCGTGTTCTCAGTCAAGTTCATTCATGTTCATCCTCTCTCGCTTTTACCCATTGTACCACGTTTAGAGAGGTTTCGCAGGAGGCCCGGCTCTCCTAAGATCCAAGCTTACGCTTCAACCCGTAGAAAACCGCTAAAGCTCAGACAGGTCCGCAGTTCAAGCCCCCAGCCCTTCACACAAAAAGGAAACATGCTGCTCGGCCAGCCGTTTTACATCCTCATAGTTCTGCTGATAACGGATATTGTAGGAAATAAAACCATGCATCGACATGAACAGGCTCCATGGCATGCTGTACATCTTCTGCTCGTTGCCGGGCTGAACCAGCATAGCGGAGCGGACTACCGTTGAGAACAAATCGAGGCATTGCGCCTGCAAGGTGCGCGAATACATTTGAAGCTCCGTATCATTGATCATAAACATGATTTCATAGTGATACGGGTTCTCCAGCCCGAAGCGGATAAATTCCAGCATCAGCTTCTGCAGCTGCCCCTTCTTCCCCATGCGCGTCCGGCTGAGCATCTCCTTCTGCTTCTCCAGCAGCATATGGAAGTCTTTATTGACCAAGGCGTAAAATAGCTCAGCCTTCTCTTTAAAATGATAATACAATGCCCCGTGACTGTACCCCATCGCTTTGGCGATGCTGCGCATCGTTAAAGTATGATAGCCATGCTCAGCGAAAAGCTGCCTCGCTTCCTCCAATATCCGCTCACGACTCAGCTCCTGCGCCACTGCTTTTCTGGCCAACACGACTCATCTCGCTTTCATCGTATTCTATTCTCTCTCTCACTTTAATAGTTTATCACTTTATTGTTGCAAAGCAAGAGAGAAAAGAAAAATACACTTATAACATTTGTTTATAAGCGGAGGCTGAACCGGCCGATAAAAGGAATAGCCGGCCTTCTTTGCCGTATGCCGCGTCCATCTGTAGGCCTCTATTTAATTGAAGGATCGTGTCCGTCCTGATCCTGCCCATGGTGATGCATAGCCCAGAGTGGTGTCGAGCATACACGTGTAATACTGCATATTTATACAAAAAAACAGCCGCGTCCTTATCAGACTACGGCCATTCCTTATGTTCTACGTAGCGTTCTTCTCCTGCCATAATCACTCCCTGGCCCTGCGTCACATCGGTCATCCAGGCGATGAAGCGCTCCGCCTCCTCGGCAATCGGCAGACAGGTGATCGTCACCTTATCGGTAAACGACGTCTCCCCAAGCAGCGTGTTCCGATTCCGAAGCTCATTCTCTACCTTCCCGTGCCACGTATAATCGATTTCCACCAGCACTTCCTTATGCAGTACCTGATAAATCGGCTCCGCCGCCGCAAGCCCGACGACCGCCCCGTCCGTATAAGCGCGGATCAAGCCGCCCGCCCCCAGCATAATGCCGCCGAAATACCGCGTCACAACAACGGCGACATTTTTCAGCCCCTGATTCTTGATAACCTCCAGAATCGGCTTGCCGGCCGTCCCGCTCGGCTCCCCGTCGTCGGACTGCTTCTGGATTTCATCCCGCTCCCCGATCATGTAAGCCGAGCAGTTGTGCGTCGCCAGGCTGTGCTCCTTCTTGATGGCGGCAATGAATTGAATGGCCTCCTCCTCGGTCGCCACCGGCTTGGCATGGCCGATGAAGCGCGATTTTTTGATGACGATTTCAGCCTTTCCCTCGTGCTTGACTGTCTTATACTGCGCCAGCATACCGTTCCCCCGCTTTCTTATGCCCATTGGAAAAAAAGCAGCCACCCCGTATGGGATGAACCGCTTTTTCCGTTTGCCATCTATTATTTCTCCAGACGCGCTTCCAGCTCCGCCTTTTCCTTCTCATAGCCCGGTTTGCCAAGCAGCGCGAACATGTTGCGCTTGTAGGCTTCAACCCCCGGCTGATCGAACGGATTCACTCCGAGCAGGTAGCCGCTGATGCCGCAGGCCTTCTCGAAGAAGTACACCATATAGCCGAACGTATAAGCGCTCATGTCCGGCAAGGTAACGATCAGATTCGGTACGCCGCCGTCCGTATGCGCCAGCATCGTTCCTTCGAACGCCTTCTTGTTGACGAAGTCCATCGTCTTGCCGCTCAGGAAGTTCAGGCCGTCCAGGTTATCCGCATCGGTGCCGATCGTAATCTGCTCGGATACCTCAGCCACTTGAATGACCGTTTCGAACAGCGTACGGTTGCCCTCCTGAATGAATTGGCCCATCGAGTGAAGGTCGGTCGAGAAATCGACGGACGCCGGATAAATCCCCTTGTAGTCCTTCCCCTCGGACTCGCCGAACAGCTGCTTCCACCACTCGGAGACGAAGTGAAGCGAAGGCTCGTAGTTCACGAGAATTTCGGTCGTTTTGCCTTTGCGGTACAATGCGTTGCGCACGGCCGCATATTGGTAGCTCAGGTTTTCCGCCAGGTTCGGGCTCGAGAAGGCTTCTCTCGCGTCGGCAGCGCCGCGCATCATCGCCTCGATGTCCACGCCGGCAGCAGCAATCGGCAGCAAGCCGACCGCTGTCAGCACGGAATAACGGCCTCCTACGTCGTCCGGAATGACGAACGACTCATAGCCCTCTTCGTTCGCCAGCTTCTTCAGAGCGCCCTTCTCACGGTCTGTCGTTGCGTAAATCCGCTTGCGCGCCGCTTCCTTACCGTATTTCTTCTCCAGCAGCTCGCGGAAAATACGGAATGCAATCGCAGGCTCGGTCGTTGTGCCGGATTTGGAGATGACGTTGACGGAGATATCTTTGCCCTCCAGCAGCTGCAGCAAATGGTTCACGTATGTCGAGCTGATATTGTTGCCTACAAAATATACCTCAGGCGTCTTGCGCTTGTCCTTCGGCAGCAGGTTATAGAACGAGTGCGACAGCATCTCGATCGCTGCGCGGGCGCCCAGGTACGAACCGCCGATGCCGATCACGATCAGGGCGTCGGAGTCGGATTGAATTTGCTTCGCCGCCTGCTGAATGCGGGCAAACTCTTCTTTGTCGTAGTTCACCGGCAAGTCGATCCAGCCCAGAAAATCGCTGCCCGCCCCGGTTTGATTATGTAATTGTTCATGCGCAAGCTGGATTGGCCCCGCAAGATAGTCTACTTCGTGCTGTTGAATGAAGGATAAGGCTTTACTGTAGTCAAAATTAAGTTTGGCGCTCATTGTACTCCTCCTTATTGGATAAAAAAAGGTTGTCTATCTATCTTAATCCACAGTCTATAGGATACTTTCTTCCTTTTTTAAAAGCAAGTCCGCAGGAAAGCAGCCTCAAGAATCCGCCTCAAGCGTCTTGCGGAAGCCGGGGCAGGTGCTTCAGCGGCTGTAAAAAATACCCTGCGGGCCGGGCACCGTCGTGCAGGGTCTGCAGGGTATCTTTTTTTCAATGCCGCCGCTGCTTACTCGGCGATATAGGAGCAAATATAGTCCGTAGGGGTCTTGATTTGCAGCTTGAATTTGGAATTCGCAGGAACGGTAAATTCGCCTTCACCGTTAATGTTCAGCCATTCGCTCTCGCCTGGCAGCTGTACGCTCAGCTCGCCTGCTTGGATCTCCATGATTTCTTTCGCATCGGTTGCGAACTCATAGTCGCCCGGCAGCATAATGCCCAGCGTCTTTTTCGTGCCGTCAGCAAAAATGACCGTACGGCTCGTCACTTTGCCGCCATAATAAATGTTAGCTTTTTTTTCAACGCTGACTTGTTCGAATTGGGACATCGGTTTCTCTTCTCCTTTGATATAGGGAGACCGGGCCTTGCGAGGAAGACCCGGTCCCTGTATGGAATTTAACCTATTTCAACAGCTGCTTAACGCGGGCAACCACGTTCTCAACTGTGAAGCCGTACTCTTTAATCACGACAGGACCCGGAGCGGATGCGCCGAAGCGGTCGATGCCAAGAACGCTGCCCTGCTCGCCAACATAACGCTCCCAGCCGAAGGAGTGGCCCATTTCAACCGCCAGACGCGCTTTGACGTCAGGCAGAATAACGGAATCCTTGTACTCCTGGGATTGCTTGTCGAACAGCTCCCAGCTCGGCATGCTGATGACGCGGACTTGAACGCCTTCCTCTGCCAATTGCTTCTGAGCTGCCACCGCCAATTGTACCTCCGTACCGGTCGCGATGATTTGCGCTTGAGCTTTGCCGTTAGGCGCATCGGACAATACATAAGCTCCGCGGAGCAAGCTTTCGTTAGCCTGTTCCGTGCCTTCGAGCTTCGGAGCCGCTTGGCGGGAGAAGATCAAGGCTACAGGGCCTTTTTTGTTCTCAACCGCATAGCGCCACGCCGCTGCCGTTTCGTCGCCGTCTGCAGGACGGATTACCGTTACGCCAGGAATTACGCGCAGTGCAGCCAGTTGCTCAACCGGCTCATGCGTAGGACCGTCTTCGCCGACGCCGATACTGTCATGCGTAAATACATAGATCGCAGGCACGCCCATAATGGAAGCCAGACGAATTGCCGGACGCAGGTAGTCGGAGAAGACGAAGAACGTACCGCCGAATACTTTCAAGCCGCCGTGAAGCAGCATGCCGTTGACGGCAGCGCCCATACCGAACTCGCGTACGCCGAAGTACACGTTTTGGCCGCTGTAATCCTTCGCTGTCATAACGCCAAGGTCTTTCATGTGCGTCATCGTGGAGGATTCCAGGTCAGCCGATCCGCCTACGAGAGACTTCACGTTCTTCGCGATCGCGTTCAGCACGATACCGGAAGCGGTACGCGTACCTTTTTCCGCAGGGGCGGCGGCAGGAATGTCTTTATCCCAGCCTTCAGGCAGGTCGCCGTTCACAGCCGTTTGGAACTGCTTGGCCAATTCAGGGTATGCCTTCGCATACTCGGCGAACATTTGCTCCCAAGCCGCATTGGCTTCAATGCCTTTTTGCTTCACAGCCGCAAAGTGCGTGCGCACTTCTTCAGGCACATAGAAATGCTGATCTTCCGGCCAGCCGTAAGCTTTTTTCGTCAAAACCACTTCATCTACGCCAAGCGGAGAACCGTGAGGACCTACGTGACCGCCTTTGCCCGCTTTGTTCGGAGAACCGAAGCCGATAATCGTCTTCACTTCGATCATCGTCGGACGAGGATCCTGCTGCGCTTCCACGATCGCTTTATCCAGCGCGTCCAGATCGTTGCCGTCTTCTACGCGAAGCACCTGCCAGCCGTAGCCTTCGAAGCGCTTCTTCGCGCTCTCGGAGAAAGACAGGCTCAATTCGCCGTCAAGGGAAATATCGTTGGAATCGTACAGCACGATCAGCTTGCCCAGCTGCATGTGGCCTGCAAGCGAAGCCGCTTCGGAAGAAATGCCTTCCATCAAATCGCCGTCGCCACAGATGGAGTAGGTGTAGTGATCGACGACTTTGTATTGATCTTTATTGTAAACCGAAGCCAGATGCGCCTCGGCAATTGCCATACCTACCGCCATACCGAAGCCTTGTCCCAATGGACCCGTCGTTGCATCGACACCCGCTGTGTGGCCAACCTCCGGATGTCCGGGCGTTTTGCTTCCCCACATACGGAACTGCTTCAGCTCTTCCATCGGAAGATCATAGCCGCTCAAGTGCAGCAGGCTGTACAGCAGCATGGAGCCGTGTCCTGCGGACAGGACAAAACGGTCGCGGTTGATCCATGTCGGATTGTCCGGGTTGTGGCTCATAAATTTGGCAAACAGCTCGTACCCCATAGGGGCCGCACCCATCGGCATACCAGGGTGTCCGGACTTCGCCTTCTCAATCGCATCAATGGCAAGCGTACGGATCGTATCGATGGACAATTGCTCAATCGCTTTATTCGTTACAGTCATGTTTGAACCTCCTATTTGATTTGGAGCAGCACTGCACGCGTCCTGCCCGAGAAGCCCGACAGAACCCGTTATAATGCAGTTGTTCACGTGTGCAAAAATTATTGACACAATTACTCACTTGCACCATTTTACCATTGTCCGTTACAGTTTGCCACCATTAACCTCTTTCCTATTCAAAAAAGATGAGCTGGACCTCCCCCGTCCCGCAGCCGGAAAAACGCCTGCTTTGACAGCAACAAAACCGGCATCTGCCGGCTTGGGATCAGTCAAAAAATAGTCTGTAAAATATGTGGTAAAAATTAAGTCAAACTAAAGGAATTCCGATTTCGCTGGCGAATAATTACTATTCGGATTTGCTCTTGATCCTGTTATTCTATAGCGGTGGGAGTCGAATATGAACCATCTGTTGCTGGAACTGGCCAACACGCGTCATACATATCGTAAAATGATTAATTTATATTGGACGACCATTGTCTTGACGGTGCTGCTGGAATATTGGCTTCACCGGGTAAGATTCGGTGCCGTTCCGGACTATTTACCGAGTACATTGGTGCTTCAGGCCATCGGTCTCGCTCTCGCTACCGGCGTGATCGAAATGCTGTACCGCTACCGCAAGGTGCAGAGCGACAACCTGCTTATCGTCACGGGCGTCGTCTACGCCTCATCTATCATTTATATTAATCCGACCATCGGCATCGTACCTGC
>Ga0182739_1005363_pt1 | contig 10198 bp, 11 predicted proteins | sample eDN5th30CBELigBY_FD_128873 | JGI IMG/M metagenome (GOLD analysis project Ga0182739, IMG submission 128873) | Enriched backyard soil microbial communities from Emeryville, California, USA - eDNA 5th pass 30_C BE-Lig BY (version 2) (version 2) | ecosystem: Environmental > Terrestrial > Soil >...
AATGGAACCCCTCCATTTTGCCAAATTCGAATAGCTGCCCTGGAAGATGTTAAATAGTCCATAATATGAGCCGGATGATCAGCAGACCCTCCAATAATTGCAATTCGCGGTGCATCCTTTTCTAGGCGGTGAATAATTTCCTCGAGTGTCCAATCAGGAGTGCCTCCCTCGTAGAGCGGTCCCAAGATTTTTTTGGAATTGTCTAATAAACCTGCTACTGTAATTGGCTCATTAGCCTTCCCTTGTACATGGTCACTATAAGGATTAACTCTACTTTGCATTAATGGAAATACCATAATTCCCCTCCTCGTTTTTTATAAGAATACTAGCGATAGAACTGGAATAAACGTGATGATTAATAGAATGATTGTCATCACAATAATAAACGGAATAATCGCCTTTGATAATGCCTCGAGACTGACTCCTGAAATACTTGAACCAACAAATAAGTTGACTCCAACAGGCGGAGTAATAAACCCTACCGCTAAAGCAACGATCATAATAATACCGAAATGAATTGGATCATAACCAACTTGAATTGCAATTGGTAATAGAATCGGTGTTAAAATAATGATGGCAGCGATTGTATCCATAAAGCATCCTACAATTAAAAGTAAAACAATGATTAGCAACATAATAATGATTTTGTTATCAGATAGTGACAATAATCCATTTGCAATTTTAAGCGGAATTTGTTCCATGGCTAAGAGTTTACCGAACCCCGTTGCACTTCCAACAATAATTAAAATCGTTGCTGACATAAGTGCCGAATCAACAAAAACCGATGTAAGGTCTTTAAGTTTTAGTTCACGATATACAAAGGCTCCAATAACAAATCCTACAGCAACCGCAATGGCAGCTGCTTCAGTCGGAGTAAAAATACCGCCATATATTCCCCCTAAGATGATAAAAGGAATTAATAATGACCATTTGGCATTCCAAATTTGCTTACCGATATTGGAAAACGACGCTTTCTCCGTACTACCTTTATATCCGGCTTTTTTTGCATAATAGTACGCATATGCCATTAAACCAAGCCCAACTAAAACCCCAGGAATAATACCTGCCATAAACATGTCGCCAATAGAAACGCTCCCTGACACACCATACATAACCATAGGAATCGAAGGAGGAATAATTACACCGATAGAACCGGCTGATGCTACAACAGCGGTAGAAAACTTAATATCATAGCCTTTTTTCACCATCGCTGGAATCATAATACTACCTACTGCAGCTACAGTAGCAGGGCCAGAACCAGAGATTGCGGCGAAGAACATACATGTTACGATAGCTGTAAGTGCTAACCCGCCTGTTACAGAACCTACAAGAGACTCTGCAACTGCGATGAGTCGTTTGGAAATACCGCCTTTACCCATAATTTCCCCCGCCAGAATAAAGAACGGGATTGCTAACAATGGAAATGAGTTTGCAGCAGTAGTAAGCTCTTTCATAATAAACTCTATCGGCATTGTGCCATCAATTAAAATCGCAATCATTGCAGATAGACCTAATGAGATTCCAATTGGAACCGTTAAGATCAGTAAAATTGCAAAAGATATAAATATTGTAATCCCCATTTTAATCCCCCTACCTACAGTTTAGGCATGTCTTCATCTATGATTTCTTCATTGTTTTTAAACATCTTCGTTTCAAAATACATACGTTGAATTAAACGAATAGAAGTTAAAACCATTCCAAGCGGCATACCGAGATACATAATCGACATTGGGATACCTAATGATGGAGCACTTTGTCCACTTGTATCAATCATTTCAAAGATTGAAAAACCATAGTACATTGCATAGAGAGCAAATATTAAAAATAGAACGTGAGCAACCATATTAATGAAGTATTTACCTTTACGACCTAAAACAACTAGCAATGCTTCAACACGAATATGTTTGGCCTTTTTAACCCCATAACTGATCCCTATGTACACCAGCCAAACGAAACAAAATCTTGCCAACTCTTCTGACCAGGTAAGTGAACTTTGGGCCACATACCGCATAAATACTTGTAATACAATTACAACCGTCATAACCCCAAGTAAAATTAACAACAACACTCTTTCAAAGTTTTCATCCAGCCATCTCAATACACTCATGTAATCCCCCCTTTTTTCGATAAATGCGACGAGAAATCAAAATTATTTCTGATTTCTCATCGCATCAATATTATTGGGCCTTTTCAATTTCTTCTAAATATTCATTAACAAAATCTTCGCCGATTGTTGATTTATACTTCTCAATAACTGGTTGTACAGATTTTTTAAATGCTTCTAATTCTGCACCTTCAATTTTGTTATATTCCATTAAACCTTTTAATTCTTCTAAAGCAGAAGCTGCTGTTTCACGAGATAAATCACGGTTATGCTCACCAGCTTCTAAAGCTGCAGCCTGAACGATTTCACGTTGCTCTTCTGATAAACCATCCCAAGTTTTTTGACTGATTAAGAAAATAAATGGAGAATAAATATGGTTTGTTTCAGTTAAATATTTTTGTACTTCCGGATATTTTTCAAGAAAAATTGTTGGATAAGGATTCTCTTGTCCATCTACTGTTTTTTGTTGCATTGCTGTAAATAACTCTGTGAAAGCCATTGGTGTTGGGTTGGCACCCATTGCAGACCAAGCACCTAAGTGAATTTCATTTTCCATAGTTCTGATCTTTAACCCTTTTAAATCATCAATTGATTTAACAGCTTTTTTACTGTTTGTTAATTGGCGGAAACCATTTTCCCACCAAGCTAATTGTAAAACACCTTGGCTTGAAGCTTTTTCTGCAAGTTTATCGCCAAATGGGCCCTGCAATACTGAATCTACAATATCTGTATCCGTTAAAGTGAAAGGTAAATCGAATACCCCATACTCCGGAACAAACGATGTAAATGGTGCAGTTGAAGGAATTGTAATTTCCAATGTTCCAAACTGTAACATTTCAATTGCTGAGCGGTCATCAGCAATCTGACCTGAGTGATATACTTCAACTTCTAATGAATCCGTTTTTGCTTCAACTAATTCTTTAAATTTCACTGAACTTTTATATAACGGTGTCTGATCATTTAACCCCAAACTGATACGTAATTTTTTCTTTTCTCCACTATCTGCCGATACAGATGAATCTGCATTTACAGGTATTCCATTCGATTCTTCGTCACTTCCCCCACATGCTGCAAGTGCTAATGTAAACAACAACAAAAACCCTAAATAAAGTAACTTTTTCATCCAAACATCCCCTTTGTTTGATATTATGAAACGACGTTTTGAGATTGTTAGAAAACGCTTTCAAAACTTATTTTTTATTCTAAATTACTATTCTTTCAAAATCAAGAATATTCTGTATAATTTTAATATTCGTACAAATATACTATTTTTTCACTATAAAGGAATTTTCTATAAATAGCCCTACGTCTACAATTCCTGAGATTATTTTTAGTTCTTGGTAAGTAATTTTCACATCAAATGGTTTTTCTTTTTTTATATCTACAATGTAGTTATTATTATCTGTAATAAAATATTCATTTCCGATTTTCCTTATCGCTACATGAAATCCGAGTTTAATTATTTTTTCAATTGTCCATTTAAAATTATATGGAACAATTTCTACTGGAATAACTTCATTTGCAAATTCTTCAACAAATTTTGATTCGTCAGCAATAATCACCTTTTTTTGTGATTTTTCAAGAACTTGTCTTTCTCTAAATAATGAGCCTCCACCACCTTTAATAAGGTTATGTCTTGCATCAATTCGATCAGCACCGTCAAATGAAATATCTAATAAAGCAGTATCCTCTATATTCGAAATATTCAGTCTATGATGCATTGCATAACTTTCAATTCTTTTAGAAGCAGGGACAAAGTGTAACTGAAGTTGTTCTCGTTTTATCCTTTCAGCAATCAAATCTACAAATATTTGCATTGTAGAACCAGACCCTAAACCAATAATTGTATTGTCTTCTACCATTTGAACCGCTTTTTCCGCTAATTCCCTTTTTTGAGTCAGATTTTGACTTTTATCATACGGTCCTACCATTCGGCAACAGTCCCATCAGCATGTCTCCAAACAGGATTCTTCCATTCGTGACCGACCTTCTGCTGTTCACGTACAAATCCTTCGTTAATCTCTATTCCTAATCCCGGTTTTTTAAGGTTTTCAACAAAACCGTCTTTATACTCAAATACACTAGGATCTACTAAGTAATCTAAAATATCATTTCCTTTATTGTAATGAATGCCTAAACTTTGCTCTTGAATAAATACGTTATAACATGTCGCATCTACTTGCAGACAAGAAGCTAAAGCAATAGGCCCTAATGGACAATGAGGTGCCACTGCAACATCATATGCTTCTGCCATCGAAATAATTTTTTTGCACTCCGTAATACCGCCTGCATGAGATAAATCGGGCTGAATAATATCAACATAGCCATCTGCCAACAATTTTTTAAAATCCCAACGAGAATACATTCTTTCGCCAGTGGCTATTGGAATGCTAGTATGCCTTGCAATTTCCCGAAGCGCCTCATTGTTTTCTGGCAATACCGGCTCTTCAATAAACATCGGATGATATTGTTCCAGTTCCTTGGCTAGAAGCTTTGCCATTGGTTTATGAACTCTCCCATGAAAATCTATACCAATACCAAAATCCTTACCTAAGTTTTCTCTAATAATTGCTACTCGCTCCAATACGTTTTCAACTTTTGAAAAAGAATCAATCATTTGAAGCTCTTCTGTTGCATTCATTTTAATCGCCGTGAATCCATTATCATGGGCTTTTTTTGCTTGTTCTAAAATATCATTTGGACGGTCGCCACCAATCCATGAGTATACCCTTGTCTTCTCTCTGCATGTACCACCTAGCAAATCATAAACCGGTGCATCATAGTACTTTCCTTTAATATCCCATAATGCCTGATCAATTCCGGCTATTGCACTCATTAATATAGGACCGCCTCGATAAAACCCGCCCCGATATAATTCATTCCAAATATCTTCAATATTCATCGGATTTTTACCTATTAAATACGGTTGTAATTCCTGAACGCAAGCTTCTACCGTAGCTGCTCTTCCTTCAACAATTGGCTCGCCCCAACCAATGATTCCTTCGTCTGTGCTAACCTTCAAAAACAACCACCTTGGCGGGACCCTAAATGTTTCTATAGCAGAGATTTTCATGCTTTCACCTCATTAAATTTTTCAACATATTGCCGAGCAATCTCAGTGATTTGATCGAAATCCCTATTATCTATTAATTTCTTATCAAATAATGCACTCCCAATCCCTACTGCAACAGCGCCATTATTGAGAAACTCAGTCATATTCTCCAAACTCACTCCCCCAGTCGGCATAAGGGGAATATGTGGTAGCGGACCCCTCATATCTTTAAAATAACCAGGTCCCAACTTAGTTGCAGGGAATACTTTTAAAATATCAGCTCCAGCTGAATATGCTTGAACAATTTCCGTAGGAGTATAGACACCAGGAATAGAAATTCTTCCATACCGATTTGTTAATTGAATTGTATCGATATCCAAAATTGGCGAAAAAATAAAGTCTGCGTTAGCCTCGATTGCTTGCTTAGCGGTTTCTTTATCTAATACCGTTCCTGCCCCAACTAAAATACTTGTATTGTATTTTTCCTTTAATCGACGAATCGTATTAAAGCTGTCTTCGCTATCAACTGTGACTTCGAGTACTTTAATACCACCTTCAACAATCGCTTCCGTTACTTCCATTACTACAGTCGGGTCTATTTTTCGTACGACAGCAACTACTCCATTTTGTTCAATAAACTTTAACTTATCCCATTTATACATCAAATCCCCCCTATCTTAAGATGTCTACTTGTTCATTAGATTGGCAAAGCATTTCAAATTCTTCTCTATTCGGTAAGCCTTCTATATCGCCAAACTGTTGAATAACACAAGCGCCGAGTAAATTACCAAAGTAGACACTTCTTTCTAATGATTGATTCGTTAGTAAGCCATGAATAAATCCTGCAGCAAAAGCATCTCCAGCTCCAACCGGATCTACTATTCCTGAAACTGGGACTGTTGGCACTTCAGTCAATTTTCCATTAATCGAAAATAGGGTAGAGGATGCCCCCTTTTTTATTACAATAACTTGTCCTTCATTTTTCGTAAGTATATTGCAAATGTCGCTCTCATTAGTGGTACCTAGTAAAAATTCAGCCTCAGATAAGCCTGTTAAAATATAATCAGCATGAGCTGCAATATCTAAAATAACTTCCTTTGCCTCTTCTTTTGGCCAAAGTTTAAATCGAATATTGGGATCGAAAATTATAGGTATATGATTTTCCTTGGCGATTTCAATAATTTTAAATATCATTTCTCTGCAAGATAGGCTTATGGCAGGTGTAATCCCAGTTAAATGAATATACTTAGATGATTTTATTACATCAGCCGGGATATCCTGTACACTCATCTTGCTCGCAGCAGAATCTTTCCGATAATAATACACATGTGTAGCTTCCTTGGTTTTTTGCTCTTTAAATAGCAATCCTGTTGGATTATCAGAAGATACTTTAACATTCGAAACATCTACGCCTTCTGCCCTTATCGATTTAATGATCCGTTTACCAAAAGGATCTTTCCCTACTTGAGACATATACGCAACATTATGACCTAATCTGGCCAGTCCAATAAGAACGTTGGATTCTGCACCACCAATTTTCTGATAAAGAGCAGGTATATCTTCAAAATTTCCTATTTGCATTGCTTGAAAAATTATCATTGTTTCTCCAACCGAAAATACATCTTTAATTTTAATCACCCCTTACTAACTTTGTGTCCACCGAAGGAATATCGCAAAGCAGATACTACTTTCCCGCTAAAAGTCTCATCTTCAAGAGAGCGATTTCTCATCATTAAAGATAAATAGGTTACAGGCATGGGTAATTGTAATTTTATAGACTCTTCCATTAGCCATTTCACTTCACCTGAAGCATGCATTTTACCGGAAACATTATCCAACTTATTATTATCCTGAAAAGAATCTACTAATAATTCCATCAACCAGCTTCTAATAACCGAGCCACTGTTCCAATTTTTCGCTACTTCCGAATAGTTAAAATCGAATTCACTTTTTTCCAACATTTCAAATCCTTCTGCAATCGCTTGCATCATTCCGTATTCAATGCCATTATGAATCATTTTCAAATAATGGCCGCTCCCTGATACTCCTGCATATATAAGTCCATCATTACAGCAGATTTCTTTCAAAAATGGCTCTATTTTTTCATATACAGCCGCGTCTCCACCAATCATGGCACATAGACCATTTCTCGCTCCATTTATGCCACCACTTGTTCCCATATCTAAAAAATGTATCCCTTTTTGTTTGAATAAAGCAGCCCATTCCATCGCTTCTTTATAATTAGAGTTGCCCCCCTCAATCAGAGTGCTTCCTTCCGGTAATCGCTCTAATAACACGGTTAAAACTTCGTCTGTCACTTTTCCTGGTGGTACTAGAAGAAATATTAGATCATCGGGTTTAATTTCCTGAAGAATCTTTTCTTCCTCTTCAATAAACATGAAGGACTTGCTATGGAATAATTCTTCTTTGTCGATGCTTTCCTTTATTGAACGATCGATATCATATCCTATAACGGAATATCCCTTTTCAAGAATATTCAAGGCTATGTTACGTCCCATCTTCCCAAAACCATAAATTACAGCTCTCAACAGTCTCATCCTTCCCAAGCTTAACCAAGCATTTTAATAATCAGCTGTACGAGAATTATTAGCATCATTATTCGAAGCAAAGGTTTTACATATTTTAAATCTATTTTTTTAGATATAAAGACACCTAGAAAACCACCAATTATTGCTCCTCCTGTTATTGCAAACGCTATCGCCCAAATCATGTGGCCTGATGAAATATAAGAAATAAGCGCACCGCTACACCAGCCGAGTAAAGAAATTCTCGTAAATAATATAGCTTTGTAGTATTGCAATTGATCATTTGAAAAAACATAGATGGCTAATGTGCTGCTGCCTGGACCAAAAATGCCATCATAAAATCCAATTGCACTTAGCAGCTGGTAAGTTTTTCTTTTATTAATTATCTTTTCATTTGATCCAAAAAAGCTGTTGGAATAAAAAGTCATTGCAAAAGCAAAAATCATTAATATAATCGCTATCGTACTTAAAACTTTTTCATTGAGGCTAGAAGCAAATGCCCCCCCAATAAAGCCGCTAATTAATCCGATGACAAAGAGCATTATACATTCAGATAGATTCACTTCTTTTTTTCTAATACTATTTATTGAAGTTAGTAGTGTACTGATTACCGCTCCAAATTTATCTGCAGAGATGGCGTTGTGGATTGGAATTCCCATTAACAGCATTGTTGGTAATGATATTAGTCCACCGCCGCCAACAAGTGCACTAACTAAATGACTAAGAAAGCCAAGAAAAAAAACGATAATGAGAAGTGAATAATCCACCGGCAAAACGCCCCCACTGTTTTATATTATGAAACGTCGTTTTCGTTTTACTTTAAAAAGTTGGACCAATTCTCCAAATACCAAAATCATGTTGCCCTAAAATCTCAGCTTTTGTTAACTTACCGGAACTTACCGCTGCAATTTCGGATAGTAGTCTTTCGCCCACTTCTTCTATTGTTTCAGTCCCTTCAATAACCGTCCCCGCATTAACATCCATATTTTCTTTCATCTTTTCGAAAATAGGAGAGTTAGTGGTAATTTTAATTACGGGTGCAATAGGTGAACCTGTCGGTGTACCTCTCCCTGTCGTAAATAATACTAACTGTGCACCGCCGGCAACCATCCCCGTCAATTGTTCAATATCATGCCCTGGTGTATCCATCCACACTAAACCTTTTTCTGTAGGTGTTTCAGCATATTCAATTATTTCATTAAGTGTGCTGGTACCTGCCTTATTTGCTGCACCAAGAGATTTTTCTTCCAATGAGCTTAATCCGCCTTTTACATTCCCTGGACTTGGGTTACCTGAACGAATATCTACACCCATCAACACTGAACGCGCTTCCATTTGTTCGATTACTTCGTAAACCCTTTTAGCTATATGACTATTTTTTGCACGATTGGCCAATAGGTGTTCCGCGCCGATTAATTCAGTAGTTTCGGCTAAAATAACCGTACCGTCCATTTTTACAATTTCATCACTTACATAACCAACTGCCGGGTTTGCAGAAAGTCCCGAACAAGCATCCGAACCGCCACATTCAGTTCCTATAGTTAATTCACTAAAATCACATAACTCCCTCTGCAACATAGAAGCCTCTTGTACAAATTGAACAGCATGTTTTGCTCCTTCTGCAATTGCATCCAATGTACCTCCATGATCTTGTATGGAAACTAACTTAACAGGCTTACCGGTTTTTTCTATTTCTTTAAAAACACTTCGAGCCTGATGTGTTTCACAACCAAGACCGACAACAATCACCGCATAGACATTAGGATTACAGCCCATTCCTACATATGTACGAAATGTTTGATCATAATCAACGCCTACTTGTGCACATCCATGCTGATGCACAAAAGAAACAGTCCCTTGCACCAGTTCCGTTATTTGGTTAGCTACTTTTGTGGCACAAGTAATTGTCGGTAAAATCAACACATGATTTCTTATACCAACCCTACCATCCGGTCTACGATATCCCCAAAACTTCTTCCCTTGTAAATCAATCAAACTTTATCGCCCCTTCCTCTCGTACCTTCAAGGTTATGCACATGGACGTGAAAACCTTTTAAAATATTACAAGTTGCCACTCCGATTGTTTCTCCGTATTTAATAATACGGTCCCCTTTCAAAATATCTTCCAGAGCAAATTTATGACCAAATTGAATTTCTTGTTTTAACTTAATTAGGTTATTTTTCAGTGGAATTTGAATCTCTGAATCAATAGGAATATTCTCTAATGCTGTTGCTACGTTATCCCTTTCAGTTAGAACAATATACTTCAAAACAGAAAAACACCACACTTTCGACAAATTTTAATTCTTAAACAGAATATATTGTTAATAGTACCATACGTCAATAGTAAATTTCTGAATAATTTATTTATTTAATATATTCGGATAATTTAAGTTATTTTAGTAAAACTTCTCAATTTTTATCAAAAATTTTAGTATTAAGCTTTTTTATGTTATACAAGCGTTTTCACCGTATTAATTAAAATATAAAGTAGAA
>Ga0182739_1005364_pt1 | contig 10196 bp, 8 predicted proteins | sample eDN5th30CBELigBY_FD_128873 | JGI IMG/M metagenome (GOLD analysis project Ga0182739, IMG submission 128873) | Enriched backyard soil microbial communities from Emeryville, California, USA - eDNA 5th pass 30_C BE-Lig BY (version 2) (version 2) | ecosystem: Environmental > Terrestrial > Soil >...
GCAGCACAGCCCCGACGTCCTGCGCCTGGTGCGCGAGCGCGCCGCCGATTTCGGCATCTGCAACCGGATCGCGGGCGCGGACGGGCTGACGCTGCTGCCGTACCGCCGCGACCGGCTTGCCGTGATGCTGCCGTCCGGCCATCCCAAGGCGGCCGCGCGCCAGCTCAGCCTGGCGGACATTGCCGAGGAAACCTTCGTGGGCCTGCGCGAGAACAGCGCGCTGACCCAGCTGCTGGCCGCACGGGCCGCGGCGCTGGGCAGGACGCTGTCGGTCAAGATCCGCGTGGCGAGCCTGGATGCGCTGTGCCGCATGGCGCACGCCGGCCTGGGCATCGCCGTCATGCCGCAGCAGGTGGCCGAACTGTACCTGCAGGCGCTGGATGTGGTGGTGCGGCCGCTGTCGGACGACTGGGCGCGCCGCGAGCTCTGCATCGTGTTTCCCGGCCAGGCGCAGCTGTCGGCCACCGCGGGCACCCTCGTCAAGTTCCTGGCGCAGCAGGGCTGACCCGCGCCGCCCCGCCGCCGTCGCCATTCGCGATGGCGGGACTGCCGAGATGACACTTCGGCATTGTCCGCGGTCTTCGTATAGTCAAGGCGCGTTCATCGCCGGTACGGGGCATCCAGACCCCGCTGCGTCCTATACGGAGACACCATGACCCCCACCAGAATCCTTGCGGGCTGTGCGCTCGCCCTTGGCGCCCTGTGCGCGGCATCGACCGCCGCGGCAGCCGGCTATCCGGACCGTCCCATCCGGCTGATCGTGCCCACCTCGCCCGGCTCGACCGCCGACGTGGTGGCGCGCGTGGTGGCCGAGAACCTGGGCAAGGCCCTGGCCCAGCCCCTGATCGTCGAAAACCTCGCGGGCGCGGCCGGCATTCCCGGCACGCGCCAGCTCGTGTCGGCCAAGCCGGACGGCTACACGCTGGGCATCGTGTCGTCCAACCACGCCATCAATCCCAGCCTGTACAAGAGCCTGCCCTACGACACCGTCCGGGACATCACGCCCATCTCCGTCATCGGCACCACGCCGCTGGTGGTCGTGGTGGGGGAAAACTCGCCGTACAAGACGATGGCGGACCTGCTGAAGGCCGCCCGCGAGCAACCCGGCAAGATCAACTACGGCTCGTCGGGCACGGGCAGCGTCCTGCATCTGGCGGGCGAGTTGCTCAAGTCCAAGGCGGGCGTGGACATGATGCATATCCCGTACAAGGGCGGCAATGCCCTGATCACCGATGTGATGTCGGGACAGATCCAGGTCGCCTTCCTGGCGACCCCCTCGGTGCTGGCACAGGTGCAGGCCGGCAAGCTGCGGGCGCTGGCCGTCAGCACGCCCGGGCGCCTGGCGGTCCTGCCCGACGTGCCGACGCTGGACGAGGCCGGCGTGAAGGGCTATTCGTACGACGCCTGGATCGCGCTGATCGGGCCGGCCGGGCTGCCCGCCGACATCGTGCAAAAGTTGCAGGCCGCGACCCGCCAGACCATGCAGTCGGCCCCGGTGCTCAAGGCGCTGTCGCCGCAGGGCTTCGTGGCGCAGGGCACCAGCGCCAGCGAGGCTGCCCAGACGCTCGCCGCGGAACTCACCAAGAGCCAGGCGCTGGTCAAGGCGGCTGGCGTCACCATCGAATGACCGTATTGCCATGACTGCCGCCACCATCCTTGACGCCCCGGCCCGCCTGCTCTTCCTGTCGCAAGATCCGGCGCGCGTGGCCGCGCAGCTCGACGGCGCGGCGCTGTCGCAGGAAGCGGCCGCGCCGCTGCGCGACGACATCTCCACCGATGAGATCACGCCGGTGCCGATCCTGACGCACTTCGACGAGAAGCTGGGCCGCTACCCGTACACCGGCTTTCGGGCGGACGGCGCGCTGCCCATCGGCATCGACGCGGTCCGGCAGGCGGGCATCAACGTGGTCGTCGCGGGCAAGCGCTACGGCAAAGGGTCCTCGCGCGAGCACAGCCCAATGGCCGAGAAGTCGGCCGGCGTGCGGCTGGTCATCGCGGAAAGCTTCGAGCGCATCTATCGCCAGAACGCCGACAACATCGGGCTCTACACCAGCACCGACATGGGCCTCGCGGCGCGCCTGCAACGGGGCGAGCGCATCACGGTCGACGAGATCGTCGCGGGCCGTGACGCGCTGGCCGCGGCCATCGTCAGGGCGGGCGGGCTGCTGGCCTTCGGACAGGCGCAGTTGCGCGACGTTGCGCCCGCGGCCGGCCGGGAAGGGCCGGCGCCGCGCACGTTGTTCGAAAAAATCGTCCTGCGCCATCTGTTGCAGACGCCCGCGACGGCGACCGATCCGGTGCAGGGCGCGGGCGTCTTCATCCGCGCGGACTGGCGCTTCATCCATGAGTACTACACCGGCATGGCCGCCCATATGCTGCATGCGCGGTTCGGCCGGCCCCTGCGGCTGGTGGACCCGGAACGGATCGTGGTGTTCGAGGACCACACCTCGTACGTCGACGAAAGCCCGAACCACGTGCGCGCGGGCATCGTCCCCAACGTGCGCGCCATGTGCCAAGCGCAGCGCGATTTCGCCGACGCCTATGCGCTGCGCCAGCATCGCACGCTGACCGAGGCCGAGGCGGCGCGCGACGGTGGCGCCAACGTGGCCGGCATCTCGCACGCCATGATGGCCGAGCACTACGCGCTGCCGGGCCAGGTCGTGGTGGGCACGGACTCGCACACGCCGCACAGCGGCGCGCTGGGCTGCGTGGCCTTCGGCGTGGGCACGACCGACATGGCCAATGCCTTCGTCACGGGCGCCGTCCGGCTCACGATGCCGGCCAGCCTGCGCATCGAGCTGGACGGTGCGCCGCCGCCCGGCGTCACGGCCAAGGACATCGTGCTGCACCTGCTGGCCCTGCCGGAAATCCGCGCGGGCGCGGGCGTGGGCAAGGTGTTCGAGTTTGCGGGCGCAGCCATCGCCGGCCTGTCCATCGACGAGCGCGCCACGCTGACCAACATGACCGCCGAGCTGGGCGGGCTGACGGGCATCGTCGCGCCCGATGCCGAGACCGCGCGCTTCCTGCGCGAACGCCGCGGCGTGGACGCCGGCATCGAACCCTGGATGCGCAGCGATCCGGGCGCCGAATACGCGGCCATCCTGCGCGTGGACTGCGCGGCGCTGTCGCCGCTGGTGGCCGCGCCGGGCGATCCGGGCAATGGCGTGCCCCTGTCGACCCTCACGGCGCGGCCGCGCATCGACATCGCCTATGGCGGCTCCTGTACCGCCGGCAAGCGCGAGGACTTCGATCACTACCATCAGGTCCTGGCCTGGGCGGTGGCGCGCGGGCTGACGCTGCCCGAGGGCGTGACGCTGTTCCTGCAGTACGGGACGACCGCGGTGCGGGATTACTGCGTGGCGCAGGGCTACGACAAGACCTTTGCCGCGGTGGGCGCGCGCATCCTGCAACCGTCGTGCGGCGCCTGCGCCAACTGCGGACCCGGATCGTCCACCGACGCCTCGCAGGTGACGATCAGCGCCATCAACCGCAATTTCCCCGGCCGGTCGGGGCCGGGCAGCGTCTGGCTGGCCAGCCCGCCCACGGTCATGGCCAGCGCGCTGGCGGGGGAACTGGTGTCCTTCGCGGAATTGCAGGCGCGCCACGCGGCCGATTGAATTTCGACTCCTGGCCGCTCGCCTCGCACGGGCCCGCCGTCCGGCTACTAGGGTTCCCCCCACTTCGCCGGCGGCGAAGCCCTGCTTAATCAATCCTTAATTGGCAGCCCTTCGCGCCTGCGTCAGAGTGCGCAACAGAGAAAACGGCCGCCAGATGCCGTTTCCGGCCGAGCGCCCCGATCGCGCGCGCTGCGGCCTGCCGCAAGGCGCCCTTGCACGGGAAACACCCTGTCGACGATGTGAACCCGGGACACACCGGGAGCTTGCTGACTGGCCGCGCCGCCATGGCTGCGGCTTCCCCCTGTTGGTCCGAGGAGACAACAATGAGCAAGAGCTGGAAAGCAATGGTTGGGGCGGTGGCGGTGATGGCGGGCGGATGGGCGCAAGCCGCCGACGCGCCGCCCACCGACGTGAAGCTGATGCAGCTGTCGGTGGGCAAGATCGAGCTGGACAAGGGCTTCATGACCGCCATGGTCGACGTAGGCACCAAGATCAAGATTCCGGTGCCCGCCTACGTGATCCAGCACCCGCGCGGCCTGGTGCTGTTCGACACCGGCATGAACCAGGCCACGGCGGACGGCAATTGCGCCAACTACTGGGGACAGGGCCTGTGCGGCGCCTTTAATTCCATCCAGGGCCGCGACGAGGTCATCGACCGCCAGCTCAAGGCCGCGGGCTTTGACGTGAGCGACGTGAAGTACGTCGTCTACTCGCACTTCCACCTGGACCACGCCGGCAATATCAAGATGTTCCCCAAGGCCAAGCACGTGGTGCAGAAGGCCGAATTGCGCGCCGCCTGGTGGCCCGAGAAATTCCAGCGCGCCGCCTACGTGATGAAGGACTTCGACACCACGCGCGACTACGACTTCATCCAGGTGGAAGGGGACTTCGACCTGTTCGGCGACGGCACCATCGTGCTGCTGGACACCAAGGGCCACACGCAGGGCCACCAGTCCCTGCAGGTGAAGCTGCCCAAGACCGGCACCGTGCTGCTGGCGGCGGACGCCATCTACACCGGCGAGAACGAGGCGGGCGTGATCCCCGGCATCACCTGGAACACGGCGGCGTCCATGCAGGCCATCGACCGCCTCAAGCAGATCCGCGACGCGCGCCAGGGCCAGCTCTGGTACAGCCACGACGCGGAGCAGCACGCGCAGAACGCCAAGACCAAAGTCTTCGACTGAGCGCGCGCCATGGAGCCCGCCGTCGCCTTGCACCAGGTCTGCAAGTCGTTCGGGCCGCGCCAGGTCCTGGATTCCCTCAGCCTGTCCGTCAGGCCGGGCGAGATCCTGGGCCTGCTGGGACCGAACGGCAGCGGCAAGACCACCACGCTGCGCCTGATGGCGGGCTTTTACACGCCCGACAGCGGGCGCATCACCATCCGCGGCCGCGCGCCCGCGCCGGGCCGGGGCAATGCCGATATCGGCTATCTGCCCGAGCGCGCGCCGCTGTATGACGCCCTGACGGTGACGCAATACCTGGAGTTCGGCGCCGGGGTCAAGGTGCAGGGCGGCGCCCGCGCGCGCCGCCTGGCCATCGAGCGCGCCATCGACGGCTTCGATCTGCAGGGCGTGGCGCGCTCGGTGATCGGGCGGTTGTCCAAGGGGCAGCGCCAGCGCGTGGGACTGGCGCAGGCCGTGCTGAACGACCCGCCGGTGCTGCTGCTGGACGAGGCCACCAACGGCCTGGATCCGGTGCAGATCGTCGAGGCGCGCGCGATGATCCGGCGCTGCGCCGAAGGCCGGGCGGTGGTGTTCAGCAGCCACCTGATGCAGGAAGTGGAGGCGCTGTGTTCGCGCATCGCCATCCTGCGCGAGGGCCGGCTGGTGCAGGACCAGGCGCTGGGCGAATCGCGCACGGCGCTGCACCTGCAGCTTGCCCTGCCCACGGCCCGGCACGGCGCGTTGCACGCGGCCCTGTCAGCCTGCCCGGGCGTCAAGACCGTGGACATTTCCCTGCTGGAGGGCGGCCACAGCAAGTGGCGCATCGCCTGGGACTCCCCGGCCGCCGGCGCGGCCGCGTGCGACGCGGCGATGCGCGTGGCGCTGGCCCACGCCGAACTGCGCGCCGTGCTGCCGGCGCAGGAAGCCGTCGAGGCCCGCCTGCTGGCGGCGCTGGCGCCCAACGATCCCCCGCTACGGAGACGCGCATGAAAGGATTCGCGGCCTTGTACCGCAAGGAATTGCGCACCGACTTCGGCTCGCCCGTCGCGCTGGCCGTCGTCGCGGTGTTCTGGGCCCTGTCGGGCTACCTGTTCAGCTTCAACCTGTTCTTCGTCAGCACCGGCCAGATGGTGACGGCGTTCCATAACATGACCATCCTGCTGATCCTGGTGATGCCGCTGGTCAGCATGCGGGCGTTTGCCGAAGAGGCGCGGCAGGGCACGCTGGAACTGTTGCTGACCCTGCCGTTGTCGGACTTCACGCTGGTCGCGGCCAAGTACGCGGCCGGGCTGACCATGCTGGCGCTGATGCTGGCGGGCACCATGTCGGCGGTGCTGCCGCTGGCCTGGTACGGCGAGCCGGACTATGGCCCCATCGTGGGCGGCTACATCGGGGTCTTCCTGTACGGCGCGCTGTTCCTGGCGATCGGCATCGCCGTGTCCAGCGCCTGCGCGAACCAGATCGTGGCCGCCAGCGCCACCTGGGGCATTCTGGTGCTGCTGTGGTTCATCGACTACCCGGCCGCGCTGGACGCGTTTCCGGCGCTGTCGCCGTTCTTCCAGGCCTTGTCGCTGTCGGCCCAGCACGTGGACTTCATCCGGGGCGTGCTGCCCGGGCCCGCGACCGTCACGCTGGCCAGCGTGGCCGTGCTGGCCCTGATGGTGGCGTCGGTCAACCTGAAGCGCTGGAGGCTGCGATGAGCCCCGCCTTGCGCCGCGCCGGGCGGCGGCTGTCGCTGTGGCTGCCCGTGCTGGCCGTCGCCGCGCTGTTGCTGGCGCTGAATCTGTGGGCGTCGCGCCATCTGGGCCGCATCGACCTGACCGCGCAGCGGGTGTACAGCCTGGCGCCGGAAAGCCTGGAGGTTGCGCGCCAGGTTCGCCAGCCCGTCGAGGTGACGTGGTTCTACGACCTGCGCAACAAAAGCATGGTCGACGCGCTGGAACTGCTGCGGCAGTACGAGCGCGAGAACCCGCTGATCCGCGTGCGCGGCGTGGACCCCGCCCTGCGTCCGGCCGAGGCGCGCGCCGCCGGCATCCAGTTCGCGGGCAGCGCCGTGCTGGCCTCGGGCGAGCGGCGCACCACGATCAACGGCGGCACCGAGACCGACTTCACCAACGCGCTCATCCGCATCAGCCAGAATGGGGCGCAGACGGTCTGCTTCACGCAGGGCCACCGCGAGGCCATGCTGGACAGCCTGACTTCGCTGGACGACCTGGAGGAACACGACCACGACGAGAACCTGGTGGCCCGCGTCGAGGTGCACGAGCAGCACGGCATGGCGATGGCGCGCAACGCCTTGCAGACGCTGGGGTTTTCCACGCGCGCCGTCGGCGCGGGCAGCCTGGCGCAGGCCCTGCCGCGCTGCGCCGTGGTGGTGGCCGCCGGACCGCGCACCGCGTTCGGCCAGGACGACGCGCAGGCGCTGCGCCGCTGGACCGCCGCGGGCGGCAAGACGCTCCTGCTGCTGGAGCCCGACACGCGGCACGGCCTGGATGATCTGCTGGCCGATTTCGGGATTGCGCTGGCGCCGGGGGCGCTGAGCGATCCTGGCAGCCATTACCGCAACGATCCCGGCAGCCCGGCCGTCAGCGACTACACGCGCCACAAGATGACGCGCGGCCTGCCGCTGAGCTTCTTTCCGGGGGCCGCGGGGCTGGAACCGGCGGGCGACGGCCTGCCGCCCGGCGTGGTGGTGACGCCGCTGGCGCAGACCTCCGCCCAGGCCCATCCGCCCGGCCAGCCGCCGTCGCGCTACACGCTGATGGCGCTGGCCACGCGTAGTGCGCAGGCCGCCCGCGAAGACGGCGCCGCACGGCCGACGCTGCTGGTGGCGGGCGACAGCGACTTCGCCATCAACCGCCACTTCGCCACGCTGGGCAACGGCGCGCTGTTCACCAACGCCGTCACGCTGCTGGCGGGCGAGGACGCGCTTCTGTCGATCCGCCCGCGCCACTACGAAAACCGCCGCGTCGAGCTGACCAACCGGCAGATGCGCGCGGTGTTCTGGACTAGCACGGTGGCCTTGCCCCTGCTGGCGCTGCTGACCGGGCTGTTGCTGTGGTGGAGGCGCCGGTGAGCGCCGCGCGCGCCTTCTGGCCCGCGCTGCTGGCGGCCGGCATCGCGCTGTCGGCGTGGCAATGGCACGAGGCCGCGGAATCGCCGGCGCAGCACCACGGCCACACCCATCTGCATGACGACAGCGGCAAACCCGGGCGGCTCTATGCCTGGGACGCCGGCCGCGCGGCGCAGGTGACGCTGGCCTCGGCCGCCGGCTCGGTCCAATTGACACGCGGTCCGCAGGGATGGGCCGCCACGCCGCCCGGGCAGGCGGCGGGCTTTGACGCGGCCGGCTTCGTCGCGCTGTTTTCCCAGGCCCGCAGCGACCGCACGCTGACGCCGCAGGAAGGCGAGAACTATGGCCTCGCGCCGCCGCAACTGCGCATCGACGTGCGCGACGCCGCGGGCGAACGCCTGGCCCAGCTGGACGTGGGGGCGCTTGCGCCCGATGGACTAGGGCGTTATGTACGCCTGCCGGACGAGGCGCAGATCCGGATTATCCCGGACTATCAGACGCGGGCGCCCCTGGCCGCATTGGGGGCGGCCGGGCCGCAGCCGGCGGCCACTCCACCGCTTGTTAAACCCGCCTTGCACAAAGATAAATAGCTGGCCGATAAACCCCTACCTATACTTCGCACACATACCCAGGCGGGTTTGCCCGGCGACTTGGCGGGGCGAACCGACAGCCTGAATAAAGCGCCTTCCGGCCCTTTGCGCACGCAGCACGCAGCAAATACACGCACCGCGCAGCGGGCACGGCAAGGTTGACAACGAGACAAGGACGCGCCGGGCGCGTCCAGGGCGCAAGCCCGCACGCCGCGCGGCGCATTCGATCATCGCCGCGCCCGTGCTCAGCGTATTGGGAGAAGACGCTTGACCTTGGATCTACTGCCTCTCGCCCTGGTGGACGGCGTGGCCTACGCCAGTCTGCTGTTCCTGGTATCAATGGGCTTAACCCTGGTGTTCGGCGTGATGGGCATACTGAACGTCGCCCACGGCGCGTTCTACGCCTTCGGCGGCTATGCCGCGGCCAGCCTCGTCATGTTCCTGGCACCCAAGACCGACTCTCCCTTCCTGCTGTTCGCGGCCCTGTTCCTGGCCGCCATCGCGGTGGGCCTGGCGCTGGGCAGCATCATGGAGTTCGTCCTGATCCGCCGCGCCCAGAACTACGACCCCATCCTCAAGCTCCTGCTCACCTTCGGCGCATTCCTGATGCTGGAAGACATCCAGCGCCTGCTGTGGGGCGCGCAGCCCTACAGCGCCAGCGAAGTCGTGAACCGCCTGGGCAACATCGAAATCGGCGACATCACCTACACCACCTACCAGCTCGTGGTGGTGCCGGTCACCGCGCTGCTGGCCTACGTGTGCCTGGAATACTTCCTGCGCCACACCAAGCTGGGCAAGCAGACAGTGGCCACGACCCACAACCGCGAGGTCGCGACCTCGCTCGGCATCAATGCCAAGAAGATCGGCTACGTCACCTTCGTGATCGCGACCATCCTGGGGGCGCTGGGCGGCGCGCTGGCTGCGCCCACTACCTCGCTGGTGCCGGGCGCGGGCACGGACATGACGGTGCTGTCGTTCGCCGTGGTCGCCACCGCCGGGCTGGGCCAGATCACCGGCGCGCTGATCGCGGCGCTGCTCATCGGCATCATCCGCGCCATCGCCGTGTACACCGCGCCCGAACTGGAAGTGGCGATTCCCTACATCATCATGGTGCTGGTGCTGATCATCCGTCCGCATGGCCTGTTCACCGTTGCCCAAGCGAGGACGATCTGATGAAAGTCCCCGTCCTCAGCCTGCTGGCCGCGCTGTTCACGCTGTTCCTCGGCTACACCTATTCCTGGACCATCACGCCCATCGTCATCGGGCTGACCTACGCCATCGCCGCGCTGGGCGTGTCGGTCATGGCGCGCGCCGGGCAGATTTCCTTCGGCCACGCCATGTTCGCCTGCATCTCGGCCTATACCGTGGCCTTCCTGGCCAAGGCCATGCCGGGCCTGGACGCGCTGGTTCTGATCCTGGCCGGCGTGGCCGCCAGCTTCGCCGCCGCGGTCGTCATCGGCCTGTTCGTGGTGCGCTACCGCGGCATCTTCTTCGGCATGCTGAACCTGGCGCTCAGCATGGTGCTGTTTGCGCTGCTGGGCAAGCTCTACACGCTGACGGGCGGCTCGGACGGCATGCGCATCGTGCGTCCGACCCTGGCCGGTATCGCCATGGAGCGCGAATCCTTCGAACGCGCGCTGCTGGTGCTGACGCTCGTCCTGTCGCTGGCGCTGGGCTGGTGGGTGCAGCGTTACTTCCGCTCAGGCAGCGGCCAGGCGCTGTCGGCCATCAAGACCAACGAAACGCGCATCGA
>Ga0182739_1005366_pt1 | contig 10195 bp, 8 predicted proteins | sample eDN5th30CBELigBY_FD_128873 | JGI IMG/M metagenome (GOLD analysis project Ga0182739, IMG submission 128873) | Enriched backyard soil microbial communities from Emeryville, California, USA - eDNA 5th pass 30_C BE-Lig BY (version 2) (version 2) | ecosystem: Environmental > Terrestrial > Soil >...
CTCTGCCTGCTCGCCACCCGCGGCAAGCCCAAGCGCCGCTCGGGCGGGGTCAAGCGGCTGGTGGTGGCGCCCAGGCGCGAGCATTCGCGCAAGCCCGACGAGGTGCGCGACCGGATCGAGGCCCTGTGCGACGGGCCGTACCTGGAGATGTTCGGCCGGGACAGCCGGCCAGGCTGGGACATCTGGGGCAACCAGGCCGGCCTGTTCGACCAGGGCCCGGTGCGCACCCGCCGCCGCCCGTCGCGCGAGCCGCCGCTGCCGGCGGGGGCGGAGGAACTGCCGGAGGCCTGAGCGGCATGCCGGTATGGCAGCCGCGACTTCCTCCATCCGGCGCGGCTCAATCATGGCAGGCTGGTCCTGCCGTCTGCCGCCAGCGACCGGAAGCAGCCCATGCAGACCCTTTCGCCGCATCTGTTCAGCCGCCGCCATGCCGTGCGGGAGGAGCAGGCAAGGCACATGGCCCTGCTGATCCGCCTCCTGGAGGCAGCCGCTCGGCGCGCACGCATTGGTCCCGACGACCACGAGCGCTTCTACCGGCTGCCGGAATACGAGCTGTGCATGGGAGGAGCCTATGCGCTGGGCTTCGTCTGCCGGGACATCCCGCCAGACGACGTGCTTCTGCACCTGATCGAGGCGCGGCCGGAACTCCTGAACGACCTGCCGCTCTCCGAACTGCGCCGCTACCTGCACCTGCTGATGCGCGCCGAGCGGTGGAACTCTCCTGGGGCAAGCCTGATACTGGCGGCCCTAAAGGCCGGTGCGCTGCAACTGCTGGCGCAGCGGCTGGAATCCGATGTCCGGCTGCGGCCATCCTAGGTTGGCCGCAAGTCCACAAGGCGCTGGCAGGTGAGAGGCGGACGATCCCTCCAGCGGGTTGGCGGAGCCGGGCTTCGCTCCTAGCATCGCGTCCCCGCGGCTGTGCCGCGTGGTACGGAGGCAGGGCATGGCCAGGATCGTGGATGCAGTCTCCCTCGACCGGGCGCTGGGCGAGCTCGAGGCGGCGCGTTCCTGGAGCCCCAGGGTCGTGTCGCGCCTGGAGGCCCTGATCACGGCGGGCGAGGACGGGGACCTGTTCCGCGTCAACCCGCTCACCTTCGCGAAGGAACGCGGCGTCGCCACCGAGGAGGCGGTCGACCTGCTCCTGCACGCGACGGCCCTGGGCCTGTTCGAGATGGACTGGCTGCTGGTCTGCCCGCGCTGTGCCTGCGCGGTGAAGAGCTTTGCCCATCTGCGCGCGCTCAAGAGCCGGTATCGCTGCCCGGAATGCCACCACGACTACGAGGCGGCGCTGGACGACTTCATCGCCGTGTACTTCAGCGTGTCGCCAAAGATCCGCACGATCCGCTACCACCGCCCGGAGACGCTGGAGCCGTTCGACTATCTCTACGTCTTCCGCGGCGTGCGCGAAGGCATCGCCCCGGACGGGACCTCGTTCGTCGAGGCGTGCCGGCGGGCCCTGCACGGCATCGGCTATCTGGAGCCGGGCGAGACCCGGAGCTTCGCCTTCGAGGCGGCGGAGGGCATGGTGTTCGGGCTGAGCCGCGACGCGGATGGCGGGTTCGCCCTCCGGGTGGAGGGCCGGCCGGCCGAGGTGCCGCAGCGCCTGACGCTCATCTGGCACGGCCAGGACTACGTCCCCGACCAGGCCGCCATCACCCCGGGGCCGGTCGTCCTCGACATCACCAACGACACGCCTCAGCGCGGCATCGTGGCGATCCTGCAGGGCGGTGCCGCGGACGAATACGGCTTCCTGCGCTTCGAGCCCTATCTCACCGGCAAGCGCCTGATCACCAGCCAGACCTTCCGCAGCCTGTTCCGCTCGGAGACCATCGGCGGGGCCGAGGGGCTGGCAATCCGCGACGTTGCGCTGCTGTTCACTGACATCAAGGGCTCGACCCGGCTCTACCAGCGGATCGGCGACCTGAACGCGTTCGAGCTGGTGCAGCAGCATTTCGACCGGCTGCGCGAGGCCACGGGCCAGCATGGCGGAGCGATCGTGAAGACGATCGGCGACGCGGTGATGGCAGTCTATCCGGACGCCGCCCGGGCCGTGGCGGCAGCCCTGGAGATGCGGGACGCGATCCGGCGGTTCAGCGCCGGCCAGTCCGACCGCGTGGTCGCGGTCAAGATCGGCATCCACCACGGTGCCGCCATCGCGGTCACCCTGAACGACCAGCTGGATTATTTCGGCCATACCGTGAACATCGCCTCACGCGTCCAGCAGATGGCCGGAGCCGGCGAGATCTGGCTCACGGAGGACGTGTGGAGCTATCCGGGCGTGCAGAAGCTGCTGGATGGCCAGGCGGCGCAGCATGAGGTCGCACGGTTCCAGGGCATCGAGCAGCCGATGAACCTGGTGCGGCTGCCCGGCCCGGTGGAGCCCGTCTGAAGCGCCGGATGGTGAACGGGGCCGGCGCTGACATGGGACCTGGCGACCATGTCCAGGGCACTCCGCAGGTTCCGGCCGGCCGGGGCGGCGACCCCGGCGCTCATCTCAGTCCCCGTGCAGCTTCTGTTGCCAGAGGGTGGTCACCGCGCCGCTCAGGTTCGAGCCGGCTTCGTCCCTGCCGGTAACGCCCAGATCGAACAGGGTCGTCAGATCGTCGGCATGCTCGGCGAAGTAGGCGATCCGTTCCTCGTTCTCGATCGTGTCGTTGAAGGCATCCGTCCTGCTCTTGTACTGGATGCCCACCACGTAGGGAAAACTGGCAGCACTCAGCCGATTCTCGTCGTCGACCGTGGCGGCAAAGGGCGTCACGTAGTGATAGGCGTGCGCCCCGCGGTCCGGCAGGTAGCTGGAGATGCCGTTGTAGAAGTCGAGATCCCCGTAGCCGGCTACGTATTCGTAGTCTTCGGCAAAGCTGCCCAGCCTCGCCTCGAAGTAGAACTTGTCGACATCGGCGATCTGATAGCTGGCCGGCAGGATCTGGGCGTCGAAATCCGGTCCCCAGAGTTCGGAGCTGCCGATCAGATAGTTCCTGGTCGTGGCGCTCGTGCCGTCCGGTATCGCCACCCGGCCTTCCCAATAGACATAGCCCTGCTCGTCACGCTGGAGGCCGACCGAGGCCTGCAGTGCGGCGATCTCGGCGGCAAGGCGCTCATCCGTGCCGGCATAGACGACCGGACCCTCGCTCGCATCATCGCGATAAAGCACGTCGGCCTTGTCCAGCTGGAACAGGTTCAGCAGCTGGCTGCCTGAGACCTGGCTGCCGTCCCAGTTGATCACTGCCCATCCGGGCAGCGAGCTGCGGTGACCGGTGCCCTGTTCCGTCAGCCAGCGGCGCGGCACATAGCTGCTGGTCAGCACCTTCAGGCCAGAGCTCTGGTCGGTCGAGCCATAGCCGATCGGGCCGTAGATCGGATTGCTGTCCATCGCGAAGCCCAGCAGCCTGGAATGCTCCAGCCTGCCGGCGACGAAGGGATCCTGCAGCTGATGGAGCAGGAGGTTCGAGACCCGATGATTGTGGTAGATGCCGCGGCTGGTCGGAAACTGCGGCAGGTTGGACGGGGTGGCGTGCGAGATGTCGGAATTGACGATCAGCGCCTCGGCCACATTGGCGTCATAGGACCATAGCCCCTTGTCGGCATAGGAGAACGTGTCCGTATAGTTGAAGATGCTGACACCGTTGACGAAGATGCCGACCGTGCCCCGGTCGCTCAAGTCGTGGACGGCACGTTCATCTTCGGCCGGTTCCGACGAGATGCGGTAGATGCCATAGGTCTCGCCAGGCTTGAAGCTGGAGAACACCTCCGGCATCTCCATCTGATAGTCGGGGATGCCACTCACATAGACGAGCGCATCCTTGCCATCCTCGGAGATCTGCACGGCGACCACGTCCGCCGGGATCTTATCGACGACCTTCGTCCAGCTGTCCTGATCGCTGAAGCCGAAGCAGGGATTGGCCTTGTCCAGGTTCATGCGCAGATGGGACAGCACATTCTGCCACAGATCCGTCTTCTGCAACGCCGCAAATGGCTCGGCCGCACCGAAAGGTGGCTCAAGCACCTGACGCTGCCCCTCGCCGAGAACGCCAGCGGTCGTGCATGGGAAGGTCGCTTCCGTCACATGGCGGGCCGCCTCATGGCCGAGTGCCGGGAGCGCCAGGCTCATCAGTCCAGCAAGCATGGCAGGCGCTAGAACAGCATTGCCTGTCTGGCGCAGGCACCTCTTCGTGGGCTTCTGTACTGTGTGCATCTGACGATTGATCCGTAACGGGCCTTGCTGCGAGGAAGAGTGGCGGCGAAAGTCGCATAATATATTTTTGGTCAGGAGATTTTGCCTTGGAGAAGACGGAATGTACTCCTGCGAACATCATCTGAATATCTTGATGATATTTCCGTAATATCAAGAATATACATTGGAAGTGTCCCGTTGCTCGTAGCGGGACAAGCGTACATCCTGCTCGATCAGCATTATCGGCCGAACTGCGGATTGACTACTTATAAGAAATAAGCGCAGTTCCGTTGATGTCCCTCGGGCGACTGGCCCCGCAATGCCTGGCCCGGCGGGCGGTCCCAGATGGTCGGGTCGCATCGGGAGGAAGAAGCTTGCAGGCCCCGATCAACGCCGCTGTTACGACCGCGGAGGCGACGATCGCAGAGCGATTCGGCGCCCGGCTCAGGGCATGGCGCCGTGCCCAGGGCCTCAAGCAGGCGGCGCTAGCCGAGCAGTTGGGGGTTTCCCAGCCAGCCGTGGCCCGCTGGGAACGGGGGCTGGACCTGCCGTCACCCGCGAGGCTCGCCCGGCTTCAGGAGCTGATGGCTGGCGCCATACGCGACGAGCTGGCGCTGGACCGGCTGTTCATCGGCCGTCAGTCGGCCATTCGTGCCCTGATCGACTGCGACGGCATACGGATGGTGACCTTCTCCGCGGGGTTCCGCAGCATCTGGCCGACGTCCAGTGCTCTGCTGGACATTCCGTTGATGGACCACCTGATCAATGAAGCCGGCCATCTCATGCACGATGCCGAGCTGAGCCACGCCGTGCGGACTGGTTCGCTCTGCCTGGCCTCCGGCATCAGCGAGCGCCATATCGATCTGCCGATCGACGTCAGCATCCGCCACCGCTGGCATGTCTGCTTTCGTCGCTATGGCGCGCGCCTGCTGGCGGACATGGTCTACGAGCCCTGTGCAGCCGACCTGCCCGTCGGCATCACCGACCTGGTCCGGATCGAGGCCGTGGGAGACATCCTGGCTATCCAGGAAGTCTGAGGTCAGTCCGCCGGCGGGATTCACCAGGAACAGGGAATTCTACTCCGCCGCCGGCAGCGCCACGTTGAGGCCCAGCCGCGCGCTCACCCCGGCATGGTCGGAGGGCCACAGCCGCCAGCCGTCGAGCGGCCAGGTCCTGCCGGCGGCCTCGGCGCCCACCACCCGCAGCTGGCGCGGCTGGATCGGCTCCTGGACGAAGATCAGGTCGACCCGCTGCGCCAGCTCCGTGCGCGGGTTGCGCAGGTTCGCCGGCTGGCAGCAGGTGGCGCCCGGCAGGCTGCCGTAGCGGAGCTTCCAGGCATCGACCAGCCCGGCCCCGGTGAGGACGGCATAGGCGCTGCCTTCGGGCGCCCGGCCATAGGCGTCCGGCCCCTCGCTGAACTCGCCCGCCAGGATCACCGGCGGCGTGGCCGGCCCGGAAGCGGCCGTCAGGGCGGCGACCAGCTCGGCAGCCTGGGCCGGTGCATGCTCGGCGCCACGCGCCAGCCGGGTGGTGACGAAGCGGAAGCTGCGCCCGCGGATCGTCGTCTCGACCCCGACGAAGCCATGCCGCGCGGTCAGGCGGGCGGCATTGCCCAGGCCCGGCAGGGGACGTGGCGGGTCGGCCCGGTAGCGGCAGCCATCCTCCGAGCGCAGGCAGCCGGCGAACTCGAAGGGGCGCGTTTCCACCGCGGCTTGGCGCAGGATCACGTTGCGGCCGTAGCCGCTGAGCAGGCCACGCTTGCCGTCGATCGTGAACGGAATGCCACGCAGCCGGCCGACGCCCGGCAGGGCCGTCTCGATCTCGCGCAGGTCCAGGTCGATCATGCTGGCGGCGACCCGGTAGTCGGCGCCGCGATCGCGCAGCGCGGCGAGCGTCGCCTCGAGCTGATCGCCGAACGCCCGGGCGATCGACGGGTCGCGGCAGGCGCCGGGCACGGGTGGCAGGTCCTGGCAGGTCAGGCGATAGACTTCCTGGAGGGCCACCAGGTCGGCACGCCAGCGGACGATCTCGGCGGCCTGCCGCTCGACCCGGCGCGGGAAATAGTTCTCGGCCACCTGGCGGAGCAGGGCCACTGCCGCCTCGCCTGGATCGCCGGCCGCCGCCGCATCGAGCAGCCCGTCGACATCGCCGCCCGGGTACTGGTTCTGCGTCATGACGTCGATCTCGCCCGGCCAGCGGCGCAGGTCCGGGCGGTCGGCGGCGCGTGCGCCGGTCGCGGCCAGGAGGATCCACGACAGGCAGAGTGCCACAGCGCCCAAGCAGGCACGCGCCGGCCAGGGCAGGGGCAACCGGAATGTCCGGAAAACAACGTGAAACATTCGTTCAAGCCTGCAATGGGTTCACTCAACCGGCCACCATGAAATATTTTAGCCGGCCATGACGAGCGGGAAAGTGACGAAGATCAATCGGTGGAAGGGTGCCGCGGGTCGTGACGACGGTCTGATGACGAGATCCGCGATACATCGAAAGATATCCTGTGCTGTTCCGGGGAACGGCCCCGCCCCTTCCGCCGGGCCATCCTTGCGCAAAGCATACCATGCGTTCGCTGATGGGCACCATGCAGTCGATGTGGCGTGCGGCCCTGGCTACGCCACTCAGAAGCGCAGCCAGGCCGCCACGCCGGCATGGTCCGAAGGCCACAGACGTGCGCCATCCACGGGCGCGGTCTTCCCGGCGGGCTGGTTGCCGTCCAGCCGCACCGCGCGAACCAGGGCCGGCCGGCTCACGAAGATCTGATCGATCCGTTCGGACAGGATCGAGGTAGGATTGCGCAGGTCGGCGGCCTGGCAGCAGGTGAAGCCGCGTGCCAGGGGAAAGCCTGCCGCCCAGCTGTCCAGGAAGCCGGCGGCCTCGAAGCGGCGATAGGGCGACACGATCGGTGCCGGCCGCTGGTCGGCCGGGCCGGAGTTGAAGTCGCCCACGACGATGGTCGGGCCCGCCTGCGCGCGTGGCGCCGTATTCAGCGCGCCCAGGAGCTCGGCCGCCTGGGCCGACTGAATGGCGGCGAAGCGGGCCTGGCCGTCACCCAGCCCTGCGACTTCCAGATGAGTGTTCACGAACCGGTAGCTGCGCCCCAGGATCGCCGTGTCCACGCCGACGAAGCCGCGCTTGAAGCCGATCCGGGCCAAGTTGCCCGGCAGCGGCAGGGGAATGCTCGCCTCGCTGCGATAGTTGCAGCCCTGGGCGGAGCGACGGCAGCCGGGGAAGGTCACCGGCCTGGTCGTGATGTCCTGGCGCCGCAGGATCACGTCCTGGTCGTAGGCGGTGAGCAGGCCCAGCTTGCCGTCGATCGTGAACGGCAGCCCGCGCAGCAGCCCGATCCCCGGCAGTTCCGAGAGGGCATCGCGCAGGTCGAAGTTCACGACTCGCGCTGCCACCTCGTAGCCGCCGCCGTGGGCATCCAGCGCCGCGAGCGTCGTCCGGAGATGGTCGCCGAACGCGGCGGCGATGCCGGGCTCGGTGCAGGCGCCGGGCCTGGGAGGCAGCTCGCGGCAGCCCAGGTGGAAGACTTCCTGCAGGCCGACCAGTTCCGGCCGGCGCGCCTGGATCTGGGCGGCCTGCCGCTCGGCACGCGGCGGGAACGGGCTAGCCGCCGCCTGACGCAGGAGACCGAGCACCGCCTCATTCAGCTTTGACGGCGAGCTGGCCCCGAACAGGGTGGCGAGATCTGCGCCGATATACTGGTTCTGGGTCATCACCAGGATCTCGCCGACCGGGCGCGCCTGGGCCTGGGCATGTGAACTGCCGAGCGCCAGAAGCAGGGTAGTGGCCAAGCCGATCAGGAAGCGGCACGGACTCATGGCGGGATCCCCGGGTGGCAGCATCAGCAGATGGCTCCGCCCGGCCCGCGCGGTCAAGCCGGGCTGAAGGGGGGACCGCCCCGGACACGAGCGGGCGGCGCCAGGCTGGCGCGGTCCACGAACCGGCTCGGCAGCTCGACCGATAGGGGAGATGGGGCGGGGTCGGCGAGGCGAGCCAGCATCATGTCCGCGGCTGCCCGGCCGATGGCACCGAAGTCGCGCACCACCGAGCTCACCTCGGGGCTCGCCGCCATCGCCACATCCTCCGCATCGAGCGCTGCGAGCGACAGGTCCTCCGGCACGACCAGCCCCCGTTCCCGGCAGGCGCGCAGGAGTGCCAGCAGCAGCCGGCTGCCCTCCGCGATCACGGCGCTGGGCCGGTTGGCGCCGTCGAGCAGCCGGCCGAGCTCGGCCGCCATGTCCTGGCCCGGCGCCAAACCAACGGGGAGCAGGCACGCCGGCTCGAGCCCGGCAGCCAGCCCCGCCGCCAGGAAGTGGCGGCGCCGCTCCAGGGTCGGGCGGATCGCCTGGGTCTGTTGGACTAGCGCGATACGGCGGTGGCCCAGCAGCGCCAGCCGGGCCACCATGGCGATCATCGCCGCCGCATGGTCGGTGCAGACCCGGTCGGCCGTGAGCGGCAGGTCGCGGTCGAGCAGCACCACCGGGACATCGACCCGGCGAAGCCCTGCCCGGATCTGCGGGTCGGTCTGGTCCGACACGTAGAGGATGATCCCGTCGACCTGCCGGATGCGCAGCAGGTCCAGCGCCGCGCATTCGCGCTGCACCTGCTGGTCGCTGCTGGCGAGCAGCATGGCGTAGCCGCGCTCCGCCAGCCGGTCGGCCGCCGCCTGGGCCACCGCCGCGTTGGGATAGACGGTGAGGCTCGGGATCAGGATGCCGATCGTGCGGGTCGCCTGGGTGCGCATCGCGCGCGCCGCCAGGTTCGGGATGTAGCCCAGGCTGCGCATGGCCGCCTCGACGCGCGCCCTTGTCGCCGGCACCACCTTGTCGGGCTCGTTGCAGACCCGGGACACGGTGACGGTCGATACCCCGGCTTGGCGTGCCACCTCCCGAATCGTGGGCCGTCGGCGGCCGGCCACCGGTTCTTCTAGCGCCATGTTGACGTTTTCATTGGGCAAGCGCAGGCTTGAGCAGTTGCCGTGAGCGACCAAGATCGGGAGAGGCAGGACATGGCCGTGCTGAGCAGCGAACAGATTGCCGCCTACGAGCGGGACGGGTTTCTAGTTGTCAAGGACGTGCTGTCCCAGGCCGAGGTGGCGGAGCTGCGCCGGGTCACCGAGGAGCTGGTCGAGAAGGCGCGTGGCGTGACGACGCACAACGACGTCTACGACCTGGAGCCCAGCCATTCGGCGGAGGAGCCTCGGGTCCGGCGCATCAAGACCCCGCACCTGCAGGCGCCGATCTACGACCAGGTGATGCGCCACCCGACCATCCTCGGGATCCTCCAGGATCTGGTGGCGCCGGCGATCCGGTTCGACACGTCCAAGCTGAACATGAAGGCGGCCGGCTACGGTGCCGCGGTCGAGTGGCACCAGGACTGGGCGTTCTATCCGCACACCAACGACGATCTGTGCGCGGTGGGCGTGATGATGGACGACTGCGCCATCGAGAACGGGCCGCTGCTCTGCATCCCCGGCACCCACAAGGGCAAGGTCTACGACCATCATGCGGACGGATATTTCTGCGGGGCGATCGATCCCACCGGCTCGGACATCGCCTTCGAACAGGCCGTGCCCTGCATCGGCCCGGCCGGCAGCATCTCCATCCACCATGCCCGCACCATCCACGGCTCGGCACTGAACACGTCGGACCGGATGCGGCGGCTCCTCCTGTTCCAGTATCGCGCTGCGGATGCCTGGCCCCTGTGCGCCGGCAACCAGATGGACTGGGAGGCCTGGGAGGCGCTGATGCTGACCGGGCAGACCGATCCGATCGCCCCGCGCCTGGCCGACGTGCCGGTCCGCCTGCCGCTGCCCCCGGCCAGGAGCCAGGGCTCGATCTACGAGAACCAGCGCGGGCTGAAGACCAGCTTCTTCGGCAAGGCCGATACCCGGGCGGCTTGACCGGAACCCGGGCAGGTAGTCTGGCAGGGCGCGTCCTGAACGACGCGTCCCGCCAGCAGGCAGGAACCTGCGATCAAACCCGGCGCGGGTCAGATCAGCTCGCGGACATGGGCCTC
>Ga0182739_1005367_pt1 | contig 10195 bp, 10 predicted proteins | sample eDN5th30CBELigBY_FD_128873 | JGI IMG/M metagenome (GOLD analysis project Ga0182739, IMG submission 128873) | Enriched backyard soil microbial communities from Emeryville, California, USA - eDNA 5th pass 30_C BE-Lig BY (version 2) (version 2) | ecosystem: Environmental > Terrestrial > Soil >...
CATGAGCCTGGATCCGCCCTTCATCCCCGAACTGGCCGAGCCCGGTTTCCTGGCGCCGGTTCCCGAGGCCACCGCGGCCAAGACCACCGCCAACACCCTGGCCGGGGCGCTCGCCGGAGCCACCTGGAAGGAAACCCTGGTCTCGGTCCCGTTCTGGGCGAACACCCAACTGCTCTGGTACCGCAAGTCGGTGGCCGAGGCTGCCGGCCTGGACCTGGGCCAGCCGGTGACGTGGGACCAGTTGATCGAGGCCGCCCGGGACCAGGGGAAGTTCCTCGGCGTCCAGGGCGCCCGCGCCGAATCCATGACGGTGTGGGTCAACGCGCTCGTGGAAGGGGCCGGGGGGCACATCGTGGAGAACCCGGAGGCGGCCAAGAACGACATCATCCTGGGATTGGAATCCGCGGCAGGAGAGAAGGCCGCCGAAATCGTCGGAACCATCGGGCGTGAGGGCCTGGGCAGCGCCGGCCTGCCGACCCAGGCGGAAAACGAATCGATGCTGCTGTTCCAAGGGGACAAGGGTTCGTTCATGGTCAACTGGCCGTTCGTCTGGCCCGCTACGAACGCCGCGGTGGAGGCCGGAAACCTGGATGGATCGCTGCCGGAGGACATCGGCTGGGCCCTCTATCCGCAGACGGTGGCCGGACAGGACCCGGCTCCGCCCCTGGGCGGCATCAACCTCGGCGTGGGCGCGGCAAGCAAGCATCCCGACCTGGCCTTCCGCGCCATCGAATGCATCGTTGCGCCGGAAAACCAGGCGGAATACTTCCTGACCAACGGCAACCCGCCGTCGGACGCCACCGCGTACGACGACCCGGCGATCGCCGAAAGCTTCCCGATGGCGGAGACCATCCGCGAGTCCCTGGAACTCTCCGCCCCGCGCCCCCAAACGCCCTACTACAACGAAATCACCACCGGCATCCAACAGAACTGGGCGCCTCCGTCCGACGTCACGGACCAGACGCCCTCCACAACCACCGATTTCATCCTGGAGGTCCTCCGAGGGGAGAGGCTGCTGTGAGCGCATCCACGGAAGTCCAAAAAAGCGTCCCCGCCGCGTCCCCCACGCGCCGCGGCGGGACCGTCCTGAGCCAGCGGCGCAAGGCCGAACGGCGGCTGGGCTGGCTGCTCGCCGGTCCGGCGTTCGTCGTCATGCTGCTGGTCACGCTCTATCCCATTCTCCAGGCCGTCTGGGATTCCCTGTTCAACTTCCGCCTCACCGCACCGCAGGACCGGGCCTTCGTCGGCCTGGCCAACTACGTCGTCACCCTCACCGACCCGCTGTTTTGGCGGGCGCTGGGCGTCACGCTGCTGATCACCGTGGTGACGGTCGCCGTCGAACTGGTGCTGGGCTTCGCGCTGGCACTGGTGATGCACAAGGCCCTCAAATCGGTCAGGGGCCTGGTCCGCACCGCGATCCTGGTGCCCTACGGCATCATCACCGTCGTGTCCGCCTTCGCCTGGTTCTATGCCTTCGACATCAACTCCGGATTCGTGAACACGTGGTTCGCCTGGCTGCCGGGCATCGGCCCCGACACCAACTGGTTCGCCGGGACCTGGAGTTCGCTGTTCGTCATCATGGCTTCGGAGATCTGGAAGACGACGCCGTTCATCTCGCTGCTGCTGCTGGCCGGCCTGGCCCAGGTGCCGGACGAGTTGAGCGAGGCCGCCGAGGTCGACGGGGCCACCTGGTGGCAGCGCATGCAGCGGGTGATCCTGCCCAACATGAAGGCCGCGATCATGGTTGCACTGCTCTTTCGGGCCCTGGATGCCTTCCGGATCTTCGACAACGTGTTCATCATGACCAACGGCGCATTCGGCACCGAGGTGCTTTCGCTGCTGGCCTACCGGACCTCGATCGGACGGCTGGAGATCGGCCTGGGTTCAGCGATCTCCGTATTGTTGTTCGTTTGCGTCCTGCTGATTTGTTTCATCGCCATCAAGCTGTTCAAGGTCGACCTCACCAGCGCCCGAGGGGGCAAATGATGTCCAGCCCGCAATCCAAGAAGGCCAAGGAACGGGTGCTCTGGGCGCTGATCACCGCCGCGGTGCTGGTCTACGCGCTGTTCCCGGTCGCCTCCATCCTGGCCACCTCCTTCAAGGAACCCAGCGACCTGACCACCGGCAAGTTCCTGCCCACCGAATGGTCCGGGGTGAACTACGAGCAGATCCTCGTAGGCGATGCGCAGGTGCTTTTCCTCTCCTCGCTGCGCAATTCGATCGGCATCGCCCTGATCGCCACCGCCATCGCCGTCGTCCTGGCCACCCTGTGCGCCTACGCGATCGCCCGGCTCGACTTCCCCGGCAAGAAGCTGATCCTCACCACCGCGCTGGCCGTTTCGATCTTCCCGGTCATCTCGATCGTCACGCCCCTGTTCAACGTGTGGCGGATGATTGGGCTCTACGACACCTGGGCGGGCCTGATCATCCCGTACCTCTCGCTCACCCTCCCGATCTCCATCTGGACGCTGGCGGCGTTCTTCCGGCAGATCCCGTGGGAACTCGAGCAGGCGGCGCAAGTCGACGGGGCCACCACGTGGCAGGCGTTCCGCAAGGCGATCGTTCCCCTCGCCGCCCCGGGCGTGTTCACTACCGCGATCATCGCCTTCTTCATCGCCTGGAACGACTTCGTCTACGGGATCTCGCTCACCTCGACGGAGGCCGCCCGCCCGGTCCCCGCCGCGCTGGCCTTCTTCACCGGCGCCTCCCAATTCGAATCCCCGACCGGTGCCATTTCGGCGGCCGCCATCATCGTCACCATCCCCGTCGTGCTGCTGGTCCTGCTTTTCCAGCGGCAGATCGTCTCCGGCCTGACCCAGGGCGCGGTGAAGGGATGAGCCGCGCTCCAGTAAGGGGCCGCGGCCCGGGGACAGGGCGCCGCCGAAGGACGGCGACGGCGCCTGCCGGCCTCCGTCCCGCCTGAGAACCCACCAAGCAGACCCTCCAAGCAAAAGGAGACCGGTGCAATGGCATCCATCACCTTGGACCACCTGGTCAAGAAGTACGACGACGGCTTCCCGGCGGTCAACGACGTGAGCATCGACATTGCCGACGGGGAGTTCATCATCCTGGTGGGCCCCTCCGGCTGCGGGAAGTCGACCCTGCTGCGCATGATCGTGGGACTGGAGGACATCACCTCCGGGAACCTGCTCATCAACGGCAGGCGGGTCAACGAGGCCGCCCCGCGGGACCGGAACCTGGCCATGGTGTTCCAGAACTACGCGCTCTACCCGCACCTGACGGTGTTCGAAAACATCGCGTTCCCGCTTCGGCTTTCGAAGGGCAAGCTGACGGAGGCCGAGATCCGGGAGCGCGTGACCAGGGCGGCCGCAACGCTGGAACTGAGCGAGCACCTGGACCGCAAGCCCGCCAACCTCTCCGGCGGGCAGCGCCAGCGCGTCGCGATGGGCCGGGCGATCGTGCGCGAGGCGGACGCGTTCCTCTTCGACGAGCCGCTGTCCAACCTGGACGCGAAGCTGCGCGGGCAGATGCGCTCGGAAATCTCGCAGATGCAGCGCCGGCTCGGCGTCACCAGCGTGTATGTCACCCACGACCAGACCGAGGCGATGACCCTGGGGGACCGGGTGGCGGTGCTGAAGAAGGGTGTGCTGCAGCAGATCGCCTCGCCCCGGGAACTGTACGAACAGCCGGTGAACCTGTTTGTCGCCGGGTTCATCGGCAGTCCCTCCATGAACTTCCTGCCCGCCACGCTGGAGGGCAAGGTGTTCAGGACCCCGGTGGGGGACATTCCGGTAGTGTCCGAGCGCGCGGAGGTTGCCCGGGGCAGGGGAGTGGTGCTGTTGGGGGTGCGTCCGGAATTCTTCGAGGATGCGGCGCTGCACGACCCCGCCAAGATGCCGCACGGCACGGTCTTCGAAGCGGACCTGACCCACACCGAGTGGTTGGGCAGCGAGCAGTACGGCTACATCAACTTCGAACCCACCCCGCAGGTGCGTGAACTGCTGCAGTCCCTGGCCCGCGACATGGATGCCGAAGAGCTGCGGCCCCAAATCGTGGCCACTCTCGATGCCGAGAGCAAACTGCGCGGCGGCCAACGGGCCCGGCTCTGGCTGGACACCCGGAGGGTGCACATCTTCGATCCGGGGACGGGGGAGAACCTGACCCGCGACGCCGAAGCCGGTGCCGCGCTCACCGCCGAAGCCGCCGCGGTCCGGGCCGAGCAGATCGCCAGGGCCGCCGGCGCAGTCCCTACCGCTTGAGCGCCTGCGGAACTACGGTTGGACCAGCGGGCCACCACCGCGCCAGCCCTGAGCCAGCCCACCAGGTGAGGAGAACGCCATGAACAACGTGACGCCGGAACCGGAGCACACCGCCGGCGGCGGAGGCAGCGAGGAACGCGCCGAGCAAGAGGGCGCCACCCGGCAGGTGCCCCCGCAGCATCCCCGCCACGTCCCCTCCGCCAATCCGGACGACCTGGCCAACGGCAGCGGCAACGACGAGTCGGGGCCCCGCAAGGACTCCGATGAACGCTTTGACGCCGGCTGACACGCTCGAGGTCGCCGGACGGCGGGTGAGGTTCACCCACCCCGACCGGGTGCTCTACCCCTCCACCGGCACCACCAAGGCGGACGTCGCCCACTACTTGCTGGAGGCCGCCGCGGTGCTGGTGCCGCAGGCCGCGCGGCGTCCGGCCACGCGGAAGCACTGGATGGACGGCGTCGGCACGGCCGCGCGGCCCGGTGAATCGTATTTCCGCAAGGACCTCGAGGACTCCGCGCCGGACTGGATCCAACGCGTCGACCTGCGACACCAGGACCACACCAACACCTACCCGGTGGTGGACGGCCCCGCGGTCCTGGCCTGGTTCGCGCAGCGGGCCGCGCTGGAGATCCATGTGCCCCAGTGGCGCATGGGCGCGGACAACACGCCGGAGACCCCCGACCGCCTTGTCATCGACCTGGACCCCGGGACGGGAGTGGACCTGGCCGGGGTCGCCGAAGTGGCCCACTGGTGCCGGGACGCCCTGGCCGGGCGAGGGCTGGCCGCGCTTCCGGTGACCTCGGGGTCGAAGGGGATCCACCTGTACGCAGGCCTGAAGAAGGGGACCACGGCGGACGAATCGACCCGGATCGCCCGCGAGGTGGCCCTCCACCTCGAGTCCGCCCATCCCAAGCGCGTGGTGTCCGAGATGAAGAGGGCCCTGCGGGGCGGCAAGGTGCTGGTGGACTGGAGCCAGAACATGCCCCACAAGACCACCGTGTGCCCCTATTCGCTTCGGGGGCGCCTCCGTCCGGCCGTCGCCGCCCCGCGCACCTGGGCGGAACTTGACGATCCGGACCTTCGCCAGCTCGAGTATCCGGAGGTGCTGGACCGCATCGCCGCCGGGCAGGACCCGATCGCCGAGCTCGGCTGGCACGGCGCGCTGCCCGGGCCCGGGGACTGAGACCCGAACGCTGAGATCCGCCCCTCACCCGCGGAAGGACGGGGCGGCCATTTTTGTGGCCGTGGGGGATTGCATCCAGGGCCAGCGGGCGTACCTTGGTGACGTCGATACCCGACGCAATGCGGGATGCGCACCAGGCACCATCCTTTCCGGTCGCACTCCGCGCAAGGCCCAAACCGAAGAAGGTGCGCCATGCCAGACAAGACTCCGCAGAAACACGAGCACAAAAAGACCGGCAAAACCATCAAGCAGCGCCGCGCGGAGAAGCGCGCCAAGCACGACATGGAGATGCCCACCGACCCGGTGGCCCAAGCGCGGAAGCGCAGCAGGTAGGACCGGCGCGGAAGCGCAGCAGGTAGGACCGGCGCGGAAGCGCAACAGGTAGCAACACCGGATAGCCGACGACGGCGGGACACCGGAAGGTGCCCGCCGTCGCCGCTGCCGTGGAGCGGCCTGCGACGGTTCCGGCCACGGCCGGAACCGTCGGGAATGAATTCGGGACCCTCAAGGTTTTATATGCAATCGCATTGAAATCGACTGAAGGGGCCCGCCATGGCCAAGTCCATCGTTGTAGTTTCCGGAGGCCTCGGCGTCCCGTCCACCAGTCGCATGCTCGGGGACCGGCTGGGCCAGTCGGCCCGCGCCGCGCTCGCCGAACGTGGGACCGATGCTGACCTGGCCGTCGTCGAACTGCGCGACTACGCGGCGGACATCGCCAACAACATGGTCACAGGCTATGCGTCGCCGCGGCTTGCGGAGATGATCACCCAAGTCACCGCCGCGGACGCGGTGGTGGTCGTGGGGCCGGTGTTCACCGCCTCGATCTCGGGCCTGGTCAAGTCGTTCCTGGATGTGCTGGACCCCAAGGCCCTCGAAGGGATGCCGGTACTGCTCGCGGCGACCGGTGGCAGTGCCCGCCACAGCCTGGTCCTGGACTACGCCATGCGCCCGGTCCTTGCCTACCTGCGCGCCGCAGTGGTGCCCACCGGCGTCTTCGCGTCCCCGGAGGACTGGGGAGGGGACACCGGCGGCGGGGCGCTGGCCGACCGTGTGGAACGTGCCGGGCGGGAACTTGCCCTGGCGGTCGAGGGCGCCTCTCCCGCGCGCCGGAGAAGCGGCCCCTTGGAGTCCCTGCCGTTCGAACAGTTGCTGGCCAACATCCGCCCTTCCTCCTGACGGGGCGAAGGGTGGGCGTCTCCGGACGGCGCCGGCACACGCCGTGCCGTCCGGTAGCGTAGACGCATGAAATCCGATGACCAGGCGCCTGTGAAATCCGACGAGGAGCCGTCCCGCGGGGCGGACAAGGATGAAACCGAGACCGGCCGCTCGGAAACGTTCAACGAAATGCTGGACCGGAACTGGAACGAACTGCTCCAGGAATTGCGCGTCATGCAGACCGGGGTCCAGATCACCACGGCCTTCCTCATGACCCTGCCGTTCCAGTCCCGCTTCGAGGAGCTCAATCAGCTGCAGGTCCGCTTCTACCTGGTGCTGCTGGTTTTTTCGGTGCTGCTGACCGGCCTGATCATGACTCCCGTGGCGATCCACCGGGGCCTGTTCCGCCTGAACATCAAGGAAGTCACCGTCAGGCAGGGCCACCGGATCGTGCGGGTAGCCCTTGTGGGGACGGGAATGCTGGTGTCCGCAATCGTCACATTCATCGCCGATGTGCTGCTGGGCGATTCCTCTGCCCTGATCATCGGAGGGGTGGTGCTGCTGGTGATTGCCGTGCTCCTCGTGGTCCTGCCGCTCGTCCTGCGCCGCAGGGCCGGATACACGCGGCGCTGACTCGACGGGCCGGCGGGGAAGCCGGTCCCGCTCCTAGCGGGCGAGCACGCCGCGCGCCACCACGTCCAGCTGCCGCGACTTGACCTGGACCGCCCGCCGGTAGTGCCCCACCAGCTCCGCGCACACCGCCGGCCACGTCCGGGTCCGCACCGCCGCGTACGCCGCCGTCCCGAACGCCAGCCGCTTGCCGTCGTCGTACGCCAGGTCCTCCACCCGCGCGCGCAGGCCCGCGAGGTCGCCCGGCGCGTAGAGCCAGCCCGTGCGGGAGGAATCCACCAGGTCGACGGGCCCGCCCCGGCCGACCGCCACCACCGGGACGCCGGAGGCCATGGCTTCCTGGATCGTCTGGCAGAAGGTTTCCGCCTCGCCCGGGTGCACGAACAGGTCGAACCCGGCCACCGCCTCCGCCAACTCCTCCCCGTCGAGGAACCCGGCGAAGTGGGCGTTCGGCAGGGCGTCGCGCAGGCCCTCGCGCAGCGGTCCTGACCCGACGATCGCCAGCCGCGTGCCCGGCAGCGCGTCCAGCACCGCCAGGTCCTCCACCTGCTTCTCCGCGGCGAGCCGTCCCACATACCCGAGAATGCGTTCGCCGTTGGGGGCCACCCGGGCCCGGAACGCCGCGCCCCCCGGGGTGCCACGACGGGAGGGGTGGAAGCGCCGCGTGTCCACCCCGCGCCGCCACATGTGGGTCCGCCGCACCCCGAGCCCGCGCAACTGCTCCATCGAGTGCGTGCTGGGCACCAGGTTCACGGTGGAGGCCTCGTGCAGGGTCCGCACGTGGTTCCACAGCAGCGGCTCCAGCCACGGCGCCCCATAGCGCGCGGCGTAGGCGGGAACCTCGGTCTGGTAGACGGAGACGGTCGGCAGTCCCAGCTGTTCCGCAGCCTGGATGGCGCGCCACCCCAGCACGAACGGGCTGGCCAGGTGCACCACGTCCGGCGCGAATCCGGCCAGCAGCCGGCGCACGCGCAGCACGCTGCCCGCGGCCACCCGCACTGTCGGATAGCCGTTCAGCGGCAGCGCGGGCAGGCGGACCACGGGGAAACCCTCCACCGATTCCGGCCCCGGAGCGGCCCCGGCCGGGGCAATGACCATCGCCTGGTGGCCCTCCCCGCGCAGATGCGCCAGGACATGGAGAACGGAGTTGGTGACCCCGTTCACGTGCGGCAGGAACGATTCGGCAACGATTGCGACCCTCACGCGCCCAGCCTGCGCCGCGTGCGTGGCCGCGCGGTGAACGGGCGGAGCGGCGGGGATGAACTTCGGGCACGGCGCCGGCGGACGGCCTGCGTCCAGTCCCGCGTCGCTGGCCGGCCCCCGCGCGCCGGGGTGGCACCATGGGAACGATGAAAGACGAGCGCAGCACCGACCCCCAGGGTTCCAGCCGGCGGGGAGCCCCGAAGGCGGGGCGCCGCCCCGGCACCCCCAAGGCCCCGCGCGCGGCGCGGCCGCCCGCGCTCCACGACGCCGGCGCGCCGCCGTCGGGATCCTCGGCCGGGGTCCGGCCGGGACAGCCCGCGGCGGCTGGAGCCGCCAAGCCGGCGGGGTCGCGCAGGACAGCCTTGCGGGGATACCTCGAGGAGGGGTTCCCGATGCCGCTGTGGCTGCAGGGATCCCTGGAGTTCCTCCAGTGCGCGATCCTGTCCGGGCTGCTGGTGCTGGGCCCGCTCGTGGCCGTGTGGTTTGCCCAGGGGTTCGCGGACCGGACGCTCGATTCGGTGCTCCAGCTCGGCGGGCAGGCGTGGCTGATGATCCACGGCGTGCCGCTGCAGCTGAGCATCCCCCTGAACGCGGACTCGCCGGAGGTCCTGACCGGAACCCTGACACTCACCCCGCTGGGCCTGACCCTGCTGCCGTTCTTCCTGGCCTGGCGCTCGGGCCGCCGCATCGCCCGCGCCTCCTACACCGACCAGCTGTGGCAGGGCCTCGTGGGCGCGCTGGGCGCGTACATGATCTTCGGCCTGGTTACAGCGTTCGCTGTCCGGACGGAGGAGGTGCGGATCTCGCTCGCGGCTGCCGCCCTGGTGCCGCTGGTGGCGGCCGGCGCCGGCCTGGTGGTCGGCGCCCGCCGCGAGGCCGGTTCATGGGGGCGCCTGATCGGCGTCGACTCGGCGGCGTGGATCGCCCGGGCCAGCCAGCATTCGCGCTGGGCCGGATCCTACGTGTGGTCGGTGATCCGCGCCGGCTCGCTGGCCTACCTGGCCGCCCTGGGCCTGGCGGCGGTGGTGCTCGCGGTGGACTTCGCCATGCATTGGGCGGAGATCTCCAACGTCTACCAGCAGCTCAAGCCCGGCCCCGTGGGCGGGGCGGTGCTGACCGCGGCGCAACTGGGCATGGTTCCCAACCTGGCGGCGTGGACGCTGGCCTGGGTCTCCGGAGGCGGGTTCTCGCTGGGGACCGGGAGCACCCTGAGCACGCTGGAAACCACGGTGGGCCCGCTGCCGGCCGTGCCCGTGCTGGCGAGCCTGCCGACCGGGGACCTGAGCCGGGCCTGGCTGTTCATGTTCGTGCCGGTGGTCGCCGGGTTCCTGGCCGGGTGGTTCTTCCTGCGCGAAGGGGAAAACCATCTCGACGACTGGCTGAGCCTGAAGTTCCGGGCCCGTTGGTTCACGCTGTCCGCCTCCACCCTCCTGCTGGGTGGGTTCATCGGGGCCGTTGCCGGGATCCTTTCCCTGGCCGGCAGTTGGCTTTCCCGCGGATCGCTGGGCATCGGCCGACTGGTGGACTTCGGGCCCAACGCCTGGCTGACGGCCGTGCTGCTTCTGGCCGAGGTGGCCGTCGGCGCCGTGGTCGGGTACCTGGCAGCCCCCGTCCTGGAGCACGACCCGGTGCTGGAAGACTAGCGCGCGGAACCCCTGGCCGCCCTCCTGCAGGGACCCTGCCGCCCCGCGCTTATCGGGCCCCGCGCCCGGGTCGCCGTTCGGGCCGCGGGGAGCCCTCCCGGCCATGGGTAGCCCTCGTGTTCCCCCGGGTCTAACCTGAGCAGTGGGCCTGACACGTCCG
>Ga0182739_1005369_pt1 | contig 10192 bp, 7 predicted proteins | sample eDN5th30CBELigBY_FD_128873 | JGI IMG/M metagenome (GOLD analysis project Ga0182739, IMG submission 128873) | Enriched backyard soil microbial communities from Emeryville, California, USA - eDNA 5th pass 30_C BE-Lig BY (version 2) (version 2) | ecosystem: Environmental > Terrestrial > Soil >...
CTGCTGCCCCAAGCTGGCGGGGCAGGCCCTCCCGTGTCGACTCCGTCGCCACGAAGGGGACCCTGCTGCCCCAAGCTGGCGGGCCGCCCGCGGGCGGCGCCGCCGGTCCGGAGCCTGCCCAGTGCCGGTTCCGGACCACCTCCGCCGAGGGACCCCGCCGTTCCGGGGCCCCTCGGCCTTTTAACGTTCCGGCCCGCGCGCGAGCACCCCGCCGTCGAACGCGGCACCCTTTGCATGCCGTTGCGTCGCGTGCAGGGTGACGCGTCGCCGGAATTCGACGCGCGGCTATGCGGAGAGGACGACGGCGGCGCGGCCACCGCCCCGACCCGGCCGTTCGGCTAGGCGATGACCGAATCCACCAGCCGCTTGGCCTCGGCCTGCACCTGGGCCAGGTGCCCGGCGCCCTTGAAGGACTCGGCGTAGATCTTGTAGACGTCCTCGGTCCCGGACGGGCGCGCCGCGAACCACGCGTTCTCCGTGGTCACCTTGAGCCCGCCGATCGGGGCCCCGTTGCCCGGCGCCTCGGTCAGCTTGGCGGTGATCGGCTCGCCCGCGAGCTCCGTGGCGGTCACGTCGGCGGCGGAGAGCCTGCCGAGCGCGGCCTTCTGCTCGCGGGTGGCGGCGGCGTCGATGCGGGCGTACGCCGGCGCCCCATACTTCTCGGTCAGTCCGGCGTAGAGCCTGCTCGGGGAGGAGCCGGTGACGGCCTGGATTTCCGAGGCCAGCAGCGCCAGCAGGATGCCGTCCTTGTCCGTGGACCACGGGCTGCCGTCCCTGCGCACGAAGCTGGCACCGGCGGACTCCTCGCCGCCGAAGACGCCGCTGCCGTCCAGCAGGCCCGGCACGAACCACTTGAACCCGACCGGGACCTCCACCAGCTTCCGGCCCAGGCCCGCGGCGACGCGGTCGATCATCGAGGAACTGACCAGGGTCTTGCCAACCCCGGCGCTGGCCGGCCACTGCGGACGGTGGCGGTAGAGGTAGTCGATCGCCACGGAAAGGTAGTGGTTGGGGTTCATCAGCCCGGCATCCGGGGTGATGATGCCGTGGCGGTCCGCGTCGGCGTCGTTGCCGGTGGCGATGTCGAACTTCTCGCGCTGGGCGATCAGCGAGGCCATCGCGGCCGGGGAGGAGCAGTCCATGCGGATCTTGCCGTCCCAGTCCAGGGTCATGAAGGCCCACTGCGGGTCCACTTTCTGGTTCACCACGGTCAGGTCCAGGCCGTGGACCTCGCCGATGCGGCCCCAGTAGTCCACGGAAGCCCCGCCCATCGGGTCGGCGCCGATGCGCACGCCGGCGTCGCGGATGGCCGCGATGTCCAGCACGGAGGGCAGGTCCTCAACGTAGGGGGTCATGAAGTCGTAGGACTGGATGGTGTCCGCGGCCTTCGCACGCTCCAGCGGCAGGCGGCGGACGCCGTTTAGCCCGGCCTCCAGCAGCTCGTTGGCGCGCGCGGCGATCCAGCCGGTGGCGTCGGAGTCCGCCGGTCCGCCGTGCGGCGGGTTGTACTTGAAGCCGCCGTCGGCCGGCGGGTTGTGGCTGGGGGTGACCACGATGCCGTCCGCCTGCGGTTCCCCGCGGGTTTCGGTGTTGTGGCTGAGGATGGCATAGGAGACGGCCGGGGTGGGGGTGTAGGCGCCGTCGGCCTCCCAGAGCACGGTCACGTCGTTGGCCGCCAGCACCTCCAGGGCGGTGTCCTGGGCGGGGCCGGAAAGCACGTGGGTGTCCTTGCCCAGGAACAGCGGCCCGGTGATGCCCTGGCCGGCCCGGTATTCCACGATCGCCTGCGTGATCGCGGCAATGTGGTTCTCGTTGAAGGCGCCCTTCAGCGAGGTGCCGCGGTGTCCGGAGGTGCCGAACGCGACCCGCTGCGAGGGGTCGGATGGGTCCGGCTTGATGTCGAAGTAGGCGCCACGCACCGCGTCGACGTCGATCAGGTCCTGGGGAAGGGCAACGGTGCCCGCACGGTTATCGGCCATGGGGACAGCTTGGCATGCCCAACTAATGCGCGGTGTGATCTGCGTAAACATTTCGCCACGCGTCCGCCCGAAGCGGAACCGCCGGGCGCGCCCGCCGTCGTCCGGCCGTTCCCCCCAGCCGGCTCCGGCTACAGGGCCGCCCCGGCGCGGGCCGGTCCGGCCTCCGCCCGGGCGGCCGCGGAAACCCCGACGGCGGCCCAGGCCGCGCGGACCGCGGACTGCTCGGCGGAGCCCGGCCCGAAGAGCCGTCCGGCCTCGCGCACGGTCCGCCGCGCGAACAGGGCGAAGCCGGCGTCCGCGGGCAGCGGGCGGGACAGGGCCGCGGCGAGCCAGATGGCCCCCGCGCGCTCCCAGGCGTACCCGCCCAGCACCGTCGCGGCGAGGTGGAACGCCCGGTTGGGGATGCCGGCGTTCAGGTGGGCGGCGTGCCCGGCGGCGGCGTCGAGGTAGCCGTCCATGTGGTCCGGCTGCGGGTCCCGGCCCAGCAGCGGGTCGTCGTAGGCGGTGCCGGGAGCGGCCAGGGAACGCAGCGCCCGGGCGTTGACGCGGTCGGTAAACAGGTCCTCGCCCAGCAGCCACGAGGCCTGGTCGGCGGTGTGCCCGGCCGCGTGCTGCTCCACCAACACGCCGACCACGTCCGCGAGGGAAACGCGCAGCGCGCCCGCCTGGCCGCCGTCGTGGCGGCTTCCGTCCTGCGGGTGGCCGGTGTCCGACGGGCCGGCATGGCGCAGCAGCCCATGGGCCAGCGCGTGCCCCACCACGGAGGGGGAGGCTGCCAGGGATCCGAGCACCAGCCCGTCGCCTTCACCCAGTGCGACGGCGGCGCCGGCGTGGAACGCGTTCTGGTAGCCGTTGCCGAAGCGGACCGTCGCCTGCAGCGGCAGGGCGCCGACGGCCCGCTCCACGGCCTGTTTGCCGATCCAGGGCAACTGGCAGGCCGGGAAGGATGCGGTGGCCCACGGCCTCGCAACTGTCGCCGGATCCAGAATCGGCCACGGCTCGGTCGCGGGCGCGCCGGCCGAAAACGCCTTGAGCGCCTCGAGGCCGTCCACGACCCGGGCGATGTCGGCGAGGCAGTCCCGGGCGGCTCCAAGGGCCTCGAACGCCCGCTCCGCCGCTTCCGGGCAGGCCTCGCGGTCGGAGGGATCCGCGGGTGCCTCTTCTTCGGGGGACCGTCCGGCGTCGGTACGGACCGCGGCGCCGGGCAGGAACTCGGAGCGCTTGGCATCGAACACCGTCCGGGCGGAGGCGCCTGCGGTTTCGGCGCCGGGCAGGTGGGTCTCCGCGGGTTCCACGGGGCCGTGGCGCAGGGCCTGGTCCAGCAGCAGGGTGGCCCGGGCGGCCTTCGCGACCCGGCTGCGCTCCGCTTGCGTGAACGGCTTGGCTTGCATGAACGGCTTGGCTTGCGTGAACGGCTTGGCTGGAGTGAGCTGCTCCGACGCGGCCGGCCGGCCGGAAGCCCCGGCCGGGAAGGGCGGTTCCTGCGGGGCCGGGACCACCGGAGTGGGCGTCGGTCCAAGGCCGTCACAGGAAGCCAGGTGCTCCAACAGATGGATGGGGACAACCTGGGCATGTGCGAACGGTTCCATACTCCCTAGCCAACCATCCATTTCTGAACGTTGGATGAAAGCCCGCCGGACGGCTGGGGCCGCTCTCCTGCGGACTCCTCCGGCACCTGGCGCCGTCGGCGCCTCCGGAACCTCGCTGCGCATCGGCCGGGGCCCCCCGGCGCCTAAACTGGACGTGCAGGGGGCATGGATCCGATGAGGGAGTCGCAATGACGCAGGAAAACGACCGGCCGGCCAACGAGCCGGAAACGACGCGCATCCCGGAGACAGCCGCAGAAACGGCCGCGACGCCGGCTCCGGAAAACGTGCCGCCGGCACCGCCTTCCCCGCCGCACGCCGGGGACACCTTCGCCTCCCCGACGGAGGAGTATCCCGCCGGACTCGGCCAAAGGGAGCCCGGCAGCAAGCACGCCGCCCCGAGGGACGCCGCCGAAATGGAAGCGGCACAAAGGGACGCCGCGCAGGACGCCGTGCCGGGCGACGCGGGACAGGACGGCTCCGGCCAGCGGTACCCGTCGTCCCAGGACCAAATACGGCAGGACCAGTTTCGCCAGGACCAGAGCGCGCCGTACCAGGGCCGGCAGGACCAGCCTCCGGCGTATCCCGGCCTTCCGGCCGCCGGCCAGCAGTACCCGAATGCGGGCTACCAATACCCGGCGGGCTACGCGGCGCCGGGAGCCGGCTATGGCTACCAGGCCCCGCCGTCCAAGACGCTGAGCCTGATCTCCATGGTGCTGGGCATCGTGTCCGTCGCGACCCTGGGCAGCACCTTCTTCACCCAGATTGCCGCCGTGGTCCTGGGGCACATTGCGCTGAACAAGGAACCGGCCGGGCGCGGCATGGCCCTGGCCGGGCTGATCATGGGCTACGTGACCATTGGCCTGGGGATCCTGATGGTCATCCTGGCGATCATCTTCTTCGCGGCGTGGGCCCCGTACTTCTCCTCGACGACCTCGGGCGCGGAGTTCACGGTCTAGCGGACCGCCGCCCGGACGGGCGGCCGTTTCGTCATGAAAGGGGCTCCCGGGGCGGAGCCCCTTTCCGCTTCCCTTACTTCACTCCGCCCATGAGGCGCTTGAGCGCCGGGGCGGAGGCGGCCAGCGCCACGGCGAGCACGATCGCTGTCCCGCCGAGTGCCAGGAAGTAGGGGATCTCGTTGCCTTCGGTGTAGTACCCGGCCAGGATGCCCGCCAGCGTGGTGCCCAGGGACACGGACAGGAAGAACAGCGCGATCATTTGCGTACGGAACGCCGCCGGCGCCAGCTTGGTCGCCGCCGACATGCCGATCGGACTCAGCAGCAGCTCCGCGAACGTGCACAGCAGCAGGATGCCGGCCAGCGCCAGCAGCGGGGTCTCCTCCAGGGACTCCAGCGGGATGAACGTCAGGAACGCGACGCCGATGATCCCCAGCGACACGGCGAACTTCAGCGGGCTGGACGGCTGCCGATCGCCCATCCGGGTCCACAGCGCGGCGAAGAGGCCGGCGAAGACGATGATGAACACCGGGTTGATCGACTGTACCCAGGAGGCCGGCATTTCCCAGCCGAACACGTTCCGGTCCAGGCGTTCCTCCGAGTACACCGCGATGAACGTGAACTGCTGCTGGAACAGCGCCCAGAACGCCGCGGAGGCGATGTAGAGCGGGATGAACGCGCCCACGCGCTTGCGCTCCACGGCGGTCACCTTCTTCGAGGACAGGATCACCACGAAGTACAGCGCGGAGGCGGCAATGACCACCCAGGCGATGGTCTTGGCCAGCGCCTCCACCGTGAGCACGCCGAACACGAAGAGCAGGAGGACGACGACGGCGCCGGCCACCAGGGCGGCCAGGTACCGCACGCGCCGGGAAGCCGGGAGCGGGTTGGCCACGTGGCTGGTGGAGGCGGGCAGGTTCTTCCGGCCCGCGGCGTAGAGGCCCAGTCCCAGCGCCATGCCCACCGCGGCGGCCCCGAAGCCCCAGTGGAATCCGGCCTTTTCCTGCAGCAGGCCGGTCAGCAGCGGACCGAAGAGGCCGCCGATGTTCACGCCCATGTAGAAGATGGAGAAGCCCGCGTCGCGGCGCGGGTCGCGCTCGGCGTAGAGGGAGCCCACCAGGGCGGTCGCGTTCGCCTTCAAGCCACCGGAGCCGACGGCGACCAGCACCAGGCCCAGCGCCAGTCCGGCGGCGCCGGGCAGCAGGGCCAGGGCCACGTGCCCGGCCATGATCACGATCGCGGAGGCGAAGAGGACCTTCTCCGAGCCCAGCAGCCGGTCCGCCACCCAGGCGCCCAGGATGGTGGAGAGGTAGACGCCACCGCCGTAGGCGCCGACCAGGCTCAGCGCCAGGGCCTGGTCCATTCCCAGCCCGCCGTCGGTGACGGCGTAGTACATGTAGTAGGCCAGGATGGCCTGCATTCCGTAGAAGGAAAAACGTTCCCACATCTCGACGCTGAAGAGGTTGGCCAGCGTCCGCGGGTGGCCAAAGAAGGTTTTTCCCGGCCCGGTTTCGGGGATGATTTTGGTGGTCATTCTTTCAATTTTCCGCCGAAACTGCGGAGAATGCACATCCTGATGAAAGGGGGGCGGTCCGCGGCCGGTCCGCCGCGGAGCCCGGAATCGGGCTGACCAGAGGTTTTAGCTACTGGCGAGTTCGATTTCCGCCGCCAGCGCCAGCAGCCCCGCCTCCGCCCCGCGGCGCCCGATCAGCTGCACCCCCATGGACAGCCCCGCCGCCGTGGTGTGCGTGGGAACGGCGATGGCCGGAACGCCCGCCACGTTCACCATCGAGGTGTACGGGGTGAACCGGCACTGCCGTTCGTAGTCCTCCTCCGGATCGAACGCCGTGAAGTACCCCAGCGGACGGGGCGTTTGGGCCAGGGCCGGCGTCAGCACGGCGTCGTACTGCGCCCATTGGACACGGCAGTCCCCGGCGATCTTCGCCAGCAGCCGCGCCGCTCCCAACCGCTGCCCCTCCGGACGGGCCAGCGCGCGGGCACGGAAGTGCCGGGCGAAAGGACCCAGGCGTTCCTCCGCGCCCGGGGACAGCTCCAGGTCCGCCAGGCCGGAGGTCCACACCGTGCGGAAGGCCGGGTGGTAGCGGTTGTCGTAGCGCAGGTCCGCGTCCTCCACGCGGTGCCCCGCCCGCTCCAGCAGCACGACGGCGGCGTCCAGCGCCGCGAGCGCCTCCGGTTCCAGTTCGATCGGCAGGTGCGCCTCGAACGGCGAGCGCACGCTCAGGCCGATGCGCAGCGCCCGCCCGCCGGCCGGTGCCGCGGCGCGGGCGGCGGCCAGGTGCGGTTCCGTGCCCGGGGCGGCCCCGGCGAGGGCATCCATCAGCAGGGCGGCGTCCGCGGCGGTGCGGGCCAGCGGCCCCGAGACCACCAGCCGGGGGGCGCCGTAGGCGTCCTCGGTTCCCCGGGCCAGGTCCGAGGGGACGGCCCCGAGGCCCGGCTTGAGGCCCACCAGCCCGCAGGCCGCCGCGGGGATGCGGATCGAGCCGCCACCGTCGGAGCCGGGCGCGAACGGGAGCAGGCCCGCGGCGACCGCCGCGGCGCTGCCCCCGGAGGATCCGCCGGGGGAGCGCGAGGGATCGAGCGGGTTGCGGGCGGCGGGAGCCACCAGGTTCTCCGAATGGCAGGTCAGCCCGAATTCGGGCACCTGTGTCTTGCCCAGCCCCACCGCCCCCTGCGCGCGGACGGAGGCGACCAGCGGGTCGTCGGCCTCTGCCGGTCCGGACCCAAAGGCGGCCGAACCGCGGGTGGTCGGCACGCCGGCGACGTCGAGGAGGTCCTTCCAGGCCAGCGGGAGCCCGTGCAGCCGGGGCAGCGGACGGTCCGCATGGCGGGCCCGGACGAAGGCCCCGTCCGCGGCGGCCGCCTCCTCGAGCGCCCGTTCGGCCGTGACCGTGACGAAGCTGCCCAGCCGCGGGTTCAGCTCCGCGATGCGGTCCAGGTAGTGCCGGGCGAGCTCCCGGGCGGACACCTCGCCGGCGGCCAGCATGTCCCGCAGGGCGACGGCCCCGAGCTCGTACAGTTCCATGCCTCGTGCCTCCTGCCCGCGGTGCCGTTCGTCGATCACGGTGCCGTCCGGCGCCCGCCGTGTCTTCGGGCGCTCGCCGTGATGCGGCGCCCGCGGCCTTCAGGGGCGGCAGGCCCGCCCCTGCCGTCGTCATTCCGTGCCGCCGCGTCCCATAAAATGGACCAGGTACGGCTGCGGTTCCCACTCTATCGGCGGGACGGCCGGCACCCCACCGAAAGGATGACGATGAGCGTGTTCGAGACCGTCGAGGTCACCGAGGTTCCGGCCGGCGCGAAGGTGCTGGATGTGCGCGAGGACTACGAGTGGGCCGAGGGCCACGCCACCGGCGCGCTCCACATCCCCATGAACGAGGTCCCGGAGCGCCTGGCCGAACTCGACCCGGACGAGGACACCTACGTCATCTGCCGCTCCGGCGGACGCTCGGCGCAGGTCGCCGCGTGGCTTACCGCCCAGGGGTACACCGCCTTCAACATTGCCGGCGGCTCCGGCGCCTGGCTCGAGGCCGGCCTGCCGATGGCCAGCGAAAACGGCCAGGAGCCCAACGTCCGATGATCTATACCTACCTGGGGCCGGCGGGAACCTTCACCGAGGCGGCCCTGATGCAGGTGCCCGGCGTGGATGCCGCCGAACGCGTGCCTTCCACGTCCGTGAACACCGCGCTGGAGAAGGTGCGTTCGGGGGCGGCGGAGTTCGCGATGGTCCCCATCGAGAACTCCGTCGAGGGCGGCGTCTCCGCGACGCTGGACGCCATCGCCACCGGCGAATCGCTGCAAATCGTGCGCGAGGTCCTGGTCCCGATCACCTTCGTGCTGGTGGCCCGGGAGGGGATCGATTCGCTCGGGCAGGTCCGCACCGTGTCCACGCACGGCCATGCCTACGCGCAGACCCGCCACTGGTGCGAGGCCAACCTGCCCGGCCACGACTTCCTGCCGGCCTCCTCCACCGCCGCCGGCGCGCTGGGCCTGCTGGACCCGGAGAACCACTACGACGCGGCCATCTGCGCGCCGCTGGTGGCCGAGCAGAACAACCTGAACATCCTGCGCCGCGGCATCGAGGACACCGCCGGCGCCGTGACGCGCTTCGTGCTGGTGTCCAAGCCCGGCCGGATCCCCGCGCCCACCGGCAGCGACAAGACCACCGTGGTGGTCCCGCTGCCGGATGACCACCCCGGGGCCCTGATGGACCTGCTGGACCAGTTCGCCGCCCGCGGAGTGAACCTCAGCCGCATCGAGTCCCGCCCCACCGGCGAGGCGCTCGGGTCCTACTTCTTCTCCGTCGACGCCGAAGGGCACATCAACGAGGCCCGGATGGCGGACGCGCTCGCCGGGCTGCACCGGATCAGCCCCGGGGTGCGCTTCCTGGGCTCGTACCCGTCCGTGGGCAGGTCCGCCAACGCCACGGCCTCGGTGGCCCGGCACAACACGGACCAGGCGTTCGCAGAGGCCGCGGCCTGGGTGGCCCGGCTCAAGGCCCACCTCGGCTGACCACCCCGGAAGCGGGCAAAATTCGGGCGGGGGCTCAGGCGGGGACGCGCACGCGCAACGCGTGGGGCAGGATCCACACCGTCAGGGACCTCAGCTTGCCCACCGGATCGCCGTCGAGCTGCGCGCTGATCGGCTCCGGCACGGTCAGGCGCACCTTGTGCGCCTGGTAGTACTCGATCACCGGGATGGACCCGCGGTGCCGGAACGCCGTCTTCGCCGCGATCCACATCCAGCCGCCGATCGAGCCCGGGCTCATCACCACGATGTCCAGCAGCCCGTCGTCAATCCGCGCATCCGGGACGAAGTCCAGTCCGGCCTGCAGCTTCCCGCAGTTCGCGAACACCACCGACCTGACCCTGCGGCGCTGGGCCGGCCCGTCGTCGAGCGAAATGTCCACGCTGCGCCGCTGGCCGGACAGGTGCCGCAGCCAGGCTTCGACGTACGCCACCGGCCCGGCCAGGGCCTTCAGGCCCAGGCGGGTGTCGTTCATGACGTCGGCATCCATGCCGATGCCGGCCATCACCAGGAACACGTTCCCGTCGCGGCGACCGTCGTCCCGCTCCAGGGCGAACGCGGCCGCATCCACGCTCCGGGTGGTCCCGTGCAGGGCGGTGTGCACGGCGTGATCGATGTCGTCCACCCAGATGTCCAGGTTCCGCGCCAGCAGGTTCCCGGTGCCCAGCGGCAGGATCGCCAGCGTCGCCGCCTCCCGGGCGGCCGGGGTCCGGGGCGACGGCGGCTGCACGCCACCGGAGCCCGGCCCGCCCGCCTGCTGCCCGTCCTCCTGCCGCATGCCGTTCGCGGCCGCCGGGAACGCGGCCTCCGCGGGTTGGGGGGCCCAGGGGTCCGGGCCGGCGGGGTCCCCGGCCAGGACCTCGGCGACCTCCCTCACGGTTCCGTCTCCGCCGGCGGCCACCAGCAGGGTGCATCCGGCCGCCAGCGCCTCCAGCGCCATGGACCGGCCCGGATCCTCAAGGGTCGTGGTGAAGACCAGTGGAGGCGCGTATCCGGCCGCGGCGCAGCCGGCGCGCAACGCGGCCTCGGCCCGTTCGGCGTGGTTCTTGGAAGGGTTCAGGATCAGGCCCACGCGCGGCGGCGGTCCCTCGGGGACACGCTCGGACGGTGCCGCCTCCAGCAGCGCCAG
>Ga0182739_1005370_pt1 | contig 10191 bp, 7 predicted proteins | sample eDN5th30CBELigBY_FD_128873 | JGI IMG/M metagenome (GOLD analysis project Ga0182739, IMG submission 128873) | Enriched backyard soil microbial communities from Emeryville, California, USA - eDNA 5th pass 30_C BE-Lig BY (version 2) (version 2) | ecosystem: Environmental > Terrestrial > Soil >...
CCAGCCCTTTGAAGGTATCATGTTTTCTTCTTTTCCTCGGCAAGCAAGCGGGCTGTGGCAATGTGTTTTGCCTTGGCAAAGCGGGTGCGGCGGGGTTTGGGTTTCTTGGGGCCGCGCTGGCTTTTTTGATACCGCCGCAGGTCGGCGCGGGCAGCCAGGTCTCTCAGGAATGCCGCCAGACTCTGGGCATCAGCTTGGGCGAAGGGTCCCCAGTGACGCTCTGGCACAGCAATCATCATCCCCCGGTAGGTGCCGGCGATTTCGTCGGCCACAAAGTGATCGGAAACTTCCTGCTCGACTGTCTCCACGCCATGCTCGGCCCGCAGTGCCCCCTTGATTGTGGCGTACAGATTGAACGTCACCACCGCCACGCAGAACGCGAACAAGGCTGCCTTGGGATAGCCCAGCGTGTTCACCTCGCACCGCAGCACGCAGGTCAGCGTCTGGAACACATGTTCGATTTTCCAGCGTGACAGGTACAGATCAGCCACCCGCTCGGCTGATGCCTGCTTCTGAGTGAGCGTCGTCAGCAGGTGAATCTCCCTCTCGCCGTCGCGCGTCGGTTGGTCGAGTGTGAGCGTGATCCGACGAACCGAAAGCGTCCCACCGTCGGGATGACTCAAGAGCAACGTCTGTTCGGTCAAACGGCCGGTCGGACAACGACCGACCGAGCGGGGTTTTCCCGCAGGTTCGTAAGTCAACGTCGAGGCGTGTTGCCGAATCAGGAACTTGCCGCGACGAGCAGCAATGGCAAACAGAATTCCCGTCGTGCAGAAATTCCGGTCGGCGATCCAGACGTCTCGGGACTGCGTCTGGGAGAGGATCTGGTCTGTGTAGGAACGTTCCTGGGCATGACCGTCCTCACAGCACACGACATCCACGACCAACCCCAGTTCGGGGTCCAACACGGCCAGCGACTGACCGGGCAACGGACCGGCAGCCACGTTGCGCAGTGGCTTCAGACGCCGCTGGGTCTTTCCCAAATGATTGCCGTCGAGAATCTTGACCCGAAAGCCGGGCACGAGTTTGGGCACCGTCCCTCCCATCTCCCGTAAGATGGGAGCCAACGTCTGGGCTGTGTGGCGGACCAGCATCGCTGAGGTCTGCGGTTCGATCCCCGCCAGTTTATCGTAGAGCGCCTTGAGCGAAACACCCACCTCTTCGGGCGAGGCCTGATAGGCGGCATTCACCGATTTGTGCGTCCGCGAGACCACCAGACCCATCAGGTCCACACAGGTGGAAAACAACAGCTCCCGCTCATACTGACGGTCCGCTGCCTGATGAAACAACGCATCCAGCGCCTGGGGCGCCAACGCCACCTCCATCAGAGCCCTCGACGCCACACACATCGGTGCCTGGTCCGCAAACCGCTCCAACACTTTGCCCAGCAACATCCTTGTCGCCTCCTGAAAAAAACGAAACTTATTGCTTCCCAAGAGTTTCCCGTTTTGCGACAATCACGCCAAGACCACCTTCAAAGGGCTGGCCGGTCTCAACCCACTTCCGCAGACGCCGTCGACAGGTGGACTCGGAGGGAGCCCCGTCTGCTAAATCTTGCCAACGGCCGCCAATTCTGAGCAACCATAACAAAGCTTCCAGCACCGCCCGGGGCGGGACGACAGGCCAGCCGCCACACTCTGATGGAGGCCGCCTGGGAAACAGGCCTGCGATAATAAGCCATTGCTCGTCCGAGAGTTGCTTGCGGTCATCCGTCCTGGACGCCGCGTCAACATGGGCTGTGCCTTCCTTTCGGAAGACACAGAAGTGCAACATGCAAGCCATTCTCAACAGTAAACTACTGGTTTTGACGGAGACTCGAGATCAATCGGCTCAATTCAGTGAATCAAGCAGTCACAGCGGTATGGTATTCCACTCGGCCAACCCTTGGAGAAAGAGTTCTATTTACCTGACGTGCTGTTGCCTTCACTACTCGGGTCAGGATGAACGCCGAATTCGATGTTTTAAGCGATTATATACAGCAGGAGTCGCTCGAGGCGTTTGAATATCATTATTCTTGCCCTCGAAGGTTGGACCTCGCCGGTCATCGCCATGCCCGGTGGGCCTTCCCGACGCATCTGCCAGCGGTGGAGCCAGCGATACAACTTTGGAGGATCTGGCGGGGTGCATTGGTCAACATGGAGGCAACCAGTGCGGCACACGACACGACCGACTGTGGTCCGGCAAACCGCGTCTGGTTACCTGTGAGCGTTGGGACCATCTGTCCTGCCGCAGGCCATACGGAGGGATTTTAAGTCCACGTAAGAACACGGTGTGATGAACACATTCCTGATCGCCTTTTCGGACCAATTGAGTGATTGCCCCAGGAAGTCTTCTGCACGCAAAGCGGAGAACCACCGCAGTCAATGTTCGACCTCTTTCAATAGTAATGCGGTCTCTTCCTTTGTCAGATTGAACAAACGAAAGGTGCGTTCGTTGATCTCTGCTTCAGCATCGACAACTTCTCGTGTCAGATGATCAATTTTGATTCGCGCCTCAGCCAGATACGGTTCCCACTCATCTGCCGTACGGGGATTCAAAAAAGGATTCCGTTCCAACCTGAAACTCGTTTTCAAGGCGGTTCCCAGTTCACGAGTTGACAGTTGCCACCAACACTGTGCCTTTTGATTCAGAGATCCCAGTAATTCGCCAGTCGGCATTTCTCCAAATGTTGACTGCAATCGGCGCTGGATTTTGAGTTGCAATTCGTAGCGATCGTTTGCCAAGGTGCTGGTTTTTTCAGCTAGGTCTCCAATTCTTAACCGATCCGATCCTGTTGCTTCGGGAACTGGAATATTCTCCATGAACTGCGAGAAGAGGCGGTATTGCCAACGGTTACCACGAAGACGAAGAGGCTGAGCTGTTTTGCTGATAAAGAACCAAGTTGACCAAGAAGAAAGAATACCAAGCAAGTATGGATCGTTCATGGGAACTGTGTAAACCGTATTTCCGCAATACAAGTTTTGATGATCCAGATTGAATCTGGGCAGTTTGCTGATGTCAGGCCACAATATTTTACGGTCTTCAAAAACATCCCAATAAGAGCAGGCACGAAGTTCCCACCAATGCCGACCTTTATCTTGTCGTTTGACAGCTCGATCGCGGTGTCGATCCAAATACGCATGGACAGCGGGATATGATTTCCTGAAGATTTCTTCGGCGTCCTTACCATGGTCAGACCATGGCCATCGATAATTCGCACTCGACTTTATCGCCAGTAAATAGTCACCAGAATGCTCTGTGTGCCAAGGACGAATGTGCGTTCCTTGCACGAATGGACGAATCAATTCTTCACTTCGAGGATCTTCTGCGATTAACAACGATTTGCGTGCCTCATCCAGCACGAATACGTCAGTCAGGCCAGTTAAGACTCCACGTAGGATACGTCCACCGGTGTACTTCTTCAGAGACTGTCCTCCCGCTAATAGCTTGCTTCGAAGCGAGAGCACACTGTCCGACTCAAGATCCCAAGCGTTTTGCCCCAAATGATCAGTTTTCATGGTTGGGGCATCTGCAATTACTTCAGACAAGTTCTCGGGGGGACGTCCAGCAACCAACCATTTGAACAACTTCATGTCACCCCGGTCGTGACATTTTTTTAGTACTGCGATTGTCGGACGAATCAACTCTGCATCTTCGAACGGTTGAAACTCACCAAAGTCAATAATCGATTCAACACACATCTCCGTAGCAAGATATTTACGTAGCGGAGTGCCGAAATTTCCTCGAACCCAACTTCCGGACGTGATAAAGGCAAGCCGTCCTCCTTCTCGCAACAACTGAATTCCCCTCTCAAAAAAGTAGGTGAAAATATCGGCGACTCCATCGAATGTCTCAAAACAAGACTGCCAGTATACCTTAAATGGCGCAAGCCATTCCTGTCGGATGTACGGAGGGTTACCCACCACCACGTCAAATCCACCTTGTTTAAAGACTTCTGGAAATGCTTCTTTCCAACCCAGTGCCTTCGGATGCACAGAAGGGTCGTTCACCACGCTGTTGCCGACTCGGATCGAATGGTCGAGGCTGGTCAGTGCCTTACCTCGCTCGGCAGTCTTGATCCACAAGCTGAGTCGGCAGATTTCAATCGCTTCTTCGTTGAGATCAACTCCATAGAGGTTGTTTTCAAGTATCCGCTTGTCCAGATCGAATAGAGAACGGTGGCCGCGCAACTCCAGGAGCCGATCATTCGATTGCTGGTACTTCGTGTGCAACTGGTCAAAGGCTTCAATCAGAAATGCGCCGCTCCCGCAGGCTGGGTCAAGGAGTCGGATCGTCGTCAGTTCATCCTGCCAGTGTTCCCAGAATTTGACCAATCCAGAGCGGGCAGGTTTTGTCAGCTTTTCCAGTTGGTAGACGCGAGGGTCGGCCAGCGCCGATTTCGCGGCTCCTTTTGCAGATTTTTCCAACTTGATCCGCAACTGTTCAAAACGCTCGTCCAGCACGCCTCCCAGCGCTTGTTCAATGATGTAGCGGGTGATGAAAGCAGGGGTGTAGAATGCGCCTTCCTTTTTGCGCCGAGTCTTATGTTTTTCGGCACCGAGCGGTTTGGCCAGTCCGTCCAACTCATTACGCAGCTTTTCCAGGTCTGTAATTGACTGTTCAAAAATGTGACCCAGAATGTCAACATCGATGACCTTTGTCTCACCTGTCGCCTTGTCCGGAGACCTATAGTCGAACTCTCCTAATTCTCGGAAGTAGCCGCAAACTTCGTCGGAGATCTTCAACCGATCGAGAACCGGATCGGCAGCGAACAGCCCTCCGTTATAGGCATGAATACCGAGTGCCGCGTTACCCCGGTTAATTGAGCTGAAGAGACCACGAAAATTCTCCCAGATCGGATGGGGATGATACGGGTCTCGATGGTCATAGGCTTTCTTGATCGTCTCCGTTGGCAGCAGACCACGATCTTCACTGAAGGCTACAAACAACACTCGATCAAGTAACTTTTGCGTGCTGGACAGGATGTCGTGTCGCGACACGGTGGGATTGTCGCGGCTCAGTTGCTCGAACGCATCCTGACGCATATTGGCATAGTTGATATAGAATTTTTTGGTGAGTTCCCGGCCGACCTTTTCCGATTCAATTAGGAGTTCGTCGAAATGGCAGCCTCCTGATTCCGGCACTACGCGGTCAGCCCCGAGCAGAAACAGGAACCGGCGGAGTGCAGCTTCGTTGTCCGCCAGTTGCTCGGTGTCGAACCGCTCGTACGTGTGCTGGTCCGACCCCTTGTGGTACAAGCGGGTTTGCCGAATCGATGTGACAATAATCCAATTACATGGAAAATTGATTGCGTACCGATAGCCTTGATCAACAGCGGACATGCGTCGGCCAGCATACGGACGGTCCAGGGGATCACGGGGGCCCTTGCCTTCTAAAGCCGCCACATATCGCTTATGTCCATTGAAATTGCCAAGCGCAGCATCGGCAAACTTACCGCCGACTTCGACATGCTTTTCGAAAGCGATCGTGTATCGCTCATGACCGACGGGCCCCCTGTAGCCGAGTATTCCCAGAAATACGTCGTTCAAAAATTGGGGCAGGATCTCCTGTTCCCCAAAGCGATCAATCCGGCCTGAAGAGATCTCATTCGCCCAGTGACTCAATTTGGGAAAATCGCTGGCGGGAAGTTGAAAGCCGGCCAAACGAGATCGAATGACATCGGGACGGAAAAGCGGTTTTGCTTCGACAGGCATGAGCGTGTTCTGGTAAGAACCCGCGGCGGACCTGCTCCCGATGGACGACGCTGGTTCGACTTCCGTTGAGGAGCCGCCCTGCTTCCTGAGAAGACATGACCATGCAGTTGCCTCGCTACCAAAGTCTGTAGATAAATTTTCAGATTTGAAATGAGCGATGAAAAATCGTCTCCATGGTAAGGAGGAGTTCGATTGAACGGCCGGTAACGATTCGTAGCCGTCACTCATCGAAGGCCGAGAAGTGTCCCTGATGTCTACCAAAGGACAAGTGGTGGTGCTGACCAGCAATGCCTCGCAAGCGACCAATGCTGGTCAATTCTGCTTTCCAGTGGCGATAGGCGGAGGAACCCATACAGTTCAGATGTATTTTCCTGAGCGCAGCTCAGCACTCGTAACGAATGGAGGCCACGATCGGCATTTTTCCATTTCCATTTCGGAAGCATGATGTTAGGTTGCAAATCCATTCGAGTGGGGGCATCTTCGTCGCATCCTGAAAAACAACTGCCGATGTGAACACATTCAATCTTGTCGCCATCTATGACCGGCTGCGCAATAATCCGCTCTGGAAGGTTCTGGTAGCGGACAATGCTCCGATTATTCTGGCTTTGTTGCAGCGCAACTTGATGGACGGAGAGGCGAGGCTGTCAGCATCCGTCTTCCACGATCGCCTGGCCGAAGACATCGATGATCTGCGCTCCTCCGGGATTGATTTTCCACGGACGCCGCAAGCCTATGTGGCGGAATGGCTGGCGAATGGCTGGCTGACGCGGCGGTTTCCACCTGGTGCAGCAGAAGAGGAGTATGAGTTGTCCGGTGATGCCGCTCGTGCCATCCGCATGATGCGTGGTTTGATCGAACCGCACCGGGTTGCAACGGAAAGCCGACTTTCTCTGGTCATTCAAGCATTGGATCAGCTTGTGAAAGCGACCGATCCAAACCCTCAGAGTCGCCTGCAGTCGCTGCTTAACGAGCGAACGGAAATCGACCGTCAAATTGAGTTGGCGCGACAAGGCCGGTTGGAGACGCTCTCCTCTGAACGGGCGCTCGAACGAATGAGCGAAATCCTCAGCCTGGCGGGCGAACTGGTCGCCGATTTTCATCACGTGCGAGATGATTTCGACGTACTTAATCGCCAGCTACGTGAACAGATCATGGAGGACAGTCTCAACCGTGGCCATGTTCTCGAACGACTGTTTGCGGGGATCGATATCATCGCGGACAGCGATGCAGGTCGAACATTTTATTCCTTCTGGCGGCTGCTCAACGATACCGAACAAAGTGCCTTGCTGGAGGATTCAGTCGAAGCCATTTTCAACCGAGATTTTTCCCGGCGACTCGAAGGAAAACAGCGGCGGCTTTTACAAGGTCTTATTCGCACACTCTTGAGCAATGGTGGTAGTGTCCACGAGGTATTGCAATCTTTCGCACGCAGCTTGAAACAATTCGTTCAAAGCCGGGAATACCTGGAACAGAGATTGATCAACCAGCGAATTCGTGATGCACAACAAGCCGCACTCGCGGTGAAAACCGCAGTCAAATACACCGAAAAAATGGGCTTCGAGTTGAGCCTCACCAGCAGTCGTATCCGCTCACTGTCTCAATGGGTGCTTTTCGATCCGTCGTTGAATGTGGTCGAGCGGGGGATGTTGCCCGGTAAGCCGCTTGATGTCGACCTGAACACAATCAGCTCCCTCGTGGCCCACTCGGAAATCGATTTTCGCACGCTGCGAAGCAATATCGGCACATGTTTACAAGAGATGGAGCAGATCAGCATCGGCAACATCATCGAACGGTTTCCAGCCCGGCAAGGATTGGGAAGCGTCATCGGTTATCTTGTCCTGGGAAGTCGTTGGGGGACGGAGGTTCTCGACAGCGTTGAAACCGTGACATGGACCGGAGAGGACGGAATCCGACGCCGGGCACGCATTCCGACCATCTATTTCCTGCGGGATCGCCTTTATGAATTCCCCTGATCAGAATATGCGAGATACTAGCGAAGAAGAGGACCAGTCCGCTGAAAAAACGCAGGAAACGCAAGCCCTGTACCAGGGCGATTGTGGACAATTGCCTCTGGAGACGCGCCGGACATTGGTGCAACTGCTTCTGGGACCAGCACTGGATGCGCGGAGGCATTCACGGCTGTGGTCGGTCCTGATCCGGGATGAAGCCGTTTTGCGGAGCCGGCTGGCGGATCTCTTCCTTGAACTGGTGATGGATCTTGATCAAAAAGTGGCGTTCACCCGGCAGGCCGATGTGGGGGAGCTGGAGGCCCCGGTGATCCTGCGGCGCGCACCACTCACTTTTGTCGACTCCGTAGTTCTTCTGTTCCTGCGCCAGCGTTTGACTCAGGCCGATGTGCGGGGTGAGCGCGCCGTCGTTGAGACGTTCGAAATTCTCGAACAACTCACCCCCTATGAACGCGCCGCCGATACCGATCATGCCGGTTTCCAGAAGCGAGTCCGGAGTTCTGTGGAAAAGATGAAGGACCACAGCCTCTTGCAAAAGATTCGCGGGAGCGAGGATCGCTATGAAATTTCGCCGACCCTGAAGTTGATCTTCTCAGCCGAGCAGATCGCCATGTTGACGGACCAGTATCGGGTGTTGGCTGAGGCAACGGGAAAGCAGATCGTCGCCGCGCCGGAGGGAGCGGACGAGATGGAGGAACCCGGTACATGAAACTCTTCGGGCGGCAAGTTGAATCTCTGACTCCCACGGAACAGTTCCGTATGGCTAGGCTCCAGATTTACAACTGGGGAACCTTCGAGGGCTTGCACGATGTGCGGATCAGCGAGAAAGGATTCCTGGTCATTGGGCGTTCCGGTTCGGGGAAGACGACACTGCTCGATGCAGTTTCGGCACTCTTGATCCCTCCCAAATGGATCGATTTTAACGCTGCGGCCCGAGATACCGATCGCCGGGGAATCGACCGTAATTGGATCAGCTACATCCGCGGTGCCTGGGGTGAGCAGACGGATGGCGGTCTGGGGGAGATCGTGAAGCGATATCTTCGTACAACTACCACCTGGTCCGCTCTGGCGCTCACCTATCGAAACTCTCGCGGCCGTACAATCACACTGGCAAAATTACTATGGATTCGCGGCAGCTCGACACTTGCTGCCGATGTCAAGCGGCATTACGCGATCTTCGAGCGGGATCTGAATCTGGACGAATTCCAGAACTTCGACCTGAATTTGCGCCGACTCAAGCTGTCGCTTCCGGACGGGGTGTTCTTCGAAAACTTCGAACCTTACCGGGAACGCTTCGGCCGGCTGCTTGGCATTGAAAAGGAGATGGCCTTGCGTCTCTTGCATAAAACGCAATCGGCCAAGAACCTCGGCGATCTGAACACATTTTTGCGGGACTTTATGCTCGATCCCCCCGCGACGTTCGAAGCGGCCCAACGACTGGTCAGCGAATTCGCCGAACTCAGTCAAGCGCATCAGGCTGTGGTCATAGCACGGCAACAAGTGGATTTACTCAAACCGGCACGGGAGCGGCACGAACGACTGCAATCCGTCTTGGAAGAAACCAAATCTCTGGTGTCCTTACAGCAAGGCATTGATCCGTACCGCGAAACTCTTCTTGCAGGACTGCTGAAATCCAGACTTGAGGAATTGCGAATCCGAATTCAAGGGCTGATGGGCCAGCAGAAACAGCAGCAAGAGAGTGTTGAAAACCATAAATCCGCACTCCGTGGTCTCGAAATCCGCCATCGCGAATTGGGAGGCGAACAAATCGAGCGGCTGGAGAAGGAACAGAAGGACAAAGAGGAATTGCGCATTGATCGGGTGAGCAAGCGGACCCAAGTGCAGGATGCCTGCCATCAGCTGGATTGGCCCACGCCCAATTCACCTACGGAGTTCGCAGAATTGGCCGGAAAGGCACGGCAGGAACTGGATCAGCGTCAAGAGCTGATGCGGTTGGCAAAAGTCGATCGCGATCAAAAGGTTCTCAGGAAAAACGAACTGGAAAGGAATTTACGGGAGATTGTCGACGAGATCAAATCGTTGCGGCGTCAGCCTTCCAACATTCCTCGCTACATGCTTGAACTGCGTGATGATATTGCAACAAAGCTCAATCTTTCCGCTGAGGTGCTGCCGTTTGTGGGCGAATTGATTGAGGTCAAGCCGGACGAAGCAGCTTGGCGGGGAGCCATCGAGCGCGTGTTACATGGATTCGCCCTGTCAATCCTGGTGCAGTCACGCCACTATTCTGGACTTTCAAACCTGGTGAATGAGGAGCATCTTGGGAAGCGGCTCGTTTATTATCGCGTCGACCAGCATGAAGCAGCCGGGAGCAAACCAGCGCCGTTCAACTTGCTGATCCACAAGCTGGAGATCAAGGCCGGCATTCGTCGTGATTGGCTGGTTTCGGAACTGAAGAGACGTTTCGACCATGTCTGTGTGGATTCCATCAGGGATTTGCGCGACACGCATCGAGGCGTGACTCGTGAGGGACAGATTCGGCATGGGCCGCACCGTCACGAGAAGGACGACCG
>Ga0182739_1005371_pt1 | contig 10191 bp, 11 predicted proteins | sample eDN5th30CBELigBY_FD_128873 | JGI IMG/M metagenome (GOLD analysis project Ga0182739, IMG submission 128873) | Enriched backyard soil microbial communities from Emeryville, California, USA - eDNA 5th pass 30_C BE-Lig BY (version 2) (version 2) | ecosystem: Environmental > Terrestrial > Soil >...
ATTTTATGCTGACTCTAAGCTTGAAGAAATATTTTTTGAGCTTTTATACCTCATGTTCACGCATCCTGACACAGGAAAATGGATTCATTTGCCAATTTCTCAATTACTTTCTGATCTTGAAAACTTAAATCAAAGAAAAGAGGATAATGTCAGAAGCGTTCTTAAAGTAGCTTCTCTCCCCGAAATATTTGTCCCTCTTCCAATTATTCTCAGCTACTCTCATCTTTTAGCAAAACAATTATGTATTGTTGATATTGAGAATTTTAAGAGAATAAAAGTAACCGAATTTTATAAAAAGTGTTGGACAAAGGAAATAAAATATAAAGAGGCTCCAAATTTAACATTGATTGCAGAAATGTCTACTAAATTATCAAGACTGACTTCTTATTTAATTTTAATGAACAAGAAAAATACTATAAGAGTGATATTATATCAATATTTGATTGATCTTTGTGATCAACTCGTTCGTCTAAGAAACTTCAATTCAGCATTTGCAATCTATCTTGGATTAGCAGGTCATGCTGTTCAAAGATTAAAACCATTGATTGAACCAAATCTAGAAAAGGAACCAAAAGAAGTATTTAACAATCTCAAACATTTGTTTTCGTCTTCTAATAATATGGAGATTCTAAGAGCGAAACAAAATGAGGTGATGACTCCTGCTGTCCCTTATCTGGGAGTATATTTGGGTGAAATGCTGTTTGTTGAGGAAATGAAAGATTATGTAGATAACGAAAAGAAAATGTTGAATTTTGCTAAGTTCACTTTGCTATCTGAAAAAATAAATAAAGTTTTGGCTTTTAAGGAATCCTATGGTTTCCATAAAGTTGATAATATTCTAAACTTTATTAAAGGTATTCCCTTTATAAATGAAGATCAGATTTATCAACTTTCATATCAAATCTTGCCTTCTTAAATTAAGTTTGAGTCAGAGCAATAAAATATTTTTAATTTTATTAGTTTCAATCTTTTATATAAATTATAAAAGATTTTATACTGCATTTGAAACCATTGTCCTCTTTTTTGTATTCTTATTTATCCAATTCATGTTCTAAAGTTATCCTTCTGTAACCTTTAAATGCTCTCACTCAGCAAAATATTGAATATTTCTGGCAATAAAACATTCTTTTGATTTTAAATATTCAATTTTCAATCTATTCATAATTCTCAAGGGTTGATTCAATGATAGAACTTTATATTCATAAAAAAAAATGGAAGAAAAAAAAAGAAAAAGCTTAAGAACCTCTCAGAAAATAATTACTCAGTTTAAAAATTATCCTGGATCTAAGATTCAATTCAGCCATCTTTCTTTTTAAATTTGAAACATATTTAGATAAGATCTTGAAATTTTATTGTCAATAATTACACAAAATAAATTATAAGATCAAGAATTTATATGCCAAACAAAAATATGAGAAAAATTATCAAATATAAACTTTCTTTCTCAAAGAAAAATGAAGATAAACAATATCAAAATCTTTATTAAATTCTATACATCTAAATAACTGAAAATCTCGAAAGTTAAGAAAGCAAAATCTGATTTTTGCCTTCCTTTTATTTCAGAATTCGTTTTCTTAAAACTTTCCTTTTTTCTTGATTTTATAATCTTCGCTAAGTTGATAGGTTCTTAAATGATCACTTTTACCTTTAAAATGGTCAGCTCCTATTTTTTCATTCTTTATGCTAGACTTTTGTATTTGAGAGTTATTGGGTCCAGAAGAAACTTTAGAAGAAATTTCTTTAGACTCTTTTCCAGTACAAAAACCAGAGGTATCTAGAGATTCAAGAGAAGATATATCAGTTGTTGTTAAGATTGTTGAAGTTGCAATATCTTTAACCCTTTTAGAGCTAATCTTTTTGTCATTTTGGGAATGAAGACCTTTGAGATTGTTGATTTCTACTTCATATTTATTTGCTAAGTTCATTAAAACCTTAATTTTTTCATCTTGAGCTTTGACTTTCTAATAAAATTTAGAGAAAAAATATAAATAATAATACCTCCTCCAAATAATTTTTATCTTGAGCAAAAGTATCCACTACACTGAAAATATTTTTAATATGGTTTTCTAGCACTTCGGTTTTATGAGAAAGATTTTTCATAGAAGTGCTTAAATCTGATATTTTCATATCCATTCCACTTGTGTACATTGTATAATCAAATTCAACTTTGTGATCAGAAGCTTTAGACGATTCCTTATGACTGATAGGCTTTACAATGCTCTTTGTATTTCGGAGTGTCTTCTCTTGAGGAGATTTCAAATTATAAATATTAGAGCTTTTGGGATTTGAAGAATCTGCAATATGTATTGTTCCTTGAGTTTTGGGACTTGTTACATTATCTAGAGGTTTGAACGTAAAGTTATGAGCGGATGCATTTTGACTTCTTGTATTATGCCCTCTTTTGATAAATCCGATTCCATTGCCTACTGATGTTCCGGTTGCATCATTTGAGTCATACGTTGAAAAATTGCTGGGCTTTTTAACAAAATGAATATTTTCTTTTTCAGCTTTGAAGTTTTGAGTTGGTCTCAAGTCAAAAGACATTTGATTGAAATTCATATTTCTAAAATCTGCGCTTGAAGTTTTTGAATGAGTTGGTCTGATATCAAGACTTGACTGCTTTGAATGGGTTCTTGAAGGATTTTTGGACCCTTGAGAATGGCAAATTGAAAGAAGATCAGGAGATTTGCTTCCAAAATTCTCTATATCTATACTGTCAATTGAGCTCTTTTTTTCATGAATAGTGTTCAAACCAGTAAATTCATCAATATTATCTTTAATTTGATCAAGCAAGTGAACTTTTTTTGTTGTTGGATAAAGTGTTCCTAAAGATGCAACTCGAGCTGTTAGATTCCTTTTTGAAATTAAATTTAAAGGATTGTTTGAGTAATGAGCTTTTGGAACAACAAATCCAGCGTTTGGAATTTCATCAATATCATCAACTATAACTTCTTTCTCAATTTCAAAATTTTTTCGAGCATCAGCATCTAGAGCTCGTTGTGTTGCATCAGTGTTTAAAATATTTTGAGTCTGAAGCATTTCTTGAACAAATTCTTCTGAAGCTGCTTTCTTATTAATCAAACTGTTTAAATCATGTTTCGTGCTAGACTGAGTTCTTCTATGAAGTTTTTTGCCTTTAGCACGTTGATCCATGAGGTTGGTATGGGAAGTGTGAAGAATATCAGCCATTTTCTAAGGAGAGTCTTTATTGTTAGGAATTAATAAGAAAATTGGTCTATTACCTTTTAATTTACTAATCCAGATTAACAGAAACATATGTTTAAGTTTATTCAAATAAATTCTCTATTTAAAAACTATTGTTCATTCCTCTATAATATTTTAATGTCATTGTCAATGATATTCTGAACATCCACTTACCTAGTGTCAAAATAAAAGTATGATGATCTTCAATATATAAAAAATATATCTTTTTTAATTCTTTCCAATTAATTCAAAAATTATGATTGCTAATTCATGTTTTAGAAAATTAATATTTATATGAAAAACTATTTTCGTTGAAAATTTGTTCGATTCCAGATTAATCCTCTTTTTAAAGGCGTGAAACTTTACTTTCCCATTCCCTTAGGAAGAAAAGTTGAACTATATCCACTTTTCTGAAAGAGATATATTGAGTTCGTAACATTTTTTTTTTATCAAACAAAAAACTTTTAAAATTTTTATTTGAAAATGATGAAGGAAAAAAAAGGTGATCTTTTTCATAATTAATTATCAAGCATTTTCATAATATTGCTTTATTGATAATGAAGAAAAGGCTTACAACCCAAGAGAATTTGACAATGTAGTTATTTTACGTAACTAAGTTTCTTATCAAATTATCCTTAAAAAGCAAAAATAAAAAACATAAAAAAATTTAGGAAATGATATTAATGTTTATCTTTTTTTTCATCTTTATCTGAGTCTGAATCACTTTCTTCATTGATTTGGTTTGCAAAGTATTCTTCTTGTGTTTGGAAATCGGGCATCTTTAAGAACTTTCTAGCCTTCTCATAACTAAGCATAGCTATTTCAATCTTTCTTTGAAGATTCTTAATTTGGTATTGAATATCTTGACTTTCTTCCTTTTTCTTGATATATTTAAAGGTCTAAAGTTTAGCATATAGTAATTTAAAAAAAATTACTTGGGGAGCTTTTTGATAACGTTCTTTTTGTCCTCTAAGTCTATACAATAAATCATTTTCTTTTTTCCTTTCTTCTTCAACTGAAGCAATAACATCCTGTAAGTTTTTAATGTTATTCTTCTTTTCTGTAATTTCAGCTTGATATTTCTTTCCTTGCTCTACTTCGAAATTAAGTCTCTTTTTCTCGTTGATGAGTCTTGTAACAATTTTTCCTGAAAATAAATCAGATAACTCTTTCAAAATAAGGTTACCAGTTGAAGATTTTAATGTCAAAAGTTTTCTATTTTTCTCATCAATTTCTTTAACATACTTTTTATTATCGATTTGAAGTTGATGGAAATCAATAAATTTCAAATCGTCTCCCATTTCATCCTTTTTCTTTATTTGATTTTCAGTTTTAAGGATTTGATTGATCAAAGATTGTTTCTTGCCCTTATATTTATTGATAAGAGCATCTTTTTGCTTTAACTTCTCTTCTCTATACTTTTCAATCTTTTCTGCTTCAATTTTTCCAGTTCTACTATTTTCTCCTCCTGTATTTATTAGAACAAACTTTTAACTTCTAATTTCTTACCAATAAGAATTTCTCTCTGGAAATCAAAAGCATCTTTTCTAATTTCAGTAATTGCCATATCAGTTTCTTCCAAAATTGCCTTTGTAAATCAAAAACTTTCATCAATTTGTTAATACCTTAAGAGTTTCAAGAATGGAATCTGATCTCATTCTACCATCTTCGATATTTTTCTTTAAGGCCTCACTTTCTTGATTAGCAATTTCATATTTTTGTTCTCTTGACAAAGTTTCAAACTTCTTTCTACTTCCTTTTTGCTGGGCCTTCAAAAAGTCTTTATCTTCGTTCATAACAATATTAGGATCCATTCCATTTCTAATTAAATAGGCTTCAAAGAGAACATTTTCTCTTTTTATATGCTCCATATTTTTATAAATCCTTTCCTACAAACATATTCAGCCAAAAGACAATCTTTGCATATACCAATTCATCAGACTTTTGCTTAATGATATTTAATTCTTCATCTTCACCAATGTTTTCCATTTTCAGTCTAGAATTCGACTTTAAAGAAACTGATATTTTATTAAATTAAAATTTCCTTTGAGATTAGATCAAGATTAATTAGATTAGCAACATGAAACTTATTTTACTATGATTTGAGAATTGATAAAATACAAACAAAAAGCTTGTAAAGCAAAAACTAATCTTTAGATTAAACAATTTATGGCACTTTTAGTTAACCAAATCTGTTGATCTACTGAATTTTTGACAAGTATTAAAAATAAAGGAAAATGTTTAATTGTAAGAAATTGAAAATTAATTAATATGACTTTATTTAAACCATGGTATTATTGTTTTGGAAAAGAGAATTATTCAAACATCAACAGCTCTGCTCTTTAATTTTTTTTTGGCTATTTGGTAGCATTGTTTCAAACCTTTTTTGTTATGATTTTCTTTTATAATTTGCTTTAACTTAAGTTTTATCATATTTAGTGTATCTAATACTAGGGGTGAAGTTCTATCTAATTTAAAGACCAAAAATATATTTTTAAAATAAAAATATAGGAAGGATCTTCTATCTTGAGCATTAGGGTTTAGGTATTTTCAAAACTTTATATTTTAAAAAAAATGTTTATATATTTTGATTTCCTAAATTTTTGAAACAGACTCTCTCAAATAATATTCTTCTTTGAAAGAATCTAAATCCATTAGCTAATCAAGAAAAATATTTAGTCATTATTTTATAGAACTGATGTTTGAAACTTCATTCATTTGGTTTTTTAGGATTTTTTAACATTTTTTTCTGAAGAATCTTTTAAATAATTCGAATTATTTGCGGCGAAATTGAAAGTTATTATTAATAGAAATGGAATTAGACGATCAAGAAAAGGAAAATCAATTACAAGATGAAAGATATGATAGAACTATAAGAGCATTAACAGCAGAAGTCGCACTTAAATTAATGAAATCAAAGGTTGCAATAACCCCTATGAATGGAGTTACCACTGAATTTATGAAAAACATTATTTTGGATGGTGCTAATGTTACTATGTTCGATGATACACTTATTACAGAGGAAGATGTTGGAACTAATTTTATGTTTAGCCCAAGTGATTTAGGTAAAGTCAAAGGAGAAGTGTTAAAAGAAAAATTTAACGAAATGAATCCTTATTCAAAACTTGAATCTAAATCTTTATTTAAAATCAGCGATATTTATCAACAAATTGTAAATAAAGAAAATGATTTATTTAAAGATTATGATATCTTGGTGGTTTCAACCTTGAGTTTCAAAGAAATGATACTTTGGGATAAAATTGCAACTTTAATAAACAAACCTTTACTTATATTAAATTGTTGTGGTCTTTGTGGATTTGCCTGGATTAACCTTGGAAGTGAATTTGTGTATAAAAGGCAAAAAACAAAAACTCAAGAATTAAATGTGATTGATGGAGAAGATAATAAAATGATGGAGGAAGAAAAGGATCAATTTGAAGAAGTAACAATCAATTGTAAATCATTAGAAGAATGTTTAAATCCCAACATCAAAGGAAAATCAGCTGTTTATTATTCAATTAATATGATGTATGAAGCTGAAAAAAATGGTCTTAAATATGATCCCTTTAATCCAAATGAAGAGATTTTAGAACAAATTGTCAACATTGGAAAACAATTTTATTTGACAAATAAATTCAGATTCAATGAGGTAGCTGAAAATACACTCAGGTAATATCAAAGGTTATGCTTTTTTTTAATAATTTTTAAGAAACTTTGCAAAACTATATACAATTCAATTTGTTCCAGTCTATTCAGTGGTAGGAAGTGTTTCATCACAAGAATTTACTAAAATCATGGCAAGAAATGCTGAACCCTCTTATAATTGGTTCTGCTATGATAGTCAAGCAGGTTATGGCAAAGTTGAATACATATAAAATCTATTTTTAACAATATTTTTGTGTTTGTTAAAAAGATGACCTTGTTTTCTAATACAAGCATATGAGTAAAAAACTGTTGTGAGAATTCTTCAAACATTTTTCCATAGAGAAATGAGTTTTTCTATTTTTTATAAACATATTAAAGACACTAATAATTTTGATGTTATGAAATTAAAAACAATTATACTGAATTACAATCTGAATTTAAAGAATAAATTGTACTAAAAATTACAAAAATAAAGAAACCAGGTCGAGAATTGTCCTTGAAAAAAAAATTAAGAATTTGTTCTGTCATATCTTCTTAATGGATAACGAAATTCATTGAGATCTTCTGCATTCATTCGAGTGTTTTGATTTCTTCTAGTCCTTGTTGATCTTGTCTCTTGAACTTCAGAATCAATATCATCAAAGCTAGTTTCAAAATCTTCTTCAAGAATTCCAACTCCTGAAGCTCTGGTATTTCTTCGATTTGAAACTTGGCGTTCAGGTGTATTACGAGAAATGTTTCTAAGGGTAGTTAATCTTCTATTCCTTCGTGGGTTTCTTGAGTGTCTTGTATGAACTTCTATTTCTTCTATATCCTCTTCCAGTGTATTTGTATGATTAGCTTCATCTTCAATCATGGAATCATGTTCATAACTGTCATCATCATCAACAATTTCAAAAAGTCTCTCTAATAAGGATTGTCCACCTCTAGTTGAACTTCTTGTAACTCTTCTGCCTGAATTTTGCACATTATTCTCTCTTCTATCAGAATTTGTGCTTGCATTTTGCCTTCTATTGTTTCTACGGGATCTTCGATTATTTCTGACACAAAATTTGCAAAACCAATCTTCTTCGGGGATAGTTTCAAAAGGAGGATCACAACAATAAATATGACAACAATGAATTCCACATTGGTCACAAAGGAGAAGAACATTTTGATCGTCATTTGTTCCACATTCGTAGCAATTTTCATCAGCTTCACAATTAGTAAAAAATAAAAATCTCTATACCTTCTTCTTCAATATATTCAAGTTCTTCCTCGTGGACCTGCTTTTTAAATTCAACTTTTAAAGAATCGATTTTTGTTAAATTTCCATTCTCTTCAATATTGTACTTTGTAATTTCAGAGAATCTTTGCTTGCAATAAGGACATTCATTGGTAACAATTGACCATTCTTTGATACAGTCAAAGCAAAAAACATGCGTACATGAATTTAATTTTGCAATATCTTTCAAAATATCATCTAATACCTCAAGTACATATAGTTAAAAAGTTTACTAAGGCAAATTGGACAAGTTTCAACTTTTGAGACTTTTTCAATATGTTCATGACTTTTCTGCAGAGATTTCTCTAGCTCACCTTTATTTAGAGTTTCACGCCTATTGTCGACAATTTTTTTTAATCTTTTTAATTTGTTTCTTTCAAAAGCGACCTGTTCTTGAGTTTGCTTAATTTGTTTGGGTGAAGAAGATCCAGAGCTTTGAATCAAAACTTCACGATCTGAATCTTTAATTGTTTCTGGAGATTGAAGATCAATTTTTTCTTCTTCAATCATTTTTTCATCTGAACTTAAAGAAATTAAATCCCGTTTTTCTTGACCTTTTTTGCTTTTGCCTGTAATAAGTGGACTCGAAAATTCTTCTTCATCAAGTATTCTTATAGCTTTTTTCTTTTTCCTATTAAGATTGACTTGACTTTCAAATCCTATTTGATTCTTGAAAACCTCTGATTCAATTTGGCTTCTATCAGAATCCAATTGAATTTCTTGAATTTTCTTATCAAGATCTTCGATATCAATTTTATTGACTGATTTTTGAGAGAGTTTTTCAAGTTTTACTTTCTTTTTAGAAAGTTTTCCTTCGAGACATATTTTCTCTTCAATTTCTGATATATTCTCAGAACCTTTCCTTTTTTCTAACAAAGATTCTATTTCCATTGTATTCTTATGCTTTTTGTCAAATTTAGAAGGCACAACACAATAATCATTTTCAGAAACCTCTTCAATTTCTACTGAAGAAAGTTTTTTGAGTTTTTTATTGCTGCTTTTCTTAGCTTCAATCGGTTGAATAACTGTACTTTTAGTTGGAGTATTAAAGATGTTTTCAAAGTAATCCCAAGCATTTGCTGATTTTTGCCCCATTTTTTGAGAAGGTTCATCTTTTTTATTTTTGATTACAACCTTTTTTGTAGATTCCACATAAGAATCTTCTAGAGTTTGAGGAATTTTAATTCTTGCTTCATTTTCAAAATCTCTATTGTGCAAAGCAGATCTTTGGATTGAAGATTTTCCTGTATGTTTTAGGGGCCAAATAAAACATTTTTACCTGATATCAAGATCTTTTCAATTAGCATTTCATAACCATCAATTTTCATGAAAACTCTGTCTTCTAATTTAAAACTGTCACTAACAAGAATGCTTTTCCAAGATTCTTCTTCAGAATACTAAAAATGAAAAATATATACTCAAATAATTACTCTGATCTGAACAGGGGTTGTAAAAGAATTTTTAGAAATATATATGTCTATTAAAGTGTTATTGGAGATGAGAAGGGAAAAATGCCTTTTTCATCTTTAATTTCGATTTGAAGAACTAAAGGATTTCTATCTCTATCTTTAGATAAAGCAATTCCGAAAATATCTCTGAAAAAATGAAAGTCGACTCTTCTGTCATCACCAATAATCTATATATTAACAAGAATACTTTGAGCGAATAATTACTGTATGAGTAGATTTGTATGTTATTTTTACTCTACATGGAGATTTGATGATTGTTTTATAAGGTGAAGGTTTTGCTGATTGATTCCTTTGGAGAAATGTCATCATAGATTAGATTTTAAATTAAAAATGTGCAAAATTTAATGATTTAAATTAACCGCATCTTCTCTTCAGAATAATTAAGTGTTATTTCAACTTTTTAAGCCGAATTCGTTAGTCTCAATCAGTTTTTCTCTTTAGAAAATAAAAATCTTAAATTTTACTAAATTTCCATCTAAAAAGTATCGGTGATGATTTGGTCAAACTACACTTAGGAGTAAATGTATAATTCCAAGAGATGGGATTATAATTTCAACCTATTATACAATATAAAAAATTTATTTATTTGAATTTTTTTTTTTTTTTAAA
>Ga0182739_1005372_pt1 | contig 10191 bp, 9 predicted proteins | sample eDN5th30CBELigBY_FD_128873 | JGI IMG/M metagenome (GOLD analysis project Ga0182739, IMG submission 128873) | Enriched backyard soil microbial communities from Emeryville, California, USA - eDNA 5th pass 30_C BE-Lig BY (version 2) (version 2) | ecosystem: Environmental > Terrestrial > Soil >...
GTCAGGAAATTTAATACAAGACATGAAATTTTCTCTATTTCTCCAATAGATACAATATTAATTTCAGTTTACAACATAAAATTATCTCTTTACAGTACAAAGATATATTTTAGATTCTAAATATTTGAATTAAAACCCCCCATTATTCCACTTTGAAATCAATTTTAATAAGATTTTTCAGCAAAGTATTTCCAAAATTAGCTTTATTTTTTATTTCCCTACTAAAAAAAAAACTCGCATATATAAAAGCAAATGGACGTTCCTTCAGATGTCGCTAAAGTAATTTCTCATCTTTACCTGATTAACCTCCTCAAGTACCAAAAATTAGAAAGCTATCTAAAGAAGAAAAGTCCTAAGTTACTTCGTGGTTACCAGCTAAGGTAAAAATACAGGCTAACGAATGCTAATGGAAATAGATACTTTATTATTTTTGACAATGGAACCAAACTTTGCTATTACAAAACTAAACCAGTAACTAATAGAATAATAAGCAGTACTCACCTTCATAGCAAATCACAGATGAACCAAAGGGAATTCTTCCTATAGGAGAAATTGAGAATTTAACTTCATTAGCAGGAAAAGAGTTTTCTTTCTCTTATACAGGAAGAAAATTCCTATTGAAAGCGGAAACACTCGAAGAGAAAGCAATGTGGATCAATGCTTTAACAACTCTCATGAATTATATTCAACAAATACAACAAGTGAGTCCAGGATTGAAAAATAGTAATGATTGAGGTTACTCTATAAATTTACATGACAGAGGCCGTTGGTTCTAAAAGCTGGAAGAAGTCTAATATGGAAACTTCAGAATATGAACAAATCAAGCTTGAAAGTGAAAGTAAACTTTTATCTCATTTCAAACACAATACCAATTATGCTTTATTTTTCAATTCCTCCCTTTTTAAAGCACAAGATTAATTGAATAGTTCAACTCATGAAACAAGGCTCTAGTCCTGAACTACCTTCACAGAAGGTGCCTAATGAAGATATACTTGAGGTGAAAGGAATTTTGAATTATTTCCAGCATATTGATCCTGAAGTGTTAGACAAGAGAGTTTGTATGGGTGAGTTTTTTGTTTGGAAAGAGATAGCTGAAAATTTTGTATAGGATGGTTGCAAAAAGGGCATAAGAAAAGAAAAAATTATTATCAATCAAGATGGTTTATTCTTGTTTCAGCCAAACCTTTAGTATATTTCATATAAAGGGAAAAAGGGGTTATAATGTTAATTAGAGGAAAAATTGCGAACAAGATGAAAGTATTTTGGCTGAATTTCAACTACCTCCTTGGATGGAGTTAGAAACTATATATTATTTTGATGATAAGGAAATTATGAAACCAAACAGTACATATTCAGGAACAATTCCAATGATGTAAGGAAAAAGCCAAGTGAATATTTAACAAGATTTTTTTTAGAAACTGTTTGGATGTGATTTTCAAAGAGGACAAAAAGTCCAGCAACAAAGGCTTCAAATTCAAGGTAATTTTGCTTCTTTTTATATGTTGCTAAAATACCAAAGATTGAACTTGATGATAGAATTTTCACTCTTCGATCAGCTTTAATTACTGATCGAAACAGATGGATTGAAGCAATAAAAATGTCTTCAATAACTGCAAAACAACAGAAAAAGAGCAAATCCGGACTCAAGAAGAATATTGATCCTCTTGTGAATCTCTTCAGCAATGAAGTAATTATCCTCTTTTTCAACAAGATTGAAAATGTAATAGGGCCCAGTAAAGCTTAGAGAAAAAATTACAGAAGATTACAAGAAAATAGTTACTAGGTTCCCTATTGAAAAGTAAACCCATTCCAAATTTCTTCTGACTTTTTAAGTTTTGATGATCTTGATGAAGTATTCCGACAACTCGATGAGCTATCAAAAGACCTCATCTGTGTAATAATTATTTTCATTAGTTGTATTTAATTCTATGTTTAGACTTTAGATGCTTGCTTTGCTTATGAACCTCCAAGAAAAGACATAATCAAGGAATATATCCCTGTTTATCATAATAATATCTGTGAGATTCTAAAGAAATTCTACGAAACAAACATCGAAAATATTCAGGCATCTCCTTATTCTCCTTCCAATTAAACAATCAATAGAATCTGGATTTAATGCATATAATCAACTGGATCAACAAATACATTTCTCATCTTGAGCCATATGACTTTAATGATGACAGACTCGGGAATAGTGTTAATGTTCTTGCTACAGTCTTTTCAAAGCGACTGTTCAAAACAAATATCGAAATTATTTTCAATATTCTTTTACAAGTAAAATTCCTTAACAACTCAAAACGTTATATCCTCTTTTAAGCTTCGAGATTCGAAAGCAGCAGACGGTCCCGAAGGGATCAAGATCACAAATGGTCCTTATGATCTTTTCAAGATACTCAATGAAGCATTTGAGATATATAATCGATGTAGTCATAAAGAAATTGCCGTCCAATTACTTAAGCTTATCAACGAAACAATTACTTACTATCAAACTAATGTTGAGCTTATGCTTGTAAACCTAATTATAAAATGGCTTAATAATCCTTGAAGGACAAATTGAGCTTTACTCCAGGAATGTACATTGGCTTCAGCAATGATACGGTTCTTTATAAGAAGAGTATCGATGAGTTTATTGAAAAAGCTGAAAGTGTCACAAGTCTCAGTTTTGCTGAAATCGAAAATGTACTTTTTTTCTTCGTTTTCTTTAATCATACAATTGATAGCTTTTTATGCAAGATGATCTTCTTCGAGCCTTTGCAAAACTTGGAGAAAAAGCCTTTGAAAAATTATCTCTTGTAATCTTCCAAGATTTCAAAATGCAGTTCAGATCAAATTTCATGGATCTTAAGATGGTAATTGTTCTTTATTCTTTCTCGTTAAATATCAAAGGATAATGTGTTGACAAAAATATTCAATTACTTGAACGAAATAACACCTTTGCTTCACAAGACCTATATTCGAAAAGTTTGGAAACTATGTCTTGAAAAGGTCACTATGCTTTACACGCAAAGCATTCTTTTCTTAGCGAAAAATGTCAAGTTTAAGAAAATCGAACAATTCAGAACTAAATTATCAAATGATCTTGAAACTATTCACCACTGGTTTAAAAATGTCGTCGATTCGACAAGTCGAGAGAATAATTTAAAAATCATCCAAGACTTACAAGAATTTGCTGAAGCAAGTCCTCCTTTAATTTCCATGACAATTGTTACGCTCAAGAAGGTTCATGGAGAAGGATTTAATTACAGTACTTTTAAGCTCTTGATGAATTTAAGAGTTGATATAAATAAGTCAGAAAAAAGTTCAATTATTGAAGATTGCAAAGAAGTAAGAGAAAGTCACTTCCTTATTCTGATAAGATGTGAAGGTTTTGGATAAAATGACTGTATCTCCAAAGAAGGAGATTGAAGCAAACGAAGAAAATGAGGAAAAGAAAGAAAAAGCTCCTAGAGGAGATTTATTTTTGCAGATTAAAAAAGAATATGAAGAAGAATTAAAACAAGAAAGAGCAAAAAATTGTGAAGGAATTTTCCAAGAAGAAGATGAAGATTCGAGTAATGAAGATGTCTTCTCATCTGAAGGAAGTCCAATAAAAGAAACTCAAGTATTATTTTTCAATGATTTAGGGCTAATTCAATCAAGCTGGATAAGGTTTCTGTAAAAACATTAGAAGGTTATTTAGCAAAGAAAAAATTAGGAGTTTGGAAAAAGAAATATTTTGTGATGAAGAATGAGAAATTATATTGGGGAAAAGATGATGCAACAAGGAAGGCAAAGAATAGTGCCGAAATCAGAACAATAAAGAAATGTGAGCCTTACCAAGAACGAAAATTAATCCTGGTAATTATCTTTTGAAAATCCTCTTTGACATTTAATTCATATATTTCTTTGATTAATTCTTCTCTTTAGGAATTGGAGAAAAGAATCTTCAAACTTAAAGCAAAAACCCGAGAGCATCGAAATCTTTGGGTTGATTCTATCAATCAAATCCGTGAAGATATTCTTATGCAGGAAATGAGAGTACGCTTAGAAAGTCGTATTTTTGCCAAGGTAAATAACACATTACGATTTTATTTACTTATATTTTTCAAAGATAACAGGAACTTCTTTATTCGAAGATTTAGAACCTGAATGGAAGCCAAGACCAAATGAAAAGGAAATACTCTTAAGACTAGAGCAGCCTGTTATCGGGAAAAATGGAAAGGAAGTTGAAGAGGATCAAAATCGTAGAAAATCAATTGATTGCTCTGATTTAGGCGTTGAGATATCATCTCCTGTGAGTAGTAATTCAAGCAAGAAGAGTGAATCTCCAGGCTTAAAAGGACAAGGAGAGAAGAAGAAAAGCGAAACAGGAGTAATGAAAAAGGTTTATAAGTTTTTGGGAAATTAAAAGGTGTTTCCCAAGTTTATTTATATAAGCAATATTTTTTTATATTTGAAGCTTTTTAATTTATTTTCATTTTAAAAAGGGTCATTTGGTTTAGAAAACAAACCAAGGTATCTTTTAGTTTTTTTATTCCAAAAGAACAATTTCAAAACACTTGAAAAATCAATATCAAATATTCAAAAATTTTTTTTTATTGCCTTTTGTTTGGGAAAACTTTTTTTTTATTCACATGTTCGTGTTATGAAAAGTATCATTCTTTTGTTACAATGCTTTCCAACATACATATTAATAACTATACACAAAAATTCCCTCGAGAATCTCATCTAAAATCCACAAATACTTTATTCTCTCTTACTTATAAAATTTCTTTCCTTTCGTTCATCCTTGAAAAACGATCAATAAAAAAAAATTATGCCTCTTTACCTTTTATTGAAAAATTTTATTTAGTGTTATCTGCGATCAAATTCTCAATCTGTATTGATTTTTTATATGAAGTGTACATATGTTGAAGTGCTTTCTCATTCCTTGATATAAAATAATTCTAATCATTTATTCTCAATCTCTTATTCTCATATCACAAGACTTACCAATACCAATACACTCATAGCTGAATAGAAATAAGCAATAACTAATCTATTTGTAGATCTTGTCTATTAATTCTAAGAAATCAACCAGTAAAGAAACAATACTCTTGAATTTAATTCCTTTTTACGATTCTTGATGATTGATGACACATCCCAAACTTCCTTTCTAGTTGCACGGACTATAAAGATAAGGATTCAAGATATTTCGGAATTCGAACCAATATTTCCCATGATTTAAAAAAAATTTCAGCAAATAAAACTTTAATAAATAAAAAAAAAAAAGCTTTCTATCTTTTTGTCTTTGAAATAAATTAAAACGTAAGTTATATTCAGATAGTTTTATGGAAGTTCAATCTCACGACGAACAAAGATTCGACTCTGAAAATCAAAACAGTGTCGATAGAAACAATACTGATCAACAAGTACTTTTTCCCATCCTATAAACTCTTCTCCTAACTCTTTTCCTGCAGAGTTATCAAGCCTTTGAATTACCAAGTATAATTGAAACTCAAGTCTTCAATGAAAAAACACAAGAGGTAAATAAGTCTTGAAAACAGAAGGAATTAATGTATATAGACTATAATATGCAGGATTGAAGTTTTCAGACCAGTTCAGTCAAAACCATATCTTGGTGGGTTGAAAAATGTAAAGACAGAAAGAGACTATCACCATGCTTTTGCTCAAACAGATCAAAGAGTTCGTGATCACAAAACTAAATATACTCGTGAAGTTTGCTTTCCTTTCCTGCATTTTTGTTTATTGGAATAGACACAAACATATGAATATAATACTGTTTCTACTAAAGTTATGAGAGAGTTTGGAACACAGATGGAAAGAGTGGGAATTTCAATCGATACAAGACAAGATAAAGAAACCCAACCCAAAATGTACTTTACAAGTGAAATGTGGGAAGAAAGAAGAGAAGAAGCAAGTTTGTATATTCAGAGAATGATGAGAGGATATCACGGATGGAAGAGAGTTGATGGATTAAGAAAAGAGAAGAAAGCTAAAGAAGAAGAACAAGAAAGAATGGAAGAAGAATTTAGAAAGAATGAAGAGATTAAGCATAAACAAGAAATTGAGAGAAGAATGCATCCAAGAACTAAGGAAGATTTTGATATCCTTTATGAGGAACTCGAGGTAAAATTTCCTTTTCACTTAAAGCATAGATTCGGAATGGTTTTATTCCATTGAAAAAAATAGAAGCAATTATGAATAAAAAATTACAAGCAAAAAAAATTTTCTTTAGATTTTTAAAGGGATTTTTTTTTGTCTAGACCTTTATAAAAATTCACAGAAACTAATGGAATTGATAGGTTTGGAGATTGAACGAAACAGAAAAGATTAAAAAGAGCACAATGAGTGAAGAAGATAGAAAAAAGGCATTAAAACAGCTTCTCGACAAAGAAACTGAGCTTTTACAAACAATTGATAGACTCAAAATCAATGCCCAAAAACTCAATAAACAAGATAAAATCCAGAAATTCTTGGGTTCAATGGCAAATCCCAAGGAATGGAAAAGATCAGATAACAGATACACTGAAGTTCATACTCCTTTCACCACCAGAGCTAAGGAGCTTATGGATATATACAATGGTTTAAGAATGACAAATATCCCATTGGATGAAAGACTCGATATCCTTTTGAATACTAAATGGACTGTTAAGGAATTCGACTGTCAATTAACAAGAGAAATTGTTGACTTGATTGATAGAGAGGCTGATATGTTGAGTAGAGGAAGAGGAGAAGGCAGTTTAGAAGGTAAAAAATGCCATGTAATTATTTAGTTAAGTGTTAAATTAGGATTGAGAAAAAGATTGTGTAATTTGTTCTTGCAATTTATTGAGAAGCCAGAGTTCAATCCAGAAGCTGCAAGATTCCAAAAGATACCTTTTGATTTACTACAAAGAGCTCAAAATGTTTACAAGGAATAATTAAGTGTTGAAATATATTTAATCAAATAATTGTATTTCCTGTCTGAATATTAATTTGCTTATTTTGTTTCCCTTGCGCTAATTTTTTATGAATATGATTATTGCTTTTATGAAATTTAATATCATATTCAACATTTATGACATGCACTAATTAACAAAAAAAAATCACTTTCTTCATGATTATTTTTACAAGTATTGAACTATAAGCTTATTTCTTTAAAAATTTGCAGTATGTTTCAGGAGTTTTTTGTGGGTTTGAATTAATTATAAAAAGGAAAAAGAATTATTTCTTTTAATTTTTTAGTTAATCATAAACAAAATCAAAATAAACTAAACAGATAAAATCCTCTTTTATAAAAGCAAAGTTAAAACAAATTCAATAGAAACTTCTTTATTTTTGCTTTACAATTTCCCAACAGCAAACGGCAAAAAAATCTACATATTTATTCCTAAATACTATCATCCACATCAACATTTTTAAGCAAAGGCTCATTTTTATTCTGTAACTCCACTATAAAGTCTTTCATCACTCTATCCAATGTCTCATCAAGACACCAAATCGTCACCAAAAACGCCAGTAATCCCATTGCTCCCATCAACACAAGTGGGCTCACATTATTATCTTGCATTATTGTGACTATATATGGCATAGCAACTGTTCCTATTCTACTAATTGTCAGGTTTAATCCAAGTCCTAAAGCTCTGACTTCTGTTGGGTAGCTCTCAGAAGTATAAGTAATGAGGATATTAGCGAAAAGCCCAATACCGAATTTAGCAATCTAAACAGATAATTAACAAAAATGTAAATAGTGAATAAATAATTACCACAGCGAGAAGAACTGATAAGGTTTTTTGATAACATCTTTGTTCAAGGAAACAATCTTCTGGGATAGGAAGGAAATAATTTACAAGACAAGCAATGCTGACAACTAGAATACTATACTTTAATGACTTTATTCTGCCAACTCCAAATTTAAATCTTGCTGCATAGAGATTCGCAAAAGTCTCAGCAACGGCAGTCAAAGTGAAATTTTGATACATTTCTGTTCCAAGAACAGGAAGAGAATAGTTCAGGCCAAAATAAGTAAAGTTTCTAAAGAACCAAATATACAATAAAGCCAATGTTGTCCTTCTGAGATCTCTATGTTTAAAAAGATCCATATATCCAGAACTTGAGGTTGTCTTTGGCTTCTCACTTTCCCTGTTTGGGTTTTGTTTAGGAGGGAAAAATGTTGTCATCTTTGAGTTTTCAAACTCCATTTCTCCGTATAAACGAGCCTGTAAAGGTTCTCTGCGATTTATTGAGCATATAGCGTTAATAACTTCTTTTGCTTTAGCGAACCTTTTCTTTGAATTGAGGAAACGTGGAGTCTCATAAACGAAAAGGAAGTTTGGCAAGAGACTTACCAGCCATGGAAGCGCCATATAAAGAATAAAAATCTCTTTCCAGTCTCTTACAAGCAAGAACAAAGGGGCGATGATAATTTGCGCAACAGCCCAAACAGTTCCTAATGTGACTGTGGAGTAGTTACGGAATCTCTCGCCTATTAGAAAGACATAAATAACACGTAAAGACAATTTTTTATACCCGAAACTTCTGATGTATAAACAAAGATAAGAATTTCAAAGCCTGAGAAGGCAAATCCTCCAAGGATCAAAAATATAGTCATTATTTCAACATTCGGTGAAAATGCTGCAGCTAAAGCAGAAATTCCACTGATAATGTTAGCGAGCAGGATTCCATTCTTTCTTCCTTTCCAATTTCCGAAATAAGGGAAAAAGAAGAAAGCTAAGAAAGAGCCTAAAAATATTAAACGAGTTAGAGCAAAAATATACCTAAGAAAAGCACTGAACCTAAAACACCATTAATATAGCTTCTTTCACAATAAAGATCAAAGTGAGTTGTAATAGTAGTTTCTGATTGATCTGTTGCATAAAAACCAAAAGGATTATCACAAGCTTCTTTTTCTAAGCAAGGACGTTCTGTTTGTTTGGTCTCATCGGTAAAACAATGGAAGGTTGGCTTAATTAGAAGGAGAGGGAAACCCATGAATAAGAATGAATAAATCGCATATTGGAACGCAAAAATATTGTTGACTCTCTTCTGATAAACAGAATTGTCTCCTGCATAATCTAGTGCCTAAAAATCTTATTTCTCCTGTTTCATTATAATTACTTACGTCATCAATACTGAAGAAAGCGTTCCTGTTACTGGCATTGTCGTATCTTGGACGTTTGGTTATCCTTGACTAAATCTTTAGAAAAGAACAAAAGAAAATATCACGTTAGTGGTAGCGTTGACACCGATTGACCCAAAATCCATAATAGTTAATTAGATAAATATAAAGAGAAAGTTTGAATTAAATTTTCTGTCTGATTTTGCATAAAATACAGGGGATTATAATCCAAAGACAAAAAAGGATAAATTCTGAAGGAATAAGCGTTAATCTCTGTCATATTAGAAATACCCAGTGCTGAGATTTTTTATTTTTATTTAAGACATAGTCAAATAGTAGAAAATTCCATTTGAAACCTATTTCTTGGTGTTTCTTGTAAAGAACTTTCCTTCTTTGAAAATAACCTTTGATTAATTTCTACCTGAAAATATTTCTGTTTTGAGCTAGAATAGTTTTTTTTTTTCATGTGTATTTAAAGTTCGAAGGAAATAAAGTGAATGGGGTAAAAAAAATATTTACACTATGGGAAATTAAACTCTAACTTCAGATTTCCTCAGTTTTCACTTGAATTTTTACATGAGATAAAATTAGTAATATCTTGGTATCTAAACATTTTCGATTCGTTTTTTTTAAGGAAGAAAAAAAATGATTTAAGTCTTTAGATAGTTTCAGAGATTTTTTCGTTATTTTGAAGACAGAAATGATTTGTTAATGAATTAAACTATTCCTTAATTAATTTGATTTCCCGCTTATCAAAAATTTACTTGACTTTAAAAGGCTTAATTGATATCAAACCTTAATCTCTAGTTTAATACAAAACAAAGGAACTAAAAATAGGACTTTAAAACGAGTGCTGATTCAAACATCTTATCCAGTGTAAACTTTAATCATAGCTCCTCTTTCTTTTTTCTTTCCTCCTCTTAGATTAATTTTCCAATTAAATAAATCTACTTCACATGCAAATTCTTAAAAGAAACAAATTAATTTTTTTTCTCTCTTAGGCCTCTGTTTGAATTGGAAAAATATCAAGGTTTTTCTGTTCATAAAAAATAAAGAGAAAGATAAACTCAAAAGTAAATTTCATCAAATAGATTCGGCAAAAAAAATAATAA
>Ga0182739_1005373_pt1 | contig 10190 bp, 8 predicted proteins | sample eDN5th30CBELigBY_FD_128873 | JGI IMG/M metagenome (GOLD analysis project Ga0182739, IMG submission 128873) | Enriched backyard soil microbial communities from Emeryville, California, USA - eDNA 5th pass 30_C BE-Lig BY (version 2) (version 2) | ecosystem: Environmental > Terrestrial > Soil >...
CACGCCTACTTCCTGGGCGCCAACGACCCCTACAAGGCGCTCAAGACCACGCTGAAGGCGGAGATCGACCAGGAGGCCTGGGCGAGCCTGAACAGCGACACGTCGCGGCCATTCGCGCGGCCGAAGTCGGGCCGGATCGCGGTGAAGGTGATCAATCACCTCGGGGACGAGGTGATGAAGGTGTTTGCGGTGGGGTAGGCGGAATGGCCGGTCATAATCACTATGCCTCTTGTACCTGCGGCTGGTGCGTGCCGACCGGAGGCTGGAGCTACAACGGCGGCGGGGGCTATCGCAATCTCGCCAGAGCATATCAAGAACAATTTCTAGCAAATAGCGGAGCCAACCGTAGTTGGACCGCGTGCTTTGTTAATCCCAACGCGACGTGTCCAGTATGCGGCGTTCAAGTCTATTACTATGAAAACCGATTCGGCAGCCGCGTCTTCTTTGATGAGCTTGGCTGGCCTTGGCCAAAGCATCCATGCACCAATAAACCAGCGGCTGCGGCTAGAGTTCAGTTCAACTCAGCGCCGCAGCCCGTACCTAGGTCGCAGGAGGGAATTGGAGATATTTTGAAAGCCATCGCCGCCACGCGGGCTGATCCGATTGGAGATTTCAAGTCTAGGTTTGGGCATCCCCCGTGGGATCTTCTGAAGGTAGCCGGCGCTTTTAAATCAGGACACAACATTTTTGTTGAAGCCACCTCCGTCGCTCCTCTCGGTAGTCAGAAAATTTATGTCTCATTTGAATTTTCAGAAGAACCACCTTCTATAGGTGAGTATTTTAGCTTCGATGGATACCAAATATCCATTCTTCTATCTGATCCTCCGCAGCAACGGATAATTCGAGCAAAGCGCATTTCAAAGTTGGATTTTGATCTTCTGATATCGGCGGAACAACGGTGATGGAATTCCGCATCGCCGACACCTTCACCGACAGCCTCGGCCGCCTCACCGCCCAAGAGCAGAAGGCGGTCAAGACCACCGCCTTCGACCTGCAGATGGACCCGTCCTCCCCCGGCCTGTCGTTCCACAAGCTGGACCGCGCCAGGGACCCGAACTTCTGGTCGGTCCGGGTCAACGCCGACATCCGCCTGATCGTCCACCGCACGGCATCCAGCCTGCTTCTCACCTATGTCGACCACCACGACGAAGCCTACCGCTGGGCCGAGCGCCGTAAGATCGAGCGCCATCCCACCACCGGCGCCATGCAGCTCGTCGAGATCCGTGAGCGCGTCGAGGAGGTCCCGCAGCCCGCTCCGGCGCCGGCCGCAGCCCCAGCGGCCCCGCCCTCGCCGGCGGCGCCAGAACTCTTCGCCAAGCTGCGCAAGCCCGAGTTGATGGCGTTCGGGATCCCGGAGGAATGGATCGAGGACGTGCGCGCCGCGACGGAGGCGACGCTCTTCGACATCATCCCGCATCTGCCGGCGGAAGCGCAGGAAGCCCTGCTCAAGCTCGCCGTGGGCGAGCGCCCGGAGCCGCCGGTGGCCGCTCCCGTCGAGGCCGATCCCTTCGCCCATCCCGATGCACAGCGCCGCTTCCGTGTCATGACCGACCTGGACGAGCTGAAGCGGGCCCTGGAGCTGCCCTGGGAGAAATGGGCGGTCTTCCTCCACCCGACGCAGCGCGACCTGGTCGAACGCAGCCATGCCGGCCCCGCCCGCGTCTCCGGCTCGGCCGGCACCGGCAAGACCATCGTGGCCCTGCACCGCGCCGTCCACCTCGCCCGGACGAACCCGGACGCGAAGGTCCTGCTCACGACCTTCTCGAAGACGCTCGCCAACGCGCTGAAGGCCAGGCTCGACCAGCTCACCTGGAACGAGCCGCAGGTCGCAGCACGGATCACCGTGCTGCCGATCACGAGCGCCGGCTACGACCTCTACACCGCCGCCTTCGGCCGGCCCAACATCGTCCCCGACACCGTCCTGCACACCCTCCTGGCACGGGTGGCGGCGGCGATCGAGGGGCACAAGTTCAGCCAGCGCTTCCTGCTCGCCGAATGGACCGAGGTGGTCGATGCCTGGCAGCTGAAGACCTGGGCAGCCTATCGCGACGTCCCTCTCCTCGGCCGCAAGACCCGGATCGGCGGCAACCAGCGCGAGATTCTGTGGGCGATCTTCGAGCATTTCCGCGGCGCGTTGTCCGAGCGCAAGCTGGTGACCTGGGCGGACGTCTTCGGCCGACTCACGGACCAGCTGCGGGATGGCACCAGTCCATACCTGTTCGTCGTGGTCGACGAGGCGCAGGACCTGGGCGTGGCCGAGGCGCGCTTCCTCGCCGCGCTGGCCGACGGCCGGCCGGACGGCCTGTTCCTCGCCGGCGACCTCGGCCAGCGCATCTTCCAGCAGCCCTTCTCGCTCAGGGCGCTCGGCATCGACATCCGTGGCCGCTCCTTCACGCTGCGGGTCAACTACCGCACCTCCCACCAGATCCGCGCCCAGGCCGACCGCCTGCTGCCCGCCACGGTGTCGGACGTGGACGGCAACACCGAAGGGCGCCGCGGCACGGTCTCCGTCTTCGATGGCCCGGCTCCCCTGGTCCGGACCTTCGCCAGCGGGGACGAGGAACGGGAGGCCGTCGGCGCCTGGATCAGGGACCAGATCGCTGCAGGACGCCCGCCCCACGAGATCGGCGTCTTCGTTCGCTCGGCTGCGGAACTCGCCCGTGCCAGGGCCGCCATCAAGGCGAGCGGCGCATCCGCCGCCGAGCTGAGCGAGAGGAACGGCCCTGCGTCCGGCAGCGTCGCCTTCGGCACCATGCATCTCGCCAAGGGCCTGGAGTTCCGGTCCGTCGCCGTGATGGCCTGCGACGACGAGGTCATCCCGCTCCAGAGCCGCATCGAGGCGATCTCCGACCCGTCGGACCTGGAGGAGGTCTACGATACCGAGCGGCACCTGCTCTATGTCGCCGTCACGCGTGCCCGGGACCACCTGCTCGTCACTGGCGTGGATCCGGCGTCGGAGTTCCTGGAAGATCTGTCGAACACCAATATTTCATAGTGAATCTAGGTACTAGCCACAGAGAACCATGACCGGCCACATCTGGCGGTCACAGTCAGGCTGGGCATAGACGGGACCCTGCCCCCAATTGCACAGGATGTGCTCAGAGCTAGCCAACCCGTATTTCGACTCCAACAGCTGTCCGCAACACCGACCACAATCAAGCTAAGTTGCTTTTTACCGGAGGCACCTAAGAGCGGGATGCGCACGGGGCTCGATTGAGGCGGCACCACATTCGGAGCTACGGCCTAAGCCTGCTCGACATGATCGGCGAATATGGCCGCCCATCTTTCCTGTCGCCCAAGAGAGCGACGCTAATTATCAAGCTTGATCATCTCACCAGCGCTTGGTCGGCAACCCGATGTCGCGACCGGATCGATAGCAGTCAAGTTGTATTCGTTTTCGAAACTGGACAATTTTACCGCTCATTCAACGAATGATAGCGATGATAGTGAAAGGTCCGTCACTATCATTTGCACTATCGTTTTGCTTTTTTGAATAAATTTCCTACGCATAGCTTGTGACTTCCGCTTGCACCTCAACATCGACCGCCATAGCTAGAAAGAGAAGCGAAGCAGGAGACCCGCATCAGAATTGCGGAGCTGCAGTATGCCGCTCCTCCGGGTGGGCCTTAATCGCGTTAAATGAAAGGCTACAAGAATGGCGACGCACACGCAGGATTCGACGACCGCTTCGGTCCCGGCGCCTGAGGAATCGAGCAGGCCCACGCGCTTCGTGCGCCGCAGCGAGGCCTCTCGGCACCTGAAGGAGGTCTGGGGGATCGACCGCGCGCCCACGACGCTGGCCAAGCTCGCCTGCATCGGCGGCGGGCCGGTCTACCACAAGGCGGGGCGGGTCCCTCTCTACAAGCCGGAGGATCTCGATGCCTGGGCCCGTGCCATGATCCAGAAGGCCTCCTAGCCCTCTCGGAAAGGAGACGCGGCGCCATGCAGCGCACGAGGCGACAGCAACGCACTTCTCACTGCGAAGGATTGAAGCGCCGCGAACAATCCAACGCATAATGGCGCCAGCCATCTAGCTACCCGAGCGGGTGGGATCAGTCGGCCCACCACAACTCAAGCGGCTATTCGCTCGTCTCTTTGACATCGCCTCTGATCTGAGGACTTCGTCATGCGCGTTGACTTCGAACGCGTGAACCATGCTGCACGCGCTGTTCTTCCAGCGTTGCTCGCCCGGTGGCTGCCGGACGGCAAGCGCTGCGGCAACGAGTGGGTCGCCAGGAACCCGCGCCGCGATGACCGCCACCCTGGCTCGTTCAGCGTGAACATCTCCACCGGCGCCTGGGCCGACTTCGCCACCAACGACCGCGGCGGAGATCCGGTCTCGCTGGCCGCCTACTTGAGCAACCTCCGCCAGGCCGAAGCGGCGCACAAGCTCGCTACCATGTTGGGAGTGACGTAATGCTCGATGAGAATGCGATGTTCACGCCGCTCGGACCCGATGAGGAGGCCGGGCGGCAGGCGGTCAGCGGCAGGTCCGGCAAGGTGCCGATCATCCCGGTCCCGGCCAATGCGCCGCCCATGCGCTTCAAGCACCCGGAACTCGGGGAACCGACGAAGATCTGGCCCTACCATGACGCTGGCGGGCATCTGATCGGCTACGTGGCTCGCTGGGACTTCATCGGCGCCGACGGGCAGCCGACCAAGGAGATCCTGCCCATCACCTATTGCGACCTGGGCGGCGGCCGATCGGGATGGCGTGCAAGGGGCATGCCTTCGCCCCGACCTCTGTTCGGCCTGCCCGAGATCCTGAAGCGGACGACCGCGCCGATCATGATCTCGGAGGGCGAGAAGGCCCGGGACGCGGCCGCCATCCTGTTCCCCGACATGGTGGTGACCACCCCGGCGCATGGGGCGAAGTCGCCGCAGTTGGCCGACTTCAGTTCCTGCGCTGGTCGCGAGGTGGTGATCGCCCCCGACTACGACGCACCCGGACGCATCGACGCGAAGGGCAAGCCGCTGCACCCGGGCCAGGACTTCGGCGACAAGGTCTTCCAACTCTGCCATCGCGCGGGCGCCGCCAGCATCCGCCGGCTGCCGCCCGAGCGCCTGGCCGTCTTCTCGTTCGTGAACGGCATCCAGGTGCTCCGCGATGGGCCCGTCCCCGACGGATGGGATCTAGCCGATGCGCTGGAGGAGGGGTGGACGGCCGAGCGCATCGCCGAGCTTCGGAACGATCCGGACTTCTTCAGTGAATATGTCGACTTCGATCGTCGCCACGATGGCGGAAGCATCCACGAGCCCTCGACGGAAGTGGGCTGCACGTACGTCAACGGGTGCTTCCGCATCCTGTCCGATAGGGTCGAGCTGCGGATCGAGAAGGAGGACAAGCGGTCGGGCGAGAAGACGTTCGAATGGCGGTGGTTCTGCTCGCGCCTGGTGATCGAGGCGGACGTCCGGTCGCCAGAAAGCAACGAGTGGGGGCGGCTCCTCGCGATCACCGATCGTGACGGCGTCGTGAAGCGCTGGGTGATGCCCAGCTCGCTCATGGCCAGCGAGGGCATGCCCTACCTTGAGCCGCTTCTTTCGCTGGGCCTGATCCTCGCACCGGGCAAGCGGCGGTGGATTCGCGAGGCGCTGGACCAGTACATCGCATCCTCGCACCCGGAACGGCGGGCCCGCTGCGTCGGGCGGATCGGGTGGCACGGCAAGACCATGGTGATGCCCGACTGGACCGCGGCTGCGCCTGGCGCCGAAGATTACCTGTTGCAGACGGTCGGGTCGATCGACCACGCCTTCCGCGTGAAGGGCGACCTGGAGGGCTGGCAGCAGAACGTCGCCCGCTACGCCATCGGCAACTCCCGCTTGGTGTTGGCCATCTCGATCGCCTTTGCCGGCCCCCTCTTGTATCCGACCATGTCCGAGTCCGGCGGCATCAACTTCCGCGGCGGCTCCTCGATCGGCAAGACCACGACGCTCTGGCTCGCTGGATCCGTCTGGGGTGGCGGCGGCGTCAACGGCTTCCTCCGGACCTGGCGCACTACCGCAAATGCCCTGGAGGGCATTGCGGCGATGTCCTGCGACACGCTGCTCTGCCTGGATGAGATGGGGCAGGTCGATGGCAAGGAGGCCGGGCAGGCCGCCTACATGCTGGCCAACGGCCAGGGCAAGAGTCGCGCGGATCGTTTTGGAGCTGCACGGCCGACCGCTGAGTGGCGCATCATGTTCATGTCGACGAGCGAACCGAGCCTAGCCGACAAGATCGCCGAATGTGGCCGCCGGGTGGCCGCCGGCCAGGAAGTGCGTGTGCTCGATCTGCCGGCCGATGCCGGGGCCGGCTTCGGCATTTTCGAGAACCTGCACGGATTCTCCTCCGGCGACGCGCTGGCGCGTCACCTGAAAGCCGCCACTGGCGAGCACTACGGCACGGCATCCCGGATCTACCTGCAGCATCTTGCCAAGGTATTCGATGAGCTGGCGCCCGCGGTGCTCGCGGTCCGTGATCAGTTCGTGGCAGAATGCTGCCCCCCCGGCGCCGACGGGCAGGTGAGCCGGGTAGCTGCACGGTTCGGCCTGATCGCCGCGGCAGGCGAGCTCGCGACGGAGCTTGGCATTCTGCCGTGGCCGGTGGGCGAGGCGCGGCGGGCGGCCGAGCGCTGCTTTCACGCCTGGATGGCGGAACGCGGCGGTGTGGGTGCTGCCGAGGACCGTGCGGCCCTGGCAGCAGTCCGGCGCTTCATCGAAGCGCACGGCTCCAGCCGGTTCGAGCTGATGGGTGAGCTCGCGCCCAAGGACGCCGACGGGCAGGTCATCGAGCAGAAGATTTTCAATCGCGTCGGCTTCAAGCGGTTGGGTCGCACGGGCGGTACCGAATTCATCTTCCTGACGGAGACGTGGAAGAAGGAGGTCTGCGTCGGCCTGGATCCGTCCGCGGTCACCAAGGTGCTCCGCACCCGCGGCCTTCTCCTGCTAGGCGGAGATGGCAGGCCGCAGAAGCAGGAGCGGCTGCCGGGCTTTGACAAGCCCGTGCGCTGCTATGTCGTCACAGACGATATTCTCAGCGAAGACGTTTAAGCGTGGGCGCTTTTGCCGCCATTGCCCGGAAGGTCGGCGTTGCGCCCGTCGTGGCGCCGGCCCCCTCCGTAGATCCCATCGCTCGCGCCCGTGCACTCGGCTGGCATATCGAGGTCCGGCCGAGCGGACTGCTCATCGACGCGAGGAACGGACCGTATGACCCGAACCTCCTCGACGAGCTGGCGGCGCTCTCGCTGAAGGATGATCCTTCGACCGGTGGCGCTGAGAGTCTCGGCGACCACGTCGGAAACGAAATCAGCTAGCTCGCCTAATTCACGAGCGGGATGGTGGCGGCGATCTCGGGTGAGGCTCAGCCGCACGCGGCCGAACCCAGCGCGACGGCGTTCATCGCAGCTCGTCGAGCAGCGCCCTCGCATCGCGCAAGTCCGCCGTGGCGAACCCTTCGGTGAACCAACCATAGACCGGGGAGAGCAGGTCGTGCGCCTCGGCGCGCCTCCTCTGGCCCTGCCAGCTCCGGCAGAACCTCCGCGTCGACGTCATGGTCATGGAACAGGCCCTGGTACCGTTCCAGCCCCAGGCCGCGCAGCCAGGCTCCGACGTCCACCCCCGTTCCTCCCATCGGGTGTGCTTGCTCAGAGGACGCAGTCTATCCTGACCGAGGCTTCAGCGACACGGCCGAAGCGCCGGCGGTCGCCGTGAGGGAGAGTATCTTGGTCCGCTCCGGCTCGTCGTCGATCGCCAGCAAGGCGGAGTCGTCTTCGACGGCGACCGGCTGACCTCGGTGCGTGCTCTCGCTGGCCAACGTCGAGCGCCGGTCCGGAAGCGCCAAGCGGCTGACCTGCTACCTCACCGACCCGTGCTCCCGGGAGCCATTGCACCACATCTTGGCCGGATCGTGCTCGCTATCGACGACATCGAGGATCGGGTGCACGGGCGCCAGCGGCTCGCGCGCTTCCACGCCCACCATGGCGGGTACGGCTTCGCGCCGATCCACGTCCACGAAGCCACCACTGGCAACCTGGTCGCCGTCATCCCGCGCCTGGGCAAGATCCCGGACGGGAACGAGGTGGCGCTTGAGCTACACCCCGTGATCCGCGCCAGCCGCAAGCGCTGGCCGCGGATCGACGTCCTGGTGCGCGGCGACAGCCCCTAGGGCTGGTCGGACGCCATGGGTTGGGCGATCGCATCTGACTCAGCTACGTGTTCGACCCGACCGGCACCAAGGTCCTGCTCCGGCACGTGGCGGACCTTGCCGAGGCGGTAGCACTGGAGCGGTTCGAGGGCGGGGCCACGAGCACCCGATCAGGATGCCCGGGCCGCTCATCAGAGTCACGTACAGGAAGATGTCTACGTCGGAAGGCGCCGAACATCATAATCATAAAGGCGCCCCAAGTGCGTTGGCTCATGACGCCGATCAAGTGGTTCCCGTCGGCGTTCCCCAAGTTCCACGTGTTCCACGTGTTCCACGCTTCCGAAAGGAAGGCCGATCTTCCGGAGGCTCGCTCCGACGCTGCTTTCGGGGCTGGCCACTGGCAGGATCGGCCTGCCCGAGCCAGGTCGCCGCGCCCGCCGCCAGCGCTGCGGAAACCTTCAGCCCCGCGGGCTCCACCACGGCATGAACCGGATCGAGGGCAACATGGGCATAACACTCGGTCGTGGCTGCATTTGAATGCCCGAGCGCCTTGCCGACGAGGTAGAGCGATCCCCCGGCAGCAATCGCCAGCGTCGCGAACGAATGCCGGAGCACGTGGAGGGTCACATCGTCTCCGAACCCGGCGAGCTTGCGCACTCGGTCGAACACCTTGGTGATCCCGACGGCATGGCCGTCGCCGTGCGCGGCGGGAAAGACCCACGGCGACGGCCGGTTCTCCTTGTCGATCTCGCGCGGAAGAGCTTCGAGAAACGCCCGTGCCGCCGTGGTCAAGGGAACCACCTTGGCGCCCGTCTTGCTATCCGGCAGCCGCAAGCGCTGGCCCTGGAGATCCACGTCCCGCCACTTGAGCGCCAGGACCTCGGTCTTGCGGCAACCGGTGAGGGCAATGAGGCGGATGGCTTGGGTGAACCTCTGCGATATTCCTTCGGCTTCGGCCGCGGCCAGCGCTTCTCCGAGTTTCTCGACCTCCTCCCATGAAAGGTGCCGGTTCCGGCGCTTTGCGGGAATAACGTGGACCTTCTCCGCCGGGCTCTGTGCCAATAGCCCTTCCCGCACGCCCCAGGTCAGGACCGCAGCGAAGTAGGCCGTGACTCTCCCGGCAATCCCCTCGCCTCCCGAGATCGCGACACGACCACGGGACCTCCCGCTGTTGACCGGGTCCTGGGCCGTCTCGCCGCGGGCGATGCGCCGCTGCATCCGCTCAACGTCGACGCGCGAGAGCTTCGCGAGCTTCACCTTGCCGACGAGCGGCACGACGTGGTGACGCAGACCGGACTGGTAGATTTCGGCGCTGGATGGTTTCAGGAAAGCTCCGCCGATCCGTCCGGGCTTCGCTCGCGGATAGCCGGCTTCGACCCAGCGCTCGATGAGTTGCGCAACCGTCAGATCCGCTTTGGCGGCGTCCCGCTCCTTCGCCGGATCCTCACCGCGCGCTCGCGCCAGGGCGTGCGCCTTTGCGACAGTGCGAGCCTCCTCCGCCTTCATCACGACGGCATCGCCGATCGTCAGCCGCTTCGTCGTACCCTCTCCCCGAGGGCGATATTGGAAGATCCAGCGCTTCTGGCCGGACGGGCGGGCCCGCAGGCCAAAGCCCCGAATTTCATCGTCCCAGACGATTCGATCCGTTCCATCCGCCTGAAGCGTCGCAGCCAACCGTTGCCCAAGTCGCACCACCGCAACCTCACGCACCGTCACCCGGCTGGGAAGCACCGGGGAAGCATTTTGAAGAAATCACGATCGATTTCCGCCCATATCCCTAAAGCGATCCAAAGAGAATGTCACGAAATATCAGAGACTTAGGTAAGCCCTGTCAACAAACAGAAAGTCAGGCAAAACGAATACTTCACAAATCGCACTCTAGAGGTCGTCGGTTCGATCCCGATCGGCTCCACCACCTTCTCTAGTGATTTTAATCAGTTATTGAACACCGCCGTGGCTTCAGACGTTCCAGAGGCGGAAAGTGGAAGCCCCAGGCGGAAAAATCGGGGTAATCTGCGGCAACGGAATGGCCGATGCACGGCCAAGACTTTTGCGCCCTCGTTGACTG
>Ga0182739_1005375_pt1 | contig 10188 bp, 13 predicted proteins | sample eDN5th30CBELigBY_FD_128873 | JGI IMG/M metagenome (GOLD analysis project Ga0182739, IMG submission 128873) | Enriched backyard soil microbial communities from Emeryville, California, USA - eDNA 5th pass 30_C BE-Lig BY (version 2) (version 2) | ecosystem: Environmental > Terrestrial > Soil >...
TTATTATTAAAATTTAATTTATTTAAATTAAAATAATAATTAAAAAATATAAAATAATATAATTGGTTAAATTTAAAAAACTCATTTTTATTTTTTAAAAAATTATTAAAAATAGGCATATATACAAATATATAAATAATTACCCATCCTTGATATCTTAAAATTCATAATTTAGAAAAAAATGAATAAAATTTATTATTTTTAAAGGATTTGTAAATGCTTATATTTTTATAATTTTTAGAAAAAACATTGTAATGATCTAATTTTTCTTTAAAAATATCTCTTTTTTTTAGATATAAACTTAAATCACTAACAAAATCATCTTCAAAAATTAAAGGTATACAAACTTTTAAAAAATCATCTTCGCAAACTAAATTCGAAAAATTATGTTTATTATCTCACATAGAATTTCAAAACATAGAATAACCTGCTTTATTTAAACACGGTGAACTTATACGACCCATTTATTTATTTTTTATAAAAATTAATCTTTCTTTTCAAACTTTTTTTTAACGGGAAATGAAAAGGTTTTCTAGTAAAAGAAAATTCACCAAATTTAAACCCAACATTATATCTATGAATAAATAGACGTCTATAACGCTTACCTTTATGAATCCTTAAAAAAAAAAATGAAAAACAATTGGGAATTACAGACGATCTATCAAAAAGAACTTTTTTTCGTCTTAAAAAATCTTTTTTTTTTAAAAGAACAATTTTACGTCAAATAGATTTAGAAAAAAAACATAATTTTCATCTTGAACGAGCCATATATTTATTTATTTAATTTAGCAATTTTACCCCAAGGTGTTAATTCTGGTGAATTAGTTTTAGTTCTACCTCCATGAGGGTGATCTATAGGATTCATAGCAACACCCCTAACTTTAGGTCTAAAGCCTAAATTTCTATAATAACCAGCCTTAACAAAAAATTCTTTAAAATGGTATACATTAGATGATCTACCTAATGTAACCATACAATATTGTGATACAATTTTTGTCTCTCCTGAAGGTAAACTAATTTTAATAATATCTTTTTCTAAATTAGAACTTAAAAGTCTACAAAAAGTACCAGCAGACCTAGCATATTTACCCCCTGTACCTAAAGTTAATTCTATATTAAAAAATGTTGAAGTAAAATCAACATATTTTAATAAAACATTACAAGCTATATCATTCAACTTTACTAAAAATATAGTTGGTAGTGCAGTTGATAATGTTAAATCACCTGGCTTTAACGTCGAAGATGCTAATATATAAGAAAATGTACCATTAGAATATTTTATTAAAGATATAAAAGCAGATCTTTTAGGATTTTTTAAAATATTTAAACTAACGGCAAGTTTTTTTGTTCATGTACGTGAATAATCAATCAAATACGTATTTGATTTAACACCAGAACCTCTACTTTTAAAAATAATTTTAGAATTTACATTTCTACCTGATGGTGTTTTTTTACCAACCATTAACGGTTTAAATTTAAATTTTGAAGAACCAAAACCTACGACTTTTTTTTTAAATCTAGCTGAATTTGTAATAGCTTTAAAAGTATTTAAATATATTTTTTAATTAATTTAATTTATTTAAATTTATATATAAAATAATTATAATTTTATAAATTTCTAAAATATTTAAAAAAAAAAACATCTGATTTAAAAAAAAAAAATTTTGATTTAAAAAATCAAAAATATTAAAAAAAACAGAACTATCTTTATTATTAAATTTTTTAAAAAAAATTGATAACTCTTCTTCAGATTTAATAAAATTTAAATCATTTGATAAAAAAAAATTACCATAAATATTTTTATCAACAAAATAAGAAATATTTTTGTCAACCAAAAAATCATTTAATTCGATTTTTTTGAAAAGAAATTGTTTTTCAAAAAGAAAAAACGGTAAAATAGAAGAAAAAAAAATATTATTTTTTTTTAAATCTAAATTTTTTAAAAAATAATATTTTTTTAATCAATATTTTTTAAAATCTAAAAAAAAAAAAAAATTAAAAATAAATTTTTGTTTAACAAACAAATTTTGACGATAAACAAATGCAAAACGCATTCTTAAAAAAATTTTAAATCTTCTATCAATAAAATACATCTTTTTTTGATTTTGAACCATTTTCTTCATCAATCTGTCTATAAACAGTTTTTTGTAAATGTAATACACCAAATAATAAAGCTTCTGCTGTTGGTGGGCATCCAGGAACATAGATATCAACAGGTATAACCCTATTACATCCACGAACAACTGAATAAGAATAATAATAGTAACCACCACCATTTGCACAACTTCCCATTGATAAAACTCATTTAGGGTCTAACATTTGTTCATACAAACGTCTTATGGCTGGAGCCATTTTATTAGTTAAAGTACCTGCTACAATCATAAGATCTGATTGTCTAGGACTTGCTCTAAAAATAACACCAAACCGATCTCAATCATAACGACTAACTGTTGCATGCATCATTTCTACAGCACAACAAGCTAATCCAAAAGTCATAGGTCAAAAAGAACCTTGCCTAGCCCAAGAAACAACCGCATTTACAGGTGTTAATAAATAATCTACTCGCATAAAATTAATTAAATCTAAATCTTCGTCTAAGTTTTACAATCCTATCTTTAGGTCTTTTAACTCCATAAATAGAACGTCTTTTAGTTTTTTCATCTAAACTTGCAAAATCGTAAACACCTCTAATACATGTAAATCTAACACCAGGTAAATCTCTTGCACCACCACCTCTAACTAAAACAGCAGAATGTGGTCTAATATTATGTCCAACCCCAGGTAAATGTGCAACAACCCATCTTTTATTAGTTAAAATAATTTTTGCAGTAGGTCTTCTAGCAGAATTTGGTTTTCTAGGTGTAACAATTCTTGCTCTTTTTACAGCACCTTTTACTTGAGGGCATTTTTTTAAAGCTGCGGCTCTAGCGTGTGCTTTTTTTTTTAAACAAATTTTTTTTTTTAATTGAGAGATAGTTGACAAAATAAAATTAAAAAAATAAAAATGATGACATATAATTTAAAAAAATAATAAATTCTTCTAAATATAAAATAAAAAATACATTAAAAAAATTACATATATTTATGTATTTTATACAATTAGAATTTAATGAAACTCTGTATAAATGAAAATAAAACTGATTTGACGATGTTTTAGATACTAAAAATCTTAAATTTTGTAAATAAAAATAAATAATAAAAACATTTATAAAAATAAATAGTAAAAATACTAATATATTATTCTTATAAAAAATATAAATAAAAATTAAAAATTTACCAATAAAACCTGCTAAAGGTGGTATACCTGCTAAAGATAACAATATTACTACAGTACTTATATAAAAATAAGATGAATTATTAAAAATTTTTAAATCACTTAAAGTTTTTATATATTTAATATCAAATAAAAAAAAAATTAAAAATAAATTAATTAGTAAAAAAATATAAATAAAAATATTTAATAAAATTAAAGAAAAAAAATAAAAATTATAATAAACTGCATCAAATAATAAAAATTTAAACATTAAAATATGTGAATAGAAGTATATTTCAAATATGACAACCTAAAATTAATAAAGATGAGACAACTTTAAAAACTTTAAAAACAATGAATTTAAATGTGGGTCCACAGCATCCTGCTGCACATGGTGTATTAAGACTTATTGTCCAATTAAATGGTGAAATTATAGAAAAAATAGATCCTCATATTGGTTTGTTACATAGAGGTACAGAAAAATTAATGGAAGATAAAATTTACTTACATTCGTTACCTTACTTCGATAGATTTGATTATGTATCTATGCTTGTTCAAGAGCATGCTTATTGTTTAAGTATCGAATCTTTACTCGGTACAACAAATTACACAGCAACTTTTGTTCAAATACGTACTTTATATGATGAAATTACTAGAATTTTAAATCATTTATTGGCTATTGCTTGTCATGCTTTAGATGTTGGAAGTATGTCACCAATTTTTTGAGCATTTGAAGAAAGAGAGAAATTAATGGAATTTTATGAACGTGTATCAGGTGCTAGAATGCATGCTGCATTTTATAGACCTAATGAAGTTAATTTAACAAGTATTTCTAGATTTTTATTAGAAGATATTTCTAGTTTTAGTAGAAATTGTTTTTCAACATTAAATGAAATTCATAATACTTTAACTTATAATAAAATTTGAAAACAAAGATTAATAAATGTCGGTACTTATTCATACGAAACTTGCATAAATTACGGTTTAACTGGTGTTATGTCAAGAAGTACAGGTATAAAAAGAGATTTAAGATTAGATAAATTAGAAACTTATGCAAATTATTATTATTTAAATTTTAGAAGTTTTGTAGGACAAAACGGTGATTCTTATGATAGATTTTTAATAAGAATGAATGAAATGACCGAAAGTCTAAACATAATGAACCAAGTTATAAAAAAATTAACTAAACATAAACATAAAAAAAAAAATTCAAATATTAATCCACACAATTTATTAAAATATTTATATCCAAAAGATTATAATCAAAATAATTATAAAAATGAATATATTTCTATGGAACAATTAATAAATCATTTTAAATATTGAAGTGAGGGGTTCAAAGTTGATTCAGGTTGAACATATAAAGCTGTCGAATCTCCAAAAGGAGAATTTGGTGTATCGTTAATATCAGATGGTTCTACAATACCTTATAAATGTAAAGTAAGATCACCAGCTTACCACCACCTACAAGTTTTACCTATTATTTCAAAAGGTCATTTTTTAGCTGATTTAGTAGCTTTAATGGGTACAATAGATATTGTTTTTGGTGAAATTGATAGATAAAATTTTTATTTTAAAAAAATTATGACAAAAAAAAGTAATATTATAAATATAAAAAAAGAAAAAATTAAAAAAAAAATTTTTATAAAATATGAAATTAAAAGAATAATTTTAAAAAGTATTATAAGTAACAAAAATATAAAACCAATTATTAGAGCAAATGCTACATATAAATTATCGAAATTTATAAATATATCAACGATAGCAAAACAAAAAAATAATATTTGTTTAAAAACCGGTAGAATAGGTGGTGTATATAGATTAACTAATTTTTCTAGACACTATATGAAAAAATTATTCGATAAAAATGATTTACAAAATGTAAAAATACATAATTGATAGATGTTTTATAAACTAATAAATAACATAAAAATAGCTACCATTTATAAAAAAAAATTAATTAGATTAAATTTAAATAAATCAGAAATTAATTTAATAAAAATTTTATTAAAATTAAATATAATTAAATTTATTAAGCTAAATAAAAATAATCAATATGATATAATAATAAATCATAATAATAATTTTAAAAATATAAAAAATTTATTTAAACCAGGTCAAAAAATTTCAATATCTATGGATGAGTTAAAAATTTTAAGTTTTAAAAAAAATTGAATTTTAATTTTATCTACGAATAAAGGTATTTTAACAAATTTTGAAGCAATAAAAAAAAAAACTTCTGGTTTTTTAATAATGAAAATTTCAAATTAATTTAAATGATATTGAAAAACTTATTTTTAAATTTAAATATACCTTTATTTTTTAATATAGTTGGGATAAAAAATAATAAATTTATTCAAATATATTTATATGAAAATAATTTTTATTTTAAAATTTTTATACAAACTAACTATATTTTTATAAATAAAGAAACAAATAATTTAAAAATACAAAACAATAAATATTATTTAAATAAAAAAATTGAAAAAGAATTAAAAAAATTTTTAACATCTCTTAATTCTTATTTTTTTTTAAAAATTAAATTTAAGGGGAAAGGTTATAAAATAAATTTTTATAAAAAAACAAAATTAATAAAATTTTTTTTTGGATCATCACATATTCAATTATTCAAATTAAAAAATATTGTAATAAAAAAATTATCTAAATATAAATTTATTTTAAAAAATACGAATTTAAATAATTTAAATCAAATTTCAAAAAAAATTATTAAAGTTAGAAATATAAATCCTTATACCTTAAGAGGTATTAGAATTTCTAAATCTATAATAATAAAAAGAAAAGGTAGAAAAGGTTCGTGAATTTAATTTAATAAGTTAAAATCATAGTAAAACCCAATACACCATAATCAGTTTTTGAAATATTTTTTTCTACTATAATTTTATTTTTTTTATCTGAAATATTTAATTTTCCGAAACCGAACTTCATTTGTTTTTTTTTAGCGTTACCGGTTAAAGAAATTTTTCCTTTTATCCTAAAAAAAAAACCATTAACTTTTAAAAAATGTTGATATTCATCAACATTATTTTTAACAATACTTCCAAATAAATTTAAAAATTTTTTATGGTTTTTTAAATTCATTTGTGCTAAAGTTTTAATTAACCAATTACTTAAAATATTTAAATCTTTAAATTCAAAAGAATATCAAATAATCTCAACCATCTCACTAACACAAAATAACTTTGAAAAATTTATATTTGGGGAATTTTTAACACTTGAAACAATTTTATCAACTTGTAAAAAATGATTATATTTTTTAAAAAAATTAGTATCTAATTTAAAAAAAATTGATTTTTTTAAAATTATTTCAAACAAATTTGATATATAAAATTTATAAAATTTAGTATAATTTACATAATCTAACTTATTTTTTTTTGAAAAAAATAAAATATTAACTAAATCGTTATTAAGTAAAATAGGGTAATGATTATTATAAACATATAAATCACTTTCATTAAAATTTAAATTCATTTCAGAAAAATTATTAAATACATAATCTTTATAATTCTCAGAACTAAATAATCTTTCAAAAACTCTATCATCAAAAAAATTAGTATTAGAATAAAAATTATAATAAGATAGCGAAATAAAACCGTAAAAATTCTGATTAAATGGTAGTAGTTTATAAAATAAAGAATTATTTTCAAAATTAATAAGTTCTTTCAAAAGATATTTATATGTTATCATATTGTACTTATAAAACCTTCTTTTAGGTTTTACAAATTCATTAAACTCATAATCATAAAATTCTTCTTCACCCCCTTCCTCAATTTCTTCTTTAAAATTTTCGTCTGTAAATAATGGTAATTCCAAATCTAAAATAAATAAATCGTTATCTAAATTATCTAAAATATTAAAAAAAAGATCATCCTCGAAATCATAATAATCGTAATCTATAAAATTAACAAAATAATCTCCTAAAAGAGTATCTTCAATTAAATCTTGTTCCTTAGTTTCATCAAAAATAGGGGTATTTTTATCAACATTAATACTCCAATAAGAATTATTATTAATATTTTCAGAATCACATAATTCATAATTTTCATTATTTGTAGAGAAATCTAAACCCGTTAATTCAGTGCTAAATTCAACTGAATCATCAGATTCGTTAGAAGTTTCATTATATCTATAATTTGTTTCTTGAATTTCATCAAAATCTATACTAACCTCCTCTTCTTCATCAGAACATGTTTCGTAAAAAATTAAAACATTAAAAAAATTATATGAATAAAAAAAACTAATTTTTTTAAAAGATGATAAATAAAAGTTTACTTTAAAAAAATAACTTAAATTTAAAAAAAATTCATCTTCATTAAATGGGTGATTAAAATCAGAATTTAGAAAAAAAAATTTATTTTTAAAAAAAATAAATTGAAATAAATTAAAATTATTTGTAATAAAATTATAAGATTCAGATTCAGCACTAAATAATTTAACTTTTTTAAATTTAAAATTAATAAATTTAGAATTAAAGATATTGGAATTAAAAATATTGAAATTAAGTGTATTAAAATAATTAAACAAAAAATTATTATAAATATAAAAAAATTTATAAAAATTTATCAAATTAATTTTATTAAACTTATTATTAAATAAGAAATTATGGAAATAATGTAATTTATTAGTATTGATAGTAGAAATAAAATTTATTAAAGAAAAATTATTTTTTTTTAAAAAATAAAATAAAATATAATTTGAACGTAAAAACAAAAAAAAATTAAATAAAAAAAAATTTATTTTAAATATCTAGTATAAAAAACCAAAAATTATTTAAATTTAAATAATTTTAATAATTAAAAATTATTTAATTCATTTGTTTCTATGTGTTCTAAAAAACCCAAAGTAAGAAAATTTTTTAAAAATAGGTCTCCAAATTAAAAAAAAATTAGATCAATAAAGTTTAAAAAAAACATATTTGGATTTAAAAAAATTATTTGATTGGAAAATAAAAAATAAAAAAAATTTTTTAAAATTTATAATCAAAAATAAAAAAAAATTTTTAAAATTTAATGAAAATAATTTAACTCATTTTAAAAATAAATCGAATTTAAAATTTGTAACTCTTTTATCAGATAAAATAAAATAATTAAATAAAAATAAAAATAAAAAAATATAATAAAAAAAAAATTGATTATCTAAATTAAAAATAGGAAAACAAAAAAAAGTAACATATAAATATATAAAAACAAAAATACTAGATCTCACCTTGTCCAAGATTGGATTTGAACCAACGACCTTGAGGTTTTCAGCCTAACGCTCTGCCACTGAGCTACTTGGACATTAAAAAATTAAAATAAATTAAAGAATTAATAAATAAAACAAATTTAATAAAATAAATACAAATCATACATAAATAAAATGTTTTCAATTTAATTGTGTAGCTTGATCAAATCTATAACGTGGGACAGTACCTCTAACCGCAATAGCAAATAAACATATACATAACGTCTTAATTATAACTAATAAATAAGGCATTCATTGATTTTTATCAAAATTAAATAGAATAAATAACAAAAGCTGCAATAAAAGACATGAAAACAAAAGTTTCAATTAAAGCATATCCCATTAAAGTGGTATTGAAAATACCTTCTGCTTCTTCAGGATTTCTAGCAACTGCTAAATTATAACCTGCGAATAAAATACCAGTACCTAAAGCTCCTAAAGCAATTGGTAACATACAACCTCCTAATACTAAAGTTTTAGCAACTAATACTAATAACACGTTATTTAATTTAATTTTTTATATTTCTCAACTATTTTTCTATAAACTGTATGTCTTCTTCTTCAAGGAAGTGTTCTATAAGGAGCTAAAATAAACATTAAAAAAATCCTAAAATATCTTTCATGTAGATTATAACTTCTTACTGAAAATGATTGAATATTTAAAAATTTTAAAGTTAGATTATTTCTATTTTTATCTGGTATATAAACAATCATATTAACGTATTTTTTTTTGTACTTTAATCTTAATTTTTTATTTAATTTTTTAATCTTTATAGAAAAGAGAGTATCATAAGCTGGTAAAACTAAACTTAATAATTTATTAAAATTAAAAAAAAATGCTTTTTTTTTAATTAAAATACGAATTATATCAAAATAAAGATAATTGATAAAAAATTCATCGTTACTGGTATATTCATCATCTTTTTTATAAAACATAGAAATTAAATAATTTTGAAAAAAAAGTTCAAAATGCTTAAATAATGTTAATTTATTACCGGATTTCATTGAAATACAAAAAAATTTATGTAATAAAGATATAAATTTATTTTTTTGATTATAATTAACTTTTGTTAATTTTTTTCTAGATTTAACTAAAAATTTTTTAAAAAAATAAAATTTATATTTCTTAGTTTTTTTTAAAGAAGGTAAAAATAAATTATTTTTAAAAATATATTTAAATTTCAATTTCTACAAAATATGAAATATTTAATTAATTTATAAAGAAACTAATACTATACAAAAAAAAGATAAAATATTAGCTAAAGAACTATATGCGAAAAAATTTTTAAAAAAATTATTATCAAATATTAAAAAAGATAAGAAAATAATACTTAAAATAAAAAATATAAAAAAAATATAAAAAAAATATATTTTAAAACTAACTAAAAAATAAAATGTAAATAATATAAAAAAAATAAAAAAACTTAAAAAATAAAATGTGGTATAAAAAAACATTGATACTAATGTCAATCCCTTATAAATCTCAATTTTAAAAAAATGCATTGGTGGGAAACTTAATTTAAAAAATAAACCAATAAAAAATAAAACTCACAAAAAAATAAAAAAGTAAAAATTATTAAAATAAAAAATATTAAAATTGATAAAATTTAATAAATTTAAAAAAATTCAATCTGAAGATCCAAACATATAAATTAAATTAAATAAAACAAATAAAATAATAACAGAAGAAAAAA
>Ga0182739_1005376_pt1 | contig 10187 bp, 12 predicted proteins | sample eDN5th30CBELigBY_FD_128873 | JGI IMG/M metagenome (GOLD analysis project Ga0182739, IMG submission 128873) | Enriched backyard soil microbial communities from Emeryville, California, USA - eDNA 5th pass 30_C BE-Lig BY (version 2) (version 2) | ecosystem: Environmental > Terrestrial > Soil >...
GGCCACCCACTTGTAGAGGGTGCCTTGCTGGCTGTCCGGCACCAGGAGCTTGATGGAGCTCTTGGCGCTCATCTTGTTCAGGTCCTTGGCGATGCCGGAGAGCGCCTGGGCGGCCATCACCCAGGGTACCGTCAGCGCGGCTGCCGGTACCGTGAGCATCAGCAGGGCCACAACCTGCATGCCAAGGCCGATGTTCATGGTACGGTTCAGCCCCAGGCGGGCGCCGAGGTAGCCGCCCACGAGGTTGGTGATCACGCCGAACACTTCGTAGAATAGGAACAGCGCCGCGATCTGCAGCGGCGTGTAGCCCAGCGAATGGAAGTGCAGTACCACCAGCATGCGCAAAGCGCCGTCGGTAAGGGTGAAGGCCCAGTAATTGCCGGTAACCAGCAGGTACTGACGCACTTCCGCAGACAGGGCTGACAACGCCTTCATGATCGCCAATTACTCCGCTGCGCCGACCAGGCGTGCCAGTTCAACCGCACGGTTGGCGTAGCCCCACTCATTGTCGTACCAGGCGTAGATCTTCACCTGGGTACCGTTGACTACGAGGGTGGACAGCGCATCGATGATCGAGGACCTCGGATCGGTGCGGTAGTCGATGGACACCAGTGGACGCTCTTCGTAGCCCAGGATGTCCTTCAGCGCCCCTTCGGCAGCGGCTTTCAGCAGCGCGTTGACCTCTTCAGCCGTCGTCTCACGTTCTACTTCGAACACACAGTCGGTCAGCGAGGCGTTGGCCAGCGGTACACGCACGGCATGACCGTTTAGTTTGCCGCGCAGCTCGGGGAAGATCTCGGCGATTGCGGTGGCCGAGCCTGTGGTGGTCGGGATCAGGCTCATGCCTGAGGCACGGGCACGACGCAGGTCCTTGTGCGGTGTATCGAGGATGCTCTGGGTATTGGTGAGGTCGTGAATGGTGGTGATCGAGCCGTGGCGGATGCCCAGGTTCTCGTGAATCACCTTGACCACCGGGGCCAGGCAGTTAGTGGTGCAGGAGGCGGCGGTGACGATACGATGCTGCGCCGGGTCGAATAGGTGCTGGTTGACGCCCATCACCACGTTCAGTGCGCCTTTCTCCTTCACTGGAGCGCAGACGACCACACGTTTGACGCCTTGATCCAGGTAGGCCTGGAGTACGGCTACCGACTTCATCTTGCCGCTGGCCTCGATGACCAGGTCGCAGCCCGACCAGTCGGTGTCCGCGATGGTCTTGTTGGCGGTGACCTTGATGCGCTTGCCCTCGATCACTACCGCGTCGCCCTCTGCGCGGGCTTCACGGTGCCAGCGTCCGTGGATCGAATCGAAGTTGATCAGATGGGCATGGGTCTCGGCGTCACCGGCCGGTTCATTGATCTGCACAAACTCGAATTCCGGCCAGTCCCAGGACGCGCGAAGCGCCAAGCGACCAATACGGCCAAATCCATTGATACCTACTTTGATAGCCATGTTCTTGGTCTCGGATCGCGATTAGAGAAAAGTCAGAGGGTGTTGGAGAACTGGTTGATGTACTCAACGTGTGCAGGGTTCTGAATCGCACGTGGGCGCAGGGCCTGGACCTGAGCAACGGCTTCCTGCACAGGAATGCCGCACTCGATCATCAGGCAGGCCGCAAATAGGCCCGTGCGTCCAGAGCCGCCCTTGCAGTGAATGGCGATCGTCTTACCGGTCATCACCAGCTCTTTCAGGTGGTCCCGGTGAGTGTTCCAGGCGGCAGCAAACGGCTCACCGGGTGCTTCGTCGTCCTCGACCGGCAGGTGGAACCATTCGAGGCCCAGCAGTTGGCACTCCTCGGGGAGCAGATCGATCTCGTTCTGCAGCAGTTCTTCACTTGGCATCAGGGTCACCAGCGCGCTCGCCCCGGCTTCGCGTAGCGTTGCCAGCGCCTGAGATACCGAGGTGTCCTTGGTACCAGGGCACGGAGTGAAGATCAGCTGGCCGATCAGCTCGGGAGTAGCCAGCACGGAATAAGGGTGCAGTTGCATGCTCAGAAAGCCTCAGATGGATCGTTGATTAACGCGTTTGGAAAGCTCTTCAGCCGACTCCTTGCGCTCGGAGTAGCGATCGACCAGGTAGTCGGAGCGATCACGAAGCAGCAGTGTGAACTTCACCAGCTCCTCCATCACGTCGACGACTCGATCGTAGTACGGAGAAGGCTTCATGCGGCCGTTCTCGTCGAATTCCATATAGGCCTTTGGCACGGAGGACTGGTTAGGGATGGTAAACATGCGCATCCAGCGGCCGAGGACCCGCAGCTGGTTGACCACATTGAACGACTGCGAGCCACCGCAGACCTGCATCACCGCAAGGGTTTTGCCTTGGGTCGGGCGCACGGCGCCCATGCTCAGCGGAATCCAGTCGATCTGCGACTTGAACACGCCAGTCATTGCGCCGTGGCGTTCTGGCGAGCACCAGACCATGCCTTCCGACCACAGCACCAGATCGCGCAGCTTCTTGACCATGAGGTGGTCATCAGGCGCGTCATCGGCCAGTGGTAGGCCGGACGGGTTGAAGATCCGCGTCTCGGCACCGAAGTGCTCCAGCAGGCGTGCCGCTTCTTCCGTCAGCAGGCGGCTGAACGAGCGTTCGCGGGTCGATCCATACAGCAGCAGAATGCGAGGCTTATGGATGGACTTTTGCTCGACTGCCAGTTTGTCAGCTGTCGGCAGGTCGACCACATCGTTGTCGATGTTGGGGATGTGGTGTTCGGTCATGATTTACTCCGAGAAAAGTCTCCAGATGGCTGATCGAACCAGCGGCGTTTGAGCCACAAGGCCACGCCTACCAGTGAGATCAGTACCGGCACTTCCACCAAGGGCCCAATGACGGTGGCGAAGGCGACCGGTGAGGCAAGACCGAAGGTGGCAATGGCCACGGCGATGGCCAGTTCAAAGTTGTTGCTCGCTGCGGTGAACGCCAGCGCAGTGGTACGTGGGTAGTCGGCCTCCAGCAGCTTGCCCATCCAGAAGCTGATGAAGAACATCACCACGAAGTAGATGGTCAGCGGGATGGCGATGCGCAGCACATCCAGCGGCAGCTGCAGTACCATGTCGCCCTTCAGGCTGAACATGGCCACGATAGTCAGCAGCAAAGCCACGAGCGTCAGAGGACTGATCTTCGGCATGAAGCGCTCCTGGTACCAGATCTCGCCCTTGCTACTGATCAGGATCTTGCGGGTCAGAAAGCCGGCCAGGAACGGGATGCCCAGGTAGATCAGCACCGATTGAGCAATTTCGATGAAGCTGGTTTTGATGACGCTACCCTCAAGACCAAACACCGGTGGTAGCAGGCCAAGGAAGATCCACGCATACACGCTGAAGAACAGGATCTGGAAGATGCTGTTAAACGCCACGAGTCCGGCGACGTACTGGTTGCTCCCACCCGCGATCTGGTTCCATACCAGCACCATGGCGATGCAGCGGGCCAGGCCGATCAGGATTAGACCTGTCATGTACTCGGGTTGATCGCGTAGGAAAATGATTGCCAGGGCAAACATCAATACGGGCCCTATGACCCAATTCTGGACCAGCGAGAGCACCAAGATGCGTTTGTCGCTGAAGACTTGCGGAAGCTCCTCATACTTCACCTTGGCCAGCGGCGGGTACATCATCACAATCAGGCCGATGGCAATGGGGATATTGGTGGAGCCCACGGACAGGCTGTTCAGCCACGTCGGAAAACCTTTGAAGAAGCTGCCCAGGCCCACACCCAAGGCCATGGCCAGAAAAATCCACAGGGTAAGGTAGCGATCCAGAAAGGACAGGCGGCTCTTGCTCATGGTCATGCTCCCAGCGTGCCAATCAGTGCCAGCTCTGCTTTCAACTGCTCTGGACTCATGTGCTCGAACCGCAGGGCGAGGAATGCCCGAACGCGGTTACGAATGATTTCCACGGTATGGTCGAAGGCGCCTTCGATCAGTTCGGTACTCCCCTCCATGTCGGAAGGGTCTGCCAGCCCCCAGTGGGCTTTGATCGCAGGCCCGAAGAATACCGGGCATGCTTCACCGGCCGCTTTGTCGCAGACCGTAATCACAAAATCCGGGGCAAGCGACTGGTGAGCATCGGTAGGCTTGCTGAAAAGACCATCCGTGCCAATGCCGGCTTTGGTGAGAGTCTTTAGGCTGAGGGGGTGAACTTCGCCCTTTGGCTGGCTCCCAGCGCTATAGGCCTTCAAACCCTTCGGTGCCATGTCGTTGAAGACGGCTTCGGAAAGGATGCTACGGCAGCTGTTTGCAGTGCACAGAAAGAGAATTTTCATCGACGTATCCTTGGCGTTATTCAGCAGCAGGTAGCGGCCCTTTCAGGCCGGTCACCCATTTGTTCAAGGCGTTTGGCGTCAGGGCTGAGCCAGTGGCGGTTTGCAGTGAGCGTGCTCTGCAAAATCTGGACGACCCAATCTGGGAGATTAGGGTGCAGGCGGTAGTACACCCACTGCCCTTGACGACGATCTGCCAGTAGACCGCAGGTGCGTAGTTGAGCCAGGTGGCGGGAAATTTTCGGCTGGCTTTCTTGTAGTGCACAGGTCAGTTCACACACGCACAGCTCACCTTCTTCGGTGATGAGCAGCATGGTTCGGACGCGGGTTTCATCTGCCAGGCATTTGAAGACTGTCGTTGGGGTTAGATGGTCTGTCATTGCGATCTCAGCGCTTGTTTTTCACCAGAACGAACATCTTGATGCGTTCATGGATTTCATGAAGGGTGTGTCGGAAAGCGTCAGGCTTGCTGCCGGTGGCGGGATCTTCGAAATGCCAAGAAAGGACCTCGCCAGCTTTCAACGACGTCATGCATTCCGCTGCCGATTTGTCACACAAGGTGATGACGTAATCGAAATGCTCACCTGAGAATTCGCCAGTGGCCTTGCTGCGCAAGCCATCGGTGTTCACGTTCAGATGCTCAAGTGCCTCCAGCGTACGAGGGTCAATTGAGGTGGGCTGGGTGCCGGCACTAAACGCTTCGAAATGCTCGGCATCTGTGTGCCTAAGGAGGGCCTCCGCCAACTGCGAGCGAGCGGCATTAGAGGTACAGACAAAGAGCACGCGGGTCTTGAAGGCCATCGGGGGATCTCAGGGCTTATTCGGAAAATCGAATATATGATTTTCCGCATGTTTCGTAAACAGAAAATATGTTTCATACAGCCTAATGGACTGCTTTTGGCGCAGCGGTGCAGGCTTTCTGGGTGGACAGATGAGGCGGCTAGGGTTCACATCTGGATACACGTATATTTGGACTACGTCATGAAAGCGTCATCGACGGCCCTTTAGGTTGCGTCCATTCCAACCCAACACAGGAATTCGTGATGAAAAAAATGACCCTCGCGGCTCTGGTCCTCTTCGGTCTTTTTGCCGGTGTTGCCAATGCCAGTCAGTACGACAAACCCGGTTTCGTCACCGAGGTCGAAGACGGGCGACTGTGGGTGTTCCGAGCGGATTCCCAGGAACTCAAAGACTTCAAGGCAAGCGGTGAGCCGGCCAAGCAGTTCACTGACATCGGTACCGACCCTGAAGGGATGACCGTCAAAGCCGCGGACGAGCAGACCCTGAAGGAGTACCTCGAAACACTGAAAAAGTGATGTATCAGGACTACACTCAGGATTCATCCATGTAGTCCCCTCGGCCGCCTTCGGGCGGCTTTTTCCGTAGCCGTTCGGGCAGCACATCTTTCTGACTAAATCAGGTGATGCGCTGGCGTCCGATCAAATTCAAATGGACGCCATTTTCTAGTCTGGTTATGTGAGGCGCACGCTTCGAGCCGCCCTTATTTCAAGTCATTCATGCAGAAGTCATGGAAAAATTTGCGCCCTTGGGATGTCTGACAATGATTCAGCCGGCGCGACCCGAAGCGCTTAATCCGTTGAGTCCAGATTTCCCTCTCAAGTATCAGCTTTTTTTGTGGTGTAAGCAGCTACTGACTTACGTATTTCTTCCCTAGCCTCATCTGCGTTACCCCAGCGCTCCATCTTCACCAACTTACCCGGCTCCAACGCCTTGTAGTTTTCGAAGAAGTGCTGGATTTGCGCAAGCAGAAGTGTGGGAAGATCTTCGCTTTCCTTGACAGCGCTGTACATCGAGCTGAGGTTGTCATGAGGAACAGCAATTACTTTGGCATCGGCGCCTGCTTCGTCTGTCATGTACATCACGCCAACCGGACGACTGCGAATGACAATACCAGGAGAGACCGGATAGGGGCAGACCACCAATACGTCAAGGGGATCGCCGTCATCGCTTAGCGTGTTCGGTATAAATCCGTAGTTGGCCGGATAGAACATAGGCGTACTGAGGAAGCGATCAACGAAGATTTGCCCGCTTTGTTTGTCCACCTCGTACTTGATCGGAGAGTGATTTGCAGGTATCTCGATAACGGTGAAAAAGTCATCGGGAATTGCATTTCCAGCAGGGATATCCGCATAGCTCATTTACATAACTCCAGTGTTCGAATGAAGGAAGAGGCTAGGTGGCCTTTTTGCCAACGGTGCCCATTTCGATTGGAGTCTTGATGTAAAACACGGAGATCTCCTCAAGCTCCAATCGCTCTAACAACCTTTCGGATTCGTCCTCGGTGATGGCCATGCGGATCTCTGTCGGCTGATCCGCCAATTCAAAAAAATGTGAGGAGTGCAGTCGACCGGTATGCCCAAAACCCTCAATGCCTGTAGAGAGTGTTGCGCCACGCAGCCCCATTTCCTTGGCTAAATCAACGATCCAGTCACCGAGCATCTTTCCTTGGTAGCGACGGTTTTGTTGGGTAAAGAAAATCACGAGAAAGCCTTTCATTGCCATCTCCTCAACGCGAGTCAATCATTTGAAAGGACAGAAGCCCGGCAGCCGTCATCGCCAACGAGCCCACTACGTGCAACGAAATCGAGCCGAGAGCCCACAGCAATCTCCCTTCTTGGATGAGAGCGACTGTTTCGGCTGAAAAGGTGGAAAAGGTGGTAAGTCCCCCACAGAAACCCGTGATTATCAGCAGCCGCCACTCAGGGCTTAGGGAGGGAGACGCGGCCAAGAACGCGATCGCTAGGCCAATGATGTACCCCCCGACCATGTTCGCTACCACCGTACCTGGGGGAATTGTCGGGAACAGCGCGTTGAGCTTCATCCCAAGGAGCCAGCGCAACCAAGCGCCAAGTGATGCGCCGATAGCGATAACAATCAGTGATTTCAGCATGGCTGAGTATCTCCTCTTGGCTGATAGAGCCGAGGAGGTGCTAATAACAGGGGATTGAGAGAGAAGGCTGAAATAAAATTTTGTGTCACGGTTCTGTCCTGAATTGGCGGACAGGGGACACACCTACGCACCCTGTCCAGGGTTCACGTAGGCATCATCAGCACGAGGCGGTTTAAAGGAGGAATGCCATCTCCTGAAAAGATCTTATAGCAAGCGTATCGAAATCTTCAACCAGCACGCACTCCGATCAGTAACCCCGTCCAGGGCTCTTTGTCATGTTGATCTAAACCTGCATCGACCTAGCTGAATACCGGAACGCGCGGCCAGGAGGGGCTTCAAGGCGATGATCTTTCACCTGAAGTCTTCTCCTGCCCCTAGCTGAGGGTGCAACCTCACGCCTAGCTGGCCACCTTAACTTCCTGATTCAGATGGCCTTTTGCCGGATGCTAGTGGCCCATCAAGGTATCAATACCATCGGGTTTATCGTGCACACCAAAACGATCCACCAGGGTAGTTGTCGCCCGGTTCATGCCGATCACATCCACTACAGTGCCATTGCGGCGCAGCTTCAAGACAACCTTGTCCAGGGCGCCCACTGCTGTGATATCCCAGAAGTGAGCTTCACGCAGGTCAATCGTTACGGTATCCACTTCCTCACGCAGATCGAAAGCACTGGTGAATCGCTCCGCAGAGCCGAAGAAGACCTGGCCGACTACATAGTAGGTCCGGTGCTTGTGCACCAGATCGACCTTGGAAGTAATGTCGAGGTAGTGGGCGATCTTGTTAGCGAAGAACATGGCGGCGAGCAACGTGCCAGCGATGACGCCAAACGCCAGGTTATGGGTGGCAACCACGACGACCACAGTCACAACCATCACTATATTGGTCGATAGCGGGTACTGCTTCAGATTACGGATGGATTGCCAACTGAAGGTGCTGATGGACACCATGATCATCACTGCGACCAGCGCTGCCATTGGGATACTGGCCAGCCAATCGCCGAGGAACAGCATCATCACTAGCAGTAGAACGCCGGCGCTCAATGTGGAGAGACGGGTGCGACCACCCGATTTCACGTTGATCATCGACTGTCCGATCATCGCGCAGCCGGCCATACCGCCAAGCAGCCCTGCGGTGATGTTCGCGATGCCTTGTCCTTTGCATTCGCGGTTCTTATCGCTGTTCGTTTCCGTCAGATCATCCACGATGGTGGCGGTCATCATCGACTCCAGCAGTCCAACGACAGCCAGCGCCGCCGAGTAAGGCAGGATAATGAGCAAGGTATGCAGGTTCAGCGTGACTTCGGGCCACAGGAAGATTGGCAGGCTGTCCGGCAACGAGCCCATGTCGCCCACCGTGCGGATATCCAGGCCGACATACATTGAGATCGAAGTCAGTACCAGAATGCAAACCAGTGGCGAGGGTAGCAGCTTGCTCAGAACAGGTACGTACGGGAAGAGGTAGATGATCCCGAGCCCGGCAGCAGTCATGGCGTAGACCGACCAGGTCACGTTGGTCAGTTCGGGGAGCTGGGCCATAAAGATCAGAATGGCCAGCGCGTTGACGAAACCGGTTACGACGGAGCGTGAGACGAAGCGCGTCAACTCACCCAGGCGCAGATACCCGGCGAGGATCTGCAGAAGGCCGCACAGTAATGTTGCAGCGAGCAGATACTGCAGGCCGTGATCTTTGACCAGATTAACCATGAGCAACGCCATGGCACCTGTGGCAGCGGAGATCATGGCGGGTCGGCCACCGACGAATGCAATTACCACGCAGATGCAGAATGAAGCGTAGAGACCTACTTTCGGATCGACGCCCGCGATGATGGAGAAGGCGATGGCTTCAGGAATCAGGGCAAGTGCGACAACCAGGCCTGCAAGTACATCCGCACGGATATTGGATAGCCATGTGGCTTTAAGCTTTTCGAGCATGAATTCACCCAAGGCAAGGCGCTTGCAGCCCGGACGGCGACCGTCAGGCAAGCACGAGCGTGCATTTCAATTGAGTTGTGAGAGGATTTTGGCTGCGAAAATTTTTCAGGTGCAGCCGAGTACGACCGCAGCTAGAAGGCGGTCAGTTGTTGCGGGGGGGGGCGGGAAACTAAGGCGGCGTAGGCAGCCAGTTAGTACGAATCAAGGTTTTTCCTAGAGGTTGTCTGAAGATAGACCGGCAGTATGGTAGAGGATTTTGTCCAAGCGGATCAACCTCAAGCGCCCGGATGTACGACTGCTGGCGGTCTTGGACAAAGCAACCTACCAGAGTTTTAGTCTCTGGCAGGTTTGTATGAGAGGTGGCGGTTTAGGCCGCTTTTGCTGACGTTCCAGGGTGCGTCCGGCGCACTTTTAGCACTCCCCATGCAATGCCGAGGACAGCAGAAATCACCGATCCGGATAGCACTCCGACCTTGGCTGCGCCTAGCAAGCTGGCATCAGCGAACGCCAATGTGGCAATGAAGATCGACGTGGTGAAGCCGATGCCGGCCAACAAGCCGATCAGGGTAATGCCACTCCAGTTAACGCCCGCCGGCAGTGTGCACCAGCCCAAGCGGACCATCAGCCAGCTCACGCTCAGTACCCCTAGCGGCTTGCCTGCCACCAATGCAATACCGATACCTAGCATCACCCAATGAGGCGCCTCGCTCGACAGGTCGATCCCTCCCAGATTCACTCCCGCATTAGCCAGGGCAAACAACGGCATGATGGCATACGCTACCCAAGGATGTAGCGCACTTTGAACACGTACCACCGGGGGTAAAAGCTCACGCTGCGCGAGACGCAGTCGCTTGAGTGGTGCCATCAAATCGCTTGCATCTTGTTCCGGAGCCTTGGCACGACCGATGAGTTCACCTGAGAATTGTGCAATGGCATCCAGTGGGCGTTTGCGCATGGGCATCGCGACAACTGGCGTCATCATCCCGAGAACCACACCAGCCAATGTAGGGTGGGTGCCTGTCATCAGTATCCCTATCCAGGTGATGACCCCCGGGATGACATACGCATAGTGCGGGCGTCCTGCGAAA
>Ga0182739_1005378_pt1 | contig 10182 bp, 10 predicted proteins | sample eDN5th30CBELigBY_FD_128873 | JGI IMG/M metagenome (GOLD analysis project Ga0182739, IMG submission 128873) | Enriched backyard soil microbial communities from Emeryville, California, USA - eDNA 5th pass 30_C BE-Lig BY (version 2) (version 2) | ecosystem: Environmental > Terrestrial > Soil >...
AGCATAAACGCTTCTATGTCTTCCTCCCGTACATCCGAAACTTACATTCAAATTTGAAAAATTTCTTTCAATATAATTTTCAACCGTTACATCAACAACTTCAAAAACAGATTGCAACCATTTTTCCATTTGAGTTTCAGACTGCAGGTATGCAATAACCTCTTCATCTCTGCCGGTCATCATTTTAAATTTTTCTATCCTGCCAGGATTTAAAATTCCACGGCAATCAAAAACATAGCCGCCGCCATTACCTGAACTATCTTCGGGATAACCTCTTGTAATAAATGAAAAACTGTTTATTGTTACTGCTAAAGCAGATTTGCGTTTTTCCATGAAATTTTTTTCTGTAATTATTTTTATAATTCTGCGTAGTTCCGGGATTTTTGTTCCTGGCAAAATGCTTTCCTGAGAAGATTCTAAGTTCTGAAGTCCTTGATTTATACTTAAAATAAAATGTGATTTTTTTTCAATAAGGCCGCGAAAACCATATGCACCAAGCACTTGAATCATCCTTAAAAATGATAACTCATTGAATGATTTGCGAAATTTACTTTCATCAAAACTTATCAACGTTGCCAAATAATTCATATAATAGGTTAGCAATTCCTCTTTTATATTCTTTGGAATTGCGGCCTTTGCCTGCCATAACAAACTTGCCACATCATAGGCTGCCGGTCCTTTCATTCCGCCTTGATAGTCAATAAATTTTACATCTCCTTTATCAATTAAAATATTCCTTCCCTGAAAATCGCGAAACATAAACATTGAACAAACTGATAAATCAATAGTCTTTGAAATAAGGATAAACTCTTCCTCAAGTATTTCTTTGTCGTATTTTACATTTAATATATCAAGAAAGAACTCTCTAAAATAATTCAAGTCTTTTAAAATATAGCCGGCATTATATTCTGAAGAAATTATACATTTTGAATAATCAAATTCAATGTTGCCCTTAACTTGAAGTTCCGCAAGATTTATTAAAGCTTTTTTGTAAAAACTTATAGTGTTATCGGTAAAGCCGTATTGCACTACATATTCCAGCAAAGAAAGGTTTCCAAAATCCTCTTGAAAATAAATGGTAGCATCTTTATTCACATGGTATATAACAGGTACACACAAACTAAATTTTAAAAAATGCTTTGTGCAATAGATAAAAAAATTATTTTCCTGAAAATTATTGCTAAAAGTCGCAATTATTGACGGAGGATATTTAGTATCATTTAATTGAAGCCGGAAATAATTCCTTTCTCCTCCGCTTTGCGGAAGAGTTAAAATATTAATTACTTTAATTCCGGAAAAATTCTCAAACTCATTTATAATAAGTGTTTCCAGACCGCTCATTATTATATTTTATTCTTTTCTATCCACGCTTCAATAAGAGGAAATGCAATTTTAAACCATGTTGTAAACTGATGCGGTTGTTTAATTATAATTTGCCTTATTTGCTCCATAGGCAAATACCTGTAATTTTTAACTTCCTGCGGATTTGGATTTATTGCTCCGGTATGTTTGCCCACAAAAACATGGTCGAATTCATGTTCAGTAAGGTTTTTCCCTACTGGAGTATTGTATATAAATGTAAATGCAGGAGAAAGTTCTGTTTCAAATCCAAGTTCTTCTTTTAATCTCCGCTTTGCGGAAATAATGGTTTCGTCGTTTGGTGAAGGGTGGCTGCAACAAGCATTCGACCACAAACTTCCGCTATGGTATTTATTGTTTGCTCTTTGCTGAAGAAGCATTTCACCTTTATCATTAAAAATAAAAATGCTGAAAGCGCGGTGAAGTTTTCCTTCTTTATGAACCTGAAGTTTTTCCATTTCACCGATGGATTGATCATTTTCATTAACTAAGATTACCTTTTCCACTTTTTTCAATAAAGGTAAATCTTTCCCTGCTCATGAGTAGGCAAGCCATCAAAAAATTTTGAATGGTCTATATTATCAGATATAAAAATGCTTAATGCTGTCACCCAAATAATTTTTAAGTCGGTTGTAAAACTTAAATTTTGCCTGTACCAGGTTTCAAGCGCAGCTTTATAAGGGAAGATAGAAATATAATATGCTTTTGGGTCGTCAGCCAATGAAATTAGTTTTTCCTCATCTCTAAACACAATTGAAGCAATGCCAGTTATTCCGGGCTTCACATCATATATTTTATATCTTACATTCTCCGGAAAATTATTGAAACTTACTTCCATCAAGGGCCGCGGCCCTACAATGCTCATGTCGCCTTTTAAAACATTTATTATCTGTGGTAATTCATTGATTTTTGTTTTGCGTAAAAACGATCCAAATTTTGTAACCCTGGGATCATTACGCAACGTAATTTCACCTGTTCCAATGTTTGGGCTATCCTTAAGCATTGTTGCAAACTTCCAGATATAAAATGATTTGTTTTTGTAGCCAATTCTTTTTTGAAAGTAAAAAACCTTTTTTTCGCCGGTGATTAGCAATAAAAAAATAACGGGCAGGAATACAGGCATTAAAATTATTAAGGCTGATAATGATATAACTATATCCAACAAACGTTTTCCGGCCGCCTTGTACATGAGGCTAAAATATGGATTTTATTGTTTTTGCAACACGATTTAATTCTTCATCAGAAATATATGTTGAACATGGTATGCTAAGGCAGTTATCATATAAAATGCCTGATACATCAATTTTTGTAACGTACATAAAATCTTTATACATAGGCAATCTGTTCATTGGCACCCAGAAAGGCCTGCTTTGCAGCTTTTGTTCATTAAGAATTTTCAAAAGCTCCTTTTGCTGTGATGTAAAAATTGTAGGCATCCACCAGTTAGGATTTACTTGAGGTAAAACCTTTTGAAACTCAATATCGCCGGTATTTTCAAGTTCTGACTTATAGAAATTTATTATTTCCTTTTTTCTTTCCAAAAAAACAGGAAGTTGTTCCATTTGGGCAACACCCATTGCGGCGGCAATATTTGTTAACCGGTAATTATAACCTGTTTCATTGTGAAAATATTCGAAAGGATCGCTTTTAGCTTGCGTAGTTAAATGTTTTGCACGATGGGCATATTGTTCATTGTCGGTTAAAATCATGCCGCCGCCACCGGTTGTTATAATTTTATTGCCGTTATAACTTAATGTACCAATAGCCCCAAATGTTCCTGCATGTTTACCGTTATAGTAACTGCCAAGAGCTTCTGTTGAATCTTCAATTAAAGTAATGTTATGAAGATTAGCAATTGCACAAAGCCTTTCCATGTCACACATATTCCCGAGCACATGAACGGGCATTATAACAGGGATTCTTTTTCCGGAAGCAATATGAAAACATTCACCATTACGTTGTTCGGTATTAGCATTTAAAAACAACTCAAGTAAATCAAGGTCCATTTGCCAGCCTTCAATTTCAGCATCAATAAGAATTGCTTCTGCGCCGGTATAGCGAATTGAGTTTAAAGTAGCAACAAAGGTTATGTTTTGTGTAATAACAATATCGTTATTATTTACACCGGCAAGAATTAAAGCAATGTGTAATGCAGTTGTTCCGCTGCTTGTAGCAACCGCATATTTTGAGCCGGTGAACTTAGCTGATTCGGTTTCAAATTTATCAACGTATGCCCCAACGCTGCTTACCCAGCCTGTATCAAGGCAATCTTTTATATATTTCCATTCATTGCCCGAAACATTAGGCCCGCTCAACAATACCATAAAATGCCATTAAATATTCCTGAATTTTTGTGCAAATGAATCAGTAACAATTCCTGTTTTAAGTAAGGTATAAATTTCCTTTACGCCATCAGGAACAGTTTTAGTAATTGTATAACCAAGTTCATTTTTAATTTTATCAAAGTTCACGCGGTAATCGCGAGGGTCTTCTGCACTTTCTACATATTCAACAACAACATTTGGAACAACTTTACATACTTCAGAAATTATCATTCCCTTATTATAATTCTCCTCAGTACTGCCAACGTTGAAAACATTTGCTTTCACTTTACTTTCTTCTGATTCTAAAACCAACACAACTGCTCTGGCAAGGTCTTCTACATGGCAATAAGGCCTCCAAAACTGAGCGCCCCAAATTTCCTGTTGCCCATTTATTGTAGCATTGCGGGTGAATTCATTAACTGTGAGGTCAAAACGAATCCGGGGTGAAAAGCCATACACTGTGCTAAAGCGAAGTGAAGTACTGCACATCGGAGAATTTTTCTTTTCTTCAAGAATGAATTTTTCAAACTTAACTTTAAGTTCCGCGTAAAGCGAAACCGGTTTAAGTTCTGATGTTTCCACAACGAATGAATCAGGGTTTTCCATTTTCCCATAATTACTGCAAGTGCTTGCAAAAACAAACCTTTTAACTCCAGCCTTTTCAGCCATATTAAAAAGTGCAACACTTCCTTCCCAGTTCGTTTGAATTGCTTCTTCACTGTATTTTTTACAGGCAGGGTCGCCCACAATTGCAGCAAGGTGCGCAACAGCTTCTACGCCTTCAAGAGCTTTTGAAACATCATCAGGATTTCTAACATCTCCATGTATAAATTCAAAATTCGGGTGAAGCATAACTTCATATAATGCATCTCCACCAAATTTTAAACTATCTAAAACGCGAACTTTGAAATTTTTTGCCAATAGTTGTCTCACCAACACAGAACCAATATAGCCTGCACCACCGGTAACCAATACCTTCATTAAGTAAAATTTAAACAGCTGTAAAGTTAGATATTATGAATCAATTATTGTTGGCGCGGGAAAGCCTCTATAATTAATTTTTCTCATCAAAATTAATCATCCAGTGAATACCGAATTTATCGGTAAACATTCCGAAATATGCACCCCAGAAAGTGTTTTGTAAAGCCATTGTTACCTTTCCGCCGGCACTTAATTCGGTAAAAAGTGTATCAGCCTCCCCTTTACTTTCAGTATTTATTGAAATTGAAATATTATTGCCTTTCACTAATGATAATTGCTCCTTCGAAACATCACTACCCATTAAAACAGTTTCGGCACTAACAGGTAAAGAAACATGCATTATCATATTTCCCAATTCCGGATTATCATCTTTAAAATCAGGCATCTCATTAAACTTAGAAATATGAATAAATTCCTGTTTAAATGCCTTTTTATAAAAATTAAATGCTTCCTCACATTCCCCATTAAAAGTAAGGTATGGGTTTATTGTTGCCATAAGATTATTTATTTCTAAAATTAATCATTCTTAATAAATATTGTTCTTTTTATACCAAACTTCCATACAGAAAATCATCCACAAAATTTTGGCTCTTTTTTCTGCGGGGATATTAATCTTGTTTTCCAGCAGTTTTATGGTAAATGATTTTTTAATTATTAGAGGATTAAATGCTGATGGAGAAAGAATATAATCTGCCAGAATATCTTTTAATACTCCATTTACCCAATTTTTTAAAGGAACTTCAAATCCTCGTTTTGGTTCATCAATCAGTTGTGCCGGTAAATATTTTCTGGCAATTTCCCTTAAAATATATTTTGTTGTTGTTCCTTTTATTTTAAAATCATCTTTTAAAGACGGGCAATACTCTAAAATTTCTTTGCATAAAAAAGGCGACCTGCCTTCAAGTGAATTTGCCATAGTTGCAATGTCCATTTTTACCAATAAGTCACTTACCAAATTAATATCAAAGTCGAGGTTCATTAATTTTTTTAAACCCGATATATCCGCCGAAACAATTGTATTGTAAAGGTTACGCATATCCTGCATATCGGCAGTGCTTTGAGGAATGATATATTGTTCAAAACCTTCGATCACATCAATTCCGGCCGAAAGATATGTTTCTAATCCACTTTTTGAAGCAAGATCAGTTAAACGGTACAAAAAGTTATACTTGGATTTTTTGTCTGTAGGCGTTGGTAAAAATTTCAGCGCAGCTGATGTAAGGCTTCGCCTGAATTTATTTGTTTTAAAAAAATCAAATTTAGCAAACGGAACATATCGGCGGTAGCCGGCAAACATTTCATCTGCACCATCACCATTTAATATTACAGTTACATATTTTTTTGCTTCCCGGCTAACATAATATGAGGGAATTGCGGAACTGTCGAAGTAGGGTTCGCCATAATTGCCGATAATTTTTTCAACATCATTAATCAAATCATCATAGGAGATACTTATTTCTGTATGGTTTGTTTGATACTTTTCCGCCACCAGTCGGGCAAGCGGAATTTCATTGTAAGCTCCATCAAATGCTACAGTGAAGGTTTTTATTGAAGGATTAATACCGGCAGCAATTGATGTTACCAAACCACTGTCAATTCCACCGCTTAAAAAACTTCCAACTTCAAGGTCACTTGATTCTATTCTGCTTTTAATTGATTTTTGTAAGATGTGCTCAATGTTTCCTGAAGCAATTTCAAAACTATCGTTGTTTTGTTTAAGATAATAATCGTGAATATTAAACCACCTGTTCTTTTTTTCTTCGAGAGAATTAATATCAATTTCAATAGAAGTTCCAGGTTCAATTTCAGTTACATTTTTGTAAGGAGTAAACTTTCTGTAAAAAACTCCCAATCTTGCATAGCTTGCAAAATTTTCAAGATCAATATCAGGTTTAAATATTGATTTCAGGCAATTAAGTTCGCTTGCAAAAATTAATTTTTTCTTATCATTAAAAATATAGAGAGGTTTTTCTCCGGCTCTGTCGCGAGCAAAAAATAGTTTACTTAATTCTTTATCGTACACACAAAATGCAAACATTCCATCAAGTAGGTTTAGCATTTGTGAACCGTATTTTATATATAGCTGAAGCAGGGTTTCGGTGTCTGAATTTGTTTTACAGTTAAGCCTGTGAGTTTTCCTTAATTCTAAGTGATTATAAATTTGCCCGTTATAAACTATTGCGTAACGGCCTTCTGACTCCATTGGTTGTTTGCCGCCGGCGGCATCAAGAATTGAAAGGCGCAGATGATAGAAATTTACATTGCCGGCAGAAAAACCGTTTTGTTCATCAGGGCCACGGTGAAACATACTTTTTTCAACCGCAGAACCATTTAAAGGATAATTTATTGTTCCCGCAAAACCACACATAGAACAACAAAATAAATATTTATTATTGAATGACAGAAGATATTTTAAGATATTTTTGTTGCACTCATTACCTTATCATTCATAAATAAAAATGGATTTCATAGACTTTTTAGTGTTTTTTTTATGGGTATTCATTTTTTACATATTTATTCTTTTAAGAAAAAAGAATTTTAAAAGCAAGGAATTAAAATTTTACTACAGCTTTCAGTTTTGGTTAAGAGTTTTTAGCACTCTTGCCTACTGCATGTTTATCCTGTACATTTCGCCGGGCGATACAACTACACTTTATTATCCGGAAGGAATTAACATACGGAATTTAATATTTAAAGACTTTTCGAATATTGCAATTTTGTTTATGCCTTCTGATTGGTTTAACCAGTCATTATTAACAACATTTTCAAACTGGGGATATTTCAATCATGAATCCAATTTTATGGTTACGAGATTGGTAATATTTTTTAGCTTTTTTACCGGTGGGAAATTTATGGCAATAAATCTCTTCTTTTCAATGTTTGCGTTTTCGGGCCTTTGGCGATTGTATTTATTCTTTTACAAACAATATCCAAAATTCCATAAAGCCTTAGCGATAGGCATTTTGTTTCTTCCTTCTGTTACATTTTGGAGTTCTGCAATTTTAAAAGATTCTTTATGTATAGGAGCATTAGGCTGGTTAACATATTCAATGTACCTGGCGCTCATAGAAAAGAAACGAATTTTGTTGAACATAATTTCTTTTCTCATTTTTTCCTCACTGCTATTCATTGTAAAATCCTATATATTACTTGCATATATTCCGTTTTTCCTTTTGTTTTTTGTATTGCGTAAACTGCAAAGTCTCAAATCCCCATTTTTTAAAATTGCATTTATCTTGTTTTCTGTAACTGCTGCAACCGTTGTGATTGCAACTGCAGATAAAACACTGAATGCTGCAATGGGAGAAGTGGTTGAACAGGGATTGGCAGAATCAATTCAATCATTGCAAAACACGTATGAAAGCATGGCAAATGTTGCCGAATCAAATTTCAGCCTTGGAGTTGAATTTGATGGTTCGGTGGTGAGTTTTATAAAAATGGCTCCTGCGGCAATTGCAGCAAGTTTATTTCGCCCTTTTTTATGGGAATCAAAAAAGATATCTACACTTTTCTCTTCACTTGAAAGTTTGTGCCTGATATTTTTAACCTTATATGTGTTTCTAAAAACAGGGCCAATAAAATTTTTTAAAATCATTTTTACCAACCCAATCATTTTTTATTGTTTCGGGTTTTCAATATTATTTTCATTATTTGTGGGTGCAACAACATTAAACTTCGGATCGCTTGTTCGCTACAAAATTCCGGCATTGCCGTTTTACATTTGTTCACTATTGCTGATATATTATTTCAATAAGGATAAAAAACAACTAATCCCGCCGGATAGCGGGATTGGTAAAGGGTTTTAGAGGTAATACTTTTCTTGTGTGGGTATATTAATATAAAAACGAAAGTTCTGATAAAATATTGTGTAAGAAGGAATTTTGATTTTCAATCAGGAATTTTAAAATTAAAATTCAAAGTGAAAAGGAAACTTTTCAGGCCGCTAATTGCAAATTTTCCGTTTAACTCCTTTGATATAATTACTTTTACAAAATGGATATTTCATCTATTAGAACTACATATTCGCAGGCAGAATTATCAGAATCGGATGCAAATCCTCTGCCTGCAAAGCAATTTGAAATTTGGTTTAATGAAGCAGTTAATTCTGAAATAACTGAAGTAAATGCAATGACATTGGCCACTGCCGATAAAAACGGAATTCCTTCGGCAAGGATAGTGTTGCTTAAAGGTTTAAAAAATGAAGGGTTGGTATTTTTTACAAATTATAACAGCAAAAAATCACATGATATTTTTGAAAACCCGAATGTTGCTGTGGTTTTTTTCTGGAAGGAACTTGAGCGTCAGGTTCGAATAAAAGGAATAGTAGAAAAAATTGATGAGGCTGAAAACAATGAATATTTTAATTCCCGACCGTTTGAAAGCCGTGTTGGAGCAATTGCTTCGCCACAAAGTGCGCCAATTACTAAATTTGAATTAGAAGAAAATTATAAAAGAATTCTAAAGTCCTCCTCTACAGAATCAATAAAAAGACCGGAACATTGGGGTGGATTTCTTATTAATCCAATGGAATGGGAATTTTGGCAAGGCAGGCCGGGAAGGCTTCACGACAGGTTAAGGTATAAAAAGGAAAACCACATCTGGAAAATAGAGCGGCTTGCCCCATAATAAAAAAGCCCTCAATGATTTTGAAGGCTCTAAAATTATTTTTTCTTTTCAGTTTTTTTTGCTGCTTCTTTTTTTGCAGCAGAAGAAGTAGCTTTTGCAGGCCTTGTTTTACCAAAACTTCCGGCAGCTATTTTTCCTTTTTTTGTTTTAATATCTCCGCGTCCCATGATTGTGGATTTTTAAATTAAAAAGGCAAGGCAAATTTATGCCCTGCCTGATTTTTTAAGCAATTAGATTTTAGATGATAATTCTTTACCGGCTTTAAATCTTGCAACTTTTTTAGCTTTAATTTTAATAACCGCACCTGTTTGAGGGTTACGGCCATTACGTGCTGCTCTTTTAGAAACACTGAAAGTTCCAAAACCTACAAGAGTAACTTTGTTACCGCTTTTTAAAGTTTTAGTTACTGCCTGAGTAAAAGAATCTAATGCAGCATTAGCTTGAGTTTTGGTTATTCCTGCATCATCAGAAATTTTTGCAATTAAGTCTGCTTTGTTCATAATATAGTATTTGATTTTTTTATTGAAACAAATATATAATGTTTTCTGTTCCAACAAATTTTTATTGATTAGTAAAACTACGTGAAATGCAGTACTAACAACGCTTTGGGAGATTTGAAGATATAATTTTAAAAAGCAAAAATGCGCTTCAAATCGCTTGAAACGCTGATGAGACGCGGGTTTCAACAAAAACCCTTATTCCATGCGGCTTTGCGGGTAATATACAAATCTTTACGACTTGAAGAAATACTTTTTTTTATTATTCACATTTAGTCCACAATTTGCATAATTGACCTGAATGCTATGAATTTGTCGCCCCATTTCTGAAAACTTTTATCTCTAAGTTCTGCAGCAAAATTCTGAATGTAATTGTTATACATAGCCTTGCTTGG
>Ga0182739_1005381_pt1 | contig 10178 bp, 8 predicted proteins | sample eDN5th30CBELigBY_FD_128873 | JGI IMG/M metagenome (GOLD analysis project Ga0182739, IMG submission 128873) | Enriched backyard soil microbial communities from Emeryville, California, USA - eDNA 5th pass 30_C BE-Lig BY (version 2) (version 2) | ecosystem: Environmental > Terrestrial > Soil >...
ATATAGAAGGAGTGGGGGGCAATACTGGCGTGGTAGAGCCAAAGATCGTTAACCAGTCGAAGCGGAACAAACTTATGAATCTCCTCGCAGAAAGAAACGGCGGGAAGGACCCGGACGCCCGAGTAGCGCAGGCGACGAATGGCGGCCTTGGTCTCCGGGCAGTCCTGAGGTATCCCCGACCAGATAATGAGATCGAGATCCAGGCCTTCGGCCAAAGCATCGAGGTCATCCAACATGCCTATCACCTTCCGTGGACATTCGGGGCTATACCCCTTCGGCACGATAACGCCGTCCAGCTCAACACACTTCATCTGTAGCTCAAGCAGGAAGTCAAGCACGCTCTCGTCCTCCCGGCTGCCCACGATAAAACCCGCCCGCTCCTTGTACCGGGCCTGCCGGTGGTACAAATAGAAATGGTGCTGGCCGAGAAACAGAAGGGAAAAGGCCCACCCGATGAACATGATGCCTCTCCCCGTGTTGAAGGAAAGAGTGGCGTAAAAAAAAGACGCCATGACAATGAAAGCCACCGCCACCCCTCCAAAAACGGAAAGCAACCGACTGAGGAATGACAAACCAACCTCTCCAAAGGCATAAAGCCCAAGAATGTAGGACGTACAGGAAAACGCAAAAGCTCCCATCAGCAGTCCCGGCAAGGAATCGATAAAAGATCCGTGATCGGCCAAGCGGATATAGGTGGCGAGAAAAAAGCTTACCGCCACGATCAGAACGTCGAGAATAAAATGTCTGGCTACGCGCGCGGAATGATTTCCAGAATGGCCGTTAAATGACATACATCACCTTTAAAAGATCAGTTAAACAATCCGCAGAAACCCTTCAACCGGGCGAGTCATATTCAAACGCGCTCTCTCCAAAACCGCTCAAACATGAAGGCCCTTCGCTTATTCCGCTCGTCCCCTCTGGAGAAATCCACTCCCTTATACTCACTCTTTTTTGAGTGGACCCGCTTAAACCTTCCCGTTCCTCCGTTCTGTCCCGGGAGACCGTATCGTGAAAAAACAAAGCTCTCCTCTGGCCCTTTTGGGTCTGAAGGAACCGTTGCGGTTTAATCATTCGATTCAGGTCTGCGTCGCAACCTCGACTCCGTCACTCGAGTCAGGGCGATAATGGGTATGATAGCGTTTTGCCAAGCAAATCTCTGCCGGACTTTCTGAAAAATGAGAAAAAGCTCTCATTTAAGCAAGAAAAATTCTTAGATAGGCTTCACAACTCCTCCCCCACGAATACCCCCTCCCCCATTGAGCGATTCTCTCCTTGTGAAGCCCTGCTGTGGCGATCTGCCGGGCCATGGCCGCTGCAAAATCGTCAACTTCGCCGGGAGGCGTCAGTTCGCCCAGCCAAGGATGGACCAAGACCTCCGAAATGCCGCCCACGTCCGTCGATACAACCGGCAAGCCACTGGCGAATGCCTCAAGAATCACATTGGGGAGTCCTTCGTTATGGCTGGAAAGACACAAAACATCGCTAGCCCTCATCCACCTCGCGATGAGGGGTGGTGGAATACGCCCGGTGAGAAGGAGGTTGTCCTGAAGCCCGTTTGCCCTCGCAAAGGATTCTACCTGAGCACGTAACGGCCCATCTCCAGCCATCGCCATCAATGGTGTTCCCGCCCCCGCCCATTCGGCACAGAACAATTTCCAGGCCCGGAGAAGAAGCATTGGATTTTTGACGGGAAGGAGGTTTCCCACAAAAAGAAAGAGCGGCCCCACCGTGGCAACGCCCAATTGCTCGCGGGCTTCGGTCTGAGGGCCTGGACAAAACAAATCGGTATCGACACCATTATAGACGGCGTGGACCTTCTCTTCCGGCGCTCCGTTGGCGACCAGCATTTCGGCCAGCTTTCGGCTTCTGGCGATTACGGTGTGTGATCGGGAACAAGCCTCAATGATGAAGCGTTTCCGCACAGGGGAATGAAGGTAACGATGGGCATCCGACCCTTGGCAGATCAACGTAACCGGCTTGCCGACTTTGAGCGCCACATCAGCCACCGCCCACCCGTCAGGAAAGAGCCACGAAGCCAGGATCATATCGCAGTCGAACTCCTCCAAAGCCTTGGTGATCGGCTCGTGGAGAGCCTTCGACATCAACCGGGCGTTCCAGCGACTCCCGATCTTCGGCAGATAAGGCGCTTCGACATAATGCGGGCGAAAGCACGCCTCCTCCGGGCGAGGCTGGCGGTGTCGGTTGCGGCGCCGGTCGGGCACACAGCCCGGCCACAGCACGGGGCGAACGCCGATAGCACGAATCTCGCTGGCATACCCGCCTTCGAGCAACTTCGTCAGAAGAACGGCGTTATCAAGCCCACGGATTGCCTCCTGGCTGTCGGGAAAAAGGTTAGAGACAAACAGGACTTTCATGGAGATCCGCGGACCACTGCAACTTCACCCAAGCAAGCCCTTTGAAGGTATGACTATCCGTCACCTCTCGCCTCCATTCTTCTCAATTCTTGACACGGCCTGGCTTAAATTCAGCAATTTTTCTTGAATTTAGATTCGAAATGGCTCTTCTGTCTATCGACGCCTTGCTTTAGCGTCAAGGAATATCCATGGCTACCGAGCATCGCGCAATCAGTCTCTCTTTTGTTTTCCCCTGCCTGAATGAGGAGAAGACCCTTGGCGGCTGTATACAGGAGCTGACCAGTCATCTCCAGAACACAGGAATCGACTACGAGATTGTCGTCGCAGACAATGGGAGCCAAGATTGCTCTGCCCAGATCGCCACGGACCTGGGCGCCCGCGTTGTCTCCGTACCGAAGAGAGGGTATGGCGAGGCACTCAAAGCAGGCATCCAAGCCGCTCGTGGCGAGCATGTGGCCTTTGCGGATGCCGATTCCACCTATGTGCTCGCTGATATGGCCAGCCTCTACCAGCGGGCCGTCAAAACGGGAGCCGACATGGCTATTGCGTCCCGCCTCAAGGGAGAAATCGAGCCCGGGGCCATGCCATTGCTTCATCGCTACCTGGGCACACCGGTCCTGACAACCTTGATCAACCTGATCTTCAGAGGGAGCCTCTCAGATTGCAATTCGGGCTTTCGCTGCCTCCGCAAGGTCTCGTATGCGCAATGGAATATTCGCGCCGGAGGCATGGAGTTCGCCTCGGAACTGCTGATCAAGGCTTTGAAAGCGCGAGCCTTGATCGTGGAAGTCCCCTCCGGCCTTCGGAAGCCACGAGTCGAGCGCATCGCTCATTTGCGGACCTGGCGCGATGGGATGCGGCATCTTCTCTTCATTTTTTCCGAATGCCCACGCCTCTTCGAGAAAAGCGGTCTGCTCCTTCTGCTGGGCAGCTCCATTGTCCAGCTCGCAGCGGCAATACTCGGACCGACCAAGATCGGCTCCTTCAATATTTTTGATCTGCATACGCAGGCGCTTCTCCTGCTTGCGGGATTGACCGGTATGAGCATCTATCTCCTCGGATGCTATCTCTCGCTCCATCAGAATCAAAAGCCGTTGGCCTTGACCCGATATCTGGTCGAGCTGGACGAAGCCTCGCTCTTTTTCTCTCTTTTAGCCGTGTTTGGCGGCAACCTCCTGGTGTTTGGCTACCTTGTCGTCTACTGGATTATGCACGACTTCAGCGACATTCACCTCATCAGGAGCTTGTTGACCTACGTTCACCTCCTGGGCATCTCCGGGCAGCTCGCCATCGGCCTGCTGGGCATCCATATCTTCAAAAAAAGCGCCTAAAACCCCGCTCCGGCGATCAGAATCTTCGGGCTTTTGGGGCATGCCCGCAGGGAAGGGGCAAAACCCGCCAGAGCTTAACGTTTCCCCACGCCGATGACACGGAGGCCACGGAGGCCACGGCGGCCAAGATGCCGGACAGCACGATAGGCTTGCTTCAGAAGAAACCCGGTATCTTTTCGAAGGGATAAATGCCGCATCGCATTGAACCACGAAGAGAGCGTGACGGGTTCCTGAATGAAGTAATACCGATACTTACCGTACCGAATAAGCTCCTTTTCCAGATGGGCGGCTTTCCCTTGAGAAATCATACCGCGATCGGCAAGGGCCTTCACATCGGAAACAAGCTGGTTCACCGTCGGGTCGTCCGGCGGCAGACGCCTCTTGAAATGAGAAGCCAGTCCGGTAGGCATACTGCGATAGCAGACGAGGTCGTCCTTCAGTAAAGCCATCCGCCCAAACATAGCCCCCCGAAATGGTAAAACGAGGTCTTCTCCAATAACGTTGGCGTTGATCGGCGGATAAGGCTCCCAACATTGGCGGTGGTATGCCATGGCGCATCCGCCTGTTAAGTACCATCCTCGCTGCATGAACTCTCTCATCGGAAAGGCGTCAACTTGCTGATGCCTGCGCCCATTGACAACCTCGCGGCCCATTTCATCAATCAAGGCGCTATTGGACCCGATAGCACGGACGTCAGGGTTCCGCGCGATGTATTGAAAAAGCACCTCGGTCCGCTCGGGGAATGAGATATCGTCTCCTGCCGCCACCACAGCCCATTCGCCAGTGGCCAACGACAAAACTTTGTTGATATGATTGCCAATACCCAGATTTTTCTCGTTCCGATTGCAAATCACACGATGGGGTCCGGAGTAAGCCTGGGCCATCTCCTGGATAATCGTGAACGTCGCGTCTTTTGAGCCGTCGTCCGAAAGAATGATCTCAAGAGGAGAATAGGTTTGCGAAAGCGCTGCATCGACTGCTTCGCGGATGAAGCGTTCCTGGTTATAGGCAACGAGAACAAAACTCAGTAACGGACGTTGCGTCTCCCCCTTTGATACCGGCGATATTGATGAGTTCGTGGAATTCATATTTATAACAAACGCTCAATATCTGATAATGTAAGAAGCAACGGGGATTTTATTTAAAAACCGAACGAGCCGATGTTCGGCATCCAGTCGGGATGCGATACCGCGAAGCGAAAACAACGTCGCAGCCACCGTCAACCCTCCTCCGATAACCAAAGCGGTAGGCACAGGAAGAAGCCAGCGGGATGCAAATGAAACGACAACCAGAAGCATTGAAATGAAAAGCACGCGCAGAACGCTTTCGCTCCAGGCGAATTTCACAATCTTTCGAGTCATGACCAAGAGAACTATTGTATAAGAGAGGTAGGAAAGCGGAATCGCGACGGCCGTGCCTACCAGCCCGACGGTCATAATCAGGAGGTAAGAGAGTGCCAGTGTCGTCAGGCAGCATGCTGTATCCGAGGCGACCATCCATCCCCGACGCCCCTTTGCCAACAGGATATAAGCGAGAGGCCAAGAGATGATCCGCCCATAGATTCCGAGAATAAACCAGGGGAGCAGTTCGGCTCCGGCCAGAAATTTGGAGGAGTAAAAAATCGTCATGGCCCAGGGAGCGAAAGTCAGGCTCCCAAGCAACCCGGGCAAAGCCAGAAGCAGCCCGATCTCGGTCTGTTCATTGACGAGTTGCCTGATTCGACCGTCGTCCTGCGCCGCCTCCATCAGGCGGGGGTAGAAGTCCACCATCATGGCTTCGATGATAAACCCGGCGAAGACGCTGGATATGCCTCTGGCCGAGTGATAGTAGCCATTCGCCTCCAGCCCCAGTTCCCTCACAATAATACCGCGCACCAAAAAGGTGACGGCCGCCATGAGGAGAGCGCTCCACATAAAGAGCATTCCCAGCGAAAGCAACCTTTTGGCAATCCCGAGTGTTTCACGCCAGGTTTGATCAACTTTGCTGATCTCAATGCGGCGGGCATAGTACCAGGTAACCAGCAGCTGAAAAATACTGCTGCCAATGATCACTGGAACCACCCCCTTTTCACCAAGCCATGTATAGATGCCGATCGCAAAGAAAGATTGGATCAGAACCGAAAAGATGCCGATCTTGGCGATATCGCCGATCTTTCGGATTCCCTGGATCAACCCCATCTGTCCTCCAGATATTGAGGAGAAAAGCAAGGTGGCACCCATCACCATGAAGGCGGGGGCATAAGCCTTGGATTGAAAAGTCCATTGGCTTAAAGGCCATGAAAGGCCGATACAAAGGAGCCACCCCAGCACCCCCGTGATCCAGCAGAGTCGCCGGAGCGCGCGTGTGGCCTTTGCAACCTCCTCGGCATTGCCATTGCCGTTGGCTGTTGCCACCTCGTGGACCGCGCTGGAGCCGATTCCGAGACCCGCGAATGTCTGGATCATCGAAAGCGTGCTGGTGTAGAGTCCTACCAGGCCCATGCCCGATGGCCCCAGCAAAACGGCGACTACCTTTGTCTGAAGGAGACCGACCACGTAGCTCACGCCTCTCGATCCGGCAATGAGCGACGACGACTTCAGAATCTGACTATAACTATTGGACTTGGACATCAAAAAGCATCTGCAAAAAACAACAGAAGGTCGACGGCCTAGGCCGTGTCAACGGATTGAACGGCGATCTCTTTCCAGACAATCGGCGGCAAACAAGGGGAAAAGGCAAACGGGATCATCCAAGTGACGTTGCGCACGTCTGACGCACCGCGTTTATGACAAAGTCGACCTGCTCGTCAGAAAGATGGGGACCCATCGGCAGGCTCAGTACTTCCTTCGCCAGTCGCTCTGCAACAGGAAAATGATCCGTGGGGCGGCCCGATCCCGCATAGGCTTCGCTCAAATGGGGAGGTATGGGGTAATGAATCAAAGTTTGGACGCCCCGTGCTTTCAACGCTTCTTGAAAAGCGTCGCGAAGCGGATGCCTGACTACAAACAGGTGCCACACGTGCTCGCAGCACGCGGCGACTTCCGGCACGCTCAGGCCCGGTTGTCCGATGAGTCCATTGAGGTACCTGGCTGCGATAGCCGTTCGACGGTTGTTCCACTCGTCTAATTTCGTGAGCTTGATGCGAAGAAAGGCCGATTGAAGTTCATCAAGGCGCGAGTTATACCCGGCGACTTCGTGAAGATAACGTTGCGAGGAGCCGTAATTTCGGAGTTTCCGAACGGCGGTGGCGACTTCTGCATCATCGGTGAGCACAGCCCCCCCATCGGAAAAAGCGCCCAGATTCTTTCCGGGATAGAAACTGAAGGCCGCTGCGTGGCCGAGGGTACCGCATTTTTGCCCCTTGTAGCGTGCTCCGTGCGATTGGGCTGCATCTTCAAGGACAAACAGGCTGTTGCGATCGGCCAATGCTCGAATCTCGTCCATGGCCGCGGGTTGGCCATAGAGATGGACAGGGATGATTGCCTTGGTTCGCGGGGTAAGAGCCGCGCTGATTTTGGCAGGATCGATGTTTGCGGTCTGAGGGCATACATCAACACCAACCGGCGTGGCCCCCGCTTGAGTGACAGCCAGCCATGTGGCGATAAACGTATGAGCCGGCACGATCACCTCATCCCCTTTGCCAATGCCGGCGGCTCGCAAGGCGAGATGCAGGGCATCAAGCCCATTGCCTGTCGCAATACAATATCGCGAACCAATATAGGCTGCAAACTCCTGTTCCAGAGCTTCCAGTTCGGGGCCGAAGAGGTACCAGCCTGAATCCATCACCCGACGGTAGGCCGCGTCAAACTCCGGCTGTAGTTCCTTATAAGAGGGGAGCAACTCAAGAATGGGAATCATTTTGATGGGGAAGGGTTTACTATTTCGAGGAAATCGCCGTAATTCCGGTAATAATCGGACTCGTCATAGGTATTGGAAGCCAAGACCATGCAGACCGAGCCTGATGAAAAGTTATCCAGCTCCCGCCAGATCATGGGGCACACGTAGAGTCCCATGTATGACCGGTTCAGATGGAAGCGCTGTTTGCACACCCCATCGTCCAGAACCACATCGAAACTGCCCGAAATCGCAACGATCAACTGATGAAGGGCTTTATGAGCATGTCCGCCCCGACAAGCGCCTCCCGGGACATCGTAGAGATAATAAACGCGTCGGATGTCAAACGGAACGTGGGATTCACCTTCGATAAAGGTGAGGTTTCCACGAGGGTCCGAGATTTTGGGAAGATCGATCAGGCTACAGTTGGTGATGCTCACGGAGTAATTGCAATGGTGTTTGAAAACAGGCTAGAGAACGCGATGAAACTTCGCCGGGTTGCCTATCCAAAGTTCACCGGGCGGAACATCTTTGGTAAGCACTGAGCCTGCGGCGATCATGGCTCCTTCCCCGATGGTTATCCCGGGAAGTATGGTGGCATTGGCTCCGATGGAAGCCCCGCGGCGCACCACGGTGCGCGAAAACCGGGCGGGGCGTTTCCCGGATCGGGGGAAGGGATCGTTGGTAAAGGTGACGTTGGGGCCGATGAAAGCGTCGTCCTCAATAGTAATGCCATCCCACACCTGAACTCCGCACTTGATGGTAACCCGATTGCCAATGGTCACATCGTTTTCGATGAAGACATTGGCGCAGATATTGCACGCCGCCCCGATCTTCGCTTGCGGAAGGACCACGCAGAATTGCCAGATGCGGGTTTCGTCCCCGATGTTGGAGGTCTGAACATCTGAAAGAGCATGAATTATTGCGGGCATGAAACAGGAGTTCCGTGAAGTTGAAGGAAGTGATGAGCAGCCATGATGCGATGACGAATTTCGACACGCCCCCTGAACCCGCCCTGCCCAAAGGTCAGTCCCTCCGCCCTTTCAGAAGCATCTGTTATCCGGATGTTCTCCGGCATGGACGCCTCCCGGGGTCGACTCGGGTTATCGTTGGGAAATGCTTCGCAGATAGTCAGCATAGGATGTTTTTCCAAGGCGCTGGATGATCCGGTTTAACTGCTCGTCGTCCAGCCACCCGTTGCGCCAGGCGATCTCTTCCAGACAAGCCACTTTAAAGCCCTGGTGGTGTTCGATAGTCCGCACAAATTGAGAGGCTTCCAGAAGGGATTCATGGGTACCGGTATCGAGCCAGGTATGGCCGCGCCCCAGGATCTCCACATGAAGGTCGCCTCGCTCGAGATAGATGTTATTTAAACAGGTGATCTCCAATTCCCCCCGTCTGGAGGGCTTCACGCACTTGGCTATTTTCACAACATCCTCGTCGTAAAAATAGAGGCCCGTCACCGCAAACCTGGATTTGGGCGCTTCGGGCTTTTCCTCGATTGAGATAACCTTTCCCGAAGCATCAAATTCAACAACGCCAAAACGATGGGGATCGTGAACCTCGTACCCGAAAACCGTAGCCCCTGACGTTCTGCCGGAGGCCGCCTTCAGTTTCGGCGAGAATCCCTGCCCATAAAAAATGTTGTCGCCCAGGACAAGAGCACACCGCCCTCCGGCAATGAACTCTTCACCGATGATGAAGGCCTGCGCGAGTCCCTGCGGCTCCGGCTGTTCTTCGTAAGAGACCGAGAGGCCAAAACGCTCTCCGTTCCCCAACAGACGTTTATAAAGTGGAAGGTCGACCGGGGTGGATATAATCAGAATGTCCCTGATCCCGGCCAGCATCAGCACGGAGATCGGGTAATAAATCATCGGCTTGTCATAGACAGGCAACAACTGCTTGCTGATAGCCAAGGTGCAGGGATAGAGCCGGGTGCCCGCCCCCCCTGCCAAAACGATGCCTTTCATGGGTTGAGTTCCTGCCATTGTGCCCTGTGCTGCGTGAAACGGAATGCCTTCGTTAACGAGTTCCTAATCGCTCCATCCGGTAGTTGCCGTCCAAAATCGGCTGCCACCATTTCTGATTGTCGAGGTACCACCGGACCGTTTTGCGCAGACCCTCGTCGAGCCTGGTGTCCGGCTTCCAGCCAAGCTTTTGACGGATCTTGGAAGAATCGATCGCATAGCGAAGATCGTGGCCGGGCCGATCTGCCACAAACGTAATCTGCTCGCTGTAGGGCCGCCCGTCCTGCCGGGGACGGAACTCATCGAGAATCCCGCAGAGGAGACGCACGAGATCAAGATTACAAACCTCGTTCCCTCCCCCGATATTGTAAGTCTCCCCCACGGCTCCCCGCTCGGCGACCGCCAGGAGGGCTGCCGCATGGTCGTTGACGTAGAGCCAGTCCCGGACATGACGGCCATCTCCATAGACAGGAATCGGACTCCCGCCGATCGCCTTCAGGATCGTCACAGGAATCAACTTCTCAGGAAACTGGTAAGGGCCGTAGTTGTTCGAGCAATTCGTCACCAAGGTCGGCAAGCCATACGTATCGTGCCATGCACGAGCCAGATGATCCGAAGCGGCTTTACTTGCGGAGTAAGGCGAGTGAGGCGAGTACGGCGTGGATTCCGTAAACAGGCCGATTTCACCGAGG
>Ga0182739_1005382_pt1 | contig 10178 bp, 8 predicted proteins | sample eDN5th30CBELigBY_FD_128873 | JGI IMG/M metagenome (GOLD analysis project Ga0182739, IMG submission 128873) | Enriched backyard soil microbial communities from Emeryville, California, USA - eDNA 5th pass 30_C BE-Lig BY (version 2) (version 2) | ecosystem: Environmental > Terrestrial > Soil >...
CGCAGGGCCGGCGCAGTTCGGCCAAGCGCGGATGCCGTCATTGCCAGCTGTGCCCGACTGTTGCATGATCGCTGGAAATTCAAGGCCGATTGGTGGCGGATTGTTCGCCATATCGATGCAGCAAGAGCAGGAACGTGACACGAAGTCCGGCAACTGGAATCTATTCCGGAAGCCGGAATCTAATGATTTATGTACCAATTTGACGAGAGCGGCCTGAAGCTCGGGCATCCCGGTTATTGAGCCCAGGCGGCATCGCTAACCACTAAAAAAGGTTAGAAACGGGACGCGTGCGTCAATTTTGTTACATAGTTAATTAATATAGCTGAGCGGTGAATCGAGCAGTTCAGCGGCGGTAGTTCCGCGTGGCGTTAGTGGTTCGGGTGCTGTGTATACGTAGCCGCTTGGGGCAATGGCCCGATAAGCGAGCAAAGCCTATTTATAGGCAGGCAGCCCCCCCGATGTCCGGAACCCCGTCGATGAATGAGGTCATGCACGCCATGCGCCATAACGGTATTGAACCGTAGGATGGCGCCCGGCGGGCTCGCAAGAGCTGGCGCTGTGAACAACGCAGCCGCGTGATCTCTGCCGATCCACCAGATTTACCCGTATTTCATGCCGCGCCGGGTCCTTGCCCGGCGGGGTGATATGCGGTGCAACATGCCCGAACGGGTTGCGACGACCACGGAAGCGACTATGACCAAATCCACCGGCAAATCCTCCTCTGCAATTGAAGCGGCCGAAACCCAGGCTGTGGCGCCCAAGCGCGCCGTCAGCATGGCCGCGGAAAAAGCGCCCGCCAAGACGGCGGTAAAGGTCGCCAAGCCCGCTGCCAAGACGGCTGTCAAAAAGGCGGCCAAAACGGCTGTTGCCGCGGACAAGCCTGAAAAGGTAACGAAGGCCCGCGCCAAGAAGGCCGAAGACAAGCTGGCCGACCTGGTCGGCAGTGCGCGTCCCGCCCCGAGCGGCCGCCGCCCGGGCCGCCCCGCCAAGAACGCCAACAACGATTCCGACGGCTTCGACGATCCGATGGACGGCGAAGGCGAAGTCCTGCCCGACCTGAAGCCGCCCAAGCGCGGCGGCAAGCGCGGCAAGGCGGATCCCAAGGATCTGATCGCCCGCGGCCCCGTCACGCCGGAAGAGTACGAAGCCCGCCGCAACCGCCTGAAGCAGCTCATCAAGCTGGGCAAGGACCGCGGCTACCTGACGTACGGGGAAATCAACGACCATCTGCCGGATGACCTGGTCGACGCGGAAGCGATCGACGGCATCATCAGCACCTTCAGCGACATGGGGATCGCGGTCTACGACCAGGCCCCCGACGCCGAAACCCTGCTGATGAGCGAAAACGCGCCGGTGGCGTCCAACGACGACGACGTCGAAGACGAAGCCGAAGCCGCGCTGACCACGGTGGATTCCGATTTCGGCCGCACGACCGATCCGGTTCGCATGTACATGCGCGAAATGGGTTCCGTCGAGCTGCTGACCCGCGAAGGCGAAATCGAGATCGCCAAGCGCATCGAAGACGGCCTGAAGCACATGGTCATGGCCATCTCGGCCTGCCCGACCACGATCAACGAAATCCTCGCCCACATCACGCGCGTGCGTGAAGGTCAGGCGCAGATCGACGAAGTGGTCGATGGCCTGGTCGATCCGGAAGACGGCGAAGAATATGCCGGCGCCGGCGTGACCGCCGACGAAGACGAGAGCGATGACGGCCCGGCGGGCGGGATGTCCAGCAAGCAGCTGGAAGACCTGCGCGTCAAGGCCCTGGCCAAGTTCGACGAGGTCGGCAAGCAGTTCGACAAGATGCGCCTGTCGTACGAAAAAGACGGCTACAAGTCCGACATCTACGTGCGCGCCCAGGAAGCCATCCAGAACGAGCTCATGGGTATCCGCTTTACCGCCAAGATGGTGGAGAAGCTGGCCGATACGCTGCGCAACCAGGTCGAAGAAGTGCGCCAGCTCGAGCGGGCCGTCCTGCACACGTGTGTGGACCGTGCCGGCATGCCGCGCCTGCACTTCATCAAGGTGTTCCCCGGCAACGAAACCAACCTCCAGTGGGTCGTCGACGAAGTGGCCGCCGGCCATCCGTACGCTGAAACGCTCGAGCGTCAGATCCCCGCCGTGCAGGAATTGCAGCAAAAGCTGATCGACCTGCAGACCCGCGTCGTGCTGCCGCTGAAGGACCTGAAGGACGTCAACAAGCGCATGGCCACCGGCGAAGCCAAGGCTCGCAAGGCCAAGCGCGAAATGACCGAGGCCAACCTGCGTCTCGTGATCTCGATCGCCAAGAAGTACACGAACCGCGGCCTGCAGTTCCTGGACCTGATCCAGGAAGGCAACATCGGCCTGATGAAGGCCGTGGACAAGTTCGAATACCGTCGCGGCTACAAGTTCTCGACCTACGCCACGTGGTGGATTCGCCAGGCCATCACGCGGTCCATCGCCGACCAGGCGCGCACCATCCGTATCCCGGTTCACATGATCGAAACGATCAACAAGATGAACCGCATCAGCCGCCAGATCCTGCAGGAAACCGGCGCCGAGCCGGATCCCGCGACCCTGGCGCAAAAGATGGACATGCCCGAGGACAAGATCCGCAAGATCCTGAAGATCGCCAAGGAACCGATCTCCATGGAAACGCCCATCGGCGATGACGACGATTCGCACCTGGGCGATTTCATCGAAGACACGTCCACGCTGGCGCCTTCGGACGCGGCGCTGCACGGTTCCATGCGCGACGTTGTCAAGGAAGTGCTAGACTCTCTCACCCCGCGTGAGGCCAAGGTTCTGCGCATGCGTTTCGGCATCGAAATGAGCACCGACCAGACCCTGGAAGAAGTGGGCAAGCAGTTCGACGTCACGCGCGAGCGCATTCGCCAAATAGAGGCTAAAGCGCTGCGCAAGCTGCGTCACCCCAGCCGGGCCGACAAGCTGAAGAGCTTCCTGGAAGGGCAGTAAATTTTTCCGGGCCTCTAGCTCATGCCTGGTTAGAGCAGCGGACTCATAATCCGTTGGTGCCGAGTTCGACTCTCGGGGGGCCTACCAAGCATAGACGCGGGTTGCGTGTTTTCACGCAACCCGCGTTTTTCTTTTGGCTGTAGAGAAAATAAGGGGAGGTTCCTGGAACCTCCCCTGCATCATTCTTCGGCCGCCCGCTTCATGGGACGGGCCGGCACGCCGGCCACGGTCGTTGACGCTTCCACGGGCTTGGTGACCACGGCGCCGGACGCGACGGTGGCCTTGCTGCCGATGCGCACGCCGGGAAGGAGCGTGGCTCCCGCGCCGACGAATGCGCCCGCTTCGACAACGGGGCCCGTGATGTGGTCGCCGAAGCCCGCCCGGATCAGGTTGTCGTTTGCCGTGCCGACCATGGTGCTGATGAAGACGTCTTCGGCGATCCGGGCGTTCCCCGTGATGTGGGTGTTGTCCATGATCTTGGTGCGGTCACCGATGGACGTGTCGTAATTGATGGTCACGTAGCGGCTGATGATGCAACGGCTGCCGATCGAACATTTTTCGCGCACGGACGCGCCGTCGCCCAGCAAAGTGTTCGAGCCAATGGTGACGTCGTAGAAGATGACGACATGCGGCCCGATCGAGCATTCATCTTCGATCACGATTTTTCGTTCGAATTGCGGCTGGCGGGCGATCGCGCCGGCGCCTTTGGGCTCTTTGCCGATGAAAGCGCCCGGGAAGACTTCGACGTTGCGCCCGAGGTGGACGCCGTCGGCCATCACGACATGCGGGTGGATGATGGAGCCCTCACCGATAGTCACGTCGCCGATCACGGCGTAAGGTCCGATGACGACGTTCTCCCCAATGACAGCATTATTGGAAACAATCGCGGTGGGATGTATTTTGCTCATGGCCATAAGTTGTGTGATAAAGCAAAAGTTTCAGTTGGGGGCCAGCGTGGCGACTTCCATATCCTACCTCCAGTCGCGACCGACTATTCGTCAGGGGGCAGCGATATGTCGCGCGCCCTAGCGTGGAATGGGCGAGGCTTTAGCGTATATTGATTGTCATTCTTTTGCCATAAAGCCATGCGAAATATGGAGCAATTTCTCCGCCGCTGCGTCGTCAACGCCCTCAATTTCGTGGATGAGAAGTTTTATTTTCGGGAATACCCGGACGTTGCCGCATCGGGTATGAGTGCGGCGGAGCACTTTCACCGGTTCGGCCTGGCCGAGGGACGGCTGCCCAATCGGTTTCGCATGTGGTGGTGGCGAAGGCAACAGTACCGCTTGCTGCGAGTCAAGCCCGAGCGCCGGAAGCTCTACGATCCCGAAATGCCAGATCTGACGCGTGACGGCCTGTTCTACCTGGCGAGGACCGCGTCGGCGACAAAGCTGCATAAGATGATCCGGGAGATATTGATCGACGTCCCGCCGGATTCCCTGGTCTGCAAGGTGCTGCGGCGCGTGCGGGTCCAGGACGCGGGTGAAATGCGTCGTCTGCCTGGCCCGGCAAGCTTTGGTTTCATTGAGCCGCCGGTCTATGGAGAGATCGGGCGCCAGATCCATCGCGTGGTTGACGTCCCGGAGTCCTGGATCGCGACGGTGCGGCAGGCCTCTGTGATCGGCGGGTTCCAGGTCCTGAAGAACGACTGGCTTGTGCAATACGAACCCGCGGCCGACCAGCGCAAAGGCTTCGTGGCCGGTATCTGGCCGTTCCTGCACGTCGTGGGGAAAAGCCGCAATCGTGTCGTCGCCTGGTTTCGCTATGACCATGTTGAAAATCTGGAGGCGGGCATACTGCTGAGCGGGCGTTGCAGTCCGAACTATTTCCATTGGCTGATCGAGTATCTCCCGCGCGTTCAACCCGCCATGACGCAACTGGACAAGGTCCGTCCGCCCCTGCTGGTCGATGCGGACATGTACCCGCAGGAGTTCGAATCGCTGGCTGTGATCGCTGGGGACTGGCCGATCCACAAAGTGCGAAAGGCCACATTACTGCATGTGGACACGCTGCATATCCCTTCGATTCCGACGTACCACCCGGATTCCATCGATATGCCGTTCTGGAAAGGGTCTGCGGTCAATGTCGATTCCCTCAAGTTCCTGCGCGAGCGCGCCTGGGCGGCGGCGGGCGTCAGCGTGGACGCCGCTCCGCCGACGCGTCGCATTTATGTGGCGCGGCGGCAAGGACGCAATGTGACGAACGGCGAGGAAGTGGAAGCCGTCTTGCGCGGCCTGGATTTCGAAGTCGTGGACACGGCGGGCATGTCGTTCATTGAACAGGTGCGCCTCTTTGCTTCGGCGGCCGTGCTGGTGGGCGCAGTCGGCGCGGCGTTTTCCAACCTCGTGTTTTGCGATCCGCGGTGCAAGGTGATCTGCTTCGTATCGCCTTTCGGAAAAAGATATTCCATGCAGGCGAGCCTGGCGCAGTTTGCCGGCTGCGAGTACATGCTGATTGCCGGCCAGCATCCGCGATATTCGCCCGGCGCCGAAGATACCAACCGCGACGTCAATCTGCTGCAGGAATCCTTCGGCATTTCCAAAGACGAACTGGAGGGCGCAGTGCGCCACATGCTCGGGCGGCAATAGCCCAGGCACCCTTGGCGATAAAACGCGGAGTCCAAATGGAAGAGCGCCCCAGCTCGAGATGAGTCTGAGGCGCTCCTGCCCGGCTTCGCACGCGATGGGTGTCAGACAGCCCGGCAATTCCAATCTACTGCTGGGTTGGGAGGCCGGCAATAGGGGAAACCCTTGCAATAAACGGGGTTGGATTGCGCAACTCCGGACGCGCGCGTTTCCCACGAAGGCGGCGTCCAGTCAACGCGCCGGGGCGAATTTGTCCGCCTCGGCATCCACGAATTGTTGGCTCATCGCCCGCTGGCGACACTGTGCTCCACGTTCACTGCACGGGAGAGCAGACATGTCGGGGTATCGGAAGCGTCAATTGGGGCAGGGCATGACCGAGTACATCGTGGTCGTGGCCCTGGTTGCGGTCGCGGCGATCGCGGTCTACCAGTACTTCGGGCAAGTCGTGCGATCGCAGACCGCGGCGATGGCGCGCGAGCTCGCCGGCGAGGACGGCAGCTCGCAATCCCGATCCGCGCAGCAGGCGGCTCAGAAGGCCGCGGCGCAGACCAAGGCGCGATCGCTCAAGTCCTTCACTGGCAACGCCGAGAGCGCAAATTGAGCGCGCCTTCGCTCACGCTTGCCGACTCACAGCGAGGCCAGGCCCTGGTCCTGGGCATGCTGGTCGCCGTGGTGGGGGCGGCGTCTCTCGTCGTCCTGTACAACCTGGGCCAGACCGTGGAAGCGCGCACCCGCCTGACCCATGCGGCGGACGCCGCGGCCTACAGCGGTGCGCTGGCGCAGGCACGCGCCCTCAATGCCATCGCCTATGTGAACCGTAGCCACATCGCGCATCAGGTCGCCATGGCGCATCTGGTCACGTTGGGGGCGTCGGCGCAGTATCTCCATGCGCTGCAGACGCAACGCCGCCGCGGCAACCCGCCGGGCAGCCTCATCACGATGCTCTTCGGCCCCGACGTGGGAGCAGCCTATCTGACGGCGCAAGCGCCGGCGGACGCCGAAAGCCGGCTGGCCCGCGCTTTCGCGCAGCACGACCGCGTCGTGCATCAGGTCCTCGAAACGGCCGCCCGCGAGATCGTCGCGGATTTCTCCGCAGCCCGGGAGCGCGTGATGCGCAAGGTGCTCGCCGCCAATTATCCGGCGCATCCGGGCATCACCCGGGACGCAGGGGCGCCAGCGTCCCCCCTCACGCTGCGTCTGCTGGCAGACGCGTGGCCACGCTACACGGAACGCAACGCGGCAACGCGCAAGGCGGGCCTGAGGCCCGCCACCGAAGGCGCGGCGGCGCGATACGGCTTTCTGGACAGCCGCAGCCAGACCCGTCGCAATCCCTGGATGGTCAATCCACGGTGCCCCCTGCATCGCCACGAACTGCGGCGGCGCGGGTCGACCTGGCTTGGACCGGATGGCCGGTGGGGCGCTCTGGACACGCAGTCCTATCACGCCTTGCGCTCGAATCGCTGGGTCGGTTGCTACTTCCGCGAGTACGCGATGGGGTGGGGAACGGTGCAAGGAGAAAAAAGTGGCGTGCCGAACGATGTGGAATACGTCGACGATGCCCCCGCGGATTTCTCGCAAGAGGATTTCTGGCGGTGGGTGGAGCAGTCCACGTCGTGGGACATTTTTGGTGGCGCCACCAATCCGATGGCGAATTCGTACGCGATGGCGTCGGCGCAGCGGTGGCCGGCAGGCGGCTTGCCTGCCTATCGCGAAGTCGCCGCGGCGCGCATCGCCGATCCATTGCGTTTCGCGGTGGCGGTCAGCCTGGACTCCGCGGTGCTGAAGACCTCCGATGCGGCCAGTGCCGTGGCCGCGCCGAAGGGACGTTTTCACTACGCCGCGCTGGGTCGGACGAGCGCCGTCAAGGTCAGCAGCGCAGCCGAAACGTACTTCACGCGTCCGGAGCGGCGCGCCGACGGCCGGCAGGAGCTCGCCACGCTCTTTCGGCCGTATTGGCAGGCTCGCCTGTCTCCGGTCACGCCGCAGGAAGCCCTGCTGGCCAGGAGCGCCCCATGATGAAGATACGGACCCGCCAAGACGGGCAGGCGGTGATCGAGGCGTTGCTGATGCTACCCCTCATGGCGGGTTTGCTGTGGGCGGTGTCGGGCATCGGCGCGCTGCAGTTCTCCGCCCAGCGCGCGACCCAGGCCAGTCGCCAGGCCGTCATGGCGGCGGCACGGGGGCAGCCGGCCACGCTTTGGCGCGCGCCGGACGGGATGGACGTCGCCCGCGGCGCCCAGGTCTTGGCCGGCGTTGCCTCGCCCCGTGCCGCCACGCTGCAGGACGAGTGGTTCGGCCAGGGCATGAAGATGCTGTCCGCGGAAACCCGGTCCCAGCCGCGCGCGGGGGACGCCACGTTTGGCTTGCCGATCGTTCGCCACATCAGTGTGGCGAGCGGGGCGGGCCATGCGCACGGGGACGCCGATGCGCAACGCCGTGTCGCAGGCTCGACTACCGGCTGGTTGCAGGCGAGCCGGACCTCGACGTCCGAGGCCGGGCGGATGCAAGGCTATGTGGACCGGGCGGATCGTCCATGGGGGCGCCCGTCGCTATCGCTGGACTGGTTGTCCGCGTGGGGGGATGTGGTGCCCGCCGACCGGCTGGCCAAGCGCTCGGAGGAAGGCAGATGAAAAAAGTCCGATCTTTACGGATGCCATGCGGCAGGCAGGGGCGCATCGCCGCGCGCACGTCCGGCGTCGTGCTTTGCGGCGTGTTGGGATTATCGCCGCAGGGCGTGCACGCGTCGGCTGGGGTCACGCGCCTCGAGGACCTGCGCTTTCCCGCAGGGGCGCTGCGCGAACGCCTGGCGGATCGCCTGTGGCTGCACGGCATGCCGGCTGACGTGCTGGTGTTCGACGCGCCCCAAAGTCCCTCGGCCCTGGCGCGCACGCTGTCGGCGCAACAGCCTGCCTTGGCGGACCTGCACGTGCTCCCCGGCCAACTCATCCTGTCCGGCCACGTCGGCGCTGAGCGCTGGGTGGTGCAGATGGAAGGGGCGGGTGGGGACCGCACGGTGGGCAGCCTTTCGGCGATCAACGTGCGCGCGGCCCCGGCAGCCACTCGGCCCGCGTGGCTGCCCGAGGGCATGCGCGTCAAGTCGGATGTGACCGCGATGGACGCCGGCGTCAAGGTGTCTGACCGCATCTGGCAGCATGCGCTGCCCCCCAAGGAATTGGCCGACCTGCTCGATGTGGGCCTGCGGCGGGCCGGTTGGTCGCCGGAGCGCGATGCGGATGCGGCCCTGCCGGCAATACGCCCTGGCGGCGCGGGACAATGGTGGACGCGCGAGCGCGAACGCATGAAGCTGTGGCTGGTTCCCGTGGAGGGCGGCAGCGGGGTGCGCGCCGTCGGGTGGGCGCCATGAAGGCCTGGATCATTGGCGGTGCTGCTCGCCTGAGACGGACCGGCGTGTACGGGTTGGCCCTGCTTGCCGGCCTGGTCGCGGCGTGGGCGGTGCGCGAACACGTACAGCAGCGCGTGCAGGCGCTAGAGGCCGAGGCGCGCACGCCGGTCGTAAGCCGGCTCGTGGCCGCCTACGACCTGCCGGCAGGCACGTTGTTGGAAGAGGTGCACCTTGCCGTACGCCAGATTCCCCAGCCCTGGGCGCCCGGCACCAGCGTCGATCCCATGGATCTGGGCAGCGTGCTCGGCGCCACGCTCATCGCCGACGTCGCGCATGGCGAGCCGTTGTTGAGGAGCTTCATGACCTTCACCGCGCCGGCTCCCTCGCTGGCCTCGCGGCTTCGGGCCGGCCAGCGTGCGCTCACCGTGGCGGCGACAGACCTGGGCGGACTGGGCGGCATGCTGAGGGCCGGCGACGCGATCGACATCTATGTCACCTTCAACCATCGCCAACGAGAGGTCACGGTTGCGGTGCTGCAGGGAATGCGCGTGCTGACCGTGGCGGATACCGACGGAGCGGGCAATATCACCTTGGCGGCCACGCCGGAGGAAGCCATGCGCTTCATCGCCGCGCGGCAGGCCGGCGCGCTGACCGCCATGCTGCGTCATCGCGATGACGCCGCGCCCGTCAATCCTTCCGCGCAGAGTGACCTGGCGTCGCTCATCGGGTTGGACCCAGACCCCAAGCCCGCGCCCGGCGTCGCCATTCTCTATGGCGACCGCCTGGACGCCCGGGCAAGCTTCGACACGGAGCGGCCATGATCCGAATTCGATTCATTCTTGCACTTGGTCTCAGCCTCGCCATCCCGCCTGCGTGGTCCGCCACTGAAGCCTTGGAAATGCAGGTCGGGGAAACGCGCGTCCTGCCGCATCCCGGTGTGCGGCGGGTGGCAATCGGCAATGGCCAGGTGGTCAGCGCGGTCGCGGCGGAAGGCCGCGAGGTCGTGGTGTTCGCGCGCGCCGAAGGCGTGTCGTCGGTGCATGTCTGGGCGGGCCGCGACCGCATTGCTGCCTATGAGTTGCGTGTCGTTCCGGCGGGCACGTCGAGACTGCGCGACGAAGTGCAGAGCCTGTTGTCGCGTATTCCCGGGGCGCGCAGCTCAAGCGTGGGCGGCCGCATCCTGATCGAGGGCGATGATCTTTCCGATGACGACCGTTCCCGCATTGCGGCGCTGGCGCAGCGCTATCCGGACGTCGTGGACTTCACCGGGCAGGTTGGGTGGGACCGCA
>Ga0182739_1005383_pt1 | contig 10177 bp, 5 predicted proteins | sample eDN5th30CBELigBY_FD_128873 | JGI IMG/M metagenome (GOLD analysis project Ga0182739, IMG submission 128873) | Enriched backyard soil microbial communities from Emeryville, California, USA - eDNA 5th pass 30_C BE-Lig BY (version 2) (version 2) | ecosystem: Environmental > Terrestrial > Soil >...
AGCTCATCAAGAAGAAGCTCGCGTTCCTGGCCGCCTCGGCATACGCGATGGAGGCGACGACCTACCAGACGGCCGCCCTCATCGACCGAGGCGCCGAGGATTACATGCTCGAGACCGCCATCCTCAAGGTCTTTTCCACCGAGCTGCTCTGGCAAGGTTCGTACGAGACCCTGCAGATCCACGGCGGCCAGGGCTATTTCTGCGACGAGCCTTACGAACGGATGATGCGCGACGCGCGGATCAACACCATCGGTGAGGGGGCCAACGAAGTCTTGAAGGCCTTCATCGCCCTGGTCGGCATGCGTGACATCGGCGAAGGGTTCAAGACCACCCTCGAAGGATTGAAGCGGCCAAGCCGCTTCTTCCCCACCCTCTGGCGGTTCGGCCGCGAGCGGCTCGCGCGGATGGCCCAGCCTCCGATGATCCCGGTGGTCTCGAACTCGCTCCGTCCCGCCGCCGATGCCCTGGCGCGCCGGGTCGCCCGGTTCGCCTGGACGATCGAACGGACGCTGATCAAGCACCGCGAAGCGATCCTCGAAGCCGAGTACGTCCAGGAGCGGATTGCCGACGCCGCCATCGCACTCGTGACCGCGTCCTGCACTCTCGCTCGTCTCGACAGCGAGCTCGCAGCCCAGACTGTCACTCCAACCAATCGAAACGCAGCGTTCCTCTACCTGAGAATGGCCAACCGCAAGTTCGACCAGGCCCTGCATGAGCTCGACCACAACGACGACCCCCTGACGACCGACACGGCCAACGCCGTCCTTCGGGAGCTGGGGGGAGGGTAAGTCTCTCCGGACCGGTCCCTGATCCTGGGGGGGCGGATTCATTCAACAACGGCCCGTCCCGGCTCCCCTGCGGAGTCGAGACGGGCCGTGTTCATGCCAGGGCGCCGTCGCACGGCTTACAGCGGGTCCGTCGGTGGTTCCGGCGAGGGGGCGGGGAAGAGGCTGTAGAGCACCGGGATCAGGTACTGCGCCAGGAACATCGAGGTCACCATACCGCCGACGACCACGATCGCCAGCGGCTTTTGGGCCTGCGATCCAATCGAGGTCGCCACCGCGGCCGGCAGGAGGCCGAGGATGGCCGTCAGCGAGATCATCATCACGGGACGAAGCAGGAGCTGCGAGCCCTCGACAACGGCCTCACGCACCGGCTTATCGTCCTTCCGCATCCGGTTGAAGTAGGAGATCAGGAGCACACCGTTCTGGACGACCACGCCGAAGATGGAAATGAAGCCGACCGCCGCGGAGATGCTGAAGTTGGTCCCGGTCAGTCGAAGCGTCCAGACCCCGCCCATCGCCGCGGTGACCACGCCCGCCATCACAAGGAGAGCGTCCTTGAGTGAGTTGAACATGGTGTAGAGCAAGACCATGATCAAGACGATCGACAACGGCACCATGATCATCAGCCTTGCGTTGGCCTCCTGCATCTGGGCGAACTCGCCCGACCACTCGATCCGATAGCCCCGGGGCAGTTTGGCGCCGGCCTTCGGATCGTCCACCTTGGATCGTGCCTCGGCGATGGCCGAGGCCAGGTCGCGGTCATGCACGCTGAACTTGATTGGAATATACCGCTGGTTGTTTTCGCGGTAGATATAAGACGCACCCGAGAGGTGAGGCGTGATCGTGGCCAGCTGCGAAAGCGGGATCCGGACCGGAGGCTGCCCTTTATCCGCAGGCATCTCGACGGGTAGCCGACCGATGCTGTTGGGATCCTGACGTTCATCCTTGGGAAGCCGCAGGACGATCTCGTAAACCTTCTCCCCTTCCACCATCTGAGAGAAGGCGCGTCCGCCTACGGCCACCTGCACCGTGCTCTCAACGTCGGCCACGTTGATGCCGTACCGCGCGCACGCCTCGCGATTGATGCGCACCTCGAAGTTCGGCTGGCCCACGATATGGAACACGCCCACGTTATCGATCCCGCGCACCTTTCTGAGGATCTCGGCCACCCGATGTCCGGTCTCCTCCAGGACCTTCAGGTCGTTGCCGTAGAGCTTCACCGAGTTCGCCCCTTTGACCCCCGAGAGCGCTTCTTCAACATTGTCACGAATCAACTGGGAGAAGCTGAAGTCGAGACCGGGAAACTTGGCGAACCGTTCCGTCAACTCGTCCTGGATCTTCTCGCGGGTCATTCCCTTGCGCCATTGCTCCATCGGCCGGAGCGGGACGTTGAACTCGAGGTTGAAAAAGCTGGTGACGTCGGTGCCGTCGTCGGGGCGCCCGACGTGGGACATCACCCCGCGAACTTCGGGAACCGACGCGATCACCTCGCGGAGCCGGGGAGCCATCCGCGCCGCCTCCTGGAGCGTGACGGTCCGCGGCATCAGGGCCCGGATCCAGAGGTTCCCCTCCTCGAGCTCGGGCATGAACTCCGCACCCAGGCCCGGCAGCAACGCGATGGTGAACGCGAGCAGCCCCCCCATCACCGCCAGGGTCAGGTAGCGATGGTCCAACGTCCAGTTGAGCGACCTTGTGTAGACTTTCTTCAAGAGCCGATCGATCAGCGTCTCCTTCTCCTCGGTCTTGTTGTGGAACAGGAAGGAGCAGAGCACCGGCGCCAGGGTCGTCGCGATCAGCAGCGCGCCGAGGATCGAGAAGGCGTAGGTATTGGCCATCGGGCCGAATAGGGCCCCGGCCGGCCCCGACATGGTGAAAAGAGGAAGGAAGGCACAGATGATGATCATCGTCGCGAAGAACAAGGGACGTTCGACGGCCGCCGAGGAATCGATGATCCGATCGATCAGGGGCCGTGAACGGTCCGTGTGGTGATCGGTGATATGCCGATAGATATTTTCGACGATGATCACCGAGCTATCGACGATGATCCCGAAGTCGACCGCGCCGATCGACAGCAGGTTCGCCGACTTCCCCTGCAAGTAGAGCACCGTGATCGCGAACATCAGGGCCAACGGAATGACCAACGCCACGATGAAAGCGCTGGTCAGGTCGCCGAGAAAGACCAGGAGGACCGCGACGACCAGCACCATGCCAACGACCAGGTTATGCATGACGTTGTGGGTCGTCACGTGGACGAGGTCGGTCCGCTGGTTGAAGACCACGATCTTCATCCCTTTGGGGAGAAGCTCTCCTTCGTTGAGCTCCTTGAGCTTGGCGGATACGGCGTTGGCCGTCGGCAGTGACTTCTCGTTCTTCCGCATCAGGACGATGCCTTCCACCACGTCGTCCTCGGGTCCCCGACCGACGATCCCGAGCCGAGGCCGATGCGAGACGACGACCTTGGCGAGTTGACGCACGAAGAGCGGGGCCCCGTCGCGAGCGGTGACAACGACCTTGTTGATGTCGTCAAGCTTCTCGGCTTCGATCGCCCGCGCGTGTTCGATATTGGCCGGATCCAGCGGGTCGACCCCTCCCCCGAGCAGACCGATCACCCGTACGTTGTGAGACTGGCTACCCAGGGCGAGGATGTCCCCTCCCACGTTAGCGTTGGAGCGTTCGATGGCCTCCTCGACCTGCTGCATCGTCACGTCGTAGTTCCGCATCAAGCGGGGGTCGAGCAGTACGTGGTACTGCTTGACCGTCCCCCCATAGCCGGTCACATCGACGACCCCCGGCACCGTCTTGAGCGCCCGATTGATGACCCAGTCCTGCACCGCCTTGAGATCGTTGACCGTGTAACCGGGGCCTTCCAGCACGTAGCGGACGATCTCCCCCGTCGGGCTCCAGGGAGAGAGACCCGGCTTGACTCCCTTGGGGAGGTTGTCGACGGCGGCGATCCGGTTGATCACTTCCTGCCGCGCCAGACCATAGTCGGTGCCATAGGCAAACTGGCACTTGATGTCGCTCAGACCAGCGATCGACGTGCTGCGCAGGTCGACCAACCCGGGCATTCCGTTAAGCGCGGTCTCCAGGGGGATCCCGACCAGGCGCTCCATCTCCTCGGGACTGGCACCGGGGTTTTGCGAGATGACCTCGACCAGCGGCGGGGTCGGGTCAGGATACGCCTCGACGTTCAGATTGATCGCGGAATGGATGCCCATGCCGACCAGGGCGATGACACCCAGGATGACGATCAGTCGATTATGCAGGCTCCACGTAATAACTGCGCGGACCATGGCCTGGGTCACTCATGCGGGAAAGCGGGGCGTGGTCAGTGCGGAGGGGGGGAAGAGAAGACGTCGTTGACTCAACGGTCTCAAGACGACTGCCAGAACCCGCCGGGTCACGCGACCGGGCGTGGGAGCGTCGATCGCTCCCTGGAATGGCGGCAGAAGGTCGCAGACCGAGTTCGAGTCGAGGGGGGCCATCAGGCTATCAGAATTCGTCGGCCAGGCGAAGAGTGTCCTGAGCCGATCCCAACGATCCCATGAAGCTCTCCGGTCCCAGGGCCGTCTTACACCCCCGAAGCCGACAAGCCGGCGCTACGGACAGCCAATCCGAGGGTTGCACCGCTGGCCCCACTTCGGCCGCTTGGCCCCTGACCTGTCCTCCACTAGCCTAGACGCAACCATTGACTTACCCTGGATTTGGAACCCATGTTCGACGTTGCGTGCGCGAACCCTCGGGGCCCGGTCGTCCCCAACCACTTTGTGACACGTCTCCAGGCAGACTCATGACGACGAAACGCAACGGGGGTCTTTCGGTCGTGGTGTTGCTGATCGGCTCGTTGACGTACAGGGCCGAGGCCCACGATAGGCTCGTCCATGGATCCACTCCGGGAGCGGTCAGTCCGGCGTTCGCAGCCGCGCGCCATGTCCAATCGGGCCCTTGGTCGAGTGTCTTGTGGTAGGAAGGGGACGGGTGCAAACTTGGCGAGGCGGCGGGCGAAGGGCTTCTCCTTACGTGCCCCGTCATCCCATCGCCCCGGTCTGCTTCTCGAACTCCACGAGTTGAGGCCGCGCACGCGCGTGGGCGGTTCCTCCGCCAACTCGATCGCGATTTCCAGGCCAGCAAGGCGCCACCCAACAATGCCTTCGATAATCAATGAAGCTTCCCGACTCCTCATGAATTCTTAACAAACCCCAAGTAAGATTTTTTGAGAGCAAGACGGGCCTGTCGTACCAAAGGCGGGCTCCCCCGCGTTGAGAGCATGAGGTCTGGAGTAAGGCATCTCCTCCTTTTCGGACGGCCTGAACCCCAAGGGAAATGCAATGGTTCTGGTCTGTATCATCCTTGCGCTGGCTCTGTTGGTCGTCACGGTGATCGCCGTTCGGTCGCGGCGGACGTTGGCTGAGCTCGAACGGGGTGTGATCGCTCTGGGGGATGGGCGTCCCACGCGGCCGATCGCCACAACACGGGCGGGCCTGGCCGGTCCGCTGGCGCGGTTGTTCAACGTGGTGGCGCCCAAGCTGGAGGTCCGGATCGCGCTCCAGGAGCAAGACCGACAGCAGCTCCGCGCCGTGCTGGGGGGGATGTCGGAAGGGGTCATCGCGATCGACGCGCGACGGCGACTCCTGTTCGCCAACGCCAGCGCCAACACGCTCTTCGAGCTCGACGCCGAATCGGTCGGGCGGCTCATCCCCGAGCTCATCCGGAGCACGCAGGTCCAAGGGGCCGTCGAGGCGACACTCTCCAGCCCCACCCCTTATAAAGGGGAGGTGACGGTCGCCACGAGGGAGTCGGTCCTCCGGGTCCACTCGCGGACTCTGGCGGTCTACGGGACTCCCCTACCCGGCCCCCCTCCGGGGGCCGTCCTCGTCTTCCACGACGTGACCGAACTGCGCCGGCTGGAGCGGATGCGACAGGACTTCGTCGCCAACGCGTCGCACGAGCTGAAGACTCCGCTGGCGTCCATCAAAGCCTATACAGAAACCCTGCTTGACTGGGCCCTGACGGACGAGACCGTCAACGTCCGATTCCTCGAGCGGATCGACGAGCAGGCGGAACGCCTGAATCAGTTGATCCTCGACCTCCTCAGCCTGGCCCGGCTGGAGTCGGGGCAGGAGTATTTCGAGCATGGCCCCCTCTCATTGGCCCCGGTCGTGGTCGCGTGTCTCAACTCGCAACGGGACCGAGCCGACGCCAAGGAGCTGAGCTTGAGCCTGGAGCTGGGCGACCTCAACAGCCAGAGCGAGGTCAAAGCCGACGAAGAGGCGATCCGGCAAATCCTCGACAACCTGATCGACAACGCGATCAAGTACACCCCCGAGGGAGGCTCGGTTCGCGTCACCTGCCGGCAGTCGGAAGAGGCCATCGTCATCGAGGTCGCCGACTCGGGGATCGGCATCCCCCGCGACGAGCTCAACCGAGTCTTCGAGCGTTTCTACCGCGTCGACAAGGCGAGGAGCCGAGAGCTCGGCGGCACCGGGCTCGGCCTTTCGATCGTCAAGCACCTGGTGCAGTCGATCAACGGGCAAATCAAGGTGACGAGCCGGCTGGGCGCCGGGAGCCGATTCACGGTCCAACTCCCTCGATTCCTCCCGCAAGACACACCGGTTTAAGTCGTATGGAATGGTCCCTTGGGAGATTTTGATCTTTCGGGTGGCTGAGGGCTCGTCGTCGAGACGCCGGGTCGTGGGGACCTGAGCCCCCGGGGTCTCGAAGACGAAACCTCAGGGCCCCGAACATGATCATCTCCAAAATCATCGGGACTCAGTGCTTTGGTGATACCTCCAGCCCATTCCGCAGCACGGCCGCGCCGGCCGAGCCATCACCGTCTTGAGCACGCCGAGGCCACACCTGAATCCAGATGCCACCTCGAGGCAACGCGCTCGCCTCCTCGTGGGTCGCCCTGAGGCACCTTGCATAAATATTCAGACCCATCAGAAAAATCCCCGGGCGATGGCTGAAATCTCTTTGCCCCTCACACAATCTTCACAGACGCTCGTTAGACTCAGGAGCTGAGACCGTACCCAACGACGAGGAAACGAGCGCATGCGAGACCAGCGGAGAGCGAGACTGGCGGCAGCCCTGGTCGCCACCATCGTGGCGGGCTGTGGGGGAGGCGGAGGCGCTTCGGGCACCTCCTCGACCGTCGACATCGACGGGTCGAGCACCGTCTTCCAGATCAGCCAGGCCGCTCGCGAAGCGTATAGCGCGGTCAACCCCGACGTCACCGTGGTCGTCGACAACCATGGCACCGGAGGGGGATTCAGCAACTATTTGAACGGCGAGATCGACGTCGTGGACGCGTCGCGGCCGGCCAAGCCCGACGAAGAAGCGAAAGCCAAGGCGCAAGGGATTCCCTGGACCCGCTTCACCGTCGGCTTCGATGGGATCACCGTGGTCGTCCACCCCGAGAACACCTTCGTCAAGTCGCTCACCGTTGCCCAACTGAAGGCGATCTGGGAACCCGGCAGCAAAGTTAAGACATGGAAGGACATCGATCCTTCCTGGCCCGATCGCAACATCGTCTTCTATAGTCCCGACGGCGATTCAGGGACCTTCGAGTACTTCACCGAGGCGATCGTCGGAAAGCCAAAGCAACAGCGCGACGACGTCCAGCCCAGCTCCGACGACAACACCCTGGTCAACGGTGTGGCCGGCGACCCCGACGGGCTCGGCTACTTCGGCTATGCCTACTTTGAGGCCAATGCCAGCAAGCTCCGCGCGATCCCGGTTCAGAACGGGGACGGCGCCCAGCCGGTCCTTCCCTCGGCGGCCACAGTCCTGGACAAGAGCTACAAGCCCCTCTCCCGGCCGTTGTACATCTACGTCAAGAACGCCTCGTTGCGGCGTCCGGCGGCTCGCGGGTTCGTGTCCTACTACCTCGAGAACCTTGAAGAACTCGCCAAGAAAGGGGGATACGTTCCCCCGTCTCCCGAAGAGCGGGACGCCAACCTGAAGACTCTCTCCGGCACCGGTGGCGATGCGGCGTCAAGCGCCAAGGACGCAGCGTGAGCGCGACCACACTGACTCCCGAGGCGGACGACAAGCTCTGGTCGGGAAACTCCAAGCTCCGCGCCTGGCGCGAGGGCGGGGTTACGTTGTTCCTGCTGCTGTGCGCAGCCGTCACGATCTTGACCACGGCCGGAATCGTCATCGTACTCAGTGTCGAGACGGTGGAGTTCTTCAGGAAGTCGGGCGTGAGTGTGCTCGAGTTCCTGACCGGCACCGTGTTGAAACCCGAGCTCAGTCCCCCCAGGTACGGAATCCTCCCGCTGGTCTGGGGAACGTTCGTTGTCGCGGCCGGCTCCACAATCATCGCCCTCCCCGTCGGCCTGCTGAGTGCGATCTACCTGAGTGAGTACGCCCCCCGCGCCTTGCGGTTGGTGCTCAAGCCGACGCTCGAGCTCCTGGCGGGCATTCCGACGATCGTCTACGGCTACCTCGCATTGCTGGTCGTCACCCCGGTGCTCAAGCGGGTGCTCGAGCCGGTCGGGCTCCGAGTCGAGACCTTCAACGCCCTGGCGGCGTGCGTGGTGGTCGGGATCATGATCATCCCGATGGTCTCTTCGCTGAGTGAGGACGTGCTTTCGGCCGTCCCGCGCGGGCTCCGCGAGGCCGGGTATGGGCTGGGGGCGACCAAGTTCGAAGTCTCCACGCGCATTGTCCTGCCCGCGGGACTCTCCGGTGTGGTCGCGTCGTTCATCCTGGCGCTGAGCCGGGCGATCGGGGAGACGATGGCCGTGGTCCTGGCCGCCGGGATGCGTCCTCAGATCAGTCTCAATCCGCTCACGTCGATCGAGACGATGACCGCGTATATCGTCGCGGTCACCAACGGCGAGGCCTCCTACGGCTCGCCCAAGTACCTTTCGCTGTTCGCCGTGGGCATGGTCCTGTTCCTGATCACCCTGACTCTCAACATCGTCTCGGGATTCGTTCTGCGACGGTATCGCGAGGTCTATCAATGAGCTCGGCGAGCTCGTCCTTGTATACGCCCCACCGCCGGTCGCGTCGATGGCTGGGTCCGATCTTCGGTGTCGCCTGTTTCCTGGCCACGCTGACGGGGGTGGTGGTCCTCTCGGTGGTCCTCGGCGCCGTGATCGCCGCGGCGCTTCGTCGCCCGGGTGCGGAACCGTGGTACGCGATCGGGAGCCATGCAAGGGATCTCTTTGACCTCCTCGTCGCGCTGGCCAAGAAGCCACAGTCGAGCGACCCGCTCCTGGCCGGTTTCCGGGCCGGGGTCGTCGGCAGCATGTGGATGCTGGTCCTGGTGGCTGTCTTCGCGATCCCCTTCGGCGTCGGTGCGGCGGTCTTTCTCGAGGAGTACGTTCCGCCCGGGCCGTGGCGGCGGATCATTCAGACGAACATCGCCAACCTCGCCGGGGTGCCGTCGATCGTCTACGGCATCCTCGGCCTGGCCCTGTTCGTCCGGGCCTTCGGTTTCAAGAACCTGGCGATGGGCCGCACGCTCCTGGCGGGGAGCCTGACCTTGAGTTTGCTCGTCCTGCCGGTGATCGTGATCGCGACCCAGGAGGCGCTTCGCACGGTGCCGAACTCGCTCCGGCAAGCCGCGTTGGCGCTGGGGGCGACGCGGTGGCAGATGGTCCGGGACCACGTCCTGCCGGCCGCCTTGCCCGGTATCCTGACCGGCACGATTCTGAGCCTGTCGCGGGCCATCGGCGAGACCGCGCCGCTGCTGATGGTGGGGGCCGCGGGGGCGATCGGGGTGCTGCCCAAGTCGCCGTTCGACCGATATACCGTTTTGCCGGTCGAGATCTACAATTACGCCAAGAATCCCAAGGTCCAGTTCCAGACCGTGACCGCCGGGGGCATCCTGATCCTGCTGTTGTTGTTGTTGACGATGAACGCTACGGCCATCATCATCCGCAACCGCTATGGTCGCCCTGGCCGAGGCTAATCGCCATGAGTCTTCCCGAATCGTCGATCGCACCGGTCGTCCCTGGCCCTGCCGCGGCCTCGCCGGCACGCGACTCGATCGTGCTCGCCGCTCACGACCTCCGGGTCTGGTACGGCAGCTCACTCGCCTTGAAAGATGTCAGCATCGAAATCCCCCGTTGCAAGATCACAGCGCTGATCGGGCCCTCGGGCTGCGGTAAGAGCACCTTGCTCCGCTGCTTCAACCGGATGAACGACCTGATCCCCGGGGCACGCACCGAGGGCCAGATCCTGTTCGACGGCCAGAGCATCACCGGGCCGGGAACCGACGCGGTCGCGATCCGACGGCGGATCGGGATGGTCTTTCAGAAGCCGAACCCGTTTCCCAAGAGCGTGTATCAGAACGTCGCCTGGGGGGCACGGATCAACGGCTACCGCGGCGACATGGACGAGTTGGTCGAGCGTTCGCTCCGTCGCGCCGCGCTTTGGGACGA
>Ga0182739_1005385_pt1 | contig 10174 bp, 10 predicted proteins | sample eDN5th30CBELigBY_FD_128873 | JGI IMG/M metagenome (GOLD analysis project Ga0182739, IMG submission 128873) | Enriched backyard soil microbial communities from Emeryville, California, USA - eDNA 5th pass 30_C BE-Lig BY (version 2) (version 2) | ecosystem: Environmental > Terrestrial > Soil >...
CCTGAAGGATTGGCGGCGCGTCGCGACCCGATACGACCGGTGCCCGGAAACCTTCTTCTCTGCGATCTTGCTAGCCGCAACCGTCTTGTTCTGGCTCCGAAACTCAATGAGTCTGGACCCTAATGCGTTCGCCCAGCCATGGTCGTGGTCGCCTGCGTGCGGGCATGGCGGCCCAGATGCGCGTTGGATCGGCCGGAGGAACTGGCTCACCACATCCTGCTTCGATCAGCCGAATTCCGACGGAACTGGGATCGATGGCTTGACGGCAATCTTCCCGGCCTGAAGCCCAGTTGCAGGTTCATGGACTTCGACGGTGCGGGGTTCGAACTTCCGGCCGCAGTGGAGGGGTTGGGTATCGCAATCGTCCGAACTCCATTGGTTCGGCAGGAACTGGCTACGGGGCGGCTCGAAACCCTGTTCGATGACTGCCGCATCGCCGATTCCTACCGTTTCGAGTTTCACGAAAGGCGGCTGCGGCAGCCCGGCCTCCGTCGGTTTCGCAGCTGGCTCCGACAGACATTCCAACGTAACGATGACCTTCCGCTGGCGAGGATCTCAACAACTGTCGGTCGAACACCGGGCTCAGCTGACCTCGTCGCGTCGAAAGGTCGCTGAGATTCCTGCGGCTAACCGAGCTGGGAAAGTCGTCGCCGTAGCGGAGCCGGCTAGCTCACAAGGACGTTCAGAGAGCAACGTCAACGGCTCCGATCCCGCGCCCAGCGCCTGAGTGACAGCATAGGCCGCGAGCTGCTTTCCTCCTCTGGCGCTCAATGATCCCTGGCAAATCGAACTCGCCCATCAACCCCGCTTTCGGGGCTATGGAATAGCACTTCACGCCGCATCGTCAGAGAAACCGAAATAGGCTGTGTCCAGCTGATTCCCGTCAGAAAGTTCTGCCGGAGTTCCGTGAAGGACGATTTTTCCGTTTCGCAGGACATAGATGCGCGAAGCAAGGTTCATAATCCGCCCGGTCGACTGTTCCACGATAAGGAGGGTCAGGCCGTTTTCGTTCAACCGCTTGAGGTTTTCGTAAACCTGATCGATCACCAACGGCGCAAGTCCCAGCGAGGGTTCATCGATCATCAGCAGCGAGGGACGCTGCAGGATGGCTCTGGCGATGGCTAGTTGCTGCTGCTCGCCGCCCGACAGATATCCGGCGATACCCTGATAGCGCTTGCGCAGGATTGGAAAGGTGTCCAACACGACCTCAAGGTCCTGCTGCTGCATCTCGGCCGAGTCTCCACGAATGAGCAGGCCCACCCGTAGATTCTCGGCGACTGTCAGGGACTTGAAGATGTGCCGCCCTTCAGGGATCAGCGAAAGCCCGCTGCGGCAAATCTGTTCGGGAGTCTGGCCATCCAGAGCGTTGCCGCGAAAAGTCACCTGACCGCCACTCGCGTTCAGCAATCCCGACACAGTTTTGAGCAGCGTCGATTTCCCCGCGCCATTTGGCCCCACGACGAAGACGGTCTCGCCCTCGCGAACCGTCATGTCGATGCCCTTCAGCGCGACAAGACGGCCATATCCCGCGACCAGCTGGTGAACTTCTAGCATGGTAGGTACTCCATTCAAATCAATCACGGCAATCCCGAAGAGGGGCGATCAGTCGCCGCCCTTTCGGGGAAGAAGGCTCTTTTCGACCTTACAAATGAAGGTCGATTTCGGATTCATGATCTGGGTGGCGCGCCCCTCGGCGACCGTCGACAACAACATGTATGCGTCTGCCTCCGAGAAGCCGTGCTCATCGGCGAGCCAGTAGATCATCTCACGATAGGCAACCCGCATCGCATCCTCCAGCGGACGCCCGAGGCCAACGGTGCCGATATGGGTCTCGGTCTCGAAACGCGGCCACGTCATGCGATCTGGCCGGTCGATGACATCGACCGAGAACGTGACGCGGGCGCCGATGTCGATGGCGCCCATGCCGCAGACCTCGCCGTCGCCCTGTCGTGCGTGGCAGTCTCCGAGGAAGAGAAATGCGCCGTCGACATTAACCGGCAAATACACGGTGGAGCCAGGTCCCATCTCCTGGACGTCAATGTTTCCACCGTGCTCGCCATTGTCGAGACTGAGGATGCTCCCGAAGGAGGGGGCGACACCAATGACCCCGATCATCGGAGAAATCGGGATCTTCAATGTTTCGTTCCAGTGGATAACCCCGTCGGCCACGCGCACTGGCTTGAAATGGTGAAACTGCTTCTGGCGCTCGAAAATCCACTCTTGGAACAGACCGCTGTGAGGCGCTAGGCCGGTGAGACCGAACTCCTCCAGCTCCATAGCCTTGATGTGAATACAGAGGGTCTGTCCTGCCTTGGCTCCCTTGATCTCGATTGGCCCGGTCAACGGGTTGAAGAACGGGTACCGGAAATCCTCGGGTTTGATCTCGGCGTCCAAGGACGTAACAAGACCGCCATTATAGGCAATCTCGCATGCGACGGTGATATCCTCGCCCGGAGAGATGCTGGCGACGAAACGATCCTTCGTCGAGATTTCATATTTGAGATCGGTTTTGTCCACGACATGCGGTGTCACAATTTTCTCCTCATTTGTCTTTCGACGATGTCTCTAGTTCGAGTGCTCAACGCTCGAGGTTCGAACGGCATGTTTCGCGACACTTTCCCACTGAAGATGGCAGCCCGCTCCTGGCTCGTCGGAGATATGGAAGCATCCGCCACGAACGGGAGGGAAATCCCGCAGCAGGTTGCGCACCGGGTCCGTTCCGGTGTGTTCGGGAATGTACTCGACTGCCGCCACCGTCCGTCTTGCGCAGGCCAAGTGCAGGTGCAGATAGGGAAAGACGTGAGGCAGCACCTGGCGCCCGCAGGTTTGTGCCACGGCGATCGCGTTGATTGCAGCGGTAATGCCCCCGCTGCTGGTCGCGTCTACCCGCAGAATGTCGACGTTCTTGCTGAGATCGAGATAGCTGTAGGGATCGAGAACATCCTCGCCTGCCGCGATCGGTGTCTGCAGCTTGCCCCGCAATTCTCCGAGCAGGCGCCACTGCTGCGGAAGAAACGGATCTTCGATGAAGGAAAGACCACAATCGTCGATCCTGCGGCACGTGTCGATTGCTTCGGTCAGCGTCCGCCACGACCAATGGGCGTCGAGTGCCAAAGAGGCGGTCATACCGATATGCGCGCTCAGCGCCTGGATATAGCGCCCGTTCGCCGCAGCATCGTTTCCCTTCACCATGACCTTGACCAAGGTCTCGCCCGCGTCGCGGTGGCGGTCGATCTCGGCCAGGATTTGCCCGATCGGCCGGTCGGCATAGGAAAAGCCCACAACCGGGACAGCCGGTACGCTGCGTCGCTCTCCGCCCAGCAGAACGTAAAGCGGCAGCCCCGCATGCTTTGCGGTAATGTCCCAAAGCGCAATGTCGATCAGGCTCGCAGCGCGCAGATATGAGGCCCGTGCGGGGACGAATGAGGTTTCCAGTGCATGCGCAATATCCTGCCTCATCAGCGGGCTCCGTCCCAGTAGACGCGGCACCAGAGCGTCAAGGCTCTCGAAAAGCAGACTTCCGCTCCTGTAACCGATCGCATGCCCGATGAGTCCGGTGTTCGTATGAACCCGCAGACACACGTAATCGCGTGTTCGCACTTCCACCGTTCCGAGCCGAACAGGCTTGTCGAGCGACAACTGACAGTCGGCAATATCGATCTTTTCGATTCTGATTTCGTCTTTCATCGTCACGATTACCACAGCAGGACAGTTTGCGTTGCAGTTGGACCGACCAGCACCATTGTGCCGGACAGGATAGTGGAGAGCTGGGGGAGGTAGCGATCCACCCGCCCCTCACTCTCCGCTCCATCCGTTCAGGCTGCGTCGTAATTGACCGGTTCGGTATGCCAGCCGTTCTTCCGCTTCTCCCAATATGTCGTCCGAAGCTCGGCGCTGATGGGGCCCGGGCGATCGTTGTTCATGATGCGGCCGTCGATACGGCTCGCGCCAATCACCCCTCCGGCGGTTGACGTGACAAAAATCTCGTCGGCGTCACGCACTTCCTGCGCGGAAATCGGGCGGACCTGCACATCGATGCCAAGCTCGGCGCAAAGCTCAACAACAGTCCGGCGGCTGATCCCTTCCAGCATGTTGTAGTCGGGTGTCGCCACCACGCCATCCCGCACGATGAAGACGTTGAAGCCCGGGCCTTCCGTCAGGTTACCCTTCAGATCCAAGAGAACCGGAAAATCCGCCCCCCTGTCTTCAGCCTCGAACATCGCCATGTTCATATCGCCCCAGTGGAAGTTTTTCGCCGTCGCATCGACAGATTCATGGGGAATCCGAGGGATCGACGAAATCGCGAGCTGGAGACCGCGCTGCAGATGTTCGTCCGGCACGAGGCTCGTGAACGGGGCGGCATAGCATGCGATGTAATTCCGTGCTTTCGAAGGAGTGCGCATTCCAAGAGGAGCCTGCCCACGAAGGCAATCCATCGCGACATACGCGCTTCTGAGGCCGGACATGGCCACCATCCGGTGCAGGATCTCGCGAATTTCCTGGTCTGTTTCCTGCGGCGAGAAGCGATAGCGCTGAATGGACCGCCGGAACCGCGCGATGTGGTCGTCGAGGCGGAAGAATTGCCCGTCCCAGACGCTGACAACGTCGTAGACAACGTCAGACCGACGGTACGCCCAGTCAGTCAAAGGAACCCGAGCCTCGCTGATCGGCATGAAGCTGCCGTCAAGATAAGCGGCGCCCTTGGTCCAGTCGATGTTCTTTCGCTGGGTTGAACTCATGTTGCTCATATTGATCTCATTCAGCTTTCTTGTGGTTTCAATCGAGCCTCACCTGCTGGCGCACGTGACGCGAAGGACGCGTCGTTCTGTGCTGGTTTCGAAGGCGAGAACCGTCCGACCTCGGCTGAAGTGGCTCGATGTTCTTTTCCGAAATTTACGAGGTAGGCTCCTGTCGTACTAAGCGATATGAAAACTACGTCACCGATTGGGTGTCTAAAAGGTCCGGTTTGATGCAAGACAGTAAGACCACTTTGGATGATTCCAGCCTGCCGATCGACGCTTTCGTGATCGACAGAGATGGCAGGGAACCCATCCAGAAGCAGATCTACGTGGCCCTGCGCGACCTCATCCTGCGAGGTGTGTTGGGACCGGGCGCGAAATTGCCGGCAACGCGTGAACTGGCAAAAAATCTCGCTATTTCGCGGAACACTGCGGTGCGCGTATACGAACAGCTGCACAGCGAGGGGTATGTCGAAACACGGCAGGGCTCGCGGACCTTTGTCGCCGAACTGCCCTATCTTCTGGAAGAAACCTCGGAGGCGGAAGATGACGATGCCGCGGCGAACCTTTCTTCGCTCATGGCAGTGTTCGAAACCGACAGCCGCATCAATTTCGCACCAAAAGCCGCCCTTCTGCGTCCCAGTACACCCGATACGGCGGTCTTTCCGTTCAAGACGTGGAACAGGATCGCTGGAAACCAACTGCTGCACCGCAATGTCGAACTTCTGAACTACAATTACCCTTTCGGCTACCCTCCCCTCCAGGAGGCTATCTCTAAGTATCTGCAAGCATATCGGGGTGTCAGGTGCGAGCCGCATCAGGTTCTCGTCACGAACGGCGCGCAGGCTGGTATCGATTTGCTTGCAAGGGTGCTTGTCGACAAGGGCGATATTGTCTGGATGGAGGAGCCGGGCTACGTCAATGCTCGCCTGGTCTTTGGCGCATCCGGGGCCGATGTGCGGGCTTGGCGGGTCACGGAGTCCGGCTGGAACCTTACCGAACTGCCTAAAGGTACGCCCAAGGTCATTTACACTACGCCTTCGTCCCAACATCCGCTGGGACTGACCATGCGCATCGATCAGCGGCTACGCCTTCTCGAGATCGCACATAAGCTCGGGTCTTGGATAATCGAGGATGATTATGACAGCGAATACCGCCAGAATGGTCGATCGGTCCCCGCAATGCAGGGCAATGACACTTTCGGGCGTACGATCTATGTGGGAACCTTTGCCAAGACGATGTTCCCGGCCATCAGGGTAGGCTTCGTCGTTCTCCCGAAATCCATCGCAAGGCGGATCATGCGCGTTGCGCTTTATAGCGGATGCCAGGCACCATTGCCCGTCCAGGCGACTCTGACCAACTTCATCGTCAGCGGACATTTCGCCCGCCATCTGAGGCGAACGCGACGGCTTTACGCACAAAGACGGGCAAGGTTCATCACATTGACAGAGAAACTGGTAGGAAAATGGCTCGAGCCATTCGATTCCGATGTGGGGATCCAGATGGCATTTCGGTTCCGCCACCCGATGGACGACGTCGCCATCGCACGCGCAGCAAACCAGCATGGGCTGAACGTCATCCCGCTGTCGCGCTATTACAGTGGCCCGCCGGTGCCTGGGCTATTCATGGGCTATGCCGCGTTGGACGAGGCCACCATGTTGAAAAGCCTTGAAACTCTCGCATCCGTTCTCGTCAGGTTCGACTAGACGCGCGCGTCAGCGACCGAAGAAGGCAACTCTCAGCTCGGCGGAGCGCAGGCTCTCTTAGCCTTCGCTCGCGCTCCTTCGGGCTATTCGCACCCTATTCCATTCCCAGATGGGTCCGCCTGCCCCGCCACCAAAATTGGTACCATCGTTTTCGTTGGATCAGGACCTTTTTGTCATCCGTTTTGGGCCTATTGTTTCCTCCCAGCGGTCGTTTCCGGTGAATATCCAAGAACAACTCCGGAAGAAGGGCCGCTGCAACATCGCGCTCTGCCGGATTGGTCCCACCGGACCGCCGCAAAAAGAGCGAGCCGGACGGGCCCCCTTCGTCCTGGTCGGGCCCGAACCGGAGCCTAGACCGCCTGGGGAGCCGAGCGGAGCAGAATTCACCACACGGACGTATCCCATGGTTCCGTGTCCTGAAGGGGAGGTAAAGAAAATGACAAGGTCTTGGAAAAATGCCCTTGTGGCAGGGTTTGGAGTGGTTGGCGTCGCAACCGGCGCAGCGGTGGCTCAGGAGGCCGATCCCATCAAGGTCGGCTTCGCGATCGCGCTTTCCGGCTGGATGGCGGCCTATGACGAGGAGCCCTATAATGCGGCGCGGCTGAAGATCGAGGAGATCAACGCTGCCGGAGGATTGCTGGGTCGCCAGATCGAATACGAGGTCATTGATACGAAAACCGATCCGACGCTCGCGATCAACTCGGCCTCGAGCCTGGTGGAATGGGGTGCCGACGTGGTGATCGTCTCGGGCGACTATGACACGGGCTCGCCGGCGGCCTTCGTTGCTCAGAACGCCCAGAAAGTCGCGATTTCATTCGGCGCCAGCGATCCCAAGATGGGTGTGCAGGGGGTGGGGGCGAACGTTTTCTCGGCGCATACCGCCGGGCAAGCGGCTGGCATCGTTATGGCGGAATACGCCTTCAAGAAGCTCAATCTCAAGAGCGCCTATATGCTCGAAGATCTGACGATGGAGGCCACCAAATCTTCTTGCGCCGGCTTCGACGCTGCCTGGAAGAACGTAGGAGGCACCTTGGCTGGCCGCGACACCTTCCAAGGCAAGGACCCCACGATCGCGGTTCAGATCACGCGTATCAAGGCGCTGGAGCAAAAACCGGACTTCATCTTCATGTGCAGTTCGCTTCCTGAGGGCCCGATCGCCGTGCGCCAGATTCGCGCTGCCGACGTGGACACGCCAATTCTGGCCGACACGGGCATGAGCGGTGACTTCTGGCTGAGTGGCGTTCCCGGACTGAAGGATTTCTACGTCCCTACCCTCATGGCCATCAAAGAAGAGGATCCGCGCGAGGAAATCAGAGCGTTCCTTTCGGCCTACGAGAAGCGTTGGGAGCAGGCCCCATCCACCGAATTCTCGGTGCTCGGCTATTGCACGATCGAGCAATGGGCCCGAGCCATCGAAAAAGCTCAATCGGTCGAAACCGATGCTGTCGTCGCCACCATGAACCAATTCAAGGATGAGCCCATCACCTGCGGTCCGACATCCTATAGCGACGAAATTCATATTCAGGTTTCGCGCCCGCAGCTGATCGCGAAGGTGGAGAACGGAGCGTTTCGCCCCGAAGGGATCTTCCGAAACGAGTTCGTTCCCGACCTGAACCTGCTGCTGCGTAGCGGCCAGTAAAAGCCCTCCGTGCGACAACCGGACGTCGCCGTTCGGTTCAACCTGTGGCCGGAGCGGAAGTCACCTCCGCACGGTATCCCGCGGAGAGCAGCCGATCCGCCCCCTGTAGATCGCACATCTCCTGCAAACCCTCGTCTTGCGCATACTAAGGGCCCGCCCCGCATGGTCATATCAAACAGAAAAACCCTCGAAGCGAAGAATATCCACGTCTCCTTTGGCGGCATCCACGCCTTGAGCGGAGTCGACCTCTCCCTGGCAACTGGCGACATCCTCGGTCTGATCGGGCCCAACGGCGCCGGCAAGACGACCATGGTCAATGTCTTGACGGGCTTTCAAAGGCCAAAGCCCGGCGCTGTGATCCTGGACGGCAGAGACGTCTCGAAGCTGAGCGCGCCAAAGATGGCGCGGGCCGGAATTGGTCGCAGTTTCCAGGCGGCGCGCCTTTTCCGCAATCTGTCAGTGCTTGAAAACCTCACAGTTGCTGGCTTGGGGATCGGTCTTTCCAAGGCTAAGGCAACGGAACAGGGTCGCGAGATTCTGCGATGGATGAGCCTTGTGGATCAGGCTGATCAAAAGGCTTCGTCGCTCTCCTACAGTTCGGAGCGCCGCGTAAGCATCGCCCGAGCGGTGGCCCTGCGGCCATCGTTCCTGCTGCTCGACGAACCTGCCTCCGGAATGAACGAGGCAGAGTGTGAAAGCCTGATGGAAATCATCACCGGCCTGCCGAAGCGGGTCGAATGCGGGGTCCTGCTGATCGAGCACAACATGCAGGTCATCATGGGCGTCTGTGACCGTGTGCACGTGCTCGACGGCGGAAAGAGTCTCGCTGAGGGCCGGCCCGAGGAGATCAGGAGCAATGCCGTGGTCCTGCGCGCCTATCTCGGGGAAGACGCATCCCGCAAGAACACGAGGATCTAAAGGACCATGCTCTATTTCTTGCAAGTATCCATCGACGCATTGGCCTTGGGCAGCCTCTACGCCCTGGTTGCACTCGCCATCGGTCTCGTGTTCGGCGTGATGAGGCTCATCAACTTCGCTCAGGCCGACTACATCACCATCGGGGCGTATTCGCTCGTGGCGCCATCGACCGCTGCGGTTCCGGCACTCATGTTCGGCGCACTGCATTGGGTGCCGATGGTTGCTGTCGTCCTGTTGGCGGTCACGGTCCTGGCACTTCTCACCGAGCGGCTGGCCTTTCGTCCTCTGCGCAATACGGACACGACCACGCTTCTCATCTCATCCTTCGCGGTAAGCTATTTCCTCCAGAGCCTTGTCCTCATGCTGCATGGTGGACGCCCCAAGACCGTCAGTATCGGCGAAGGACTCACCAGCGCAGTCGAGCTTTTCGGGTTGAGGATTCCAGGCATCCAACTGCTCACGATGGTTGTGGCCATGGCGCTGCTTGTCGTGCTGGTCGTCTTTCTCAAAAAGACCTCACTTGGGGTGCAACTCCGGGCCGCCTCGGAGAACTTCGAAATGGCCCGCTTACTGGGAGTTCCCGCCAATCTGGTGATCTCGATCGCCTTCGGCATCAGCGGCATTCTGGGCGGTACCATCTCGATCCTCTTTGTCGTCCAGACGGGCAGCCTCGACGTGCGCATGGGGCTGATGCCGGCGGTCTACGCCTTCTTCGCCACGGTCATCGGCGGCATCGGCTCTCTGCCGGGCGCGGTGCTCGGAGGCTACATCGTCGGCATCCTGAGCGTCCTCCTTCAAGCCTATCTGCCGGTCGAGGTGAGACCCTTCCGCGACGCCGTCGTCTTCGCAATTGTCATAATCATCCTGCTTGTCCGGCCCCAAGGCCTGTTCGTGACGGGCGGAGCCAAGGAGCGGGTGTGATGAAACTCCTCAAAAGCTCATTTCCAGGTCTTTCCCTGATCCTGCTGCTTATTGCAGGGTTCGCCGTCATCGAATTGTTGGGCTCGGCATCAACGATGCGGGTCGCGACCGAAGCATTGATCCGTCTCGTCTTCGCGGTCGGACTCTATGTTTTCTCGGGAAATTCGGGAATTGTTTCGTTCGGTCACATGTCCTTCGTGGCAATCGCCGCCTACGCGACGACGTGGCAGACCTGCTGCGCGATGTTGAAG
>Ga0182739_1005388_pt1 | contig 10169 bp, 10 predicted proteins | sample eDN5th30CBELigBY_FD_128873 | JGI IMG/M metagenome (GOLD analysis project Ga0182739, IMG submission 128873) | Enriched backyard soil microbial communities from Emeryville, California, USA - eDNA 5th pass 30_C BE-Lig BY (version 2) (version 2) | ecosystem: Environmental > Terrestrial > Soil >...
CTTGGAAACGGTCGGCGCACTCATCCCCGAAATTCGCGTGAGGGTTGCCCGCGAAAGAGGTCCGCGCTGCTGAATTAATTCGAGCACTCGCCGCTCGTTCAGCTTACGCAAGAGCGTCGGTTCAATTCGGGCGGACATGATCGTGAGACCTTAGATCTGAAGTGCGGATTGTCTATTTCATCATCGGTTTTCGAGATCTACTCCGCAACAGTCGTTCCAGGTGAACAGCTTCATTTTCAGTTTAGCATGCTTCCACCGAAGATCATTCTGGAATGAACCGGGGGCGGAACACTCCCGTTTCCAGCAATCTTGGAACGAGCCCGATCCTGGGGCTCTTTCTGCTGAGTGTTTGTCTATAATGGGAACGTGGCATTGCATTGAAGCTTGCAAGTTTGGCGATGTCGGTAGATTTGTTCCCCTGTGACACAGTATCCGGGTTGAAGGAAGAGAGAGAAATGTCCGAAGAACAGGCTGTCATCTCGGGACTCAATACGCTTGATGAAGCGTTGCAGCATTTACGAAATGGAAAGATGGTCGTCGTGCTGGACGCTCAAGAGCGTGAGAACGAAGGGGACCTGATTTGTGCTGCGGAATCCATCACTCCCGAAATGGTGGATTTCATGCTTCGCAAGGGAGCCGGCGTGTTGTGTGCCCCCATGAATCAGGAGACGGCGGATCGATTCCGATTGACTCCGATTGTGGACCGTGACTCCAACACGTCCACTCATCAGACTCCATTTCTGATTCCCGTTGATCATCGGGACAGCGGCACCGGAGTGAGTGCGGAGGCCCGCACTAGAACATTGCGGGCGCTCGCCAATCCGGGTTCGGAACCGCGCGAGTTTGTCAAACCGGGACACATTTCCCCCCTTCTGGCGCGCGAAGGGGGAGTCTTACGACGGGCTGGGCACACCGAGGCCACGATCGATCTGCTGAAGATGGCTGGTTGTCTGCCCGTGGGCTGCCTGATCGAAGTCTGCAGTCAGCGTGGATCAGGCATGGCCGATCTTGATGAACTCAAAGAACTGTGCCAGAAATATCAACTGCCGATGATCTCAATCGCCCAGATCATTCAGCACCGTCGTTTGCGTGAAAACCTGATTCATCGTGAAGCGGTTGTGGAGATTCCAACAGAAGACTTCGGCAGCCCCACTTTTATTTCATATCGTGTGGAACATGATGATCAAGAACCGCTGGCAATTGTCTGGGGAGATCTGACATCGACACCCGCGCCGCTGGTACGCATGCACTCCTCCTGTTTCACAGGGGATATTCTGGGGTCACTCCGCTGTGATTGTGGAGATCAGTTGCAGATGGCCATGCGGATGATCGTCAATGAAGGCTGCGGAGCGCTGGTCTATCTTCCACAAGAAGGGCGGGGAATTGGCCTGTCTGCCAAATTGAAAGCATATCAGCTACAGGATCAGGGCTTGGATACCGTGGAAGCCAATCACCGCCTTGGCTTTAAAGCCGACCTGAGAGACTACATGGTGGGCCTGCAGATTCTCAAAGATCTGGGGCTGACCCAGGTTCGCATCCTTACCAATAACCCCAAGAAAACAGAAGCATTCGAGCAATGGGTCGATTTGAAAGTGGTCGAGCAAGTCCCCATCATCGCCCCTCCGCATGAGCGGCGAAGTAAATATATGGACACAAAGCGGGTGAAAATGGGACACCTCCTGCCTCCTGCCAGCTCTGCTCCCTGAGCAGGTCCCGGACAAATGGCGAGTGAAAACGATCAAGCGCCGTCTTTTCCCGTTTTCCCGTTTTCCCGTTTTCCCGTTTCCTGATTTGAGAAGTGCCTGCCAATGCTCCCTTTTCGCTCTCTGGGCATGACAACGGTCGTGCTGTGTTGTCTTCCGCTCACCAGTTTTGCGGAAGATGCTCAACCCGCCGTTCAAGCCATTGTTCCCACAGAAACGATCAAATTGTTCAATGGGGTCGATCTGACAAATTGGTATTCCTGGCTGGAGGACGACCATCTGGAGGATCCCCGTAAAGTCTTTTCTGTTCAGCCGGATGGCCTGCTGCATATTACGGGCGATGGTTATGGCGGCCTGACCACCACACAGGAATACAAAGATTACCACTTGATCGCGGAATTCCGCTGGGGAGAAAAAACCTGGCGAAATCGTGTCGAGAAATCTCGAGACGCTGGAATTTTGCTACATTGTCAGGGGCCGGATGGGAATTTCGGTCGCAAGCAGGACCAGCCTGGGCCGTGGATGGCATCCCTTGAATGCCAGATTATTGAAGGGGGCGTGGGAGATATTCTGGTGTTGCGCGGTCCGGACGCAGACGGAAAAACAATCGAAACCACGGCGACCTGCGAAGTCACCAAAGACCGGGATGGCGAAAATGTCTGGACTGCGGGAGCCCCTCCACAGACGTTCACTTCCGGTCGAATCAACTGGTTTGGACGCGATCCGGATTGGAAAGATGTGCTTGGATTCCGTGGCCGGCAGGATGTGGAAAGCCCGGGACAGGCCTGGACCACGCTGGAATGCTTCTGTGCTGGTGATTCCCTGGTCTATCGCGTGAATGGCACCGTTGTGAATCGTGCTTCCAAGGTTTTCCCGCGACAGGGTAAGATTCTGGTGCAGACCGAATGTGCGGAAATCTTCTTCCGTCGCATCGAACTCAGACCGCTGCCCGGTGAAATCCCTTGATGGAACTTCGAACGCCGCGCACAATCCCCTTTCAAGTCGATCCGGTTCTCCAATGTGATTGTCGAGTCTGTTCATGTCGAATGCTTTTGCGCAAGAGTTGCACACTGCCGTTCAGGCCGTTCGGGAAGCCGCCCGGATCTGCCGGAATGTACAGGCCAGTCTGTCTGGCAGCGCCATGGAAAAGAAAGACAAGTCTCCCGTCACAATTGCCGACTATGCCAGCCAGGCGGTCCTCTGCAAATTGATTCTGGATCAGTTTCCGGGTGATTTCATTGTCGGCGAAGAAGATGCTGGCGATCTGCGTCTGCCAGTCCAGTCGGAAGCTCGGGAACGTGTGCATGCGGAAATCAGTCGACTCGGCATTTCTGCCACCGAGGACGACGTTTTGAGCTGGATTGATGCGGGAAATCACGATGCCACGGCTGCACGCTACTGGACCTTAGACCCCATTGATGGCACAAAGGGATTTCTCCGCAAAGAACAGTTTGCCGTTTCTTTGGCATTGCTGGTGAACAAGCAGTTGGAAGTGGCTGCCCTGGCCTGTCCGAACTTGCCCTGTGAGACAGGAACGGGAGTTGTGTTTTATGCAGCACGCGGTCAGGGGGCCTGGATGATTCCCCTGGATCGACCTGCCGCCGTACCGCAGCAGGTGTATGTTTCCGATCTTGGTGAGATCACATCCGCCAGATTCTGTGAGTCAGTGGAGTCTGGGCACAGTGCTCATGATCAATCTTCCAGGCTGCTCGAGACTCTGGGGGTGACCGGCGTCCCGGTTCGTATGGACAGTCAAGCCAAATATGGGGTGGTGGCTCGTGGGGACGCAGAGATTTATCTGCGCCTCCCAACCCGTGCTGGATATGAAGAGCGAATCTGGGACCATGCTGGAGGGGCATTGGTCGTCGAGGAAGCAGGAGGAATTGTGACAGACTTGAATGGTCTGCCGCTCGATTTTTCCGTTGGGGCGACCTTGCGGAACAACCATGGTGTGGTGGTGACAAATCGCCGACTGCATGCAAAGGTCCTTGCTGCTCTGAAGGATCTCCACTTTCCTGATTAGACCAGTTTGGTCTCTCCTGCGCCCGCGTCGAAAAGGTTTCACCTGATGAAAGACTGAATGCCGCGAGACAAGTCCGCCACAAGATTGACTAAAATGCTCTAGGGCGATTTTATTTTTCAGTCAGTTCGGATTCCGCGGCTTCTCCAACTGCGACCGCTTCCAATTCTTCGGTCACCGTCAGTAGCTCTTTAAAATCCGCACGGGCATCTGTGGTTGCTTTCGTTTCCACAACGATCCGGACATTCCATTTCACAACACCGAATGGAACCTTGTCCGACCGTTCTACTTCGCCGCTATTGGTGGACCGCCGCGATGCGGATTCGGCCACCATGGTTCCCTGATACAAAGTCGATTCAAAATTACCGGCGGGAACCTGCAGGTTCCGGGCCGCCTCAGCACTGGTGAGTTCCGGGTAATATCGCAACAGCGAGATCAGTGGGTAAATTTCAAAAACGCCCGATTCAATCGGAACCGCTGCTTCATCTCCAATTTTACGAAATCCTTTTGCAATCGGCAGAAACGCAATGTGGATTTTGCGACCGTCTGCAGCCGTTTCGTTCACTTGCCCCTGGACAACCACTTCCGGCACGAGGAGTTTATAAATTCGCAGGCCTCCCGGGCCTTCTTCCAGAACCGCTTCGGCTGCCTTCCCGGTTTCACTCTTGATTTCCAGCCAGCGGCAGGGTTGGTCCTGGCCTTGATATTCCGCGTTTTCTGTTCCCACCGATTTGATGGTCACGATTCTCCGAAATTCGATGGTCAAATCCTGGGGGGCATCTGCCTGTTTGACCACCTGTGTCAGCGTTCCTTCATAGCGAATGCTTGTGCCGTCCTGGGGGAGCGACCAGAACAACCCTTGTGCGTTTGCCTGTGCGGAAAGACTCCACATCAGTCCGCCAGCGATCAAAAACCACTTCATAACGCCACTCCCCACAAACCAGCGTCTTATCAATCGGAGTTGTTTTAAGAATCCGTCCGGAAAGGTCAATTTGTGCTGCGATCGGCTCTTTTGCGTTCTGAACTTCGTCAGCCTGCATCGACGAATCCTGTGGATTCGCCTGCTTCGGCTTCCTTGTCAGAACACAAATCGCTCGATCTCGACTGACAATGCACCTTTCGGGACAGACTCTAAGCTCGATGAAGCCTTGGAAAATCACACGATACAGTGTTTTCCTGTCACTTCGAACGCAAACAGTCATGCGATCTGCACATCCTGCGATGCGAGCGACCGCAAACAATCAGTTCAGAGACATTTCATGACGGGCATGTGTGCAAACCGTCTGCTCTCAATATTGATCTCTCATGGCGGCCCTCCGTCCCAGCCGCACGCACTGGACCAGTTTCTCCCTATCGTCACTCGACCGCATGACAGGTCGTACTTCGACAATTTTCGAGATGCCGTTTTAATCTGCCTGTTCGCCACTTTTATGGGAGATCAATTTGAAACTGTTGGACTAGTGCTTTGTCAATTTTAAAAATTCGGGTAGGACTTAACGCAAAGTCCGACAACGGAGGACGTTTCGCGATCACGTACCCTAAATCCAAGCCCTGACAGGGCACTAGGCCAACGATGAGCGGGAATGTCTTTCCACTTCGTCCGCCATTTCGCCAGCATGATAGCTGGAACGGACAAAGGGGCCGCTGGCGACCATGCTGAATCCGAGCAGTCGGCATTCTTCTCCGATCTGGTCGAATTCTTCCGGAGTCCAGTACTTTTCTACCTGCAACAGGTGTGGACTGGGCTGCAGATATTGTCCGATGGTCAGCATGTCGCAACCCACCCCGCGCAGGTCGGCCGCCACTTCCAGGACCTCTTCCAGCGTTTCTCCCAGGCCCAGCATCAGGCCACTTTTTGTAGGGATTTCCGGGGCTTCTGCCTTAACCTGGGCCAGGAGATTAAGGGTTCGCTGATATTCCGCATTTCGCCGGACTTTGCTGTACAGCCTGGGAACGGTTTCCGTGTTGTGATTAAAGACATCTGGTCTGGCTGCGATGACGCGGCTGATGGCCGCTCGGTTTCCCATAAAATCACTGGTCAGAACTTCCACCGCAGCGCCGGTTCTTTCTCGTACCGCCAGGACGCAGTGATAAAAATGATCCGCTCCGCCATCGGGGAGATCATCCCGGGTGACACAGGTAATGACGACATGTTTGAGTCCCAGCCGGGCTGCAGCTTCCGCGACGCGGTCTGGTTCGTCCAGTTCGATCTGTTCCGTTTTGCTACGTGGCACAGAACAGAATCCGCAGGGACGAGTGCAGACGTTTCCGAGAATCATGAATGTCGCAGTTTTTTGTGACCAGCATTCCGTACGATTGGGACACTTGGCGCTTTCGCAGACCGTTTCCAGTCGCAGATCATCAATCACGTTGCTGGTGAAGGTCATTTCCGCACTGGGCATGGGACGCTTCAGCCATTTGGGTAATCGTCGTCGTGCTGCGGGCGGCATTGTGTCCAGCGCCAGCAGGTCACCGCCATGACAGCCAGGAGATTGGCTCGAACTGGCTGATCCGTGAGCAGAACAGGCGGACTGATCGAGAATCGGCAATTCACGCATGGGTCAAAGTTCTTTGCAAAGTGCGGCGAAGTAAAGGGTGGCCGGTTGAAACTTCCGCGGAAGCATAACCGAAGGAGGTCGACAGGTGACGGATCAATGTCTCGCGAACCTGGGGCATTCGGACAGGGTCAAGTCTCTGGGACTGCATGGTTGTGGACCGCGCCCCCGCAGGATTGGACACCACCCAGTGTAACATCCGCGGATCCACCGAGATGTTGAGAAACATCCCATGGCAGGTAATCCACGATTTGATGGTGGCGCCGAAAAATCCAAGTTGGCCGTTTCTGCTCCAGATTCCGGTCTCTCCGGGATGTCGACGTGCGGGAATCTTCAATTCCTGACAGCTTGTGATCATCGCTGATTCAAATTGCCAGCGATACTGCGATAACGTGATTCCCAGTCGTTGTAAGGGGAGCAGCAGATAAAGCGCCAATTGTCCTGGTGCGTGCAGGCAGGCCCCTCCCCCGCGGGCAACCCAGCGGACCGGCAATTCCAGCCGTTTCAACTCATCGTCATCCAGCTGCAAGTGTGTGCGACTGGCTTCGCGCCCCATGGAAACCGTGAGCGGATGTTCGCATAAAAAGAGGGTTCCGTTGCGATCGTTACGACCGCTGAGCTCATAGACCTGCTGTGCCTGCAGTCCCAGAATGGCATCAAAATCGACCAGCCCCAGCAGATGGACCTCTAACGTGCCATCATGGATGGGAAAAGAAGTCTGGTTGCAGGGCAAATGGCTCATGGCAGTGTACAGGAGGCGTCGCAACGATCGTTGTCGGCCATTACTGGCCTGACATCGGATCGGGGTTCATGGTTCATGACAGGAAAAAACCGATCAATGTCCCCGTCTTCCGGCCTCCTGCTTCAATGGTTTGTCAAACTTGGACTGACTGGTTGTCGCTGCATCCTGCAGGGCAGGCTGCAGATGATACGGGATGAATGCGCTCTGTCCCATCCGAGGCATTTCCCGGGCACCCTATTTTAGACATTTGTCCGCAATGTTTCCCATGCAGATTCCAAAAGTTAGCCTTCTGGGTCACAAACCAATTCTCAAAACGCTCTCGACACAAATGGCAAGATCGCTATGATCAGCTTGTTGCGCAGAATTGTGATAGATGTTTTCAGCTATGTGGAAGACGCTCCATACCGCTCCTGATCGCGCGCGACAAATGCCGTGCAGTCCGTTTCGTCACATAACGGAATCTTTGGTGCTGCTTGCAGTTGCGGTGATTGTCTTTCGTGGGTTCGCCGTTGAGGGCTATTTGATCTCGACCGGCTCGATGGCCCCCACGTTATTGGGGTATCATCACCGGATCACCTGTCCGGAATGCGCATTTGTCTATGCCAAGGGGACAGTACCCGCAGACGATGCAGAGCTCTCTGCTGCGTCACAAAACGTAGATCGCGAGCACGTCAGTCTGGATTTTCAAGCTGTCTCCCGTTGTCCGAATTGTGGATATCCTGGCATTGTGACCGAGGGGCTTCCCCGTACCGAGGGGGATCAGCTTCTGGTTCACAAGCAGGCCTATGAATTCCGAGACCCGCGACGCTGGGAAGTGATCGTCTTTCGAAACCCGGGAGATCCAAGACAAGCCTATGTCAAGCGCGTGGTCGGTCTTCCCGGAGAGGCGATCAGTTTACGCCGCGGCAATGTTTTCGTGAATGGCCAACTGGCTCGAAAACCTTATCGCATTCAACAGGCCATGTGTCTTCCCGTTTCAGAATATCGTCATCAACCGACATTAGAAGATCCGGACAGTCAGTCCGGTTGGGTTTTGTTGAATCGTCATTCGACCTGGAAGTTTCATGAAGACTTTCTGGAATGCATGCTGCATGAAATGGGTGCAAATGAACCTGTGGATGATTCCACGGTTTCCTGGGTGGGATACCGTCATTGGATTCATAGTGGAGGAACGCATTCCACTTCGGTGACATTATCTGGATGGCCCCGGGAATTGCCGCAGCCCGGCAGCAGTCTGGATTCGATTCGTTATCAATCAGGCAAGTTGATGGCGATGGGGGCATTGACAGAATTTGATCGAAGGTCGTGGCTGGCGCGGAGTGACCAACCGGAATTTCAAGCAGCCATCCAGCAGTTATTTGAACAATCGCACGTTGCCCCCATTCTGGATGAATATGGATACAACTCGAGCGATCCCCTGGGACGGTTCCCGGTCAGTGAATTTTTTGTCTCCTTGAAGCTCTCGCAAGTACAGGGAACCGGGCGGTTCCTCATCGAACTCTCTGATGGAGATCACATTTTCTCAGCCATCTTTGACTTCTCACGGAATCGGGTGGAGATTCGACAGTCGGGAGATTCCGAACCGTGCCGAACAGCAAAATTCACTCCCCTTCACGGACGGGACTCTTTGAAAATCGACTTCTCATTAGTTGATCAGCAGGTGGTTCTGGCAGTGAATGGAAAAGAAGTGATTGAGCCCTTCCCTTATGAGCCGGCCACGATCACCTCTGCCATGCGGCGTCCCATGCGGTTTGGGGCAGCGGGTCTGCAGTGTCGAGTCAGCGAACTGGTCCTGTCTCGCGACGTCTATTACACCCCTCTCACAGGCGCAGAAGGCAAAGTCTCTCAACTGGGACCAGAGGCATTTTTCGTACTGGGAGATAACAGCCCGGTCTCGGTCGATAGTCGTGCCTGGAATGATCCGGCTGTTCCCCGCAGTTCGCTGATCGGCAAGCCGCTGGTGGTCCATCTTCCCTCACGAACCGGAAAGATCTCCTGGAATGGAACGGTCCACCATTTCCGCCTGCCGGATTTCTCCCGTGTACGACTCGTGCGCTGAAACGCAGTGAGAGCCTGTCCGGAAAGGTCAATTTAGGCTGCGATCGGCTCTTTAGACCAGTTTGGTCTATCATGTACCCGCATCGAAAAGGTTTCACTTGATGAAAGACTGAATACCGCGAGGCAAGTTCACGACAAGATTTATAAAAACACTTTTGCATTCTGGACTTCGTCAGCCTGCATTGACGTCAGCCTGCATCGGCGAATCCTGGGGATTCGCCTGCTTCGGCGTCCTTGTCAGAACACAAATCGCGCTCGATCTCGCCGCCGGACAAAGCATTCTTGAACATCATGCAGGGGAGGGCCGAGCTGCTGCCAGAAAATGAATGATGGCCCGGCAGAAGTGCGGCAAATCACCTGGCTTGCGACTGCTGATAAAATGCCGGTCAACCACCACGGCCGAATCTTCAAAATAGGCACCGGCATTCTCCAGATCGTCCTTGATCCCTGGAGACCCCGTCACTCGCACGCCGCCATAAACTTTGGCAGAGATGGGAATCCAGCCGCCGTGACAGACGGCTGCAATCAGTTTTCCATGTGCATGAAACTGATTGACCAGCTTCAACACATGCGGGTCACGTCGCAACTGGTCCGGCATGAACCCGCCGGGACAGATGACTCCATGAAAATCGTTCTCTTCCATGTCGCGAACGGCTGCATCCGATTTGCAGGGGTATCCGTGTTTCCCCAGATACGTCACTCCTTCTTCGGGCCCCGCCAAAGTCACATGTGCACCTGCCTCCTCCAGCCTGAGTTTGGGATACCAGACTTCCAAGTCTTCATAAACATTTCCGACAAAGCACAAAATCCGTTTCCCATCGAGTGGAAGCCTGGTCATCGGGAGCACTCCTCAATTTGAATGGACGATTTGCCTTGTACGGACAGTTGTTTTGAACGGACAATTGTTTTGAACGGGTCTAAGCCGGCGGAATAGAAGTGATGAACATTTCCATCTTAGAGTCTGTCCGGAAAGGTCAATTTGGGCTGCGATCGGCTCTTTTGCGTTCTGAACTTCGTCAGCCTGCATCGACGAATCCTGGGGATTCGCCTGCTTCGGCTTCCTTGTCAGAACACAAATCGCTCGATCTCGA
>Ga0182739_1005390_pt1 | contig 10168 bp, 5 predicted proteins | sample eDN5th30CBELigBY_FD_128873 | JGI IMG/M metagenome (GOLD analysis project Ga0182739, IMG submission 128873) | Enriched backyard soil microbial communities from Emeryville, California, USA - eDNA 5th pass 30_C BE-Lig BY (version 2) (version 2) | ecosystem: Environmental > Terrestrial > Soil >...
CGGCGCCGCGACGCGAAACGAGCAGATCGTCGCAAGCCGAAGTGATCCAATCGTGGTCCGCTGCGCGGAGTGCCGGGGGGGCCAATCGCGGCCCTCCCTGGGAATCTCGAGCGCTTACAGCTAAACGGCTCTCCAGAGCCGTCAACTCTAGCAACGGCTTTGGTCTCCTAGACACATCCCACAAAGCCCATGCTCCCGACGGAACTCCACCACAAGACAGTCGTCAGGCAACAGACAGAGTTCAACCACTCGCGTTTGAGGCCACGAAAATCCCACTCCGCAAAGCCAAATCACTTCTAGAGCGAGCCAAAGCCTGTAGTCATCGAATCAGAACTTCGAATTGTGGTTGCGGCATGAGTTTTTGCATGCAAGGAAAAGGCAAAAGCGGCCTCATCGCCTACACCGACTGCTTCAGATGCCTGGAGGAATCTGAGGCCTCTGCTAATTCGTGCTTGCTGCCGTTCCAAGCCCGTGGTTTGTAATATCATCATAGCCTGCAGATTCCAAGAACGTATTTGTGTCGTTACGAAACTTCGAATCAAAGGGAACATTTCCAAATCCCCCGGTACGATTCGGATCGACGCGACCACCTTGATTCTCAATCCGTATCAGATTCGGTGGACTGACCGGCACCGGCGACCCCGTTCCATCTCGCTTAGTCGATATTGTCCCATCACTACTAACAAATAACGTCCGTTCATCAAGTTTTCTATAATCTACGGAATCATTGGGGGAAGATAATCTCGCCACACCGGGGATCCTATCTGACCCACCGGAGAGGATCAAGAATCGGCTATAATAAGCTCTACGCATATAGTAGCCAGTGTTGGTATTAACAGAGCGGTCCCAGAACGTGGCATTCGAGGCCACGGTGCCGGAGGCGGCGATTGGATCAACCAACGTGGTGAAGTGGGACATAAAGAACACTGCGGCTCCGCTGACCTTACCTCGGGCAATGCCGTAGCCGCCGGGGACCGAGTCGTTGAACTCGCTGCCCCACCAGGCCGGCGCCATCAAGGTCTGGTTGGGATCCAGGGGGTTTTGCTCGCGCGTCTCGTAGACGCTCGCATAGGGGCCAGGGGTTCGGTCGGCCGCGAGGTCGAGACTGAGCTTGGAGAGGTTAGGGAAGCCCTTTTGGGTGTCTGAGTGATAGAGAATCGGCCAGCGGTAAAACTGGAGCGGCTCCCCCCAGGCATCCACGAACTCCAACAGACCGTCACCGTCGGTATCCTGCACTTCCTTGCTCGTAAAGTCGTCCCTGGAGAACGAACTGCCGTAGGGCCCGTAGCCTTCAACCAGGATCGCGTAGAGCATTTCGCTTCTCGCGGTCTTATGCGTGTGGCGTCCCAGCCGCCTTCGGAGTTCCAGAATCTCCTCCGGCGTCAGTTCCAGGGTTCCTTCCAGACTGTCGTCGATAAATCCATCCTGGTTGTTATCGTTCCCATCGTACCCCTTCGGGCCATAGCCGAGTTGCTTGTAGATTCCGGCGGCCACTTCAAACGTGGCGCCGAACATCCCGGTGACCGGGATCCCGCCGGCGTTGGATCCGATCGGCAACATGTAGTCCGTTGCGGTCCCCGAGGTTCCAAAGGCTGCGGCCGCGAAGTTCAAGGGATAGACACCAGCGGTAGGCGTGGTCAGGGGTCGCATCACAAAGACGTCGGGAAGGACCGACCGAAGGTAATCGAACTGAGCGATCACCTGGGCTCGAGGGATGCTCTCGATTGCCTGCGCCCTGCGGCTCGTGTGCAGAGCCGCCATCGTGCGATGAGCCAACGTCGGCTCGGCCTGGTGGGCTGTCAACGCATCGACCCGATCGGTCATCGCCTGATCGAGCTTGGCGATCAAGGCCATCGTCGCCTTCTCCTCAGCACGGCGAACCCCATTCCATTGGGCCGGCAGGATCAAAGCCACAAGGATTCCGATGATCACAACAACGACAAGCAATTCAACCAAGGTAAATCCACGACGCCGCATCCCACATCCCTCTTGACGAAATCCCGCTCAGCGAAGCTCAATCATGACATGCGGCGATTCCATGAACCATGAATTACCGCATTCATCGAATTTATTGTTCGCTGCCGGTTCCATCACCGCAAGGGGTTACAAAATTACATCATCCTCCCAGGAACCTCATTCACCGTATTGCATGTCCTGGCTTTCATCTTGGCTTTCCATCATCAATAGGCGCAACCATGACATCTCTCGGCGCCCGTCCGAGTAGAGTTGGGCCATGTTCCAACGAGCAGACAGCGCCTCACCAGCAAGAACGCAACCTACAGCGGTTGGGGTTTGTGTGCCCCGAAGGGGCGCAGGGACCGGATGACTGGGGTTCGTCCTCGGCCCCCGAGGCATGCGCCGGAAGACCGAGGCCCGAAGACAGCCCACAGCCACTCGGACATGGACAATTCGATCGTGAACCGCTCGAACGACCTGGATCACTCCCTTGGTGAGGCCCGCTCCAGATGCCTCGCATTCGCAAGAGACATCCGAGCCGCGGTCACTTCGAAAGCAGGAAGGACTCGACCGAAACCGGCCGAGTCCTTCTTGCTGAAAACGGAAGTCGATAAGGCGAGACCGATGCGTCTTCGGCACCACGTCAGAAACTGGCTTCAGACGACTCCATCAGGAGAGGGCCAAGGAGTGGTGCTTGATTCCGAGCTTGGCTCACCTCAGAGGGTCAAGACGCTGTTACTGCAACGCTCCGCCGGTCGCCTGGAGGTTCTGGCTCGTGATGTCGTCCAGCCCGTAATCTTCGAGTTGGGAGTTGGTGTCGTTCCGGCCACCTGCCCCCCATATAGTGAGCTTACCGAGTGAGTTGCGGTTCAGGTCGACGTGGCCCCCCTGGCTCTCGAGAAGCAGATTCGCGATTGAAAGACCAACCCCACCTCCCGAACCATCGCGATTGCTGTAAGCTGCAGTCCCCCCCGGAATATTGATCGTGCTACGGTCATCGATTCCCTTGTAGTTGACCCCGAGTTGCGCCGTACCAGGGTTCTTGTCCGGGCCGCCCGAGAGGATCAGGAAACGGCTGTAGTAGGCACGCCTCGTGTAGTATCCGGTGGTCGTCGTGGTCGACCGATCCCAGAACGAACTGTTCGACGCAGCAGCCGAATTGAGCGCACAGGGATCGAGCAGGCACGGACCGAACTGCTCCATGAAGGTGATAGCCGCTCCGCTTAGTCCGCCGCTGGCCGCTTTCGCGGGATAGGCCGAGTTGAAGGTCCCACCCCACCAGGCCGGGGCCAGGAGGGTCTGGTTCGGATCGAGCGGATTCTGTTCCCGGGTCTCGTAGGCACTGGTGTAAGGGCCTGGGGTACGGCTGGCCGCAAGATCGAGGGTCAACTTGGCCACATCGGGAAAACCCTTCTGGAGATCCGACCGATAGAGGATCGGCCAGCGGTAGAACTGGAGAGGCTCTCCCCAGGCATCCACGAACTCCAAGAGCCCGTCACCGTCGGTATCCTGCACCTCTTTGCTCGTGAAGTCGTCCTTGTCGAACGAGCTGCCATAAGGCCCGGCCCCTTCGACGAGGATCGCATAGAGCATCTCGGCGCGGGCCGTCTTGTGCTGGTGCCGGCCCAGTTTCGCATAGACCTCTGCGGAGGTCATTCCCCCCTCGCCCATCTCGTCAACGAGTCCGTCTCGATCGTTGTCGCTGCCATCGTACCCCTTCGGCCCGTAGCCGAGTTGCTTGTAGATCCCAGCGGCAATCTCGTAGGCGGCACCGTGAACTCCCGTCCCTGGGCCAGGGTTGCCCGAACCGCCTGAGGTCACGGCCGTGGCATTGCCAAACGGCAACTGATACCCAAAGTCGCTGTTCTCCCCAAAACCCGCGCCGGCAAAGTTGATCGGATAGGTGGTGCTACCGCTATTCACCAAAAACACGTCCGGGACCTGGGACCGCAGGTAATCATACTGGGCGATCACCTGGGCACGCTGAGTGCTCTCGATCCGCGGATTGCTGCCGTTATAGATTGCCGCCAGCGAGTAGTGAGCCGGCGTGGGGTCGGCCTGGTATGTCGTCAGGGCGTCCCACCGATCGGTCATCGCTTGTTCGAGTTTGGCGATGAGGGCGATCGTGGCCTTTTCCTCGGCCCGGCGGATTCCTCCCATGGCCGCCTTCAGAATGAAGGTCATGAGGATTCCGATGATCACCATGACGATCAGTAGCTCGACCAGCGTAAACCCGCGACGTCTCATGGTTCGGTCCTCATCGACTTCGGTAGCCGGATTCGCGGAACAGCACAGGAACGGTCTCGTCGGTATTCGAGGGACGCGCCGGGAAGATCAATGACCGGACACGTTGGCGTCTCGGGTTCCATGTTGTTTTCGGCGTTTCAAAACGAACCGCCGAGGCATGATCCCGGATCTGAGCCGCCGATGAAGAGAGAGGAATTCAAAGAAACCTGGGCGATCGTCGCAAGCCAGTCTCGGACAGAGCCAAGTCGACCGCGTTCGACATGCCCTCTTGATGTTGTCGTCGTCCCTGCTCTCCGGAATTGAGGCCGGCTTGCGGGGGCAGTTACCGACAGACGAAAGCCGTTGCGTCTACTAGGGTTAATCCATGCGTAGTGGCAGTATACCGCACTTCGCATGCGCAGGGAAAGAGACCGTTTGTGAACTTGTACGGCCGAGCCCCCCAAATTGTGACCCACTCGCCCTTACAATATTGCGATGGCCTCATCCCGACCGTGGCTCGCCGACAACGGGCCTGCCCTCAACCTGGAAGAACGACACACAATTCACTGTAAACCCAGACAGTACAGGGTTTTGAACACCAACCGCGACCCTGAGAACCGATCGCGAGATCCCAGGTGGCTGGCATACCCGTCCGAGTTTCCCGGCCGCCGGACGCCCGGCCCGAGGTTGCGTCGGCAAGCGACCAGCCATCCAGGCAGGGAGGCCGATTTACAGCACCCGTCTGTTTTGACACGATGAGCGCCACGGTTTGGATCGGCGGCCCTCCATCGCGACGCGGCAGCCGGCCGCCCTCACTTCTGGACGCGAGGAGGCCTTGTCGAGCATGAATTTGCAACTTCGATCCCGGCGTCAATTCCTGGCCGCGGCGGGCGCCGCGGCCGTTTCCCTGATGGGGGCCGCCCAGGGCCAGGCCAAGCCCCGGCGGATCCTGCTTCGCTCGTCGTGGCAGACCATCAATATCGGCGACATCGCCCATACTCCGGGCATGCTCACCCTGCTCGAAACCCACTTGCCCGACGCCGAGGTCACCCTCTGGCCTTCGTCGATCGACAACGGGGTCGAGGCGATGCTCCGGACCCGATTCCCGAAACTACGATTCGCCAAGACCATCGAGGAGAAGCAGTCAGCGCTTGAGACTTGCGAGGTCTGCCTGCACGGTTCCGGTCCCGGCTTCGTCGCCGCCAAAGACGTCGCCAAGTGGCAGAAGACCGGCAAGCCTTACGTCATCGGCGGCATCACCCTGAACGACAACGAGATCAAAACTCGTCGTGAACTGCTCGCCGGCGCCAACGCCGTCTTCTGCCGCGATACCGACTCCCTGAAGGCCCTCGAAGCCAGCAAGAACGCCTGCCCGCTCATGGAGTTCGGACCCGACGCGACCTTCTTCCTCGACCTCCGCGACGATGCCAAGGCCCAGGCGTTCCTCCGCCAGCACGCGCTCGAGCCAAAGCGCTTCGCGTGCTTCGTCCCCCGCCTGCGCTATACCCCCTACTGGAAGATCGGGCGGAAGGTGGCGCCGGAGGAGATCGCCAAACGCGAGGCCGAGAACGAAGCCCACGTCGAGTCCGACCACGCCAAGCTTCGCGCCGCGATCGTCGGCTGGGTGCGTGAAACGGGACACAAGGCTCTGCTCTGCCCCGAGATGACGTACCAGGTCGAGTTGCTCCGCCCTCTGCTCTTCGACCCCCTCCCCAACGACGTGAAGCCTCACGTCGTGATCCGGCCGACCTACTGGCTGACCGACGAGGCCGCTTCCACCTACGCGCAGGCCGCCGCCGTGGTGAGCTGTGAGATGCACTCGCCCATCATCGCGATCGCCAACGGCACCCCAGCCATCCATGTCCGTCAGCCCACCGACACTCGCAAAGGACAAATGTGGCGCGACGTGGGTCTGGGCGACTGGCTCTTCGAGGTCGACACCGCCACCGGCGACCAGGTCTCCGCCCAACTGCTCGCCCTGTTCCGCGACGCGGAAGGGACCAAGGCCAAGATCGCCAAGGCCCGCGCATTCGTCTCGACTCGTGGCCGTGCCATGACCGAGGCCGTGACCAAGGCGAGCTAACGCCGATCGGCCGAGTCTCGGCCGGGAAACGCTCCTCGGCTAGCGAATCTTCTGTCGTCGTCGTGCCCCGAAAAGGAAGCCCTTGGACGCCTCGTCCAAGGGCTTTTTCCCTCCCGTTCGTCCTGCCTCTCTCCCCACCAAGAGCCGACTCAGACGATCCCCGCCTCGATGGCCACCGTGATTTCGTGGGCCCCGATGATGCCACCGTTGACGCCGGAGATGCTCTTGAGTGTCCAACGAACCTGCCGGTCGTTGCCGCGAGCGGTGGCCATCGCCGCCTGGATCGCCGCGTCAAGCGCTTCCTTGATATCCCCCTTCTTGGAGGTTCCCTCGAAGACCCTTCCGCGCCCCACGTCGGGAGCCGCCTGGGCGTCCCCGGCGGCCGCGCCCAACACCAGGCCCGAGGCCCCCGCCCCCAACAGGCCCAGAAAGTCGCGCCGATCGTTTTGAGTCGCCATCGTCCGGTTCCTCCTCTTCCCTTGCTTCAGGCCAAGCCTGGCTCAGGTCACACCAAGTCGCCGATGGGAAGTCCACGATGATCAGGCTACGTCAAGGCCGCCGCCCCTGACAACGGCCCCGACGGGACAGCCTGGCGGGCGAGACGGCGTCGGCCCGCCCAGCCAGGCGTCCAGCCATACCCTCCGATCAACGGCCGCCCTTGACCGGCAACCCACCCAGGTCATCGCCGTTAGGCTTGAACCCGCCCCCGTCAACGTCGACGAAGATTGGGTTCGAGACGGCCACGGGCCGGTCCTTCCCGTGATCCGGTCCCATGACCGGGCCGAGCTTGGAATGCTCGCCAATGGTCGCGACGACGACGTGGGTGTCGCGTTCGAGCCGCAACGGGATCGTCTGGTCAAACTTCAGAACGCCGTCGGAGAACTTGTCGGGCGTCGCGGCCCGCGTGAAGTTCAAGTTCTCGGCGGGGCGGCCGTTGAGGAAGACCTGCACGCGGTCCACGTCGAACCAGTTCGGGCACTGGACCCGAACCTTCAACGCCGCCTCGCCGCCGGGAGCAGAGAGGTCGTTCCCCGGGATCGCTCCGGTCCCCGTCGAGTCTCCCCCTGCGCGAAGCTCCACCTCGAGGAACGGCCCGCTCGACATGACGAGGTTGCCCCGTTCGGCGGCATGGACGACGTCGAGCGTCCGCACCTCGGCCGGGTCGTCAGTCGGGCTCTTCAGGTAGTTCCTGAGGAAGCCGGAGCCGTGGAAGTTGTAGTGGGCATCGGTGTTGACCGTGCCGGGGATGCGGTGCCCCTGATTCAGGATCTGAAGCCAGTTAACCACCGGGTTGTTCCGGTTTTTCGGGCCGGCGTTCGGCTTCCCGAAGATCGTGTGGAGGGGATGGATCTCGACCACGTCCATCCTGCCGTGCATGCCCGCGAACCCGGCGTCGCGCTTGCCGTCGCCGTTGCGGTCGTAGAACATCCAGCCAAAGTCGGGGTGGTTCACCTGCACGAGCTTGTCGCTACCGCCGTCCCAGAGGGCCAGGCGCTCGATCTGGGTCTCGGGATCGGCGTCGGTCGTGGGGCCCCCGTTGTCCTGGGTATTGGGACGCAAGATCAGGGGGAAGGCATTCTGATGGTTCAACGGCAACGGAGTACCGGTCAACTCCATGCCGACGCAGGTGGCCATCCGCCGCTCGGCCCCGAGGGCCTTGAGGTGAGGGTCATAGGTCGAGAGCCGGTTGTGCTCGGTGCAAGGGGCGAACTCGATGTGTTCGCAGAGCAGGTTCAAGACACGGCCGCGTTGACTGGCGGTGTTGTCGCCCGAAGGGCTGGAGTGGCTATGGAAGTCGGTGCTGATCCACCCTTCGGATTTCACCGACCGAACCAGCTTCGCCTCGAGCCGGGCCTCCTTGCCTCGGGCCGCCTCCACTCGCGTGAAGACCGCGTCATACTCGGGCCCATAGCTGATAATCACGTCATAGGACCCCGGGTCGAGCGCCCGACGGAAACGGCCGTCCTGACTGTAGTAGACGTTCTTGACGGCGTGGTCGCCGCTATCGGGGCCGAAGTCCGGGCTCTTCGTATCGTCCCGGCCGATGAACTGGACCTTGCAAGGGATAGGCTTTCCCTGGTCGTCAGTGATCCGGGCCTCAACCACCGCCGCGTCGGTCAGGGTGACCGCCAAGGTCTCGGGGGCGTCAGGAGGGAGGGGGAGCGTCTTCGACCCATGTCCCAGAGCCGTGACGGTCAGTTCGCCGGCTTCAGCCCCCGCGCTGACGGCGAGCTGGCCGTTGGCATCGGTCCGGCCCCAGGCGTGCGGCTTGCCTTGATAGGCGAGCACGACGTCGGCCTCAGCCACAGGGCGGCCTCCTTCGTCCTTCACCTCGAGACGAACCGGGTGGTCGGTCTTACCGGCCACACGATCCTCGACGTGTCGGACGTCGAACAGGTTTGCGCCCGGGATGACCCGGCGAGTCAGGCTGTAGGTCGCGCCAGGTGCGAGCCGGACCGCCGTCTTGCCCTCCCGGTCTCGATAGCGGAGCAGAAGTCGCCTGGCCTTGGTGGTCAAGATCTCATGTCCGTCGGAGGCAACGCCGTAGGCCTGGCCGAAGTGCTTGTCATACGCCCAGAACAAGGGACTCGACGACTCGGGACCGAACTCAAAAGAGCGATCCGCGCGGAGCCCGTCGATCAAATCGGCGTCGACCGGCCGAGTGCCCCGATTCGAGAAGCGGGTTGTCACCAGCACGTAAGGCCACCCCTCTTCGAGGGTGTAGGCTACCTCGACGTCAGGCTCCTTCTCCCGAGGTGATGCCACCAGCCTGAGCGTGACCCGACGGGCCTGCACGAACACCCGGTCGAGGTCGGCCGCCTCGTACACCCTGGGCGCCTCGACCTCGATGCCGGCGAACTTGAGGTCACGAAGCTGAGCGCCAGGGTAGAAGGCGGAGAGCTGGTCGCTCTGACGATCGCGCCGGGTGAGGTCGATCAGACTTCCGCCGACCTCGCGGACGCTCATATTCGCGTTCCGCCCCTGCTTGGGATGGGCGACAACCGCCATGAGCTGTTCGTTGGCCAGGACGAAGTCACCGTAGATCCCATCCACCTCCTTCCCCTGCGGAAGATATCGGTCGTAGGTCTGCGGTGAAAGTGTGACCAGGTCCGCTCCCTGCACAGGCAGGGCCAACCAGGCCAAGAATAAGAAGCCCCACGATCTTCGGTCCCAGACCAGGCGCATCGGCGAATCCTCTCCGGAGTCGTCGTCCGGCCTCGCCCGGCGATCGACTCGTCGACCACCGATGCGCTGGCCGAACCGACGTCAAGCCAGACAATACGTTGTTGTCGCTGGGAGGTTTCATATCCGACGACAACCGTCGCATGCCAGTGAAATCCGAAGGGAGATTGGGTGTCATTCGCGTGATCTTCGAACACCCCCAACTCGGAACACCAGGTCTGGCCTCCCTTAACCGAGTCTCTTCGATCCCTCGCAAGGCCGGCCCAAAGATTCGAAAGGAATCGCCCAATTGACAAGTGGGACGAAACAACTCATAGTAAGTGTACGCACAAACACTATCACCAATGGACAGCCAATCATAAATCGTGACAGGATTTCATGATTCCTCGAAGTCATCTTGTCGAGCGCGAGGCACTGAGTGGGACCAAGGCGCAGAACGGCGGCGTCCAGGCGCGGAGAGGCCTTGCTCCTCGTGCCCGTCTGGGCCACCGGGAGGGCTGGCCGGCTCGTGACTGGCATGCTCAGCGCCCTTGCCCATGGGGCGACGGAAGAACGACCGAGGAGTCGGCCCCACGGCCGAGGCATTGAACTGGGGTTCGTTGAGGTTCCATCCTGTCTCTGATCCGGCGTCGGAGCACACCCATGGTCGTCACCGCCAATCCGTCGCCTCCTCCCCCGTCACCCCCGCCTCCCCCGGCACCCGTTCCGCTCGGCAAGGTC